>Ga0114959_10000394_pt1 | contig 41292 bp, 44 predicted proteins | sample C_130625_EF_Meta_FD_87317 | JGI IMG/M metagenome (GOLD analysis project Ga0114959, IMG submission 87317) | Freshwater microbial communities from Lake Croche, Canada to study carbon cycling - C_130625_EF_MetaG | ecosystem: Environmental > Aquatic > Freshwater > Lake | place: Lake Croche, Canada... | reverse complement strand
TCGTATGTATTTACGTTTGCAGGATTTTTACAAAGAAGTAGAAGAAAATATTAATATTAATCGCACTTTTTCGATTGATGATATTGGTGATCAAGATAAGTTAAGTCGGTTTTATATTGTAGGCGAAGAAGTTGTAAATGAACCGATATTAGAAGATACCGAGTTTACGAATGAGGATAAAAATAGTATCCCTACTGTGAAATCTTTTAATAACGAAGATAATGCAACAATGATTAGTCCTATTACTATAGCTATTCCAGAGAAAAAACCTGATGAACCCAAACTTCCTGAGAAAAAGGCAGATGAACCGAAACTTCCTGAGAAAAAGGCAGATGAACCGAAACTTCCTGAGAAAAAGGCAGATGAACCTAAGCCTGTTGTAATTGTTGCACCTGAGAAAAAACCGGATGAACCTAAGCCTGTTGCAGTAGAAACATCAAATATACAAATAAATATTATGGACGGCTGTACTGGTAAGACAGGTGATATATGCACACTTCCTTCAGAATCAAATAGTGCCTAGTACAAAACGAATTACACCCTTGAAGATTTAAAACGGGACGCCAAAAGGGCGTCCTGCTAGATATTCAAGGGCAACGTTACCGATAAATCAATTAAAAGGCCAACCGCCTTTGGCCTTTTAATTGATTTATCGGTGTAATATTTGACCGAACATAGTTTATTCGTTCAAATATATATTATATAATATATATAAGGTGGTTAGTGAAAAATGAAAGAAAGTCACAATAATGATAATGAAAAAGAAAAAGGAAAAGAGAAAGCAAACAATTATCGCAGTGAGACTTTAGCTACAAATAATGTGTCAAATGACAATACGGATAGCATGAGTATTAATGTTGGTACAAAGTCAGTAGAATGGTCTCCTGAAAACGAATTAATTATGGTAGAATGGTGTGACATTGCTCAATGTTACAAATGGTTAAATGCACGTGCTCATCAAAACTATTCTTATATGAATGCCTGGTTTACTATTCCTGCCATTGTTTTATCTACTATTAGTGGAACTGCATCTTTTGCACAAACTAGTTTACCTATTGCTTACCAAACATATTCTCCAATGGCCATAGGTGCAGTCAATATTTTTATTGGCATTTTAACTACTGTCCAGCAATATTTAAAAATAGCTGAATTAAATGAGGCACATCGCGTGTCTTCTATTTCGTGGGATAAATTTGCTCGTAATATTCGGATTGAATTAGCTAAAAAACCCGACGAACGTATGGACGCAGCACATTTTTTAAAATTAAATCGCCAGGAATTCGACCGTTTGATGGAAACTAGTCCTATTGTGAATACCGCTGTAGTAAATGAATTTAACAAGAAATTTAAAGGAAAAGAGGGGACTATTGAACGTAAACGGTTTGATGAACTCAAGAAACCGGATATTTGTGATATTATTGTGAGTGCGAACGAAACGCGTCATCATTGGTATTTAGAATTAAATAAACCTGTAGAAAATACCGATTTCGACGTTTTAAATGCAAGTGAGCAAATCATAAAATCAAAAGAAGAAGCTATGAAAACCAAGGATGAACTTATTCAATTACAGCAACTTAAGATTACTGATAAAGAAGTAGCGTTAAAGAAAAAACAGCAAGATGAAATAGAAGCATTGAAGAGAGAACGTGAAACCGTAGAATTTTCCAAAAAAATAGCTACTGATCTTGAAAAACAATATACTGAAAATTCCAAGTGTTTAACTGAATACGTAACAAAATTTGAAGAAATGTTTGGTCGTAAACCTTCTCAAGAAGAAATTACTGATAATATGAAAGATGAAGTAGAAGCCGAAGTATTGATGCGTTTTTTAATTACTTATTTAGTAGACAATGTCTAGAACAACGCATATCTACCCATGTTTAGAATTTTATTCGATATAAGTTATTGAAAAAATATGTTAACAATCCTTGTAGTAAAGCGAATACGAACATTACTACCACTATTTTTATCAAATCACTTTCACTAGGTAGTTCGAACTGGGTTTGTTTATTACTAAATCTACCAATGTTATAGTGAATCATATTCTCGAAAAGGTTGACAAATAAATATACAAAAAACGAGATGGCAATAAGATGGAAGCTCGCACCTGAAATGATATACATTATATAATAATACAATGTTTATTTTATAGCTTTAGTAATGAGACTTCCTATTACAATTCTCTAAACAAAACCGATGATGAATTCCGGACAATTCAAACGATAAATGCAATAATACTCCTAATAAAAATAAAATTACATATTTGTTGAGAGTATTATTGACAATTTTAAATAGTATTTGTAAAAGTACTAAAAATAATAATCCTTCTGCCAAACTTTCTGCAAACATTTGTCCTTTAAATGAAAAAGAACGCATTGTATTTGCTCCGCTATTATACCGTTCGCACGCGTTGCCAAATTTACAGTAATATGTTTGTAATCCGAGTATCCACCCAAATAAATGTTTTGAGAACCCTGTCAAAAAAAATAATGCGTTTTTGTCTAGAATATATGGTCGCAACATCCAAAAAATAGTTACGCAATATAATCCAACCACGATAGATTCGGCAAAATAATGCATTGATAATATATACTATCTTGCTATATTATTGATTTTCTAGTAATTTATAATTCAACAAATAATTTTACTTGTTTTACAGCCCACAATTCATGGGATTTTTCAACAAATCCATAACAAATATATCGTTTATCCACTTGTTCAGCACTAGTTATTTCTTTATACATTTTGGCAGAATCAGTAAATAAAGCAAATCTTTTAATGGGAGTAGAATTTGTCTCAGTAAATGTTTCACTTAATCCCTGAATTAATCCCTTAGTAGAACCATGAATTATTGGTTCAGAAGAAAAAATATAGACACTCCCAAAAAAAGGATGTTCTACTTTGGGATTCACAATCGATACGGGTTTTAATGGATCAGAATAATACGCGTTTTTATATTGTCCCTCGCCGTCGGATAAACACAAATTCACTGACAATGGATAAGGAATTTCTTCGCCACGTTGATAATAAATATGCGTGATTAATGGACTAGACAAAAACAAATCAATAACGTGTTGTTCTATAGGCAGTTCATACATTTTCTTTTTATTTAAAATTTCATCTATGATTCCTATGTTCATTTTTCCAAATCCTTCTAATTTACTACAATTAAAAAACACATAAATTACATCATCCTTTTCAATAAATCCTAAATAGCGTTGACTTGCAATATCATGAGATAACCCGGTTGTTTTTTGAAAGAACTGAGAACACTGACTAAAAAATTCGATGTCTATTTCATCATCGCCTTGTTCATTTTCTACGTTTTGGTCAACTTGTTCATTGTTTTGTGGAATGATAGCAATGTCCGTCATATTTATTTTGGTATCATCTTCTTTTTTTATAATAGGTAAAAAAGGTTCCATAACTAAATTAATAGAAGGAAATTGATAAACACCGTTGCTATTTTCAAAAAAAAACTCTAAAAAAGGCCGAGGTAATGTCTCATTTATTGAGAAGAGACATAATTTTATTTTGTGAGGTTTTTGTTGCAAAATGGGGGTTTCTCTATCAAAACTGAACTCTTTTGATAAAACATCGTGTTCTAAATAAACATATTTATCTTCTGTTTGGGCAGGCTTTTTAACCTTGGGTAAGTCTTGAACCGCCAATTTCTCGGCCAATGGCAGATTGTCAACCTTGGGTATTTCCGAAAACGTATCTAATTCACTATCGGCCTCTTTTAGTATAGTATTTTTAGCAATTTGAGGACCCATAAATTGTTTTATAATAAAATCACGCAAATTCGCTTTATTAAAAGACATTATATATTGAGAACACAAATAAAGTAAAACGTGGGGACGGAAAATAAATAATTTGTAAAAAATTGATTTAAACAATTTGGAATATTAAATATATCAAATTAACGCCCAAGCACCACAGCAAAAATGCACTTCGAAGACGACCGTTTCCACCCAAACGATTTCTCTGAAGAAGATGAAGAGTATGACTATCTTAATATCACAGCCCGATCAATTGACGATTTGGGAGGTGATGATGAAAGCACGGTTGATACATATAGGAAGAACCAGCGTAGGTTGTATGAAGATAGCAAGAAGGTAGACAGGGGATACCACCGAATCAAGTTGGTTCGAGACGGGAAGCCTTCTGCAATTGAGTTTTATAGCACAAACATGGTTCCTGGAACAATGATTCGTGATGCGGTCACTGGTTCTAAATACAATCAGTTCCGCGTTGGCACACTCAATGAGCACCAGTTCTTCAAGGTCACCAATGCAACAGGACAGTTTGGAAGAGATTCGGTCACGATGTTCTATGATAGCCCTGAGCAATTTGAGCGGCACATGAAGACTGATGTAGAAACCGATATCAAGTCGCGATGGGCAGATAAGTGCATCGAGATCCGTTCCAGGAATCAGTAGAACCGATGAATATTGACTACGTGCAAATTTAGTTATCTGTAACAGCTATATTTGAATGTGTAATAATGTAATAATATTATTATATAAGAATAATATTATATAAGAATATTATAAAAACAAAAAAAAACCATGTTTTGGAAATCTCTAATCATGAGTTTTTTTTTGAATTATAGAGATAATATTCAAAAACGACTTTATTCTTCAAATGTTTTACAGCCAAACTATCATGATAATAATAGAAATATAAAAAATTATCAAAACAATAATTGTAGTGGGCATGATATGAGATATAATATAAGTTCTGATATCGACAATGATACTATTTTACAGATTGTCAATTTAAATGGAAAAATGAATTTATTGAAAAAATTGGAAAATCCAGCTATATCAATAAATCAAAAAATAAGAATAATTAAGAAAGATAAACCAAAAATAATTATACCCAATTTGAAAGCTGGCGGATTGTTCAAAGATTGGGAAAATAAATAATTATACAAATAATATGAATGCAATTTAGGGATTATGAAAAATAAAATATCAATACAATATAACTATCATGAATGACCAACCAGTTCCAATGTTAGCATATGGTTTAATTAGTATAACTACGTTGGTTCTCGCTTATGCTACTTTTTTAGATAAACAAAAACCAACAGATGGTGCTGCTAGTCCTGGACAAAGCTCGACATCTATGTTACCAAATATTAGTGCACTGAGTCCATTTTCAAGTTCAAATACTTCAACTTCATCAACGGTTTCATCTGCTGCCTCTTCAATTACGTCTTCTATTAGTTCTTTGAATCCATTTCCAAGTGCAAATGCTACGGCTGCGACACCAATTGCGTCGGTTTTACCTTCGGCTCCAGTAAAAGTGGGAGGAAAATCTATTAAACGTAGTCGCCCAGAAAAAAAACATAAAAAAACTCGCTCACATAAATAAAAAAAGCTGACAAAAATGTTCAAGGCTGTATAATTAATAATCAATAATAAGATTGTGTCATCTTTGTTGCTTTTCTAGACGACTTTGTCGTATTCATTGTGTCGATTAACTTTGGGATAATTATAACGGAATCGATTTAAGGATTTTCGTTATAATTATAAAAAATTGAAAACTTTTTTATAAAATAACATATTGTAAAAAATTATAAAAACGCATCATGTCATGTTTACAGAAGCAGCGTATAATAGAGAAGCTCCCACTTCCATCGGTTGTTGTTGATGTTGTAAAAGATTTCTGCTTTCTCAGAATTAAAAAAGTTCAACGCCAAAAGAAAAATGCTATGTTGGATGTATTAAAGAACCAACTTCATATTGACGTTCATTTTAAGAACGGTTCGGATAGACATGGTGATAGACATGGGGATAAAAATACAGATCATATAATTAAATGTTTCTTTGTATACAAGAAAAATGTTCCAAAGGTCAGATATGGCATTTATGATGCGGCAGAACCAGAAACGTATTTTAATGCTCAAATTTGTTCAAAATGTGGTGATTTTATTAACCCCAAAACAAAGAAAGACAATTCATGTAAGATTATGAGACATTTTCTTGATCGACCTTATAAAAAACATTACAAAGATCTAAACCCGTTTTCCCAAGTGCAATGTAGTCATGATCGCCTAAAAGCGACTAGTCATAATTTTTAGTGTAAACCCGTTGTCTAACATTTGGCCTTATTGTATGCCCTATTGAATAATTCAGCTATTTTTTTAATATCTGCACCAACTACCATGTCGTCTGGAAACACGTTTGTATTCCCTTTGTAATAAACTAAAATTGCTGGTATTCCATTTATCATTTTCTTACTTTTAAGAAAACTATAAACATCAGTACAATCGTCTACATTAATGATCGCACATTGTACATTATCTGGCATAAGAGCCATAAAATTAGTTACATCTTTTTCAATTAATTTACAGGGCCCGCACCAATCGGCACCAAATTTTATTATGAGAACACCCGGATTCAAAGAGAGAAGTTGAGCAAAATGAAGTCGGTCTTTTATTTCTGTTATAATTGGCAACATTCCTACTATTTTTGTATATATATATATTTATATTTATATGATTGTTTTTATTATGATTCTTCATAATAAAAAAAGTGTTGTATTCTGATAAAAAATTGAATAACTTTTTGGATAACTTTTTTACACTAAAAACCCCCACCAAGAAGCAGAGAAAGATGTCGAACACTTTTACAAGGAACGTGAGGAACGTGATGTCAGTTTGGTCCCTCACCTTCCTTGCCTTCTTCACATTCCTCTCGTTCCTGACGCCTGCACAAGGGATTCCAATCGTCATATGCCGGTATGGCGGAAATTCAAAAGCAAGTCGATACAGGAAGGCACAATACCTCAAGGCAGAAATGCAACATACAAATACTTGCAGTGTCGCACGTATGATTCATCCAGACATAGAGATTGGACAGTGTCCAAATGTTGTCCCACAATACCACGACATCTACGTCGCAGATTCGGCTTCGCTTTTGACGGATTATTACATAAACAAATGTGACAAAGTCAATATCCCGGCACCGCCTTCCTTCGTTGGATCCCTCGTTGGAGGCTTTTTCGGCATCTTGGGTTTGTTAGCAACTTTTGGTCTCTTCTTCTGTTTTGTCGTTATCGTGATTGACGTATCAATCAAATTTTTGATGGGCTGGGTTAGGTTGATACGCCTATAACTAACTGATCTATCGATCATTTGTGATAAAAAATTAGCTTAGTTTATTTTTACTTTTGATATTTTATTTGTAAAAAACGTTTTTTTATTTTTCATTGAACAAATAATATCCATGATATCCTAAAGAGGCAAAGGCAAACATGAGAACAACTTCGAATGCTTTTCTTGGCGTTTCTTCTTTATAAAACCCTACGTAAACTAATGCGGGTCCAACTAACAAAATATGAATATAATTAATCCAGGCATCTTTTTTAAAAATCGATTTATATATATGATACATGATTACAAAAACCCCTGTAGAAAGAATGATTGGATATAAATACTTTGGCATTTTGGCCTGTTCTATTCCAATATATCCTAAAAAGGTTGAGAAAATTAAAATATGAGCGACATGAACATATATGTCTGACATTGTATATTATATATACTCAAAAAATTAAGGGATTGTTTTTTTGTTTTGTTTTGTTTTGTTTTTAGATAATAATACATATAAAAATATGTTGTCTATTTTTATATATAAGTAATCAATTGGAATCGCCATGTCTCAACATAATCTAAATATCCATATGTACAAATTAGATGAAATTTTGGATTTATTTGGACTCACTTATGATATATCAATTGATGACTTAAAACGAGCTAAAAAAACCGTACTTATGACCCATCCCGATAAATCAAATCTAGGTCCCGAATATTTTTTATTTTATAAAAAGGCCTTCGATATGGTATTACAATTCTATGAGAACCAATCAAAACAAGACCGCCCTGTTCCTAAAGAGGAAATTAAATATCAGCAAGTGAATGCTGGTGGGTTTGATAAGGCAGGGTCAAAACGTATAGCGAATACGATTGGCGAGATGAATACTTCTGATTTTCAACGTCAATTTAATGAATTATTTGAACAAAACATGGCACATAAACCCGATGCGACACGAAATGCATGGTTTAGTCAAGAAGATGGTGGTTTTAAGGTGCCTGAAAATGTAACGTCTAAAAATATGGGCCAGGCATTCGAGCGGTTTAAACAGGAAAATGAGGGGGCAGTTTTATCACGGTATAGGGGTGTTGAGAACCTGAGTATTGGCACGGGCAATAGTAGTGGGTTTTATTATGAAATTGATAATGAAACTGATGATGCATATGTCTGTAGCGACCCTTTTAGTAAATTAAAATTTGATGATTTACGAAAAGTCCATAAAGAACAAACGATTTTTGCTGTTAGCGAACGGGATTTTGAAAAAGTTCCTCAGTTTACATCTGTCGATCATTATAATCGAGAACGGAATAAACATTCTTATACGCCTTTAGAAAAAGACGAAGCAGAACGGTTGTTGTCTGACCAGGAACGTCAATATAAAGAAAGTATGATGAAAAAGGAGCACGCTGCCAAACTTCGATCTATGGAATATGAACAAAAGAATAAATCAGTATTGGCAGCTTTCTTGAGATTGGGGAATTAGGATTTTATTTTTTTTGTAGGGATATTGTAGCTAGAAATGCCAAAAGATCTTGATAATACTAAAACAAATAAACGTCCTCTTGATAAAAGTAGCGATTCAAGTCAAGACAGTAAAATATCAAGGTGTAGTAGTAGTAGTAGTAATGTATCAGCTTTTACTGAATTATCAGAACTATTTGTACGGCCTGTTAATTATGAAGAAGGAGAAACGTATGTTGAAAGAACAAAACAGTTAGTTAAGATGCAAATCGAGAAAGCTAGCACGGACGAAGCACCCGTCGTTTTTAATTTTGCTGAAAATCAACAAAAACAACATGGTGATGTAAGTGATTCAAAATCTTATATTTATGCAGCAATAAAAGATCTTTTACCTGTTTTAAAAACCACAAAAATTGTTTTAGATGAAAGATGTAAACAAAATAAGGACGCTGCTAATGTGGAAGCTAAAAAAAATGAAACTTCCCAAAATTGGGCTTCTATTATTACACAAAAAAGTCTTCTTGATAAAGAAGTAGATAAATATATCGCAGCTTTGTGGAGAATTGAAGAAAGTATAGTTTTCAAATTAAGATTTAACCCAGAATTAGCAAATGTAGAATTTTTAATACCAAAAGTACAGAATTCTGATGGTACACCAGAAAGACCCGCCTTTCAAACACTTCTTTCTATATCTATAGATTATGGATTATCTTATTTATTACAGATATTGTTAAAACTAAAACACCCTTTTTTAGGTTTCAATGGTAAAGAATTAACCCTTTTTGTTTTTGAAAAGGAAAAAAACCAATACCTGACACAACTAACAACCTTGCGTAAATCTTTTGAAGAAGGTAGTGCCAATTATATTGGGTACAATTCATCGATTTACCAACTTTCGCAGTTAGGATCAACTACAGACGGGTTTGGTAGAGCAAAATATCCAGAATCAAGTTCTATACCACAAAATGTATTTATTAGATCTCAAGAATTTGTTTCGCCATTACCTTCACAAGAATATTCAGATGAAGCTCCACACGAATATTCAGATGAAGCTCCACAAGAATCTTGTCAAGATAACGTCCTATCTTTTCTTCGGGTAAGTGATAGTGATAGTGCGAAAAGCGTTCCCGATGAGCAAAGTATAATGACTGGTCGAGATTCTTTGTTACTAGGAATGAATGAATTAATTGACTCACTACAGCTTAGCTCGTTAAAATTGCATGATACAATTGAAAGTGATTCCGCAGCACGTGGTGGTAAAAAATCTAAAAAGTCCAAAAAGTCCAAACGGAAATCTAAACGCAAGTCCAAAAAATCTCGTAAAACTAAACGCACTAAGTAAAATTCATGGTCTTTTTTGCCTCGGCCTCTCTCATCCGTTTCATTTTTTCAATATACCAGGTCTTCTCCATATCTAGCATCAAAAAATCATAATTCGTATCCCGTTCTTCTATATCACTAAAATTTTCATACTGCGTTACAGTGGGCGGGGTAATCATATACCAAAAATCCTGCATCTGAAGACGTTTCCAATAAATATCCAAAGCATATTCCCGCCTATTCTCAGGATTCCGCATCAAATTCCCAGCACTTTCTCGAAAATTCGACAAAAGCGTATCATAATAATGACGTTTTACGATGTATCCTGTTGTGGTTTGGCAGTAAAAAACGCGGGCACAATAATCTTCAATTTGTTGATAGGGTGGAACATTATTCCCACCAATAATGAGTATATCCCATTGAATATCCTCATTTTCCGAAAATTTAGCTAGATTTTGCAAAAACAACTCCGGATTGGTAAAGCTAATATCGTCTTCACAAATAAAAACATATTCATAATCTCGGGACTTGGCGAGTTCGATACATTTTATATGACTCATCGTACAGCCTACCGCCCCATTTTTCATTTTTACCGCATTGATGCGTTCTCCAACGATTTGTAGTTTTCCGAATTCTTTTAAAGTGTGCTCTAATCTATCTATCCGGTTCTCTAAATTAATAAAAAGGGTATGTTTTAATAAATCTGCCATGTATTTTGTATTTGGATTTTGTTCGGCGTTGTGTATAATACAAATATATTTCTATATCGATTTTTCATTCGATTTCATTAATTGAAATTCCGATATTATTGTTTCTACTTTATTTGCAAGTTCCAAAACCAAAGATTCTAATTTCTCTAACCGACTTTCTTTACGAGTGTCCACTATCTCATCTATATTGATTTGTTCCGAATTCAAACTATCAATTTGCCAACTAACTGCCTTCTTACCCTTTTCTGGTTCTTTGTCCTCTACTGTTTCGATTTCGATAGTAATATTTGTTTTTTTATCAATTACTAAAGGAACCACTTCATTTTTTTGATAAGAAGACGTCACGTTTTCTACTAAAGTAGATTGGCGTTGTGACCCTGGAACCGAATGCGGCGGCACAAGCGTTAGCGAAGGAGAATATTGTTTTAATTCTGCTTCTCGCATCTTTATATGAGATTGTATCAAATCCTCCATATTTGATATAGGTTGGTCTTCTACTTTTTCATTAAAATTTAAAACTTCGGGTGCCTTTTTTTCATTCATTTGTTCATATTCTTTTTGACGATGTTGAAATTTTTCATTATAAGATTCTTGTTTTGAGGGCATTGTCGAACTAACGTTTGTGCCAACATTCTGATTCGGCATCAAATATTCACGTAACTTTTGGTTCATATACGTAAGTGTTTGACGATTTATGTCCTGTAACTCGTGAATAGTTATATTTCGATTTCCAGATTTTGTCATATGCTTGTCATAAAATAATTGAATAACGGTTCTGAACCACTCTTCTTTTTGCTGAGAGGAAGAATTTAAAAACACCCTACCGATCAAATCCCCTTTATTTATAACATCCCACAATAATTTTTGATTTTGGGGATTGACGAATAGTGACATGACAAAATGTTATTTATATTACTTTATACAAATAGCATTTTAAACCCTTTTTTTATTTGGTTATCGTTGTAAGACTATTCCCAAAATTCTTTGGTATAATAACAAACCCGCGTCTTGAATCGGTAAAATATACGCATTTGTATTACCAATATTATTATGCGAATGCCATAAACCAGGTGGAGTTATAAACATTGACCCTTGTTTCCAGTGAACTTTTTGAGGATTGACAATATTCCCCGCCTCGTCTAACTGATCTCCAATTAATGTATAAATATTGTCACTATCCTCACAATGGATACACAAATCGAGGGCAACTGAATTATGTTTATGGGGTTTTTGCACAGTATTTGGTGGCAATTCATTATAAAGTGCCCATAAAACTGGCGTTATTGTATTTGTTCCTATTTTATCAGTATCCTTATTGCTTAACAAAATCCCTTTTCTATTATTTTTAGGATTTGACAATTTATGCAAATTTGTTGTCAAAAATTCCTTAGTATAAACAGCTGATTTAAATAGTTTTCTTACTGCTTTGTTACCTAAGTAATTCACTAAGGGACTATCGTTTATATAATAAATTTTTAAATCCGACTCGCCTATATTTTTTATTGTTATTTTATCAAAGGTTGGTGTAATAAAAATATCTCCAGAATTTAAAATAAACTCTTCGTTTTTAAAAAAGCTACCCGTACATATGCAACTCCCTTCTAAAATGTAAAATAAATGAGACGTTCCATTAAATTCATTCTTTGTGTCTATATCTAGGTTCTCTAATACTTGAAATTCATTTGCTGGCATTTTTATAAAACTAGCTAATAAATTTGGCGTAGTTGATTTGTGTGATACATTGAATATCTGTGAAAAATCTATAAAATTAATTCCAAATCCACATTCATTTACATCTTTTTCAAAAAAGGGTACATTTGTCATAATTGGGTTTACATTTTTTTCATATTCATACGCACTAATGTAATTATCCATAATAATATATAATTACATTAAATTTAAGCATTTTAAATTTATAATTTAGTTGTTCGGTTTCTTTTGTTTTTATTATTTCTATAAGTGCCATTCCTTTTTGATTGTTTTTTCATCGTTTTTTGATTTCGCTTTTTCTTTCTTACACCACCGTCCTGTTTGTCTATCACCTTTTTTTCAACTACTTTCACGGGAATAAACGACATTATTTTTGGATGATAAATATAATAATCCTTTGGTTTTTTTTTACCTGAATAATCGCCAGTAAACTTTATCAAATCAGATAAAAATTTATCTACTTGGTCAAAATCGTTAAATGGTAAATCCTTTGTATCTACAATTACTTTGTAATCTCCCACATTAAATCCTTTTCTGTTTGGACTATTCCCTATGAAAGGAGATACTTTTGTAATTATATCAATTTGACCATCTTTTATTTCTTTTTTCATATCAGTATTGCCTTCTGACATTTCTGTTCCTCCTATCATTCTATAATAGAATGATAAAAAAAAATAATTATCTAATCATAATTGAAATATATCTTTCGTAGTTTGTTCATATTTCTATCGGGAATACGTTTGTCCTTGAAATATTTAATCTTATCAATATAATTCTTAAATGTTTTATTTTCAGTCTTTCCAGTCAACATAGTGATTATAAAATATAAGGCATACATTCCGCATTCATTTTCACCCATCTGATGTTCTACCGGACAATTCTCATAAAAGTGTATTTTCATTTTATTGGGCATTTTCAATCCTTGTTGCATTATTCTTTCAGCTAACACCATAATTTCGGGCTGAATTTTTTCACCTGCACTATCCAAATAAAATATAAATTCGTCTTCTAAATCGACAAACATTGAAACCCAATGAGACCCAGGTTCATCATGTTCATCTAAATTAAATACAATTCCTAATTTGGTTTTACCCCGTTTTAACATTGATTCTATTGAAAATCCACATAGGTCATTCCAAACGCATTGACCGTCCATATCTTTCGGACGACTATCAAAATCTAATGGAGTAGGCCCAATAATCTTGAAATGTTTATGCGACAATTCGTACTGATGGAGAACCTCAAAAATATCGAAATTGGATAACCAGGCATTTTTATCTTTTTTCCAATCGTTTGGCTGGTCCGGAGCAAATAAGTGCTTGTCTAACTTTTTACGCGTATTTTCGTCTTTAATTTCATCTAACCAACAATCCTCCTTTTTACAAGTTGAAAGTCGTTCTTTTAATTGAACCCATATTTGTATTGGGTCAACGGCTTCTACTTGTTCCACCGGATGATGCTTATTGTAGGATTTTTTTATTTCTTCGAGAACATCTGGTGGAAAACAACTTTGTTCAATCAAGGTTTTTCCTTTTACTGCAGGACTACAATTCATGGGAACAAATTTTTGTTTGCGAGTGCCCCTCGTTCCTTTTACATGTACATGTCTATGCCCCGTTCGACGCCCTTTCCCACCACTTTTAATCAAATTTTTTATCTCTTTTTTTGTTTGTTTCATTAAAAATGTTTCCCTTTGTCTATACTTTATATATACTGATAAAAAAAGATTATTTGGGAGCGGGAAAAAAAGTGCCAAACCGCGAAATATCCTTTTTACTAAATTTTGACTGTTTTTTTACAACCTGTTCATTACTCCAAAATGAATTCATGGTTTGGCTTGGTTCATCCATTTCTCCAAACATCACGTCATCTTCTTCTTGTCTATTGACAAAAGGGTGTTCATAATCACCTATTTTCTCTAATTCTTTGTTTTTCAAATAATGAATGATAGACCGTGTATAGGATTCAAATAACTCACTAATTTCACTTGTTATTTGCATATCTGGGTTCTCTAATAAATCATCGGTCATATTTAAAATAGTTGCTCTATACTTTTGAATATCCGCATTATATGCCAGGATTTCGGAATGCTTTTTAGGATCTGTCTGTTCTACATATTTTTTATATTTCTTTTTATTCATAAAGAGTTCCAACGTTAATTTATCTATTTCCGGGTTTACTATGTGAATAATATCGGGATTCGATTCATCATTTGAATTCGATTCATCATTTGAATTCGATTCTGCATTTTCCATTTATATGTATTGATACAAATGGAAATATCTATGTTGTTTGTAAACCTTTTAAATATATATTTATGTTTTGGTTTTGGTTTTGATTTCATTATTTTTTACTCTTTTTTGTTTTATTTTGTTCCATTTTTTGTTGTTTTTTGTCTTCCTTTTCTCTTTGTTTTTCTCGTCGTTTTTGTTCCTTTTCTAGTTTCTTTGTTTGCCGGTGTTTATTTTTTTCATCATTTTTATGGTCTCGTTCCATGTCACGTTGTTTCCTTTTTTCAATTGCTATACGTAGTTTCTCTTCTTTTTTACGCTCCTGTTCTCGTAATTTGTCTTGCTTACGATGTTCTTTTTCCATTTCACTCTCTTCTTCTGCTACTCCAATATTTACTAAATCTTCGGTGATTTTTCCTTTATATTTGTCAACTAACTCTTTTAATAAATCATGTTTAATTTCTTCTTTCATTGTTCCTTCTTTTCGCATGGTTTTACGTAGTTTCTTTTGTTCTTTCAATGTTTGGTTTTCCTTCTTTTTATTATCCTTGATAGTCGCCTTTATAGTTTTACGGATTTTCATTATCTGTTTCTTTTTTAATTTTTTGGTGTCACCAATCGACTTTTTTATATCCTTTTCAGCTTTTGCCGTTTCTTTCTTTTTCAATTTCATGATTGATTTTTGAACAACCTTTTCCTCTTTGAGGGTCATATTTATTACACTTCGTTCCAATTCGGAAAGATCAGTTTTTAATATTTTTTTTAATTTGTCGATGCGGCTTTTATGTTTTACTATATCAACTTTTAAATTGTCATGTAATTCCTCTATTTTATCGTTTAATGTTTGTAATGTACGATTATATCCTTGCATCGATGGATGCTCTTCGACATATGTCATTAACGCAGTTTTACCACTGACTTTAACAGCACATTTTTGTTTCAGAGAATATAATAATGATTCCTTATATTTCTCATATTCATCCGCATGTTCAATTATATTTTCACGGACATTAGTCATCGCATCTTTTTGCACACTGCTTCGCTCCTTTATACGTTCTCGAAGTTCCTTTATATCTGAACGAATTTTTTTTACTTCATCACGTGCTTCAGCCATTAATTGTTTTATATTTGATTTCACTACTTTACTGCATTGTTTTAAAGGTTTTCCATCTAAATCACCACATACTTCCTCCTTCAAAAAATTAAAGGTATTTGCGTCAAGTTCTCCTAATTCTCCCTTTAATTCTTTCTGTTTTTCCGTAATCTTATTTTTCAAATCTGTTGTTTCGCCTTTTGTTAGTTCTCGAACTAAGCGTTTATCAAATTTTTCAACATTGGTCATATCTTCAATAAGCGGACTAGAAATTGCCTCAATTTGTGGTTGTGAAAATTGCCGAGCATCCTTTTCACGATTTAAATAACTTACATATCCTGATATATCATCTAAGTATCTATCACGACCCCTATCCGTAAATTGACCCTGTTCATTCAAAAATTCTTGTGAAAATTCATCGAAATCTGTTGGCATTTGCTCATTTTGGGGTTTGCATAAATTAATTAATTGAATCAATTCCATTGGATTCTGAGTAATAGGAGTTGCGGTCATTAATAATAATTTTACGGATTCTCCTCCAGAAATTTCATATGAAGCCATCAATGACTGATGTAATGCTTTCATATCTGGACGTTCAATAGATGATAAATCGCCGCCACCATATAACTTATGTGCCTCATCAATAATAAGCAAGGTTTTACGTAAGGGGTCTGTTTCCCCATTTATTTTTACCAAATCCTTATAATAGGAATTCTGTTTTGAAACCAAGTTACTAAACTGCTTATATGACATGGGGCGGATTTTCCATGATTTAGATAATAGTTTCATACGCTTATCCTGTTCCTTGGGCATATGTAAACCATGATTTTGAATCTTTTCGCGTATAGATTCATTGCATACTTGGTCAAACATATTTTTCCAAATATCATTTTTGAGAGTTGTCCGAGTCACCCATAAAATTGTATAACCTTGTTTTTCAAAACTTGTTGTCGCCGCTGCAATAGCACTGCAGGTATTATGAGTAACTGTAAAATCACCTAACAAATATCTATTGTTTCCATCAAGAGTAAAACCATAATATGTACCTTCACCGATTGATTTGGCAGTAACGCCTGTTGTTAGTGGGTCTTTTATTTGCTCTCTCATTTCAGCTTGTTTTCTGAGAACCTTAGTAGGAATTTCATGAAGTCCTTGACCCGAAATAGAAATGGAATTATAAACTCCCGTCTTTTTTTCACCCTTGTATATGCATGACTTTTCTACTCTTGTAAGGTAAGCAGCAAACCCAAGAGAGCGTACTAAAAACAAAATATCCTCTGCTAATTTGTCATTCTTTTGGGTTATGGAAAACGTTTTTCCTCGTTGGCAATAATATCCGTCTGAATCTATTAATCCAGCTAATAAAGAAAGACGCACGGATCTATCATTACATTTATAAGCTCTTGGTATATGTTTATTATTAATCAAATTGTACTTTTCTAATGCATTAATCATAGCATTTGATTTTGTAGTACAATCTGAAGATATCCGATAATCATATTGAGATTGATATACTAATTGTAACCCATATTCTCTTACTTTATCTCTCAAATAATGTAAAATCCTCGCGTCTTGATTAGATATGACAGGACCGCGACAACTTCCATCGCCTAACCATAAACCAATAATGTATGGATCAAATTCTATTTTGAAAGAAGAGAATTCCACGCCTTTGCGGTATCCTTTCAACTCTTTCGCTAAACTTTTTGGAAGTTTTAGATAATCTTTAACTTCTATTTCGACGATTTTATCCTCTTCTTTAAAAGAATTCAAATATTCTTCTGCTTCCTCTTTTGTTTTAAATCCTTTGGCTTTTATTTTTATTCGGTTATTATCTAAGTGTGATGCCAAAAATGGAAAATTCGGTTGTCTAGCAGATACATTTGTTATTGTACCACGTCCACTATATTTTAAACATAATATATGCTCGCTATTTACAGTATATTTTTCTCCTTTTGTAGGAATGATATCAAACATTTCGTCCGTTCCTGTCGCTAAAGATAAAACCTTTCTGGGCGTTGAATTGTCACCCATCAAAAATTCACCAACTTCAATATCTTGAACCTTTTTAATTGAACCATTATACATCAAAATAGGTGTGTCTTTTGCATGACATTTTCCAGTGCCTACAGAGTGTGATAACAGCATACCTTTTACCGGACATGTCGGCGTAAAATAATGACTTATGAAACTTTGTGTAGGAGTATATTTAATGACTTCACCCGACCCCCCCTCTTGTTTTGGTGCACATAAGTTCTCCATTTTTACTGGATCCCACGCATATTCACCAAAATTTTCCTGAATATATTGTCTCATTTGTTCGTGGCCTAACCGCTTAGCTGGTGGTATCATTAATGGTTGGTCTAAATTTCTAATACGCATTTTTGGCACATAGATTTTTTTAGGACCACCACCATACACATATTCGCCATCATCTCCTTCTTCTCCATCCTCACTCGGAATAGAAAATGTATGAATGTTTTTATTTAAATCATAATCTACTGAACCGACTATAGTGGTTTTTTCTAAATCATGAGCAAAATGAAAAAGTCGGACATCTAAGTTTATCGTCTTTAAATAAAGGTCAAATACGGATTTTGTATCTAAAAAGGTTGGCTGTAATTTTTCCGGAATAGATAAATCATAAATAAACACATAAAGTGGCCATCCACGGGTAGGATGGAATTCTAAGCCTTTTTGCCCACACGTACGTGTACCGCGGCCAATTACCTGTTTTTGGTCTGCTGAAACTACAGAAGGTTCAAAAATATGAATATATTTAATATCAAACAAATCAATTCCTTCTTTAAACCCACTATCCATGACAATAATTCTTGCCAAATCGCCATGAACGTTATCGGGTCTTTTATTAAAATTTGCCAAAATGTCTTTTTTAGTTGCAACTGAAATAGGCTGGTCAAATACTGTGACTGATGATAATAAATAAAAGTTATTTTGTTTTGTACGCTTTAATTGTTCTTCCGTAAGAAGCTCTATTTTTCCGAACGGTTTGACTTTCTTTGCACCACCATCTTGTTTTTCTTTGCTATTTCCTCTTTTAAAAGAGCTATCATCACTTTTTACAGAACCTACAGATTTACCATCATCAGTATCATCATCATCATCATTTTCATCTTCATCATTTTCATCTTCACCATCGTTGCCCATTTTTACAGATTTATTACGTTTGGCCACATATCCTAATTTCATTCCTTTTGCTACGAGTGCACCAGCTAATAATTTTGCACCATACGTTCCCGATTTTAAATCAGAAAATATAAAATGTTTAAATAATTTCCCATATTTTTTATGGTCTTTCCGGTCTAATTCGTCTATTTTATCTAACAACTTTTGTAATTTTGGAGAATGCGTTGGGATGTCCTTTAGTAATGTTTTTGGTGAAAACTCATCCTTATCCAACTTATAAAGATTCGATGCTTTACTCCAATTTGATTTCTTACGAACACAATCTGGGTTATACGAAACAATACCTTGATTTTTTATTAGATTCTCTAAATCAACTTCCTCTTTAGATTCATCAGACATAATTAAATAATATATATAATACTCATAAAATATATCATCTTATATTATAGTATAAATGTCCACATCTTTAAACGGTCCTCCTATTTCATCGACAACAGTAAGAGTAACAGGAACATCTAATTTGGGTGGACCTTTCCAGGGTTACTCTCCTCAGCAAACTCTTCTCAATTTTAAAGATAGCGAACAAGTTATGACGCGGCGTGTCTTGACAAAATCCTGGAATGGTGAGGGTGCAGTCGGAATAATAAATGGAAATAATCGCGTCATTACACCATTCCGTGCAATTAATAATTTAGGTGATTTTTTAGGACGCATTCACTATGTCTGTGGTGGTTCTAATCAAATTAATAAAACGTATCCTGGCCGCCAGGGCCCTATCGGCTCAATCATTTCTCAATGTGACCAAACTGGTGTACCATCCGCTGTTTGTAACGGACGTTTTGTGCCCGATTCTTCTGACTATACTACCTTTAAGAAGCAAAGTGCCATGAACCGTAATTTTAATGATTTAAAGAATGGAGGAGACCAACATAATGCGTCTTATGTTAATTTAATGGCAGTTCGTCGACGATAAACGATACTATTTTATAAATATAATATATAGTTCCTATTGTATATTATATGCTTACAACTCTTCAAGGGCCTATCATTCAAGACATCAATAATGGAGAATTAAAGGCGATCCGAGCAATGCCACAAAAGGATATTACTAGCGACGGAGAAAGTACGTTTGAGATGTCACGTGCCATATATTCGAGAACCTATCCACAAAATCCACCAAATCAAACCAATACGGTTACAACATATAATTGGCAAGCTAGACGTAATGTCCAGCAAATTACAAGTATTCCTAATGCGTCATCATCAAATTACATGAATGGAAAAAAATGGTATGGCAATCGTGATGCTTCTCAAGTTACTACAAATCGCCGCACTAGTCAAGTTGGTAATGGTTCTCTAAACGCATCAAATAATTTAATGGGGTTTACTACACATAAAGATATAAATACAAGTCGCAATGCATTGACTCGCGTTCGTGCTGGTGGAGCAGTAGCTCCCGCGAAAAAAGGTGCGAATAGGAATAATGCTCCTACGCCCACCTTTTCTCCAGCAGTTCCTGACCCTAATTCTATTTTAGCTGATTTGTATGGACTTAAACGCCCAGTCCTACATCATTAGATGGATTTTGTGGGTCCATTCGGTTTTCGGAGCACTTGAGATTTCTCTTGAATTCTCTCTTTACAATATTCTTGCACGGTTTTTACGTGAACGATACGGTTGTTCAACGAGACAAATGTCCATACATTTGAGTGTAGCCTTGCTGGCTTGTCAAATACGACAATCTCGTTTGAGTAACGGATAATGACCTGCTCCATTCTGAGTGACAGGCTTTCTAAGTGGGATTTCTATAAAATAATTGAATAACTTTTCTATTCATTTTTTTACGAATTTTTTGTCCTAGTATATCATATAAGAGAACACGGGATGTACAATTATTTAGTCGAATTTTTAGGAACCGCCTTTTTCATTTATATTATTTTAGCCACTGGAAATCCAATTGCCATTGGTGCTGCGTTGACTTTTGTCATTTTACTTATTGGTAATATTTCGGGTGGACATGTGAATCCCGCGGTTTCTGTTGTGATGGCCTCTGCTGGTAAATTACCAGTTAATGATTTGATCCCTTATGTTGTTGCTCAAGTATTAGGCGGTTTAGTTGCTTTAGAAATTTATAAGAGATATAAGCTATAAGTAAAATAATTTTACTAGATATTATTAGTAAAATTATTAGTAAAATTATCGGGTTTTTTGAATCATACGATATAAAACATATAATCCCAAGATGGTGAGAGACCCGACATAAAAATTAGTTACCGAGTCCATTTTGTATTCCTTTTTCTGATTCGATTCTTTATCTACTTCTTTATTTGCCATTTTTTTTTCATAAAAATCAGGTAAATAGGCGGTATAACTGTTAGAATATCTGTCGTTCTCAATTATGATAGGAATATGTTCTTTTTGTTCATAGGTTTGTTTATCCTTTTGATAAACCCTGTCTATGTTTTTCCGTTCGTTATGGTCTTCCTTATTATTGGCTAAAGGACCAAATGGAGCTCCCTGTTCATATCCCTCTATCAATTGATTGATAATCTCTTCGTCTATTTTTTTCTTAGGTAAATTATCCAAAAACACATATTCAGAATCCGTCATAATAATATATATATATCTATTTTTATTTTTTTGTTTTTTCGTGTTTCTTGTTTTTTCGATTGTAAATCAAAAAATTGAGTTGAGTTGGTTTCAATTTGCTCGACCTATTATTATATACACTATGACAACCGTTTGTCAAATTTGCGTTAACGGTGTTAATCTCACTAAACATAAGATTATAAACTGTCCGTATTGTCAGTTTGCAGCATGCCGAACATGTTGCGAAACGTATGTACTTGGTGAAACGTCTTTTAAATGCATGAGTCCTGACTGTGGTAGAGAATGGACACGACAATTTCAAACAACTGTCTTCACTGCTACTTTTATAAATGGACGTTTAAAGCAAAGGAGAGAGCAATTGTTATTTGATAATGAACGAGCCCTTCTTCCATCTACGCAACCAGTAGTTGAGACAATGATAAAGCGTGAAAACCTCGAAAAAAATCTATCGGAAGTCAAAAAAAAAATAAATGAGCTATCTATTCAAAGATATGCTTTAATGCATGAGATTCATTCACTAAGAACAAATCAACCTGCTGAAAGAACAGAATTCATTAAGTCTTGTCCAGATTCAAACTGCCGCGGATTTCTAAGTAGTCAGTGGAAATGCGGTATTTGTGAGAAATGGTCGTGTCCTCATTGCCACGAAGTAAAAGGTGAAAATCGCGATGCTCCTCATGAATGTAATCCCGAAACTGTTGCTACTGTAAGTTTACTAGCCAATGATACTAAACCTTGTCCTAAGTGTCGGACCCGTATTTTCAAAATAAATGGGTGCGATGAGATGTTTTGTACGAATTGTCATACAGGATTTAATTGGCGGACTGGGCGAATTCAAGAAACCATTCATAATCCGCATTATTTTGAATGGCTACGCAGAAACGGTAATGCAGTTCCGCGTACCCCCGGCGACGTCCCTTGTCGAAATGAAATTACACATAATATATACATAGCAATGAAAAACAAACTTCTTGTAAGGCACAAAAATCATGCATTTTCGATAGCTTGTGAACAATTTATGGCAAAACTTATACGTAATGTTATCCATATGCGTTACGTTATCATGCCGACCTATAATATTGGAAATCATATTAATAGAAACGAATATTTACGAATTCAATATATGCGTAATATAATTAGTGAAGTACAGTTTAAAACACAGCTTCAGCGGAACGAAAAACGCGTAGAGAAGAAACGTGAAATACATAATGTGTTAGATATCATTCTAACTACCCTCACTGATATCATATTGCGATTTGACGCTCACTTAAATACTGCGGAAATGGATAATTGGAATATGGATATATTAGAAGAGATAGACCCTATCGTAGATTACGCAAATGGTTGTCTGTTAGATATTAGTCGTGTTTACAAGTCTCGAGTTATACAGTTTTCAAACGAAATTCGTTTGCTATAAATATATATTTTGATATGAAAATAAAGCGTAAAACACGAATATATACAATGACAACAATAAAGAAAATTTGTATTTTAAATCGACTTTTTTTACCAGAAGTAATAATTGATATTATAAAAGAATACGCATTCTATGATGTTCTAACGAAAATGAAGGAAGTTCGGGTACTAAAACTGAAAATGACTATTATTATTGGTGATGGATTTATTAGTACGTCAGTTTTTTGTTTCAGAAAGAAAAGCAATACGCCACAAATTAATTGTTATATTATAAATGGCGACATAAATCCAAATAAGTATATATGTAGAAAAAGATGGATTCTTTTTTGTAATAAATGCGGGAATTTTGTATATCCTCGTGGTTATGAAATGCACAAATCACAAAAACGATTTAATCTGCATAGTCCTACTGGAATATATACTGTTCTTGACCCCTCGCCATTTTCAAACCGTGTAATGTGTCTTTGCTGAAATAGGTATAAAGATTTCCCAATATAATAAAATAGAACTAATGTGCGGGATTTTTTCACTATTAAATAATACAACTGAGCTAACAGTGCAGTTTATCGAAGAACAATTCCAAAAAGGCAAACATCGTGGGCCGGAATTTTCTAAAATCACTAATGTCATGATAAAGGCTTATTTTGGATTTCACCGCCTTGCGATAAATGGGTTAAATGCGGAATCAAACCAGCCGATTATTTTCAAAGACATAGCTCTCATTTGCAATGGTGAAATATACAACTATAAAGAACTTTATATGAGAATGGCTGCTTTAAATGGTGAGGTTTTTAAACCAGAGACGCAATCTGATTGCGAAGTTATTATTCATCTTTATAAACGTTATGGTATGGAACAAACGCTTAATATGCTAGATGGCGTTTTTTCATTCGTGCTAATTGATTATCGTCTTAATTTACCTAATGCAAAAATTTATGTAGCTCGCGATCCCCATGGTGTTCGTCCACTATATTTTTTATCACAAAAAACTCCACCACCAGATTCAGAACCTCTCTTTGGCTTTGCCAGTGAGCTAAAAATGTTGAGTGAAATAAAAAATACATTGAATCATCAAATTGCAAAAAACTTTATGAAAAAATATAAAAACAGCGTAACTTTGCTTGATTTACCTTCTGATTCACAATATAATATTCAACAGTTTGAGCCTGGTACGTATTCTACCTTTGATTATTCATTTAAAGTTTCGTCGTCTTGGAAGCCCGGTATCATGAATCGGCCTTATCATATGCTTGGCCATTATTCAAACGAATATGATGCCGATTCTCTACGGTTACATATACAGCATAATCTTTGTACTGCTGTCATGAAACGATGTACAACAACTGAGCGACCAGTTGCCTGCTTATTATCAGGTGGTCTTGATAGTAGTTTAATAACCGCACTTGTTAATGAATATTATAAAAATGGAAAAAGTGTCACTAATGGTCCCGGTCCATTAGAAACCTATAGTATTGGTCTTGCTGGTTCGACTGACCTAAAAAACGCAAGAATCGTAGCAGATTATTTGGGAACGAACCATACTGAAATAGTATTGACAGAACAAGATTTTTTGGATGCGATTCCCAAAGTAATCTATGATATTGAAAGTTATGATACAACAACGGTTCGTGCAAGTATTGGAAATTGGCTATTAGGTAAATATATTTCTGAACATAGTGAGGCAAAAGTCATTTTTAATGGCGATGGGGCGGACGAACTTGCCGGTGGATATTTATATATGAATTATTGTCCGGATGTCATTGAATTTGATAAAGAGAGCAGGCGGTTGTTAAAAGATATTCATGCTTTTGATGTATTGCGTTCTGATAAATCTATATCCTCGCATGGACTAGAACCCCGTACTCCATTTTTAGACCGTTTTTGGGTACAATATTACATGTCTATTCCACCTGCTATCCGGTTTCATAAATATCGAGGCGTCGGCGAAAAGCATCTTATTCGTGATGCTTTTTCCGATTTTAAAAATTCTAACGGAGAACCCTTGTTACCAAAAGAAATACTTTGGAGAAAAAAGGAGGCTTTTAGTGATGGCGTTTCCAAACAATCTAGATCCCTCTATGAAATTATTCAAGAACATGCTGAGAAGATCTTTCTTGAAAATGACTTGCCAGTTTGTCCATTTATGCAAAAAACGGATGAAATGTATGAGCATATGGCTTATTTTCACTATGATATGAAACGAATAGATCGTCATCTAATACCTAAAACTGCGGAACAATTTTATTATCGAAAAATATTTGAAACCCATTATCAGGGGATGGGAAAGATTGTGCCCTATTTTTGGATGCCTAAATATGTTGACGCAAAGGACGCAAGTGCGAGAACATTAGAAATTTATGAAAAAACTCAGATTATTGATAGTGAATATGCAGACGATTTAGTATAGTATTATTTGCTCAATGTTTCTTTCTGAAGTTCGCCTTTTACAGTATAATTGATTTATCGGAGTAAATAGTTAAAAAAAATATATTATGTTATACAAAGATGAAAAATACGATATCAGTAGCAATTCCTTATTATAATTCTTCTCATTTTATTTTGGATGCCCTTCATCCTTTACTAAATGACAATCGCATCAGTGAAATCATAATTTGTGACGATAAATCATCTGATATTGATATTCAATTATTGCAAAATAAAATAACTTCTTTAAATAATCCAAAGATAACGGTCTATTTCAATGAAGAGAACTTGGGATGTTTTAAAAACAAACTTAAGGTATTATCTTATTGCAGTAATGATTGGGCAATTTTATTAGATGCGGACAATATTATAAATACCGATTATATTGATAGGCTTTATCTAATTGATACTTGGAACCCAAAATATATTTATGCTCCACAAATTGCATTTACGTTTCCAGGATATCCTTCGCCACATCTCGATTATTCGGAATACGCAAATAAAGTAATCTCAAAACAGGTTTATTTACGGGATTTTAAAAAAAATACGTTTCAATGTTTGATAAATACCTGTAATTATTTTGTTCCAGTAAAAGAGTATTTGAAAAATATGGAGACCATTTCTAATCTGTATAATCGACCTTATATGGATTCACTTGATTCTGCTGTTTTATTTACTGAATGGCTAACTGAAAATGAAGTTTTCGTCGTAAATAATTTGTTTTATAAACATAGACTTCACGATGAGTCTAATTATTCTATGTCAAAATCAAAGAATAGCGAGAACATAGTAAAAAACTATCTGTATTATAAAATATACTTGTGTCTTGACCATTAAATATCGTTTTTATTTTTTTTAGAATAAAAAATAAAAATTATTACGCGAAATAATGATGTCTGTTATGTCTCTAACATCTTATACTCATTTTTTATTTAGAAATCTGTAGTAAAATCAAATACATCCTTTGTGACAGTTTTATTTGCTAGAGCATATTCAGAATTGGTACGCTCAAAGAAGTTGACCTTGGATTCGATGCTTATTAATTCCATAAAATCAAACGGATTGCATGCGTTATAGATTTTATCATAACCTAACTGCAAACAAAGTCGGTCCGCAACAAATTCAATATATTGTGTCATTAATTTGGAATTCATACCAATCATGCGACAAGGAATGGCTTCCGTAATAAACTCTTTTTCTATCTCTACTGCTTCTTGAATAATCTCATGAATACGCTTTTTTGGAAGACGACGCTGTAATTTTGTATAAAGTAAAATTGCGAATTCCGTATGAAGTGCCTCGTCGCGTGAGATTAATTCATTCGAAAATGTTAATCCAGGAAGAAGACCGCGTTTCTTTAACCAAAAAATAGCACAAAATGAACCGCTAAAAAAGATTCCCTCAATCGCAGCGAAGGCAACTAAACGTGATGCAAAACTACTGCGATTATCACCTAGCCACTTTTTACCCCAATTTGCTTTTTTAGCAATACAGGGATAATTTTTAGTGGCTTCAAATAGGGTTGTTTTTTCAGCAGAATCTTTAATATACGTATCGATCAATAAACTATACATTTCACTATGAATATTTTCCATGGCAATTTGAAATCCATAGAATGCACGAGCCTCAGATACTTGCACATCACTCATAAATCGCACCGCTAAATTTTCTAATACGATTCCATCAGATGCTGCAAAAAAAGCTAAAACCATTTTTATAAATTTTTGTTCATCGTGTGTTAATTTTTCCCAATCATTTAAGTCCTGAGCTAAGTTGACCTCTTGTGTGATCCAAAAACAATCTACCTGGCGTTTATACATTTGCCAAATATCATCATATTGAATCGGAAACATAACGTGACGATTATCGTCAGGTTTTAACAAAGGTTCAACAAAGGCAACTTCACTCATTCTTCTCTAAATAATATATCCATTAGATTTTATCTCCTTTCAAAATATTATTTTTGTAACGCTTTACAAATTTGCGTTTTTTCAGGATTTTTAATAACTTCTGCTGTATAAAACGATGCGTCCATCTAATGGTTGAATTGAACGAGCAGTTTTTGCAAAATCTGTAATCACACTTATTTTCATTTGAATTGGTTTTCGCCCGACTATCCAGCGGACTGGTGAATAGTCTCCGGTGGTTAGAGTACCATCATACTCAAAATAATGATTCGGTATCCGTGGCTGTAGTTTAGCTAAGGAACCATGTTCTCTGCGACTCTCTTCTTCGTTCGTTATTACACGTCCAATAACTAAGACGTTCCCGGAAATATCATTAGAACAACCACTGCAAATATCGGGACAATTATGTGCCTCATACTTCTTATTTTTATCATGCTCGACAAACACATAATGTATTTCAGATGCAAATTTGCTGTCATTAATGATATGCTCACTCGGTACATGGAAATGGTATTCAATTAATCGATATGTTTGTTCACCTACTCTCAAAATGATTACATCATTCACTATAAAAATACGCTGTGATTCGTCGTATGCAGCACCTGTATTTGTCCCATACATATGTAAATATTTATCTATTTCGAGAACGTCATCATCATTTAGACAAATCGGACTTTGATACGAAATATTTGAACTATTCGACGTGTTTGCCATATATTATATTCCTAGATAATGGGTTTTGCTTTATTTATCGTGTGTACTTACAATTTAAAAGTGTATTTTTACAGGTTGTAAATACAAATAAAGGAGAACCAATTTATCCATCCAATATATATAATGCATAATCCCCTTTGCCCATATAAAGATATTATTGGAAAACCAGCTACAGGTTTACGTAAATACCGAATTTTTGATATTGCTATCCTCGATACAGTGGTAACCATTATGGGGGCTTATTTTATTTCCTGGTTTTTTAATTGGACCTTTTGGAAAGTTTTAGCCATTGTTTTTTTAACAGGCATTTTTGCACATCGTGTCTTTTGTGTGCGAACTGGACTCGATAAGAAACTTTTTTCCGACACATTAGATTTTTAGTTAATTTGTTTCAACCAAATAAAATACTAAGATAATGTAAATAGATGAAACACACAGTTGATTGTGTCTCGTTCGAGTCGTTGGGCAGTGAAGCAATCAAGTCTGAGCCTAAACAGCGTAATCGAAAACCCAGGAAACAAAATGAAAAGGAAATTTTAAAAGATTATCGCGAAGAAATCGGCAAAGAACGAGAACAATCTGCAACAAAACAACGTAATATATATGAAAATTATCAATATTTATCACCAAATGAAAAAGCTGCTTTTGAATTCAAATTTACCAAACCTAAAAACAATAGTCAAGAAATATATAATTCCCTCTTACGACAAAAGTCTAAGAAAATTGTCGTTGCAACTGGGCCCGCGGGAACGGGCAAAACGCTGTTTGCTACTGAATATGGTGTAAAGAACTTTTTATTAGGAACCTATGAAAAACTTATTTTTACCCGTCCCTCTGTTTCTGTAGACGAAGATTTGGGTTATTTACCTGGAACTTTGGAAGAAAAAATGGCTCCGTGGGTCCGGCCAATTTATGATATTCTTTACAACTTTATTAGCCCAAAGGAAGTAACAGCCATGTTGGAAGAAAAGGTCATTGAAATATCACCTCTTGGATATATGCGTGGACGCACGTTCAAAAACTGCTGGATAGTTGCCGATGAAATGCAAAATTCAACCGTTTCTCAGATGAAAATGTTATTGACACGTTTAGGTGAAAATAGCCGATTGGTTATTACGGGCGATTTAGAACAATACGACAGGCCTAATGAATTAAATGGTCTAGAAGATTTTTTGACCAAATTTAAGGGAAAACGTTCTTCTAGTATCACAAGTTTTGAATTCCAGCGAGGCGATATTCAACGTGAAGAAGTTGTCAAAGAAGTTCTCGATATTTATGGAGGGGAAATTCCCTTTGAGTACCGTGAAACGAACGACTTTGAAGAAGATAATTAGAAATAAAAAATGGTCGGATGATTTAAATACCTTTTTAATAATTGTATATTTTATATGTTTTTTTCCACCTATAAAGTATAGTCGAATGAATTCTGTCACTAGTTTTTTAAATAAAAATATTAAAATGAGTGGAAATTATGGGTCTATTTTACAGAACCGATTCGTATTATATTTTTTTTGTTTCCTTGCGATTGTTGATGTTCTCTACTTTGCCACAACAAATGATATTCAATCCTTTATTACTATATTAATTGTTGGATTTTTGACCTCCTTTTTCAATAAAAACATGATAATTGTCCTTTTTATGGCAATTACTATTACCCATGTTTTACGTTTTGGCACAAGTGTTAGTGAAGGAATGAGTGTACGCGAAGGCATGAAAGAAACAATTGATGCCGGACTTAAAGTTGCTGCTGATGAGGCTTCTGCAAAAAAAGACAAAGATGAACCTATTCTTGAAAAAGAACCTAGTCAAAAGGAGAAAAAAGCAAAGATTGATACAGATGCTTTAAAGGATTCTTTAAAAACGGATTTTAAAGAATTTCAATCTATCCAACAAGATATCATAGATGGATTACAAAAAATCGATCCCTTATTAAGCCGTGTAGAAAAATTCGTTGAAAAATATGAAAATTATAAAGCGGCTGGAGTTACAGGAACCGCCTCTAAATAAAAGATTATTTATTTACACACTTGAATATTTAAAATGTTCATCTGTGTAAAAATAACTTTTATCAATAGTATATAATAGATAATAATGCCTGATATTGGAGAAGCATTTGATTTACTTGGAAAAATAATAAATTTTATGATTACCATTCCGGCTCGTGTAGCAAATTTGGTAATCGGAGCAACAAACATTATATTGGGTATTGCTGTTACAACTGCTCATTTAGCTGAAATCGTTCCCATGTTTAGTATTGATATCCTGAATCTGCTGGGGTATATGTTTGAATTTGTAAAAACATATACAGTGTGTAGTGTTTATTTTATAGCAAATGCAAAGAGGTGTGTACTTTATTATATTATCGAAATGATTGGTTTCATATTATATATGCCAGTTCGAATTTTTTTATTGATATTGAATGCTATTGGCATTAATTTATATCCCTATGAACATAAAGTTTGGAATGGTTTAGAACAATTAGACCATATTATAGTAGGTGCAGCGGGATTCCATATAATTTACTGGCCAAAATCAATTCGTGACCAATGTTTTAATTGTAAGCGTCTTAAGATTGATGTATTAATGGAGAGAGCAGGTGACATTAGTGGAGATTTCTTTGTTAAAGCTCCTGAACTTCTCAAGAGTGCCATTCGTCTTTTTACAGTTGGTGCTGGCGAATTGGGTCAAATATTTTCTGGAGGTTCACCACCTATGCCTCCTGCACCAGAAATTAAAGCTAGTGATTTTATGTAATTCGCGGAATTCGTTAGTTTTTACCTTTTGATTGAATAGAAAATAACTTTTTATATTCAATTACTATATAGACTTATAGAGTTATAGAATGGGTAAAAAATGTATTCCAGGATTATTTTGTATTGAAAACATGACCCTTTTCTTATTAATTGTTATTTTAGTTTTATTATCATATTTATGGTACACACAGCTTGTTAAACCGTATCAGGAACGCGAAAATGCAAATAAGCCAAACATTGTAGTTTTAAACACACCACCTTTAAATACAAATCATGTTATGATGGGAGGGATTTCAACACGTCAAGACCCATTTAACGACCCTTACGCACCTCCTATGAAAACAGACGGGCTTTTTTATCCGCCAGATTCAGGCGATATTCGCGGAATTCCGGTAAATATTAGGTCGAGAGGCCCCTCCATCAATACAGGATACCAGCAAATCGGAATTTTAACACGTTCTCAAGGGAATTCGGATATGATATTACCATTGATGGGCCGACGAATCATGACAGGTCGAGATAAATGGCAATATTATACTATTTCAAATAGTGGTAATATTAATACCAAGTTACCAATTAGTGTCAATGGCAAAAGCTGTACCAGCGAATATGGATGTGATGATATCAATAACGGCGACGTGGTTTATGTTGAAGGATATAAAGATATATTTATTGCCACGGTATATGAAAATAATTTGTTTCAATATATTCCTTTTTAGCATATTGTTTCGCTACCAAAAATATAAACGTAGTATATAGTAATATGTCTAATTTTGATCTAAACAATGCATTATCTGTGGATTCAAATGTAGTAAGTTTTAATTATGAAAACGCTATAGATATTTTTAAAAGTGATACAAATAAACAAGATGTAAAATCAAGTGCTTTAAATTATTGGAAAATAAAATACAACAACTCTACAGACACTAATTTGTTTTTTAGTGGGATAAACCCATCTTCCGTTACCGCAACAAACATTTATTTTTTTGGATTATTACATGATAATGTAATAGGGCTCTCTGACCCAGGAACAAAAATCGAAGGAGAAATAGTTATAGAACATAATATAAACAATAATGCTAAAATTTATACTTGTTTTTTTGTTCAACCCGACACAAGTGGCAGTTCTACGACTAGTATTGACAAAATTTATACCGAATTAATTATAGGATCTAAAATATCTCTTTCCCAAACCGAAAATAATAGCGTTAGACTTAGTGATGTTATTACTTATAGTAGTCAGAAAAAATATTTTCATTATCATGATACGCAAAACCCTAATAATATTGTTATTTTGTTTTTAACCCCAATTACGGTGAACAACAAAACATCAAAATGGTTTAAAGGTCTCTATACGTTTGATTCAACCACGTTTCGGTCACCACTTTTTACAATACAAAGTCCGCTTGCTTTACCAGGTGCACCTGCAGCTGCCGGCAAAGATAATCCAAATAATGATGATAATCAAATATATATTGACTGTAATCCTTCTGGCGAAAGTGACGAAACCATAACTACATATAACTTGCCAATCAATAGTGAGTTAATGGGTCAAAAAACACAAATGGATTTTATGAAAACATCGGTTAATTTTTTTATTTTTATAATAGCAGTTATTCTTGCCTATTTAGTTATTCCCGCGTTATATAAAAAAATTGTCATAGACAAAGTTTCTGCTAATATACGTGGAAAACGCATAAGAAGTATAGATATTTTCATTTCAATGATGACCGCTCTTGCTATCTTGATTTGCTTTTTGAAGGGATTTTCAAAAAATGATTTTAAATTTTTAAGCACAGGATTGTTTTTATTAGTATTATATGGATTGTCTTTTGCATTAATATATTCAAAAAAATCAAGTGACGAATGGGAAGTAAAAGATACTGTATTTATTACAGATATAAATGATTTATTTGATTTTGTTAAGATGTGCGTGACCTTCATATTTACAGACATATTAAAATATTACTTTGCAGCGGTTCTTGTATCAGCATTAATTATTTTTGTAATTGGTGTATATTCTAGAAATAAATTATCAAAAACATTAAGTTTAATAGGAATAGTATCTTTTATGTTATTGCCCATTATCAGTATAATGATATTGTTAAGTCAAAAGTAAATTCAATGCAAAGTTCATCGATTAAATTCATTTTTATTTATAATGAAAATGAATTATGTTAATTATTTATACGAGTGATGCAGAACCTACCTTATCAGCAACAGGTTTAAACGTACTTGTAGTATAAACGCTAATATCACTATGTCCGACAGGTGCCATTTTGTTTACCATTTCTTCTTCTAATGACTCAGATTTAACTGGGTTCATGGCTTTCATTTGATTATTTTTCTTTTCCTGGCTAGGTGTATGTTGCATAATTGTAGTACGACTAGTGAACTGTGCACTACGTCTCAAAATCTCATAAGAAACAAAAATAAATACGACTCCCAAAATTGGATTCACATAAAAAAACAAAAATAATATTATTACAAAAAGCATCAACATACCTAAAGAGGAATCAAATATTCCGGCTAAAAATGAGGGTATCGAAATGGGTGATACAATAAATATGATAAACCCTACAAGTAATATCATTTCTACCGTAGACAAACTTTTAACAATAGTAGAAATATCCATTCGATTTATTATAATATAGATTATCATTATATTTTTTCAGGTTCTCGAATATACGATTCAGAAAATTGAAACATCCTAAATTATATTTCCTCTCTTACATTATAATAGTCTACCCTTATGTACAGAAGACCTGGGAAGTTCTTCAAAAAAAAGACAGTTACTCCGCCGCCTATTATACCAATATTCACCTTGTCTGATGAATATAAAGCATTAATATGTTCTCAATCTTATATTGGTAAAAAGGGATATACGATACCCAAATCCATTATCGACAAAGCCGACGTGGAACAGTTTTTAAAAGATTTAAACGTAAAACCAATGTTGTTTGGTCCAAATCAGCCCGACACAACACCCTTTCCCGTGTTTCGTGAAAATACAAATAAATACTATTTACCTCGGTTTTATGGTATTCAGCGATATGGAATGCCCGCGAAAATAGAACTCCAACTAGGCACGGACATTTCAGTCGATTTTGAAAAACCACTGCGTGATTACCAAGATAGTATTGTTGGTATCTACGTCGATTATGTCAAAAAGGCAGAGCATGGATGCAGTGGCGGAATTTTGGAAGTACCATGTGGGCGTGGAAAAACGGTCATGGGACTAAAAATAATCTCTTTACTAAAAAAAAAGACACTCATATTAGTGCACAAAGAATTCTTAATGAATCAATGGATTGAGCGTATCGGCGAATTTCTGCCGACTGCACGTGTTGGTAAGATTCAGGCATCGACATTTGATATCGCTGATAAAGATATAGTAATTGGTATGATTCAAACCCTATATGATAAAGAATACCCACAGGGCACATTTGATAGCTTTGGCCTCACAATTGTTGATGAAGTACATCGTATTGGAAGTGAGCAATTTTCGAGAACCCTCTTTAAAACAATTACACCTTTTATGCTGGGTATTTCGGCCACTGTTGACAGAAAAGATAAATTGACCCGTGTGCTTTATATGTTTATTGGCGAAAAAATATATACAGAAAAACGCGATAATGATGACCTAGTTTGTGTAAGAGCAATTGAATATAAATCAAACGACCCTACATTCAATGAGGTCGAGGTCGATTTCCGAGGAAATACCAAATATAGTACAATGATCGTAAAACTATGCGAATTCGGCCCACGTAGTGATTTTATCATACGCGTTATTGGCGATTTATTAGAGGAATCTGAGAACCAAATCATGGTCCTATGTCATAATCGCTCGCTTTTGACTTATTTATATGAATCTATTTGTCATAAAAAGTTGGCTACAGTGGGTTTTTATGTGGGAGGTATGAAACAGGCAAATCTTCAAGAGACTGAAGAAAAACAGATAGTTTTAGCTACATATGCAATGGCAGCGGAAGCACTTGATATAAAAACCCTGGCATCATTAGTTATGATTACACCAAAAACGGATATTACACAATCCGTTGGGCGTATTTTACGTGTTAAACACGATAGTCCAATCATTGTAGATATTATTGATACGCATGAGGTTTTCCAAAATCAATGGACACAGAGGAAACGGTTTTATAAAAAATGTAATTATCGGATTCAGCAAACGGACTCGCGGATTTATACGAGCGATTGGTCCAACGCGGCAATTTGGAAGACGGTCTTTGAACCAAAAAACAGTACAAATAATAGTCATAATAAAGAAATTGGAGAAGATAGTGACGGCGAAACTGGTCCTGATGGGGTAACCAGTAAATTTACTCCAAAACCAATAGGAAAATGTTTGATAGATACAAGTATATTTGCTAACTTGGAATAAATATAATTGTATAATTCAATATAGGTTTTACTTTTTGAATAATTTGAAAAGGCCACTCATCATTTTTTTCATGGTTTTTCGAGAGCCACGGCGTTTTTTTGATGAAGTCCGACGTTTTCCACCAGCTTGCTTATGACTTTCAGTACCCGCATTATGAATAGGTGCTAAGAGAGGTTTTTGCTGAGATAATTCAGAAAAGGCTAAAGCAGAACCTCCACACTGACCTTTTTGTCCAGTTTTTTTCGTTTTTTTAGATCTTCGTTTACCTCCTACACTTTCATACTTTGCTATATTCCCAGTTAAAGAACTAGGTGATTCTAAAGGTAGTACGTTTCCTCCTTTAAACGCAATCTCGGTGCTTCCGGTTCCTGACGCCATTCTATATACTAAAAGTATATTTAAAACCGGGTCCTCAGCAATTTTACTAAGTTTTCTTATATTTGCATAATTTTACGTTCAAATGTTAACAAAACACGAAAAAAGAAATGGCTGCGTTTTTTTTTTTTGGACATTTTTAAAATGTCCATTTTTCAAAAAACCGGATATAAAATTTTAGAAAAATCGATTTTACTCGGTCGTGCAGCGAATTGGTGTTTTTTTCAGAAAAATTGGCTGCATAATTTTTTGTCAATTTTTACGCGGAATAAAACTTGGCTGGAAATCATTAGCCATTTAGACTAATGATTTCCAGCAAAAAACAGCAAAAACAGCCGACCAATATTTATTAATAATTATATTATCATATAAGGTAATAAATAAATAATATATTTACTTAATATATAAGCATTCAGTCTCAAGACTAACCATGGCTAATTTAAACTTTTTTTGCAAAATATGTAATTTTTCTACTGAAAAAAAAGGAAATTGGACGAGTCATTTGTCAACAAAAAAACACATATCGAATAGTATGGAAACTTCAACCAAGGCATACAAATGTGTTTGTGGCATATCTTATAAACACATGTCTAGTTTGTGTAAACATAGAAAAAATTGTGATAAATACATCGAAACATTGAATACACATAGTTATCACGATAGTAAAAGTGAAGATGAGAAAGCAGATGACCATATACTTGATGCGGCTATCAGTAAACAATTGACCGTACAGACAACGCCAGTAACATCTGATCTTATTATGGAATTTATGCAGCAGAGTAAGGATATGCAAAATTTATTAATAGAGCAGAATCGAGAACTACAAAATACAATAGTTGAATTATCAAAGAAACAGGCAGTGACAAATATTCAGAATAATAACATCACTAATAATAATAATTTTAATTTAAATCTGTTTTTAAATGAGCAATGTAAGGATGCTATCAGTATCACTGATTTTATAAAATCAATAAAGTTAACAGTTTCGGATTTGGAGGCAACTGGCCGGCTCGGATACGTTCCCGGTATATCACGGATTTTCATCAATAAATTAAAAGAATTAGATATTTATACCCGGCCACTTCATTGTACGGATTTAAAACGCGAAACGGTATATATAAAAGACCAAGACAACTGGGAAAAGGAATCCGCAGAAAAAACGGGGTTTCGCAACATAGTAAAACGAATCGCGAAGAAAAATCTGCAACAGCTACCTGCGTGGCAAGCACAAAATCCTGATTTTGTAAAAGTAGATACGCCCGAAAATGATGAGTTTTTAAAAATCTCGCTAAGTTCTCTTGGTTCTTATTGTCCTGAGGATGAAGAAAAGGATATGAATAAAATCATGCGAAATGTTCTCAAAGAAATCGTGATTGATAAATAAAAATAATATCTTTGGATGGATATTATTTTTTATGGTTCGTGCCGAAATGGTGGATAATTCACGTGAATTTCGTCATGATAATGCAAGTTTTGAACATCTAGGTCCGATGGCACTGGGTCAGTATTCAAAATAGGTTCCCCCTTTATATATTTTTTGTTGATAAAAGTACATTCAAAGACATTTGGGATAATGACTCCAGAATGTTCTCGACAACCACAACAATTGTTCGGATGAAAATGGACCAGGGAAAAAAACAGACTGAGACGCCTTAACGCTTCCCCGCCCAATTCGTCAAATGGTCGATGGAATTCCATGACAATTTGGCCAATTTTTGAGAAATGTTCCTCGGTCAAACTGAGAAGCCATGGTATTTCCCATCCCTCAATATCCATTTTAATGAAAACGCACGAAGCCGCATCTAATAAATGGTGTAAGGTTGTCGTTCCATCCTCGCCATTATGACTGATATTTTGTTTGAAAAAGGTAATGTTTTTATTTTTCGTCTCAATGTTCTCAATTGTGCCATCATATGCAAAGCATAGCGTGTTGTCATATATCTGGCAAAAGTGTTCCTCAAATGCCACATTGTTATCAACGCCACCTGCTATCAAAATATCATATTCAACGTCAGGAATATCACAGATAACATATCCTCCATCCGCATATTGTCCAATACGATGTTTTCGGAAGGGGGATTGATAAACAGTTAAATGAGTGGGGTCCATAAATAGTATACAAAAAGCATACTATTTATATGGGTTTTATCGTACTAGCTTATTTAGATGGACTACTTTAGCATATTTATCTACGACCCGCACCGGAACCCACCGTTTAAATTTTTGATGAAACGTACACTCTAATAACAACACTTTATTGATATCGACATATTTATCTTCTTCCATATTTTGGAAATCATCATCATCATCACTTTCCTCGATATAATCTAGGTTTTTATTTTCGCGAATTTTACGAAAAAGTCCGTTCATAAATGCACTCGATTTACAATTGGGAATATAGGCAATATTATAATAAACAGGATTTTTGTTTCTTCCATAAGCAAAGAGATGATAAATATCAAACTGAATATCCGCGGTCACTTGGAAAACAGTGGGGTATTTATATTGAGGCTTTGAAAAGTCCATTGTAATACGCTGGGTTTCAAATATATGTGTTGATTGTTTTTGTGTTTTTGTTGTATCTGAACACATTAACGGTGCATTCGATAGTATTCCATTTAATTTACGGTTTAAAAATATATTCACATAGGGCATAATTTTACTAGTAGAACGATGTTGAATATGATGAGTTGTATAACCGACGATTTTTTGGATATCTGAGGGTAAGCCTGAAGGCAAACCTGCGGATGAACCTGAGGGTAAGCCATTCTGTTGTCCATTTAGTTCGTTTTCATTATTGTACCACATCATTGGTAACATAAAGACAAATTCTTTCTTTTGAATCGCATTCGCCACCGCATGATCAAAAAAATCCAACATAATAGATAGTTTATGATTCATTGTTTGTTTTTTAAGAGACAGACCCTGATACAAATAGACATCTTCCAAAATAAATGTGTTTTTTCCCGTTAGTTCATCTATTAAAATGGTACCATATAACACGGTACCTAGTGCTAACTTTTGATAATATTCTAGATTGACTAAATCTAATCGGATCGCCTTTGTAATTTTTTTGTCTTTATTCGAGTCTAATAAATAACAGACATCATCGTCTTGATGAAAGGTAAACCAAATAAATCCTTTTTTTCCAGTGGGTATGGCTATGGCTATATCATAATCAGGGGAAACTTTATTATGGGAAATTGTTTCATAAGAAAGTTCAAATTCTGGAAAACGATTCAGGAGATGGGATATTTGTGCTTGTGTAAGTTCCATTACTTTTAATGTGGGGATAGCTTTATGTGCGTTTTTTAATTATTTAGAGGATTTTTGTAGATCTTTTATATTATTTATTTTGTGTTAATAATATATAGATAATGAGTGGAGACGAAGAAGATGATGGATACAAATCAGATGGTAGTACTAAAACTGCAGGTTTAGGTGAAAAGTTTTCACAAGCGTTAATTGATGGTGTAGGAAATTACATAAAACTAACGAAAGACATTTTGAATAAGAAAGAATCATTATCGGCAGAAGACATAAAAAATTTAAAATTGAAGCTAGAAGAGCTTGAATCCGAATTACAAACTATGATAAAAGCGAATTCTGAACTTGACGCAATGAATAGAGGCGGAGGCAAACGCAGATCCAAAAAATCCAAGAAATCCCGCAAATCCCGCCGCAGACGTTCTAAATCATCAAAAATGTCCAAGGACATGATGATGTAAATATCCATCTAACCATTCTCCATAAAACTACTTAATTCCCGCTCCATCTTTGCCAAATCTTCCTGAGACAATTCGTCCATATTTCTACGAGAACTACTACCATCATTCATTTCCCCCACCATTTTCTTATATTTCTCAATTTGACTACCCACTAAATCCTTGGTTTTCTTTTTACTATAATTATCTTTCAAATAATTCCAAAGCAAATGCCCTGCATAAATAATTATAATAGATATAATAATATTTATTATGATTAACAATCCAGTATTCAAATACATTCTATATTATACAAATACGATTCATTTTGTCTACTTAAACGTACAAGTCAACCTACAAGTTAACGTATCAGTTTTAAAGAATCAAGGTTCATCGGGAATTTCAATCCATGATTCAGCCAAACATCCGCCATTGACAATTAAATGGTTACGTTCTCCATCTTCGACACGAATATGGTAAATAGTATAACGTCCGTTTGGATCATTAGTCACTTCGGAATCTGGAGCTTCTTTAAATCCTAAACTAATTGGTTTTCTTAACCAACCATCCTCTGGTGTAAAAATACGATGGAAGAAACTCAAATATAAATCGGAGGTTGCGTTTTGTTTTCCAGCTGGAATCTTAAAAATGCGTCTGGATAAATCAGACTTGTTGTTTATGTTACATTTCCAATTACCAATTTTTGTTACTTTGACGGGCTTATTTTTATGAGACATTACATAATCACCGACTTTAACAGTTTCGACATGCACATATCCATTGGGCGTTTTGATGAGTGTCTTTTCCAAAAAGCAGGGAGCCATGCCACCGGTGTGTCCTGAGTGACCCGATTGTCCACTGTTTCCACTATGACCGGAGTTTCCAGAGTGGCCACTGTTCCCAGAATGACCAGATTCACCAGACTTTCCAGAATGGCCGCTGTGTCCGGATTCACCAGATCTTCCAGAATGACCAGAGTTTCCAGAGTGGCCACTGTTACCGCTGTGTCCGGATTCACCAGATCTTCCAGAATGGCCGCTGTTACCACTGTGTCCGGATTCACCAGATCTTCCAGAATGGCCGCTGTTACCAGAATGGCCGCTGTTCCCAGAATGACCAGATTCACCAGATCTTCCAGAATGGCCGCTGTTACCACTGTTCCCAGAATGACCAGATTCACCAGATCTTCCAGAATGGCCGCTGTGTCCAGATTCACCAGATCTTCCAGAATGGCCGCTGTTCCCAGAATGACCAGATTCGCCAGATTTTCCAGAATGGCCGCTGTTACCACTGTGTCCGGATTCACCAGATCTTCCAGAATGGCCGCTGTTCCCAGAATGACCAGATTCACCAGATCTTCCAGAATGGCCGCTGTTCCCAGAATGACCAGATTCGCCAGATTTTCCTGAATGGCCGCTGTTCCCAGAATGTCCAGATTCGCCAGATTTTCCTGAATGGCCACTGTTCCCAGAATGACCAGATTCGCCAGATTTTCCAGAATGGCCGCTGTTCCCAGAATGACCAGATTCACCAGATCTTCCAGAATGGCCGCTGTTCCCAGAATGACCAGATTCGCCAGATCTGCCAGAATGGCCACTGTTACCGCTGTGTCCGGATTCACCAGATCTGCCAGAATGGCCGCTGTTCCCAGAATGACCAGATTCACCAGACTTTCCTGAATGGCCACTGTTACCGCTGTTCCCAGAATGACCAGATTCACCAGATTTTCCAGAATGACCGCTGTTACCACTGTGTCCGGATTCACCAGATTTTCCAGAATGACCGCTGTTACCACTGTGTCCGGATTCACCAGATCTTCCAGAATGGCCGCTGTTCCCAGAATGACCAGATTCGCCAGATCTTCCAGAATGGCCGCTGTTCCCAGAATGTCCAGATTCGCCAGATTTTCCAGAATGGCCACTGTTCCCAGAATGACCAGATTCACCAGACTTTCCAGAATGACCACTGTTCCCAGACTCACCAGACTTTCCAGAATGTCCACTGGTACCAGAATGACCTGAGTGTCCAGATTCACCAGACTTTCCAGAATGACCACTGTTCCCAGACTCACCAGACTTTCCAGAATGTCCACTGTTACCAGAATGACCTGAGTGTCCAGATTCACCAGACTTTCCAGAATGACCACTGTTCCCAGACTCACCAGACTTTCCAGAATGTCCACTGGTACCAGAATGACCTGAGTGTCCAGATT
>Ga0114959_10000392_pt1 | contig 41381 bp, 6 predicted proteins | sample C_130625_EF_Meta_FD_87317 | JGI IMG/M metagenome (GOLD analysis project Ga0114959, IMG submission 87317) | Freshwater microbial communities from Lake Croche, Canada to study carbon cycling - C_130625_EF_MetaG | ecosystem: Environmental > Aquatic > Freshwater > Lake | place: Lake Croche, Canada... | reverse complement strand
TATTACTGATTAATCCAGATGGTGTAATATTGTAATTTCCAATATTTGATATATTAGATACTAAATTTATTTGACCTGATATAGAATTTGTTAATGTGTCAGTATTTAAAAATCCATAATATTTCACATTAAAATCAATCGGATTATTATTATAAAACATGTTATAATTAGAAACGTATACATATAATGGTGCTTGATATATTATAGTAATACCTGAATTATAGCTTATATCATAATTAGTTGCAACTAAATTACCATAAGGTATAATATTATATTGACCACAATTAATTATTGTGTTCAAGTTATTATTATTAACTAATTTAAAACTAAGAGTATTATAATTTAATATTGCAGATAAAGTATCTATAAAAATAAAACCACTAACTGTTACATTAAAATTATTATAAACAAAACCAGTATATTGTACAGTACTACTTACATAATTAATAAATAATGGTAATTTATTTATGGTACCATATATTGGAGAAGAACTAATTATGTAATTAGATGCATTTGATGAATTTGATGAATCACGTAAAATAAGATTAGATATAGTTATCAAGATATTAGTACCGGCATTTGAATTATAATATGTTCCTATAAATTGAGATGAATTATTAAATTCTTGGGCTAGATTAACTACTTCACCTGATATAGTACCAACTAAATTATAAATTGTTGTTGTTGCACGTGTTGTTCCGTCATAAAATTTATTAAATATAAAATTTGGATATACAGTTGCAGGAGTAATCGTACCTGATAAGGAAATGTTTCCAGATGTGGTATTTACAATATAATAATTACTATTATCACCACTGAGAGTAACATTAGATAATATAACATTTTTGGTACCTATATATGGAGATAAATAAGAACCATTGTATAATAAACTAATATTATCAGAAATAGTTAAATTGAGGTTAATACTAATATTAACAATATTAGTTGATCCATCATATGGTTTAGTAATACCAGTAAAAGTTGGATAAATATCTGTTTTTAAAACAAGTATAATATTCTGAATATCGATTGGTGTATTTAATGGTATTGAAGTTCCATTATAATACGGTGTATAATTTGTTATATTATTATTTGAATTATCGGTTATCTGAAAATATATAATTGATGCAGTTCCAATTATATTACTAGGTTGACCTGATAGCGAGGTAAAAATAGAAGAAATAGTAGCAAAAACATTTATATTATTTTTATCACTCTCTATTAAACCTTCTACCGGTCTTAAAATATTATCAGAACTATCAAATATCGGAAAATAATATATAGTATTTTTAGTAAAAGATATTATTTGTTGTGATATATTAATTCGACTAGGTAATATATTACCTGATATAGAATCAAGTCTATAATTAGGAGGAAAAAAATTAAAATTAATTGGTATATTGTTAGCAGCATTCGGTGATGTAAAAGTAGCTGTGTAATTATAAGTAGTATATGGTATTGTACCACTAAGTGATATATTAACTGTAATATTTGGATCTATTCTAGTATTTCCATCATATGTTTTTTCAATTATACTAGTGCATGTAATCGGTTTTGGTAATATAGTGCCAGTTGTATAAATAGTATCAGAAATAGTATAATTATAATTTCGTGGATATAAAGAAATATTTGAAACAGTAACTGGTATATTTGTATAAGCATGTGATGAATTATATACAGCTGTAATTGATGAAGATAATGTACTATTATCAAGTACTACAGATGTTGATCCGGATTTTGCTTGTAGTACAATATTCGAAATATACGCGGTATATGTATTATCATATATTTTACTAGATATAGTAATAATCGGTGTTATTTCAAGTTTAGATTCCACATCAATTATAGTACCGCTATATGATTGGATTAGTTCTAAAGCATAGTTTTGTGAATTCGGTCCAGTTAAATATAATGACGTAAAAAAATAAACAGTTTTAATTCCAACGTTAGGATCTGAATAATAACCATTAATATTTAATGTTAAATTATTTGAATATGGTATATTTAAATTATATGTTGGATTAACTAATGAAGTTTTACCATCAATTATTTTATTTAATGTTAGAGTTGGGTGTACAATATATGGAGTGATTGTACCATATGTTGTAATTGTATTTAATATACTATAATTGATATAATTAGTACCACTTAATGTAATATTAGATAAATAAACTGGTATATTATTACTAACATTAGAATTTGTATAGCGACCAGAAATAGTATATATATGTATATTATCATTATTTGGATTTAAATTTAAATTATAACTAATATCACGTATAGTATCTGTTGTATCATATATTTTTTTTATAATAAAAATTGGTGATACGGGAAATGGTATAATATTAGCGTGTACATAATAAATAGTTGGTGATAAATAATAATTTACTACTAAATTAGAAGGATCTGATGTTAAAATAACATTTGATATAGTTACAATACGAGATCCACTATCTGGACTATCATATATACCGCCATTAAAACTTGCACTAATAGTTTGATTTGAAACGATACCAGATAAAGTATAATATATTATATTATTATTAGCAATATTAGTGCCGTCATAAAAACGATCATTTACGGTAAAAATAACTGATACCAACTGTGGTAAAATATTTCCTGAAATTGTAAAACTAGTACTTGTCAACCGATATTTTTGTAAATTTATATTTTCTGTACTAGTGGGATCAAATAATTTTACATTTTCGATTGTAAAAGTTTGAGTACCAACCATTTCAGAATTATACGAACCAATAAATGAAGATAAAGTAATATTTTCTACGGGAATTAATGCTGATAATACATAGTTAATAGAATAATCGTATGCAAGTGTACCATCGTATATTTTATTAGAAATGGTAAAAAATGGTGTTACATATTCATATAAAGTTCCGGATGTAGTGATAGAATCTGATATTGTATAACTATTACTATTACCACTTAGACTTAAATTATATATTATAACACGTTTATTTGTTCCTAAATCATTAGTTGAAAAATAACCATAAAACGATGGTAACAAGTAAATTCCATCTGGATTTGAATATAAATTTAAATTATAACTAATATCATTACTAGATACATAATTACTACCATCATATAATTTATTTATGTAAAAAGTAGGTATAATATTATAATTATAAATTTCACCGGATGTAAATATTGAAACATTATCTGCTACTCCTCTTGCTGCAAATGCAAATAAATTTGAATTAATTATTTGATAATTAGATAAATTATTACCACTTAATGTATATAGAGTTATATATACTGGTATATTACTACCGATACTAACAAGTTCACTATCAAAATAAAAATAACCACATATATTATCAAACAATAAAGAAATATTATCAAAATTTGGATTTAAATTTAAATTATAATTAATAATATTATTACTGTATAAATCTATAGTTCCGTCATATAGTTTTCTTATGGTAAATGTTGGATTTATTATTAATGTAGTAATATTACCATATGCTGTAAAAGATGATAATGTTATATAATTTAGATTAGTTGTAAATACATTATAAATATTAATTAGTATATCATAACCAGCATTAATATCGCTATAAATACCATAAATAGTTGATGATAATGTACATGTATCTGGATCATATACACCAGATAAAGTATAATTAAAATATGCAATATTAGATCCATCGTATATTTTATCAGAAATAGTAAATATAGGTGTTATATTTGTAGGATAAATATCAGCAGTTGTACTATTATTTTGTATAATATAATTATTTGTATTATTTGGATTCAAATAGGGTGATGTTATAGTTATATTTTTATTAATACCAGCATTTTGATTAGAAAAACTAGCTGTGTATGGTATAATATCAGAATCAATAATACCCGAAAATGTTAATTGCGCACTAATAGTTTGATCATATATTTTAGATATACCATATGCATAAATAGTTCTAGATAATATATTACCAGATGTAGTAAAAGTACTATTAATATAATAATTTGAAGTATTCGGATATAAATATATATTTGTAATATGAATTGGTATACCTAAACTAGCATTAGGTGTATCATACAATATTTGAGAAGATAATGTATAATTATCATTATTTATAAATCCTGATAAAGTATATGAATAGTTATTTATTTGAGTAGTACCATCATATATTTTATCAGATATAGTAAAATATGGAATTATTTGTTTTGGATAAATATTACCGACCACTGCATATATTATAGAATCTATAATATAATTAGGTAAATTATTACCACTTAAAATAGGCTCCTGAAGACCCAGAGAACCACCTATATTATTGCCAACATTATGGGAATTAAAACTACCAAAATTAAAATTTTGATTTATAGATATAGAATCGATATTTGAAACCAAATTTAAATTATAACTAATATCAGTTATATCAGTTATAGCATTTGTTCCATCATATATTTTATTTATATAAAATGTTGGACTTATATGTAGTTGTAAAATATTACCATATGCTATTATTACACTTGATATAGTATATTTATAAATATTATTGCCACCAAATGTAATATTATATAAACTACAACGTAAATTACTTCCGATATTAAAAGAATCAGTAAAATAACCAGATATATTAGCTATGTATATACCATCATAGTTGCCACTGTAATTATCCAAGTTTAAATTATAACTAATATTATTACTAGTTATAATATTTGTTCCATCATATACTTTATTAATAATAAAAGTTGGAGATATATTTATTTGTTGCCCATTATAAGATGTAATCAAGCCATTTGTATTTATTTCAGATGATATACTATAATTTTGTAAATTATTACCTGAAATAACAATATTATACAAATAAAAATTATTCCACGTTGGTCCATTATTAAAATTAGTAGTAATAAAATAACCACTTAAATTAGATATATAAATATTATCTGGATTTGGATTTAAATTTAAATTATAACTAATATCCAGTGTATTTGAATTATCGAATACTTGTATTATATTAAAAATTGGATTAATTTGAAATGGATAAATAGAACCAACAGTTGTTATTTTATTTGATATGGTATATTTAGAAATATTATTGCCACCAAGTGTAATATTAAATAGATTAACTAGTATATTATAGCTAACATCTGTACTTGTATAATAACCAGATATAGTATTTATAATTATATTATCTGGATTTAAATTTAAATTTAAATTATAACTAATATCAGTTATCTTGTTTGTTCTATCATACATTTTAGATATATAAAAAGTTGGTGCTATAGGTGTTGGTGGTGGTAAAATACTACCCATTGTTAAGATTATACCGGATATACTATAATTAGTTAGATTAGATCCACTTAAGGTAATATTAGATAAAGTTATAGGTATATTTTCGCTAATATCACTACTTGCATAGCGACCAGAAATAGTATATATATATATATTATCAGAATTTGAATTTAAATTTAAATTATACGAAATACTTGTTATTGTAATATTAGTTGTTCCATCATATATTTTGGGTATAATATTAAAAGTTGGTATTATTTGAAGTAGTAAAATATTTCCTAATGTTGTTAATTGATTATTATTCCTAATTATAAATCCGGATAAATTATAATTAGATAGATTATTACCACTTAATACTACATTAGATAAAGTAACTTGTATATTATTACCAACATTACTATTTAAATAACTACCACTTATAGATTTTATGTATATATTATCATTATTTGGATTTAAATTTAAATTATAACTTATATCCCTGATAACACGTGTTCTATCATATATTTTATTTATATAAAAAGTAGGTATTATATTATTATAATAAATGTTTCCAGATACAGTTTTATATGTAGGTCCAGATACAAGTCCAGATATAGTTACAAAATTATTATCAGTTAGTGATAATCCGTATAGAGTATAATTAGACAAGTTATTACCGCTAATTGTAATATAAGTTAAAGTAATTGGTATATTAGTACCAACTGTAGATCTAGTATAAGATCCAGATATATCATATATATAAATATTATCATTATTTGGATTTAAATTTAAATTAGAACTAATACTATATAAAATATTTGTTGTATCATATATTTTATTTATAGAAAAATAAGGTATTATATTTTTATAATTAATACTACCATTTATGATAATAGAAGCTGATGTAGTATAATTTCCTAAATTATTACCAGTTAATATAATATTATATAAATTAACTGATATAGGGTTACCGACATTACTACTCAAGTAGTAACCAGAAATAGTATTTATATTTATATTTATATTATCATTATTTTGATTTAAATTTAAATTAACACTAATATTGGAACTAGATAAAATATTTGTTCCATCATATATTTTATTTATGGTAAATGTTGGTGTTATAATATATGGTTTTTGTGCTACTCGTTGTTGTTGTAGTTGACCACCTACAAAGAAAGTCTGAGTCACTATTCTAAAAATTACACCGGTAGTCTGCAGTGAATTATCTATATAATAATTATTTAAATTATTACCACTAATTTTAATATTAGAAAGATAAACTATCTGAGATCCGGAGTAAATACCACCAAAGTTACCAGTAATAGTAGTTGTATCTATAGTTATATTATCAATATTTGAAAAACCTAATCCAAGATTATAAGAGTTAATATATTCTGGTTTAAAATCTGTGGTTCCATCTTCATTTTTTGTTATATTAAATGAAGGATATATGTGTTTTATAGAAATAGAACCTAATGTTGTAAAAGATGATAGTGTTATATAATTTAAATTAGTTGTAAATATATTATAAATATCAACTGGTATATCAGTACCAACATTAATATATCTATAAATAGAATAAATAGATGATGATAATGTACATGTATCAGAATTATACACACCTGATAAAGTATAATTAATATATGCAATATTAGATGTATCGTATATTTTATTAGAAATAGTAAATATAGGTGTTATTTGAAGTGGATATATAGATGCATTAGTATTATTATTAATTACTAAATAATTATTTTGAGGTGATAAATTTGTATAATTATTCTTAATTTGTTTAATTTGCTCTTGTGTTAATGTTGCATCAAATGTCATAAAATTACTAATATAACTAGTTCCATATTGTTGAGTGTGTAAATTTGGTGAACCTGATAAATCTAGTGATAAACCGATATAACATCTGTTCCATTGGTTTTTATTAATTACTCTAACACCGGTGTCATTAGATAATTGCGGATATGCTATAATTTGTTGATCACTTATTTCACCATCTATATAAATTATCCATTCAAGCGTTGTTGAATTTAATGTCCATGCAAAATGATGCCACTTATTATCATTACATTTTAAATTATTACCAACAGTCATGGCGGGCAAAACACTTACTCCGCTAGACCCATTATACTTACTCCGAGTATCATAAACATAACCATAACCGGCTAGAATTGCACCCTTTGAAAATGAAAATTCAATATAACTAAAAGTTCTTAATTGGTTCGGATCACTTAATTTTTGATCTGCATTTAAGCTAAATAATATACCTGAACTATCGGGTGAATAATTAAACCATAATGAAAATGTTAATCCTGTTTTATTACAATATATATTGCTAAGTGTAGCATATTGATTATTACTATTTATTAAATATAAACAACTAGTATTATAATTTGGAATTGTAGAACTAACTGTAACTATAGAAGCGCCGTTTACTAATGTTCCGTTATAAATACCATTTATTAAATTTACATTATTATTATTATAAAGATAAGATGATGTAAATGGATAAAAGTTTGAAATATTAAATAAATATATAAATGGCATAAATGGTGGTAATGTAATTTGATTATCATATGTACTAGTTATTGATTTATTAGTACCAGCATTTTTATCAGAAAAACTAGCTCTATATGGTATAATATTATAACCATTAATAGAACCATCAATAGAACCAAAAACACCGGAAAATGTTAATTGTGCACTAATAGTTTGATCATATATTTTAGATACACCATTTGCATAAATACTTTTAATCATTATATTACCAGATGTAGTAAAAGATGATAGTGTTATATAATTTAAATTAGTTGTAAATATATTAGTAATATATACTGGTATACCATAAAATGAATTAGATATAATATATACTGCTTGAATATTAGACGATAATGTACATGTATCATTATTTATAATTCCGGATAAAAAATATGATCCGATATATGCAATCTTAGTCCCATCGTATATTTTATCAGATATAGTAAATTGTGCTGATAATTGTAAAGGATAAATATTACCAGATGTTGTTATTGAACTCGATATACTATATTTATCTATGTTATTACCACTTATTGTAATATTATTTAGATAAACTGGTATATTAAGTTTTGCATTAAAATCAGAATAATATCCATTAATTGTATATATATATATATTATTTAAATCAGTACTACCTAAATTTAAATTATAACTTAAATCAACAATAGTATTTGAACCATCATAAAATTTATTTATATAAAATGTTGGCTTGATATTAGTTGGAGTAATTGTAGCGGGTGCGTCTGATTGAACTGGCAGCACATCATAATCACCAATTACAGTTGATGAAATAGTATTAAGTTGTACAGTTTGAGGGGGTGCATCTGCAGCAGATATAATTGGTATAGGATTCGAAAATGGTATAGATTGAGTATACATGTCTACAAATTCATCCGTATTTAGTAAAGTATCTGAAATTGATATAGATTGATCGATTGTAAATTCTGCTGGAAATGCTGCAGCAGATATAATTGGTGCTGGTTGAGTTGGTACAACTGCAAATGCAGATGTAATTACAGTATTTCCAAAACTAGTTGTAGTATTTCCAAATATTTGTAACGGATTAGATGAAACATTACCTAATACAACTAATGGTAATACTGTATTACCATTATACTTGAGTGTTTGATTAGGTGCTATAGTAAGTGTTTTTCGTGTTATATTACCAAATAGAGAATCAATTTGATAACTAGTTGTGTGTAAACCGGATAAAGTAACAATTATAGGTATATTATTATTAGCATTAGAACTTATAAAATTAGAAATATATGTTATATTATCTGATGGAATAAATCCTGATAAAGTTAAATTAATAGATGTAGTATCATCATATACTTTATTATTACTACCAATATTATATATTAATTTTTGAAGTATAATACCAGATGTAGAATAAGTATTATTAATATAATAATTTGAATTTAATGGATTTAAATAAATATTTGAAATAAATACAGGTGCATTATTACTAGCATCAACTGATTGATAGATAGCTTTAATAAGCGGAGATAGTTTGGTTGTAAAACTATTAATAAAACCAGATAAAGAGTATGTATAATTTACAACATTAGATGCATCATATATTTTTGGAGTAATATTAAAAGTTGGTATTATTTCTTTTGGTAAAATATTAGCACTAATTGTTGTTGGTATTAAATAATTATTAATTGTACTAGTGTTTAAATTTGGTCCAATACGCGTAATATTAAAATTTATTAATTTATTTGAACCAACATTTGTATTAGAAAATATAGCTGTATATGTTATATTATCTGTTGGTATTAAACCAGATATTGATAGAGTAACACTATTATTAGCATCATATATTTTTGATCGAGCGTTTATAATTAAAGGTTTTTGTAATATATTAGCATAAATAGTATTAGTGTATAATTGATAATAACTATTGGGAGGATTATTACCGGACAAAGAAACAGTTACTAAATTAGAACCAACAGAAATACTTGAATAATATGCATTAATTGAAACATTATCATTATTAATTAAATTAGATAAAGTTAAATAAGCAATATTAGTTCCGTCGTAATATTTGTCATTAACGGTAAAATAAAGAGTTCGTTTTGTAATTATTCCTGTATATATTTCAGAAATTGGATTCATTTTATAGTTATATATATATTAAATTAAAATAAATTATAATTATAACTCATTGATCCCATTAAATTTATATTGGCTCTTACTGGTATATTGTTAGATGGATCGGTTTTTTCGTAGAAAGCACTATATGATAGGTTAACAAAACTAATATCAGTAATATAAATACCAGATAAAGTATAATTAGTAAAATATGCAGTATTAGTACTATCATATTGTTTAGTAATTGTTGGTATTAATTTAATTAATTTAGGTAAAATACTGCCATATACAGGATTTTGTAGAATATAATTATTGTATATTTGAGTTGATATAGTTATTAAAGTATTTGTATTAATATTTTTACTAATATAAGATGCCACATAGTTAATCTTATCAGAACCAACTAATCCGGAGAATGTTAAATATGCATTTGTAGTAGAATCATATTCTTTTACACATGAAATATTAATATATTTTTGATATATATTTCCGTAAATTATACTACTAATGGTATAATTAATATTATTATTTATTAATGACACTAAATTAGATATCTGTGATGGGGGGGAAGTACCAAAACTATTAACAGATAAAACAGTAAAAAAATAAAAATTACCCATAATTAAATTTGTAAAAGTAATGGATGTATTAGTAGTTGTTAATGTTTGATTATCACTCGATTTAATAATATATGATGTTGCTAAATAATATGGTGTCCATGTAACAGTAATAGTATTATTATTTGTAGTTGCAATTACATTTGTAGGTGGTAATATTATATTAGAATTTATAAAATACAAATTATTCAATGAAATTTGAATAGCGCTACTACCAATAATTGATTGACCAGTGTATTGATATTCAAACCCAATTGCATTATTATAACCAAATATAATTGGTCCAGTTTTAGTATTAAGTGATGCAGAAGAAAAATTAATTAAATAAGATGCTCCAGAAGAATCGGTAGTCTGATAAATACTAGATAAATAAGGACTATATATATTAAAATTAAAAGTATTTATTTCTTGAACAGTATTATTTGTTCTATTTATTTTATACATTCGTCCTGCACTAACATTTCTAGAGATACCGGTAGGTAGATGATTCGTAGAAGGATAACCATTATCAAATAATAATAAATTATTATCAGGTGTTATACTAATTGAATTTTGTCCGATTGGTAATAATGTATTTCCAACAGGTGTTAAAGCAAATTGGGTTAATGATTTATAATTTGTATACCATGCTTTATTCGTATCACCTAAAATCCACTTTATTTGTAAAGTATCATAATCAAAACAAATTACAAAATTTTCTCTACTTGATACAATTAATTCATCATATTGAGCCCAATATGCATTTGAATTATTTTGAAACCAGTTATTTGGATCAGGTGTATTATAAAAACTTGCTGCATTATCTAAATCACCATTACGTATCATCCATGAATAAATAATAGTTTTTAAATAAATAATACGATTATTTATAATGTTTCCACTGTAATCAATTTCAAATATTATATTAGAATCGGTAATTAATATTCCTGTTCTACCGTAGTCAAAGTTTGTTAGTGTGGATAATCCATTAATATATGAATAATCAATAGATAAAGTATAAATACCATTTAATTCAGTTCGATATAATGTTTTACCAGAACTAGTAAATATTGAATTTTTATAAAATAATCCTGTGGATGAAGGATTACTAACTGTATTAATCCATCTAACTTCTCCATCAGTGTCAATTAAAATAGGACCATTATTTCCTCTTAATAAAAAATAACTATAATTTAGATAAGTTGAATTTCTTGCTATTTTATTAAAATTATTTGGATTATAAGTAAAATATTGCCAATTATTAGTTGTTATAATTGCAGAAATTGTTGTTATTATAGAGTTAATATTTATATCAAAAATTACATTATTATTATAATTTGAATATAATCCAAATACATAAAACGAAATTATTGAATTAACAGAATCCAACATTCTATTTGAATTTAAATAACCATAATCATATGTTGCAGATATAGGATTTGTATTTGAATTAGATTTTGGTAAAATTGTAAATTTAATAGATATAAAATTTTGAACGGTAATATTATTAACGGAAACTAATGATATAAATGGTGTTGGACCTGTAGTATAACTTATATTCATATTAATAAGATTTAGGTTACTATTTGGAATTATATCAGGTGATGATAATATTGGAGATTTAGTAACATTATTAATTGCAACTATATTAAAAATATATGAAATAGTTGGATCAAGATTTGATATTACACAATTTGGATTTCTAGAAGTAGCATAAACATTATCAGTTCCGGATGTTATAATATAATTAATAATTTGAGAACCACCGTCATAAGTTGGTGGAGACCACGATAATTTTACTTGACCATATCCATTAGTAGTAATTAAATTATATGGTGCAAATGGTTGAGTAATAAAATTTTTAAATTCATTAGACCAATTTTTATATATATCAGCATAAGCTAAATTATAATTATAAAGGCGAAATTTAGCTAAATATCCACCAGCACCTTGCATTAATCGTACACCTTTTTGGTTATACTCACATGGAATCGATAAATTAGTATTCAAGACTGCATCAGTAAAGGCATATGTCGAATTAACATATAATTTAATATTTGTACCATCATAAGTACTAACAATATGATACCAACAGTTATTTATTGGAAAAGTATAATTAGATGCTGCGTAGTAAATTTTACCAGTGCCTGTACCTTTATAATAAAACCCTGTATTAATTTGATTAGAAATAGTAGATTGGATACAAAAATTTGGTTGATCAGATGTATTTGTTGTTACTAAACTATAAGTATTATTATTATTATTATTGTAATAATACCAAATTTCAACACTCCATTTTTTTAATGCTGTAGTAGTAACATTAGCAGTATTATATAAATATTGATTTTTATTAAAAACGAGATAACTATTATTATAGGATGTTAAAAATGTTGATGTTAATGTAAATATTTTATTATTTATTGAATCGGTCCATATATAATTAGTTGGTTGTCCAGATAAATATAATATTAAACCGGATGTTGTTAAGGTAATATCAGAAGAATTAAAATTAATATTAATTTGTTTATTATTACCAGCATTTGAATTAATATAATTTGCTGTGTAAATTATTAAATCAGAATAAATTATATTTGATATAGATATATTGGCTGTTGTTGTTCCATCATATATTTTTGATAAAGCTGTTGCAATTAATGGTCGTTTAAATATATTACCAAATAATGCAATACTAGATATTGTATAATAGTTGATGGCTTTGATACCAGTTAATTGAATATTATTAACATAAATAGGTATATTATAATTTGGATTTATAGAATTATATTTTGCATTAAAATTAACTGATAGAATATCTTGAGAATACAAGTTTTGAATAGTATAATTTATATATGCAGTATTTAATCCATCATATATTTTATCAGGTGTGGTAAAAGTAATATTTAAAAATACCGGTAAAATAGTACCAGAAGTTGTAAAATTATTTATTACAAAGTTATTATTATTCAATACAATATTTGAAATAATAATTTGATTATTTGAACCAACATAATTATATAAATAATAACCATTATAACTTAATATAGTTACTGTATCATTAGTAGTAACACCTGAAAATATTATATTTGGATTAACAAGATTTGTGGATGTATCATATATTTTAGTTGTATTTATGGATGTAATAGTTAATTGTTTTTGATAAATATTACCAATTATTTGAGTCGGGAATATATAATTATTATTTTGTATTAAATTACTGATAGTAATTGGTTTATTATATCCCACATTATAATCAATAAAATTAGCATTAAATGAAATTGTATCACCCGATAGCAAATTTGATAAAGATAATAAAATAGAAGTTGTTTTATCATAAACTTTTGATGAATTATTTATATATAATTGAATTGGATATATATTACCTGAGATAGATGGAAATACATAATTATTATTAACTGCATTAGAACTGACATAATAATTTAAAGTTTGATAAAATAATTTATTAGTAGATACATTAAAATAATATAATTTTGATCCATTAGGTGTAATTGCGATACAATTAATATTTAAATTTGATAAATTAATTTGAATAGGTGTTTTTAAGATATTATTAAAAATATCATAATTAACATAATATGCAGAATTTAAACCAGAACCATATACAAATATACAATTATTATTAATAGGACAAATTTTACAACATTTTATTTGTATTGAATTAATATTAATATATACAGATGGTGAATAATTGGTGCCATTCCAATTAGAATAATGAACATTATTACTGGTATCAGTATATGCTATTACAGATTTATCAGGTGAAATAGAAATAGAGTTAAAATTAAAATTTGCTGGTTCGGAAGTTTGTATTAATCGATTAAAATTATTACCATTAAAATCTGAATAATAAATATATCGTCCATCGGTAACAACAAATCTAGATCCATCTGGAGTTATATCAATACTTTTATATGTTCTTGCTACATTATCATTAATTTGAGTTCGTGAATAACTAATATATTCTTGATTATTTATACAATAACAATATCCACCATCTAAACAAAGTGCGCCGAGAGACCCATTACTAGATATAGCTACATGAACTCGATAGTTGATAAAATCAGAAAAAATTATTTTAGGATTTGTCCAGATTCCATTACTATAAAATGTTAAATAAATAGATGATTCTGAAATAGAATAATTTGATATTAACATTAAATTTGAAGCAAGAGTTATAGAAATAATATTTGAGGGAAAATTTAATATAAATGGACTTTGTATTATAGTTTGTGATGATACAGTGTATAAACTACTTGTTAAATTATTTAAACTAGTATTTATCCATTTTACATTTAAATAATTTTGAATTAATAATCTTTCATTTTCAAATATAGGTCGATTATAAACAATTATTTCTGAAATAACACCATTAAATAAATTTTGATTAGTTGAATCTGTTCCAATATACATATAATTTGAAGTAATATTTAAATATATTAAAGACGCAGATAAAATTAAATTACCATTTAAATATTCATAATAAAATCCGTTATTTATACTTATTGAAAAAATATTTAGATTTGTTGCAGTTGATATATTAAATGAACTTCTAAAATTATTAGGTCCTATTATTCTTTGATTATCATATATTATTATATTATTATCACAAGTAAATAAAGTTTGATTACTATATGTTATACCAGTTTTAAATACAAAAAAGATAGTTAGACCATTAATAAATATATTGGATTGCATGGGTACTGATATACCAGTATTTAATTGATTAAAAACTATAGATGGTAAATTATTAAAACCATTACTATTATATGTTATATTTGATAATATAATAGGTAAATTATTTAGTGATTTATCGTTCCATTGACTATTATTATAATCAGTTGCATCTAACCACAATAGTAAATTACTTGATAATAATGGTTGTTTGTAATTATAATTAAATGTATTAACTGTAATTGGTTTATTATAACCTGCGGATGGATCTAAAAAGGTGGCTTTATAAATTACTATATCAGGTGTTATAACATTAGATAATGTTAAATAAGAATTTATTGTTTTATCATATGATTTATTAATAGAATTATATTTAATACTTAATGGATAAATATTACCAGTTGTGGTAAAATTTTGTAAAATAGTATAATTAGATGAATCAGTGCCATATACAAATACATTTGTTAAATAAACTAATATATTTGTATTGGCATTATAATTTTCATAAGTGGCAATAATCGAGTTAGATAATGTTATATTATCATTATTATAAATACCATATAATTGATATGAATTAATAATACCTATTAAATTTCTATTATAATATTTATTTATAACAAAATTAGCGGATAATAATTTTTTAGTTATATTACCAAATAATGTAAAACTCGATAATTCATAATTATTTATTAATGAATTAGATTGATTAAATGTATTAATTTGAATTGGTTTATTATTACCGATATTTTTATTATTATATGATGCAGTATAATTGATTTGGTCTCCTATAATTAATCCAGAAAAAGTTAAATATGCACTTAGTGTTGAATCATATGTTTTTGGTATACTAAATGGTTGTAATATTTTAGGATAAATATTAGCATAAATATTAAGTGGTATTTGGTAATTATTATTTGGTTGATAATAATTTAATAATACTAAATTAGATTGTATAGATGCATACGATGTACCAACAGAATTAACAGCTTTTACAGTAAAAGTATAATAAGAATTAATTGATAAATTATTAAAATTAATATATGTATTAGTTGTTACTAAACTAGTTTGATTACTAGCTGTTATAATATAACTAGTATCTAATGAATTAATAGAAGTCCATGTTACATTAATATAGTTATTTATTAAAGTTGCAATTACATTTATTGGTGGTTTTGGTAAAACTGGTGTAGAAAAAAATAAATTAGATAATTTAATTTGTAGACCATTCCATGCACAACCAAAAAAGGGTGTTAAATTATATGTATTTGTATATTGAAATTCAAATGCAATTGGAATATTACCAGATGAATCTTGAGTACCTAATCCAAATACGATTGGTCCTCCAGCTGCATATGAAAATATAGATAAATAGGTTGATCCAATATTATCATGTGTTTGATATATACTAGATGTGATACCACTACTAAAATTTGGATTAAATGTAAATATTTCTTGAACACTACCACCAATATTATTAGAATTACGATTAATTTTATACATTCTGCCAGCACTAGAAAATCGTGAAATTCCAGCGGGATTTTGAACTACACTTTGAAAACCATTATCAAATAATAATAAATTACTATCAAATGTAATTGATACTGAATGTTGTCCGATTGGTGCTATTGTATTATTTAATGGAATTAAATAAAATTGTTTTAATGAATTAAAATTTGAATACCATGCTTTTGGTAATAGTGCAGTGCCAATATCTCCTAATATCCATTTAATTTGGTGAGTGTCATAATCAATTCCAATTACAAAGTTTTCTCTACTCGATACTACTAATTCATTAAATTCAGGCCAATATGTATTTGAATTATTATGAAACCAATCTGGTTGTCCTTGAATTACAAAATTATTAGCATTTGCTCCATCTCCATTATTTTTCATCCACGTTAAAATAATATCAGCTATATCAAATGTTTTTAATAAATTTCCATCATAATCTACTTCAATTATTAATGACTCTTGATAACCATTTAATGATGTAATACCATATGTACCTGAACAAATTAGTAAACCATTTTTGCCAAAATCAATATTATGATGAGAAATTGTTTGAATAGTAGTATTTGGTACAGAAATTCCACTCATTGTAACATTTGAATAATCTCTTAATAATACAAAAGTACCATTTAAATAAAATCTATATAATTTTGTTCCACTTGCCATAAATATAGTATTATTATAAAAAATAGATGCCGGTGATGTGCTAATACCATTTGGATTAATCCATCTAACTTCTCCATCGGTATCGACTATAATAGGTCCAATGTTATCAAAAAAATCTTTTACTAAAAAATAACTATAACCTAAATAAATTGAATTATTTCTAGGTTGTATTATGGTTGGATTGGTATAAGAAGTATAAATAGGTTGAACCCATGGAGTTGTATTTATAATATATGATATAGTATTAATATAATTAGTAGTAGTAATTGTAAATATTACATTATTACTTGATTTATTATTACTTGCATATAAACCGAATACATTAATAGTTACAGCATTACTATCAATTAAATAATTTGCAAATAGATATCCATAATCATAAATTGCAGATATTGGAACAGTAACTGAACCATTTTTTGGTTCTATTTCAAATTTAATAGATATTAAATTATCAATATCAATAATTTGAAATACAACATTTGCAATAAATGGTGAATTACCGATACTGTAACTTAATATTACTGGTTTTATATTTAATGAAATATTTGGTGTAATTGGATTAGAATATGCAATATTTGAATTACCTATTAAATTAACAGCACATATACCAAAAGTATATGATCTATTATTAGTTAAATTAGATATAAAATAATTAGTATTATTTGATTTAACCCGAATATTATATGAATTGTATGATATTAAATATTCTAAAATTTCTGAACCTCCATCATTATCTGGATAGTTCCATGAAAGTTCTACTTCGCCATTACCAGCAATTACATTAATATTTGTAGGTGGTGTTGATATTAAAATATATTTATTAAATTCATTAGACCAGTTATTATAAATTTGATCAAATGTTAAAGCATAATTATATATTTGCACGGGTCCTAAACGACCACTTGCAAAACTACTAGTTGAATTATTGTACATCAAATTTATACCCAAATTATTATTTTGACATGTTAAATTAATTGAATTTGATAATACTGCATCCGTAAATGTTTTTGTATCATTAACATATAATTTTAAATTATTTCCATCATAAGTAGCAGTAATATGATACCATATATTTACGATTGGAAATGTATAATCAGTTGATCCTGCTGAATAAAAAACATTATTAATACTAAAACCAGTATTAATTTTATTATAATTATTACTTATTATAGGTGCGATTATATAATTACATGGCATTGTATTTGAAATATATTCGGATATAATAACATAATTATTATTATTATTACCATCGTAATAATACCATACTTCGATAGTCCATGTAGTTAATAACGGTAAATTAGTTGCTGAATAACCAGATTGCATGGATAGTGGATTAAAACTAATAAATTTATTAAAATTTGATATAGAATAATTATATAGTATAAAATTGTATGCATTTAATATTGAATTAGACCATTTTAAAACGCCAGATGAATTTGATATATTAATTGGATTTAAATATAGGTCTAATCCAGTATTTATTATATCAGGGGTAGTTTTACTAAAAGAAGATAATGTAAAGTTGATTAATTTATTTGTACCAACATACGGATCAACAAAATTAGCTGTAAATATTACTATATCTGATATACTTAGTCCAGATATTGTTAAATCAACTGAAGTTGTTCCATCATAATTTTTTGATAGAGCATTTACGATTAAATTTTTTGAATAAATATTACCATAAATTTTTAGAAAATTGTTAGTATAATAATTTGATATAATTGATAAATTTGTACTAAATAATGTAATATTTATAATATCAATTGGTATATTATAAGTTCCAATAATATTTTCATAATTTGCTAAATAATTATTACAAATATCAATATATTCAGATTCATATGTGCCTGATAATGTATATGCTACATATGCAATAAGAGTACCATCATATTCTTTATTTAATGAATAAAAATTAGCTATTATTAATTTTGGTGTAATTGTTCCGTAATATGATCCACTAATAGTTAAATTATAATTTAAATCATCTATATTAATATTATTTAATACAATTGGTATATTAGTATTAGCATTCGAACTGGTATAATAGCCATTAATAGTATAAAAAAGTTGATCATATATATTACCATTAAATATGATATTTACAATATCAGTGGTGGTATCATATGTTTTAATTATATTTGATATTGTTAATTGAGAAGGATAAATATTACCAGTTATATCATTTGAAAATTTATAATTAGAATTATTAGTATAATTTTTCGAGTCAGTACTATATTTCCAGTCACTATTAGTATTAAATAAAATTTGATTACTACTATTATCAATTACGGTTACTAATAAACCGATTTTACTTAATATAAATGATCCAGTTAATAAATAATTTTGTAAAAAATTACTAGCTTTAACTAATTCATCAGAAGTTAACCATCTATCATATATTATTAAAACTGAAAAAGCAAAGTCAGAATATTCAGAATAATTAGAAAAACCCATATAATTAATACTTAATTGATTTCCATTTATATTACCGACTGATCCAACTCCTGAGTTTGTTCCGACTGGATTACCATTAAATAAAATATTATTAGGGTGTGTAATATTAGGTGAATTACCACCACACATAACTACCCAATTTTTATATTGATAATTTTGATTATCTGGATAAGCAAGCCAACCATTATAATATGCAAGACCAGCAATATGATTCCAGTGACCATGTATAATATTATCACCAACAGCTTGAATAATACGTTGAGTAGATCCATCATTATACTTGGTAATAGAACAGAGAGTAAATTGTTGTGATAAACTACCGACTGGAAATACAATACTATCATCGGGTGTTCCATATAAATATGGAATATTTACAGATGCTCCAAAATTACTGTCATTTGCATATCTAATATTTGGTGAACAAGTAGCATTTCGACCCTGACCAGTTAAATCTAATAATTGATTATTAGAAAAATTATTAGCATTATAAATTGCCCATGGATGGACTGGAATAGAAGAAGTCTTGTATATTTCAAAATCAAATAAATTATTATCTGGTAATATATCAATTGGAATTGAAGTATAATTATCAATAAAAGGTAAACTAGATACTAAATTACAATTTAATAAAAAGTTACCACTATAGTCACTACCAATATGAGCAGTTGCATTAATTGTATTTCCAGTTTTATTATTATATAAATATTGAAATTGATATATTTGATTTGGAATTGAATTATTGATAGTAATCCATTGAGCAGATAAATCTGGAAAAGATAATAATGTTCTTGAGCCAACTGTTAGATTATTGCCAGTAATAATATTTATTGGATTAATATTATCTAGATATCTATTTATATTATTGGTAAAATTAATATTAATTGGTATATTATTATCTACATTATAATCAATAAAATTAGCAGTATAAGATATTAAATCATGATTAATTAAATTTGATATAGATAAATTTATAAATGTTGATTTGTCATATATTTTTGATGAATTTAATATTTGTACAATATATGGATAAATATTTGCACTAATATCAATATTATTTATTAAATAATTATTAGTTGTTGCTGGTATTGTTATATTATATACATATGTAATGTCTATTTGTGTAATACTTCTACCATATCCCGAGCAATATAATGTTAATCCATCACGTGCAATATCAAAATTCCAATTATCAGCAGATGGTATAGTATCATATGATATTTCTATTAAAGGACCAAAAGTATTAGTAGTTTTATCAAAAGTAATATAATTACTCTGGAAATAATTCCACGTCATAAATAATACACTACCAGTTGGACTTAATTTACATCCTCTTGAAAAACCACTATAAGCATAAATAGGTGTAGTAAATCCAACACCATAATTATTTTGAATTGGATCCCAGAGAGCATAACTAAAACCATAATTATCATTATTATATGCAATAACGGATTTGTCATCTAATATACAAACACCTCCGCCCGGAGTACCCCTTGAATCTAATGTTTGATTAAATGATTCATAATTTGATCCGTTCCAATCAGCATAATATACACGATCAGAAGTAACTACTATTCTGGATCCATCAGCCGTCATAGCACAACTATTATATATTCTTGAATTAGTATCTAGTGTAGGAGTTAAATTAGAAAAAGTATTTCCAAGCCACGTAAAAAAATAAATAGTACCAACACTATCAGCAACAATACCACGTGTACCATCAGCAGATAATGCAATACCACGGGGTTGATTAATGGTTGCAAAACTAGTAGGTGATGACCACGATCCATTATAAACTGAAAAATAAATATTATTACCATATAAACTTGCAAATATGGCTCTTTTTTTATCACCTGATAATGCAAAACCAACTAAATATGGTGGAACATCTTGTATAAATATAGATGGAGAAGATAAATTTGTAACATTTAATTCGTATACAGGTGTATTTAAAGAACTAATAGGATAAATATCGCCAAAAGTATAATTAATAGGTATATTATATCCTGAATTAATAGAAGTAAAAATTGCTGAATATGATTTTATATAATCAGTTGGTGCAAGATTAAATGTTATATGTGCTATATTAGATGCATCATAATATTTATTTGCAGCACTAATATTTAAAGGTCTTAATAAAATATTACCAGTGGTAACAAGACTATCAAAATTTAAAATATATTTTCCTATATCTGGATATATATAAATATTATATATATTTACTTGTAAATTATCAGCTACGTTATAATCACTATAGTAACCATAAATAACAGATGATAATGTAAAATAACCGATATCCGATTCTAATAAACCCGATAATGTATATGAAATTATATAGTTATTTGATCCGTCATAAATTTTATCGGTATTAAATATGGGTGTTAAATAGACTGGTTCATAAATTTGACCTAATACTGATTGAGGTATAATATAATTGTTATTAATTGTTTTTGATCTCGAATAATATGATATATTTATTTGATATATATTAGATGATCCAAAATTATTAAAATATAAAGTAGATCCATCACCCAAGATAGCTAGAGAAGTAACATTAATATTTGATGGTAAATTATTAATAGGTATTGGAGTTGATAATGTATTATTATATATATTATATTCTAAATAAAATCCAATACTAATTTGGCCACGACCAAATATAAATATAATATTATTATTAATAGGACTAATTTTACAACAATTTATTATTAATGAAGGAAAATTAATATATATAGCAGGTGCATAATTACTACCATTCCATATAGAATAATAAATATTTGAGCTAATGTCTGTATATGCTAATACTAATTTATCGGATGATATTGCAACTGATTTGTATGATCTATGAATATCCAATGTTTGATTAAAATAATTAAATGTACCACTTAAATCAACCCAGTCTGAATAAAAAATATAATTACCATCTGTAACTACTAGTCTAGATCCATCGGAACATATATCAATACTTTTATATAATCTTGGAACATAATCATTTATTTGACTAACTCTATATGCTGGATCATTTTGTATTAATTGAAAACAAAAATTACCTGTAAAACAAATAGCACCACGATTAGCAATTGTATCTAAAGTTACAAAAGCTGTTGTTGGTACAGCAAGACCATTTGCAAAATTAAATTGTGTTAAATTCCATCTTACTCCATTGTAAGCTCCAAAATATATTCGTGTAAAACCAGATGAAAATGATGAAATAAGTAATCTATTTTGATTAATTGTAAAAGAAATAATAGTAGTAGGTGCAGTAGAAAGTATAATTGAGTATGGTGATATAGAATATATAGAATTATATATTAAATTATTTAAAGTTGGATTTATCCATTTTACATTTAAATATTTTTCAATTAGTAGTCTTTGATTTTCTAATAATATTGAATTATATATTATAACTTCAGGAATAAAACCGGTAAATGAATTACAAATAAAAAAAATATTTCCAATATCATTTAAAATAGGATCAATTGTTTGTGATAAAATTAATTCACTATTTACATATTCTTTATATAAACCATTATTAATTATTATTGAAAATATTGTTAAATTAGATGCTAAACTAATATCAAACGAGCTAGTAAAAGTATTATTATTTATTATTCGAGTAGTATTATATATATCTATTAAATCAATATTAAATATATTTGTATAATTTTTATAATTTTGAATTTCTTGTAATGTTAATACACTATTAAATATTGCAAAACTATTAATCCATCCAACTGCATAGGTATCACCGGTCCAATTACTTTTTCCAATATAGTTGTATTCTCTTAATACTGTACTCGGATAATAAAATTGGCCAATATATTTAGGATTTGTAGTGTCATCGACATATACCGTTATTTGTGAATTAGATGGTGTATTTATATCATTATTCATTGTAAATACAAAATAATGCCAGTTTCCATCTGCATAACCGGCAGTTGCTCCTCCACAATCGCTAGAAGTGCCATTAGCAAATAAAGATAAACCATTACCCGGAGCATATAATATATTATCGGATGCTTGACCATTACCAAAATCAAATAATCTTGTCCAACCACCGGATGTAAATTTAAACCATGCCATAATAGTAAATCCGTTAGGTGGTAAACTAAAATTACTTATTTGTACATATTGATTATTACCATTTAAATATAATGATCCTGTTCCAAATGGTGGAAAATTATCAAATGTAACTAATCCGTTATTAGTTGTATCTATTATTGCATCACCAAATACAGTAGCAGTATTATATACTGTAGTAGTATTATCAGAATTTATTATTGTAGTAACATTAAAATTTGTATTTATATTAGTAAATATACCATTATTTATTGTTGAATTATCAAATATTAAAATTGTATTTATATTATTGGTATTAATTTGTTTATCAATAGTGCACTTAATTAAACCTTGATATGTATTTGCTGTAGATTTAAATACTATAAATATACTTACTCCATTAGTAAACAGGTTATTTGATAATGATATATATAAATTAGTTTGATTTAAATATAAACTGGATAAATCGATATTATTCAAGTAAGCTATTCTAGAATATGAAGATTTATCATTCCATTCTAAATAATTGTTATCTATTATTGATATTGAATGATCAGTTGAATCTAACCATAATACTAAATTATTCATCAAAAATGGTTCATTATATTTATAATTATATGAATTTATATTAATTAATTGATCTCCTAAATTTGGACTTGTATATTTTGTTTCATATACAAGTTGATCTGGTTTTATTATATTTGTAAAATATAAATTAGAACTAATTGTACCGTCGTATAGTTTAGCAATACTATAATGATTTATATTTAATGGTAATGGAGATATGGTGCCATATGTTGTTTGAGAGTTTAAAACAGAATAATTATTAGAATTTTTACCAAATAAATAAATATTATTTACATAAACTAAAATATTTGAGTTAGCATTATAGTTTTGATACTTTGCTGTTAAACTATTAGATAAAGTTACAATTTCATTATTAATAGAATCAGATATAGTATAAGAATAATTATTAATATTAGTTGTATGATCATAATATTTAGTAAATAAAAATTGTGGAGTAATTAGTTTCCTATAGATACTACCATAAATTTTATTTGGTAAAGAATAGTTATTATAATCTATTATAAGATTTGAAATAGTAATTATTTTATTTATTCCAACATTTTTATTCTTAAAATATGCAGTATATTCTATAATATCTCCATTAATTAATCCAGAGATTGTTAAATATGTAATTGGAGTAGCATCATATTCTTTTGGTAAACTAGTTATTTCAAGCATTTTTTTATAAATTTTACCATAGATTGGAGTATTAATATTATAATTATCATTATCACTGTAATCGTTAGGTATTACTAAATTAGATGGTATTGATGGTTGTGAAGTTTGTGAACTATTAATAGCTGTAATTGTAAAATAATAAGTATTATAATTATTTAAATTATTAAAATCAATATATGTATTAGTTGTTGTTAATGTTTGATTATCACTTGCTGTAATTAAATAACTGGTAGCTAAATTACTAGCAATCCACGTAATATATGATAATTTATTACCTGCAATTGCAACTATATTAGTAGGTGGAAGTAATAAAGATATTATAGTATAATTAATATTATTCATTTCTAATTGTATAGCATTCCAACCAATGCCAGTTCCACCGCTATATTGATATTTAAATCCAATTGGTATATTACCAGTTGTTAAATCTTGAACTCCTAATCCAAATATAATAGGTCCACCACCAGCAGCTGCAAAATCAATCAAATATGTTGATCCAATATTATCATGGGTTTGATAAATACTAGATGTAATTATACTACTAATTTGTTTGTCAGCATCAAATGTATATATTTCTTGTGCAGTTTTATTTACACGATTAATTTTATACATTCTACCAGCACTATAATTTCTACTAATACCAACAGGATTGTGATTAAAACTTGGATAACCATTATCAAATAATAATAAATTACTATCATATGTAATAGATACAGCATGATGTCCAATTGGAGCAAGAGTATTACCAACTAATGTTAATGAAAATTGTCTTAAAGAAGTAAAAGATTCATACCACGCTTTATTAACATCACCTAATATCCATTTTATTGCGCCAGTATCATAATCAATCCCAATTACAAAGTCTTCTCTACCTGACATAACTAATTCATTAAATTCAGCCCAATAAGTATTACCATTATTATGAAACCAATCAATATTTTGATTGACAAAATTATATGCATTATTACCATCTCCATTATTTAACATCCATGTTAAAAGAATACTTGCTAAATCAAATGTTTTTAAAATATTACCATTGTAATCAACTTCTATAATAGCTGATTCTTGATATTGATTTGTACCGACACATATAAACATTCCAGTTTTACCATAATCTGTATTATGATGAGATATTGTATTAATATTAGAACCAGAAATTAGTGTTGTATTGTAATCTTTTACAAGAGTAAAAGTACCATCTAATTGTGTTCTCCATAATTGTGTTCCATTATCAGTCGTAAATAAAGCATTTTTAAAAAATAACGAAGCCGGTGAAAATTGGTTGGATGTATTAATCCATCGAACTTCGCCATCTGTATCAATAATAATAGGAATATTACTATCACCTTGAAATGCTTTTAATAAAAAATAGCTAAAACCTAAATAAACTGAATTATCTCTTGGTATCATTTTAGTTGGATATAAAAATGTACCATTAGACCAAATATTTGTTGTTATTATTCCAGATATAGTTTTTAATACTGATTTAACTTGAATATCAAAAACAACGTTATTTGTATTTTTATTATTACTTGCATATAATCCAAATACAATTACTGTTACTAATCCAGTATTATGATTAATTAAATTATTCGAATTGAGATAGGTGTAATCAAATATTGCAGATATTGGTGTAGTAACTGAATTACTTTTTGGTGTTATTTGAAATTTAATCGATTGTAAATTTATAATATCAATATTTTGAATATTTACATTTGCTATAAATGGGCTTGGTCCTTGAGTATAATTCTGAATAGTTGGATTGTTATTTAAAGAATTATTATTTGGTATAACACTATTTGATACAAGTGGATTAGATTGACCTTTAAAATTGACTGCGACAATACTAAATATGTAATATGTATTGGCGTCTAAATTAGTTATAATATAATTGTTAAATTTTGTTTCAATATATATATTATCAGATGTAATTATATAATTTAGAATTTGTGATCCACCGTTATTAGTAGGAGCAGACCATTGAAGATTTACTTCGGAATTTCCGGCATATACATTTAAATTTATTGGTGGGTCGGGTACAGTGATAAAACGAATAAAATCATTAGACCAGTTTTGATATATTTCATTATATGATAATGCTCTATTATAAATACGGACAACAGATAAATATCCACCGGTATACGTATAATTAAACATTAAATTAATACCAGAATTACCACTTCTAATACGACTTGCATTTTCGGGTGATACTGAATTAGTTAAAACAGCATTATTAAAAGATTCAGTATTGTTTAAATATAATTTAATACTTGATCCATCATATGTTCCAACTATATGATACCATTTATTAATAGTTGGAAAGGTGTAATCTTGACCGGCTGTATACCAGACTTCATCAATATTAAATCCAGAATTAATTTGTGTTGGATTATTCATGCCTAAATTACCCAAAGCATAATTAAGTCCGTTATTATATATTTCTGTTATTATAGTATAATAACTGGTATTTGTATTATTATAAAAATACCACGCTTCTAATGTCCAATTGTTCAATAAAGGTAAACTAGTAGGACAATTTGCATATTGATTATTATTTGATTCGAAATTGATATAACCTCCAAAATTGCTACTAAAAGTTGGTGAATTATATAAAGTAAAAATATAACCACTAATAGAATCAATCCATAAATTATTAGATACATTTGATGCATCCAAATATAATACTAATCCGGTTGTAATAATACTATCAATAATTTTATTTGAAGCTGATATTGTAATATTAATTAATTTATTATTACCTGCATTATAATCTAGATAATTAGCGGTGTATTTTATAATATCGGGATAAATAATATTAGATATTGTTAAATTAACTGTTGTTGTTTTATCATATATTTTTGGTAAAATATTAATAAGTAAATCTCTTTTATATATATTACCTGAAATAGTTATATTATGTATAGTGTAATAATTAGCAGAACTATCGCCATATAATTGTATATTTCTAATATTTATTGGTATATTATTACTAATATTAAAATTTTTATATAATGCTACACTAGATACGTCTACTTTGCTAATATCAATTGGATATAAATTATAGTGATAACCGATATTTGCTGTATATGTTCTATCATATTTTTTATTTAATGAATAAAAACTAATATCCAAGAATACAGGTGTTATACGAGCATTTGATGTAAAATCAGGTATTATATAATTTGAATTATTTAATATAATATTAGTATAACGAATTTGATTATTTGGTATAACATTACGATTTATATATTCTGCATTAAAACTTGATATTGAAACAGTATCACCTTGCACAATACCATTATATAATATAGTTCGATTATATACAGTTGTTGTTGAATCATATACTTTTGTTATATTATTTGGTATTATATTTAATTCTTTTGGATAAATATTACCGATTGAAGTAGATGGTATTAAATAATTATTATTACTTGTATAATTTCTAGATCCGATACTATAAACCCAGTCAGTATTACTATTAAATAATATTTCATTAGATGAAGAATCTATAATAGACATTATCAGTGTAGCATTACTAGTTATGACATGTCCGCTAAAATAAAAACCGGTACCATCTGATGTTCGGTTAGGTTGACTTGATTGTGGAGGTCCTTGAAAATTTAATATTTCATTATAATCTCCTGAATTTTGACCATATTCTATACGGATTGGATAAAAATTATCAGCTTCTAAATATATTGTTCCTACTCCATCAACTAAACCATGTACTCCGGGTGAAGCTGCTGTATAATTACTATTTGTATATCCATTTATTGCATATGGACCGATCCACATATAACTACTATCATCTGATCCTGTCCAAAAAGTCCATGTACCTGTAACATCTGGTTTAAAATATCCAGTCCATAATACTGAAAAATAATTCCAACCACTAGAAGGAACATATCCACCGGTACCTGTTGTAATATTAGATATTTGATTTATACCAGAACCACTGTTATTGGATGCATCAGAATAATAATTTCTATTATTATCAAAAAAATTAACATTAGTATCCATGTAACCGGTAAAAGTTACATAAGATAATCCGGGTTGATTTTTAAAAATATAACAATTATTTACTAATTCAAAATCAAATAAATTATTACCTGTTATAAGATTAATATTTATTAAATTATAACTATTATCAATATAATTAATATTACTAATAGTTTGTCCATTTAATATAAAAACTCCATTGTTACCTGTAGAGACATATAGATTTGCATTAATACTAAATAATTTTGTATTATTATATAAATATTGAAATTGAATAATTGATGAATCTTGAGCTATATCTGTATTAATCCATTTAGCATTAATATCTGGGAAAAAAGTTAAATTCATTGGTCCTTTTTCATAATTTAGTAAATTATTATAGTTGTTATAGTTATAATAATTTGGATTATCATATAAAATAACTGGATTATTATTTATTAAATAATTATTTAGATTTTGGCTATTATTTATATTAATTGATATATCATGATTAACATTATAATTTATAAAAGTAGCTGAATAAGATATAATATCAGGATAATATATTCCGGATAATGTTATATTTGCCATTGTAGTTTTATCATATGGTTTTGAGTATGGTAATATAGATAAATTTTTTATGTAAATAAATCCACTAATATTATATGAATTTAAAATATAATAATTAGATGAATATAAACCATAAATACTTATATTTGATATATTTATTGTTTCTGGTCCGACATTAATATTTTGATATACAGCTATATAATTATTACATATATCTACAAATCCATCTATTGAATATAAACCGGATATATTATAATATACTAGAGCTGTATTACTTGCATCGTATATTTTATTTATTGATTTAAAATTTGGTATTATTAATGCAGGTGTAATATTACCATAATATGATGTGGTATAATTTATTATATAATTTAAATTTTCTACAGTAATATTATTTATTTGTACTGGTATATTGCTACCAACATGGAAATCACTGTATACACCATCTATATTTAATTTAATAGGATCATAAATATTACCACTTAATGTTACATTAACAATATTAGTAGATGTATCGTATTGTTTAATTATATCAGTTATTAATAATTCTGATTGATAAATATTGCCAGATAGAGTAGATGGAATATTATAATTTTGATTACTAGTATAATTTTTAGATCCAGAACTATAAACCCATGTATCATCAGTATGAAATAATACATTGTTAGAAGTATCAACTACAGATACAATTAATTCCATTTTATTTATTTGTAAATTACCGGTTAATAAATAATTTTCTAAAATATTATTTACTTCAACTAATTCAGGTGCTGTTAACCAACGATTATAAATAAATAATACAGAAAATTCAAATTCAGATTTGTATGAACTATTTATATTTGGACCATTAATTTGTATAAATTGATCAGATGAGGAACCACCATTAGATTGACCAGTAGCTTGTCCATTACAAATAAAATTATAAGGAGGGTTAATATCAGTCGAATTACCACCACATAAAGCTACCCAATCCTCATTATTTGGTATATTAATTTGTGTTTTATATCCTTTATAATATGCCCAACCAGCTTGTCCACTAGAGTGTCCATGAAACCAATCTCCTTCAGCTGATTGAATTATTCTTTCTTTTGATTGATGTACATATCTGGTTAAAGAACATAAAGTATATTGTTGTGGTAAACTACCTTGTGGAAATAAAATATAATCATTCTGTTTTCCATATAAAAAACTAATAGGAGCAGTTGCACCATGTCCACTTGCTTTTCCAATTTGTATATTTGGTGAACAAGTTGCATTTCTACCTTGACCGGTTAAATCAATTAATTGACCATTTGAAAAATTATCAGCTGAATATGCTGCCCATGGTTTAGCTATAATATTTTTATTAATCTCAAAATCAAATAAATTATTATCGGGTAATATAGTAATTGGTATAGTATTAAAATTATTAGATAAATTACTAACTAAATTACAATTCAAGAAAAAATTACCGTTATCATTATTGTTTACATGTACGAATGCATTTATTGTATTTCTAGTTTTATTATTATATAAATATTGAAATTGGCAAACAGTATTTACTAATAAATTACTATTAGATATCCAATTTGCACTTTGATCTGGAAAAGTATTAGATCTATATATATTGGATATTATAACTGGATTAGAATTAGCTAAATAAGTATTAATATTTTGAGTATTAGTTATATTTATTGTTTTATTATATCCGGCATTATAATTAATAAAATTAGCATCATAAGATATTATTTCATTATTTATAATATTTGATAAAGGTTCTGTAATTAAAGTTGTTTTATCATAAATTTTACCGGAATTTGAAAAATATAAAAGTCTCGGATAAATATTAAAAAATCCGGATTGATGTCCAGTTATATTATAATTAAGTATATATCTAATATTTTTTATACTTAAAACATTATCAAAGTAATAAAATTCATTAATATAACCGGGTATCCCTTTATAATCTGAATATGGGTTACCAAAAATAGCATTATAATTAGTAAAGGCAAATGAATAATATGGTATATTATTTGTAGTACTAAATACACCATTAACATATATTCTAGCAAAACCATTTGTATCAATAGTATATGTATAATGCACCCATTCATTTAATGGCATTCGCATAGGTAGATTATAATCAGTAAAATCTGCAGTACCTCCATTACTATAAATAAAATATCTTTGACCTATCATATTATCTAGTGTAAAAATCATACCAGTCCAATTCGGTTGAGTTATATATAACCAAAACATAAATGTGTAACCATTTTGATTGGGGGGTATATCTGGTAATTTAAAATAATTATTTCCTGTTCCATCATGACCATTTAAACTACCAGTACCATATTTAGAAAAATTACTAATTTCGGCTCCAACTAAACTACCATCTGAAATACCTGTGCCAGATGCATAATTTAATATATCTGTATTAAAAGGATAATATAAAATACAATTTAATTCGGATAAAGTATCATTATAAACTGGTACCGGTGTTGAATTTATATAATATAATGTATAATTATTAATTAAATTAGTTGGATTTGGTAAATTTGTATAACTATATGTAATATTTGTTTCTTTTATAATACCAGATCCAAAACTACATGCATATAATGATAAACCATCTCTAGATATTTCAAAACCCCAATAGTCGCTATTTTCTATATAATCTGTAGAAATTTGTGTAGGCGAATCTAATGTATTACTATCAATATTATAAGATATATAATATGAAGGCATACCGCTATTAATCATAAATAATACATTTCCATCTGGACTTAATTTACAATTTCTTGGATTATAATTAGGCAAATTACCACTATATATTCCGACACCAAAATTAGTTCCATTCCACTTTGCATAATTAAAACCATTATTTACACTATATGCAATAGTTAGTCCATCATTAGAAATACATATACAAAAATTATTATTAGCTGGATCTAACGTGCGAATAAATGGGTCATAATTACTTCCATTCCATTTTGCATATTTATTTTGATTATTTAAACCAGCAATAATAGTAGACCCATCTGCAGATATACCTAAACCAGTAAAGCTATAGCCATTTGGATCTAATGTTTGTATTAAAGATGAATATGTAGATCCATCCCATGTGAAATAATAACAATTACTATAAAATCCTCCAATAACACCACGGTTACCATCTGCAGATAAACTAATACATCTTGGAGTAAAATTAGTATATGCAAAAATAGTTGAAGTTGACCATGAACCATTTTCATATATTGAATAATATAATATATTATTATAACTGGCAAAAACAAATCTAGTTTTATCACCGGATATTGCTATAGTAATTATATTATTATCTATACCAGAAATAATAGTATTATAATTTGTAAACGCAGTAATATTTGTTTTTATTAAAAAATTTGAATTTGAATTTGAATAAATACCATTAATTTTATGGTTTATTAATAAATTATCTTGTGTGTTAGTTACTTTAGTATTTGTAGATGGTGAAATAAAATAAGCAGTACTAGATACATAATCAGTTGGTGCAACATTATCTAATAATAAATTGGCATGTGATGTTCCATCATATATTTTAGATTGACCATATATATTTAATGGTCTTGGTAAAATAGTACCAATTAAAGATATTGGAAAATAAAATTTGTTACTGTCGGGTCCAGTTATAGTAATATCAGAAAAATTTATATTATAGGTACCAATATTAAAATCTTGATAATATGCTTGTCCTGAAATAGTAATATTTATTAAAGAATACGATATATCAAAAACAAAATATGCATAATTATTTCCATCGTATATTTTATTTAATGATATTGGTATTAGTGGTCTTATAAAAATACTAGCTGTATTATTATAAATAGTTAGGGGATTAATATTATTTATTACTGTATTTTGAGATTTATTATAATAATAGCCGGTACCATCAGTAAATGTATTATTATTTGGATCTGTAAATGAAAAATTAAGACTATATTCATCATTCGATTGTCCCCATAAAATTAATATGGGATAATATACAGTTTGTGCTAAATAAACAGTCTTGGTTAATGAATTGTCGGTATATTTTACCAATATATCATAATTATTTAGTAATGGATTTTCTGCATTATCACCAATCCAGAAATATAAAAGATCATTCGCACTTGCTGTAAATGTCCAATTACCAGTTATATTTGGTACAAAATAACCAAATATTTTTAATGCACTATTTGATGATGGTACATTTGGAATATTATTAATATTACTTAAATTAAATATCGTACCACTTATACTCGGTTCAGTATCAAAATATGAAATATTTGAATTCAAGTAATTAAATCCAGTTGAATCATTTGGATTATTATTATATAAATAATATGTTAATCCAGAAAATATAATAGATTCAATAATAATATTTTGAAACATATAATTTGGATAATTATTCAATATAGTAAAAGTTACTGTTTTATTCATTTCGATTGATTTATTAGTAAATATTGCATTATAATTTATTATATCAGGGTAAACTAAACCGTTAAAAGTTAAATAAGCAATATTTGTTCCATCAAAAAATTTATCTTGACTAAAAATTTCTATTGGAGCTGGATAAATATTACCAGATAAACTAGTATTATATGGTATAATATAATTTTGATTACTTGTATAATTTTTAGATCCTGTACTATAAACCCATGTATCGTCTGTATTAAATAATACATTATTAGAAGAATCAACTATTGATGCAATCAATCCAAAATTATTTAATTTAAATATACCTGTTAATAAATAATATTCTAAAATATTATTTGCTATAACTAATTCATCAGTTGATAACCAACGATCATATATTACTAATACAGAAAATGCAAAATCTGAATGATCTCCGACATTTGATCCGTTAATTTGTATAGATTGTCCGCTATATCCATGAGAAACATTTTGACCGATAGCAGTTTTATTACAAATAACATTATTAGGTGGATTAATATTTGAATTACCAGCACATAAAGCTACCCAATCTTGATTATTTGATATTCCGTTTTCAGATGTTAGCCATTCATTATAATATACAACACCAGCTCGATTATTCCAATGACCGTGGAAAAAATAACTCATATTAGATGAATTAAGTATTCTGCTATTAGATCCATTATTATATCTAGTTAAAGAACATAATGTAAAACGTGGTGATAAACTACCAGTTGGAAATAAAATATAATCATCAGTTGTTCCATATAAAAAACTAATAGGAGCAGTTGCACCATGTCCACTTGCTTTTCCAGTTTGTATATTTGGTGAACAAGTTGCATTTCTTCCGTGACCAGTTAAATCAATTAATTGTCCATTTGAAAAATTATTAGCAGAATATGCTGCCCATGGTCTAGCAGGCATACTAGATCCATAAATTTCAAAATTAAATAAATTATTATCGGGCAATATGGTAATGGGTATGTTTTGATATCCTTTATTTAAACTACCAATTAAATTACAATTTAAGAAAAAATTACCACTATAATCATTATTTACATTTACAGTTGCATTTATTGTATTTCCTGTTTTATTATTATATAAATATTGAATTTGATAAACTTGATTTATAACAAAATTATTTACACCTAACCATTTTGCATTTAAATCTATAAAAGTGTTTGAGATATAATTATTTAATATAACTACAGAATTATTTGTATTTTTTAAATAATCATTGATGTTTTGAGTATTTGTTATATTAATTGGTATATTATTTCCGACATTATAATTAATAAAATTGGCATCATATGATATAATATCATCTTCAATTAAATTTGATAAAGTTAAATTTATTATAGTTGAATGATTATATATTTTACTAGAATTTAAAAAATATAAAAATATGGCATTAATATTAAAAAAGCTTGTTTGATGTCCATTTGTATTATAATTAAGTATATATCTAATATTTTCCAGACTTAAAACATTATCAAAGTAATAAAATTCATCAACATAACCATTTACACCAGCATAATTATCATATTTATTTCCTAAAATTGCGTTAAAATTAGTAAATTTAACTGAATAATATGATGTTGTATTTTCTGAATTAAAAATACCATTAATATATATTTTCGAGATACCATTTTTTTCTATTGTCCATGTATAATGAACCCATTGGTTTAATGGTATTAGATTGGTATTTAAATTATCATTAAAATCTATTCTACCACTACTTATATAAGCATAATAACGTTGATTTACGGTATTATCTAGTGTAAAAATCATACCATTCCAGTCTGGTTGAGTTAAATAAAACCAAAACATAAATGTATAACCATTTTGATTGGGAGGTATAATTGGTAATTTAAAATAATTATTTCCTGTTCCATCGTGACCATTTAAACTACCAGTACCATATTTAGAAAAATTACTAATTTCGGCTCCAACTAAACTACCATCTAAAATACCAGTACCAGATGCATAATTTAATATATCTGTATCAAAAGGATAATATAAAATACAATTTAATTCGGATAAAGTATCATTATAAACTGTTACTGGTGTTGAATTTATATAAGATAGTGTATAGTTATTAATTAAATTAGTTGTATTTTTAAAATTTGTATAATTATATGTAACATTTATTTCATGTATAATAGTAGATCCATAACTACAAGTATATAATGATAAACCATCTCTAGATATTTCAAAACCCCAATAGTCACCGTATGGTATATAATCTGTAGAAATTTGTACAGGTAAATCTAAAGTATTGCTATCATTATTGTAAGATATATAATATGAAGGCATACCGCTATTAATCATAAATAATATATTTCCATCATGACTTAATTTACAATTTCTTGGATTACTTGAGATATTACCCGTATAAATTCCAATATCATAATTGGTTCCGTTCCATTTTGCATAATTAAAACCACTACGAGTACTGTATGCAATTGTTAAACCATCATTTGAAATACAAATACATTGAGTTGTATTAGCTGAATCTAATGTTGGGATAAATGATCCAAAATTACTTCCATCCCATTTTGCATAATAAGGTCGATTAATACCAACTACAATAGTAGACCCATCTGCTGACATGCCTAAACCAGTAAAGCTATAGCCATTTGGATCTAATGTTTGTATTAAAGATGAATATGTAGATCCTGTCCATGTGAAATAATAACAATAACTATTAGATCCTACAACAACACCACGGTTACCATCTGCAGATAAACTAATATATTTTATTGTAAAACCTGTAGATGTAAATATAGTTGGAGTCGACCATGAACCATCTTGATATATTGAATAATATAAATCAGTACCATAAGTACCAAAAACTAATTTATCGGTTGATATTGCGATTGTTATTGTAATATTAGAAATACCTGAAATAATAGTATTATAATTTGTAAACGAGGTAATATTTGTTTTTATTAAAAAATTTGAATTTGAATAAATACCATTAATTTTATAGTTTATTAATAAATTATTTTGTACATTAGTTACTTTAGTATTTGTAGATGGTGAAATAAAATAAGCAGTACTAGATACATAATCAGTTGGTGCAACACTATCTAATAATAAATTGGCATGTGATGTTCCATCATATATTTTAGATTGACCATATATATTTAATGGTCTTGGTAAAATATTGCCGGTAGTAACAAGACTATTAAAATTTAAAATATATTTTTCTGTATTTGGATATATATAAATATTATATATATTCACTTGTAAATTATTAGCTACATTAAAATTATTATAAAAACCATAAATAACAGATGATAATGTGTAATAACCGATATCTGATGATAATAAACCAGATAATGTATATGAAATTATTAAATTATCAGATCCATCATATAACTTATCAGTATTAAATATTGGCGTTATGATATTTACATTTGTCATATTAGTACTCATATATACTATTAAGCTACAATTTAATATTTATTTAAATAAAAAAACTCTTATAATATTATATGAATTTAATAAATAATCAAATAAAAAAAAAATATAATATTTTAAATAATTTTCATTTACAAAAACTTAATAATTATAATCCATGTTATATAATTGATTTAAATAAAATAGTCGATTCTTATAATTTATGGATTTCATTATTACCAATGATTAAACCATATTACGCGATTAAATGTAATCCAGATCCAGTTATTATTCATTTATTAAATAATTTGGGATGTAATTTTGATTGTGCGAGTAAAAAAGAAATAAAATTATTAGTTGAAAAAGAATTAGTTTCTCTGAAAGATGATAGAATTATATTTGCAAATCCATGTAAGATATCGCACCATCTTGAATACGCAAAAGAAAATAATGTTAATTTATTAACTTTTGATTGTGGAGAAGAATTATATAAAATAAAAAAGTATCATCCAGATGCTAAATTAATATTAAGATTAGCTGTTGATGAAAGTTATAGTATGTGTAAATTTAATAAAAAATTTGGGTGTAAATTAGAAGATATAGAAGATTTATTAAAAATTGGATTAATATTAAATTTAAATATAGTTGGATTTAGTTTTCATGTTGGTAGTAATTGTTCATCTTCACAAGTATATTATGATGCATTAAAAGATTGTAAATATGCGTATAATATTGCAAAAAAATTAAAATTAAATATATCAATAATAGATATTGGTGGTGGTTTTACATATAATGATAATTTTATAAATTATGCAAATACTATAATATCGAGTATCCATATTTTTTTTAGTGATATTAATATTAAATTTATTGCTGAGCCCGGACGTTATTTTGCTGAAAAAACACATACATTATTTTTATCTGTAATCGGTAAAAAGAAAAATAATGATAAAATAAGTTATTATTTAAATGATAGTATTTATGGATCATTTAATTGTATCATGTATGATTATTCAAATCCAATAATTAAATCATTTAAAACTGATAATCAATTATTTAATTCAGTATTCTTTGGCTGTACATGTGATTCATTAGATATAATTAAAGAAAATATAATGTTTCCGGAATTAGAATTAGATGATGTGGTATATATAGAAAATTTTGGCGCATATACTACAGCAGCATCAAATTTTAATGGTATAGATAAACCAATAAATAAATATATATTTAGAGACTAGAAATAATTAAAGAAATAATACAAATGATGGATTGATTTTTCACAAAGCTTGTCTGCAGGTAGGACAAGATGGATTGGTTCTTTTCCACTTTCTGATGCATGGACGACAAAACTTGTCAGAACAAGCGCATGAATTGGTGTGGATGATATTTTTTTCTTCCATACACACACTACATGTGAAGGGGGGTGATGTAGAAGTGATGGATGTTAGATGTGATTTATCGAATGTTTCGATTACCTTAACAACTTGTCTAAATTTAAAGACATGAAATTTGAATCGATTTTCAACCAAAATAGTTACAAAAGCGTACGCGTGGATATTGATTCTATCATCTTCGTCATCTGCATAAATGAGAATTGTTTTTAGTGTTTCAATAACACCGTCAAGTTCGGAAGCTGATAGATTACATTCTGGTTGTTTAGACATTCTGTTTACTTCTGAAAGAATTATTGTGTGAAAATTAATAATTGTCTTGATGGATGAAAAATCATATTTGTTTAGCTGTCCAATCACCAGCTCTTGATCAATGAAAAATAGATCTTCTGATCCCCAATTACAAATATATTTTCCGATTCCTAAGTGTGGATTATACCACTCGAAAAATTGATTTTCACCCGGGCTTTTAGATTCTACTTCTTCCATTAATAAAATGGTTTTAGTAGTTACCGAATCTATTACACCGTTGATTATATTAGTATCATATTTATCCATATATTTGATATTTTTTTTTTAAAAATTTTCAAAGACAGGATCTTTTTTCCACTGGATTCCATAGTAATCACATTTTGCGTCAAGTTCTTGAATTGTTGTCATGGTGAAAGATTATGAACTGGTCATATAACTTGTATGCTTATAATATAAAAAAAATTTCAATTTTTTTTATAAAATACTAATTTATTCTAAATAATTAACCAAATAAATTTAATTTATAATTCATATTAGGAGACCATGTTTGAAGAAATAATACAATGGTTTAATAATATTTTTTGCAATAAAGAAAATGAAATAGATGATAGTTTTGAATATGGTTATTATGATGTAGAATTTTATTGATTATTTTATTTTTATGTATAAATTGTATAATTCAGTTACAATAATATTTAATTGATCTTCGGATAATATATGAACTAAATATCCATTATATTTTTTATTTTTTTCTTCATGTATTGTTAAAGATTTAGTTAAATGTTTTGTTATTAAATCATGTGTTAGTGATAAACCATTAAATTTAAAATCAATTAAAATTTCAAATAATGAGAATAGACTAGAATAATAATAATTTTTTTTTTTTTCATAATTAAATTTAATAAAAGTTTTTTTGATATCGTCAAATTCCATTTTTAATTACAATATTATTAGAAGAAATAATTATCAATTTTTTATATAAACTATAAAATAAATAATATAAAGATTTATACTATTATTAAAGTATGTTTTTATATTTAATATTTTTTAATTTAATTTTAGTTAAATCATATAATCCATTTTTTAATAATTGGCATTGTTTAGGATTTAAAAATGAGATTGATTTTAATAGACCATATGTAGTTAATATTGGTGATTTACCATTAGTTGTATGGAGTGATTCTAGTAAAAAAGATGATAAAAAAGATGATAAAAAAGATGATAAAAAAGATAATAAATTATATTCAGCTATAAATATTTGTCCACATATGGGTGCTAAATTGGATGATGCTAAAATTACTGATGATGGTTGTTTACAATGTCATCATCATGGTTATAATTTAACTGATAATAATCAATTTGGTCAAATAATGGAATTTCAAGATAAAATTTATTGGTCGTATGAACCATATAATAAAAAACCATATTATATACCATTTTATAATAATCCAAAATATACAAAATCAACAATACAATTTGATACGAATGTACCATTACAAGACTGTATTTTAAATATAATGGATATTCGTCATTCTGAATTCATACATAATGAATCAAATAATTTTGATAATATAAAAAAATATGATTATACAAATGGTTTTGGATTTCAATATAATTCAAAAAAAAATATGAACTTGAATAAAAAAACAATACATAATTTTAATTTATTCAAATATCCATCTTTTATGTGGTTAAAAAAAAAAGTAAATGATAATAATTTAATATTTGGTGTTAATTTGTTACCATTATCTAAATTTAAAACACGATGGTTTGTTACAATTTCTCATAATTATTATATAAATCCAAATAAAATAATAATGAATATTTTGCATAATATATTGTATAAAATAAATAATCAATATCCAGATAGTAAATTAAAAAATGCAATTTCATTTAATAGTATTTTTGAAGAGGATGAAATAATAATAAATTTAAAAAATATATTTTATAATTATAGATATCCTAATGAAAATGAAGTAATGATGTTGTATGATTATCATAAAATATCTAAAGAAATTAAAAAACCGATTGTAAATAAACCAGTATTTAATATAACACATGAAGAATTTCTTGATCAATTTTTACAATATTAATTATCAATAAAACAATGGATCAATAATCAATAAATCTATTTAAGATCTTGTAATATAGAATGTATTGAATAACTCGTAAATTATTAAATATGACTCGTAAATTATTAAAACAGTATATTATTAGTAGATAGTGTATGATTTAATTTTTTTATATAAATAATAT
>Ga0114959_10000386_pt1 | contig 41562 bp, 42 predicted proteins | sample C_130625_EF_Meta_FD_87317 | JGI IMG/M metagenome (GOLD analysis project Ga0114959, IMG submission 87317) | Freshwater microbial communities from Lake Croche, Canada to study carbon cycling - C_130625_EF_MetaG | ecosystem: Environmental > Aquatic > Freshwater > Lake | place: Lake Croche, Canada... | reverse complement strand
TGGTCAAGCCGGTGCCTGACGCTGGTCAGTCCCGCGCCTGGGCATGGCGCGCCATCCATGCCGCCAGCTCGGCCTGACCGGCGTCGCCGGCGGCGACCTGCATCATCATCATCGCCGCATCCGCCTCATCGGCGACGATCCGGACGCCATTGATAAGGCAGAAGACCAGGGCCGCGATAAAGGCGATGCGTTTGTTGCCATCGTAGAACGGGTGGTTCCGCGCGAGCGCCACGCCACAGCAGGCGCCGAGCGTGACGATATCCGTCACACCCTCATAGGCATGAACGTTCAGGGGCCGCGCCAACGCACTTTCAAGCAGACCTTCATCGCGCAACCCGGACAGCCCGCCATGCGTATGGAGGCTCTCCAGATGCAGCAATTCGACGGATTGCCGCTCCAGCCAGACGGGCGCGCGCATGGTCGCGCTTATTTCGCCAGAGCTGCCAGCGTGTTGCGATAGCGGTGCATGATGTCACGCCCCGCCTCCAACTGCTCGGCGACCTTGGGATCAAGCGTGGATAGCACGATGCCGTTTGGTGTCTCAACCACGTGCAGCGTGTCGCCCTCAACGACGCGCAGCCGCGACAACACGTCCTTCGGCAGCACGACACCGAGCGAGTTTCCGATCTGACGCAGCTTGAGAGACGACATGACACCCTCCATTCCTACGGAAGTTATAACACGCCGCCTCCCTCTTCGTCTACAAAATGAACCGGCTCAGATCGCCCTTGCGCGCCAGCGGGGCAACCCGGGTGTCGACATAGCTCGCATCCACCGTCTCGGTGCTGCCGGAGCGGTCAGACGCAGTGAAGCTGATCTCCTCCAGCAGCTTCTCCAGCACGGTGTGCAGCCGCCTGGCGCCGATATTCTCCACCTGGTCGTTGATGTCCGCCGCCAGGCCCGCCAGGCTGTCCACCGCGTCCTCGGTGAAATCCAGCGTCACGCCCTCGGTCGCCATCAGCGCCTGATATTGCTTCAGCAGCGAATGTTCCGGCTCCTGCAGAATCCGGCGGAAATCGGCGCGGGTCAGCGGTTGCAACTCCACGCGGATCGGCAGACGCCCCTGCAACTCCGGCAGCAGGTCTGACGGCTTGGCGAGGTGGAAGGCGCCAGAGGCGATGAACAGCACATGATCCGTCTTCACCGGGCCATGCTTTGTGGTGACGGTGGTGCCCTCGATCAGCGGCAGCAGATCGCGCTGCACGCCCTCGCGCGACACATCGCCGCCGCGAAACCCGTTCTCGCTGCGGGCGCAGATCTTGTCGATCTCATCGAGAAACACGATTCCGTTCGCCTCGACATGCGCCACCGCATCCCGCGTCAGGCTTTCGGTGTCGACCAGCTTGTCCGCCTCCTCACGGATCAGCGCCGCGCGGGCGGCCGCCACCGTGAGCTTCCGCGGCGTGGCGGGCTTGCCCATCATGCCGCGCATCATCTCGCCCAGATTGATCGCCTGGCCGGCCCCGTTCGGCAGCTCGAAGCCGATCTGCGGCGCCTCGGTCAGCGCCACTTCGATCTCGCGCTCCTCCAACTCGCCGGCGCGCAGCATGCGGCGGAATTTGGAACGGGTGTCCGCCGCCGCGTGCTCGCCACACAGCGCCGTGATCAGCCGCTCCTCCCCCGCCAGATCAGCCTTGGCCGCGACCTCCTTGCGGCGATGCTCGCGCAGCATGGTGATGGCGACCTCGACGAGATCGCGCACGATGCTCTCCACATCGCGGCCAACATAGCCGACCTCGGTGAACTTCGTTGCCTCTACCTTGAGGAAGGGCGCCTGGGCGAGCTTGGCCAGCCTGCGGGCGATCTCGGTCTTGCCGCAGCCTGTCGGGCCGATCATCAGGATGTTCTTCGGCACCACCTCCTCGCGCATGCCCTCGGGGAGCTGCTGGCGGCGCCAGCGGTTGCGCAGGGCGATGGCGACGGCCTTCTTGGCGGCGTCCTGGCCGACAATGAAACGGTCGAGCTCGCTCACGATCTCACGCGGCGAGAACGACGGAACGTTGAGCATCAGATGGTTTCCACGATCAGATTGTGGTTGGTGTAGACGCAGATATCAGCGGCGATCTTCATGGCGCGCCGGGCGATGTCCTCGGCGGTGAGCCCCTCGATCTCGATCAGCGCGCGGGCGGCGGACAGCGCGTAATTGCCGCCCGAGCCGATGGCGATCACGCCGTCATCCGGCTCCAGCACATCGCCATTGCCGGTGAGGGTGAAGCTGCGGTCCTTGTCGGCCACCGCCATCATCGCCTCCAGCCGCCGCAGATAGCGATCCGTGCGCCAATCCTTGGCCAGCTCGACGCAGGCGCGTTCCAGCTGGTTGGGGAAACGCTCGAGCTTGGCCTCAAGACGTTCAAGCAGGGTGAATGCGTCCGCGGTGGCGCCGGCGAAGCCCGCGATGACGGCACCGTTGCCGATGCGGCGGACCTTGCGGGCGCGGCCCTTGATGACGGTCTGGCCGAGCGTGACCTGACCATCGCCTGCCATGACAACAGAGGCGCCGCGACGGACGCTGAGAATGGTGGTGCCGTGCCAGCCCACCGGGTCGTGAGGGGTGATGTGTTGCATGTCGGCGATGTGGGGGGCGGGGGTGGGGAAAGCAAGCAGCAAGGAAGGCCAGGGCGCTGCCCTGGACCCGCCAAGGGCAGTGCCCCTGGCGGGTCCAGGGCGGCGCCCTGGCCTTCCTTGCTGCCTGCTTTTCCGCTACGTCACCCCCATGACCCGCATCGCTGACATACATCGCGTGACCTCCGAGACGGACATCGCGCTCACGCTTGATCTTGATGGCACCGGCCAGGCCGACATTGCCACCGGGATCGGCTTTCTTGACCACATGCTCACCGCGCTCACCCGCCATGCGCTGTTTGATCTGCGCGTGGTGGCCAAGGGCGATCTGCATATTGATTTCCACCACACCACCGAGGATGTCGGCATTGTGCTCGGCCAGGCGATTTTGCGCGCGCTGGGCGACAAGCGTGGCATCGCGCGGTTTGGCCATGCGGTGATCCCGATGGATGAGGCGCTGGTGGAGACCGCGATTGATATTTCCGGCCGTGCGCATACGAGCTGGAGCGTGAGCTTCGAGCGGCCCAAGGTGGGGGAGATGGACACCGAGTTGTTCGAGGAGTTTTTCCGCGCTCTGGCCGGCAATGCGTTGATCACGCTGCATATCCGTCAGCTTGCCGGCAGCAACGCGCATCACGTGGCGGAGGCGTGCTTCAAATCGGTGGCGCGGGCGTTGCGCCAGGCGGTGGCGCTGGATGCGCGGATCGGCGATGCCATTCCGTCGACCAAGGGGGCGTTATGAGCGCGGCACAGACCATTGCCATCATTGATTACGGCAGCGGCAATCTGGCGTCCGCATCACGCGCGCTGGCGCTGGCGGCGGATCGGCGCAATGTGCCGTGTTATATCCATGTGACGTCTGACCCGCAGATCGTGGCGCGCGCCGATCGGATCGTGCTGCCGGGGCAGGGGGCATTTGCCGATTGTGCGCGCGGTCTGGCACTGGTGCCGGGGCTGCGCGAGACGTTGACGATGCGGGTGGATCAGGGCGTGCCGTTTCTGGGTATTTGTGTTGGCATGCAGTTGATGGCCGAGCGCGGCATGGAGCATGCGCTGGTGGGCGCTGCGGGCTCGCGCGGCTTTGGCTGGGTGCAGGGCGACATCACCGCCATGACGCCGCCGCCCAAATTGCGCCTGCCGCAGATGGGCTGGAACGGGCTGAACTTCACGCCCGGCGCGCATCCGCTGCTTGAGGGGTTGGAGCAGGACGATCATGTGTATTTCGTCCATTCTTATGCACTGTCCGGCTACGAGCCGTCGCAAGTGATCGCCACGACCGATTACGGCGGACCGGTGGTGGCGATGGTGGCGCACGGCAACCGCGCCGGCACGCAGTTCCATGTGGAGAAAAGCCAGGATGTCGGGCTACGCATCCTGGGCAATTTCCTGCGTTGGTCACCATGACGGACGCGAAGGCGTCGGTGATCCGGCCGGGCGCCTTCACCGATGACGAGATGGCCCAGCTCTGCGAGGCGGCGGATGCGGCGATCATCGATGGCGGCGGTTTCGGCTGGGTGCATCCGCCGGGGCGTGAGACGCTCGAGCGCTTCTTCCGTGGCATTCTGCTGGTGCCGGAGCGCGAGTTGTTCGTAGCGAAGCTTGATGACGTGATCGTGGGTTCGGCGCAGATGCTGCGTCCGCCGCGGCATAACGAGGCGCAGGCATTTGCCGCGACCCTGACGCACAGCTTCGTCGCTCCCTATGCGCGCGGCCATGGTTTGGCGCGCATGCTGACCGAGCGTGTGGAGGAGACCGCACGGGCGCTGGGCTATCATGTGCTGAATCTGGATGTGCGCGAGACCCAGGCGGCGGCGATCGCGCTGTATGAGAGCCTTGGCTATGTGCGCTGGGGCGTGCATCCCAACTACGCCCGTGTCGGCGGCAAAACGGTGCGCGGCGTGTTCTATTACAAATCCCTCCAGCCTGGCGGGCGTATCGCACCCTAAGGACCGCGTTATGAAAATCATTGCCTATCCCGCGATCGACCTGAAGGATGGCGCCTGCGTGCGGTTGCGGCGTGGCGATATGGATCAGGCCACAGTCTACAGCGACAACCCCGGAGCCCAGGCGCTGGCCTGGCAGGAGGCGGGGTTTGCCTGGGTGCATGTGGTCGATCTCAACGGGGCGTTTGCCGGCCACCCGGTGAATGGAGAGGCGGTGGCCGATATTCTGGCCAGCGTCACCATCCCGGTGCAGCTTGGCGGCGGCATCCGCGATCTGGCCGGCATTGCGCGGTGGTTGGAGGCGGGGGTGGAGCGCGTCATTCTCGGCAGTGCGGCGGCGAAGAACCCGAGCCTGGTGATTGAGGCGTGCCGTGAGTTTCCGGGGCGGATCGCTGTCGGGATCGATGCGCGGGACGGGTTTGTGGCGACCGAGGGCTGGGCTGAGACCTCCAGTTTGCCGGCGCCCGAGCTGGCACGGCATTTTGAGGGCGCCGGCGTGGTGGCGATCATCTACACCGATATTGCGCGCGACGGCATGCTGGGCGGGCTCAACATCCCCCAGACCGCCGCGCTGGCCGATTCGATTTCAACGCCGGTGATCGCGTCGGGCGGTGTCGGGCAGGGGGCTGATCTGCAGGCACTGAAGGATGCCCGAAATCCGGGCATCGGCGGCGTGATCATTGGACGAGCTCTGTATGATGGCCGGATCACTCCGCAAGAGGTCCATGCCATTTTGGGAACGTGATCAATTCCTGGCCATTTGTTCATCTGATCTGCGCAGTCAGCACTTGTTCCAAGGTGGGATTGTCTTGCAAAACCCGCGCTCCGAAGGAGCATCGCCGTGCTGAAGCTGCGCATCATCCCCTGCCTCGATGTGAAGGACGGTCGCGTCGTCAAGGGCGTGAACTTCGTCAGCCTGCGTGACGCCGGGGACCCGGTCGAGCAGGCCATGCTGTATGACGCGGCCGGGGCGGACGAGCTGACGTTTCTGGACATCACCGCAAGTTCCGACAACCGCGACACCATCCTTGATGTGGTCAGCCGCACCGCCGCGCGGGTGTTCCTGCCGCTGACGGTCGGCGGCGGCATTCGCTCGGTGGAGGATATGCGCAAGTTGCTGCTGGCCGGGGCGGATAAATGCTCGGTCAACTCTGCAGCACTTGCACGGCCCGAACTGGTGCGGGAGGGCGCGCAGAAATTCGGCAGCCAATGCGTGGTCGTGGCGATCGATGCCAAACAGACCACGCGGCATGACTGGAGCGTGTTCAGCCATGGCGGACGCAGCAACACCGGGCGGGATGTGCTCGATTGGGCGCGTGAGGTGGAGGCGCTGGGTGCTGGTGAGATCTTGCTGACCAGCATGGATCGTGATGGTACCGGGCAGGGGTTTGATCTTGATCTGCTGCATGCGGTGTGCTGCGCGGTGCGTATTCCGGTGATCGCCTCGGGCGGTGTCGGCACGTTGCGGCACTTCATCGATGGCGCGCGGGCCGGGGCCACTGGGCTGTTGGCAGCGAGCGTGTTTCATTTCGGCACCTTCACCGTCGGTCAGGTGAAGCAGGCGCTGCACGAGGCGGGCATGCCGGTGCGGCTGCCGCGTGCGGCGTCTTAGGAGCGCAGGCGATGGCCAAGACGGTGAACGGGCTGGGCGTGAAGGTCCCGCAGTTGAAGAAGAAGCAGCTTGCGGCGTTGCTGCCCAAAGCGCTGGCCAAATCTCCGGCGAAGAACGACGGCGCCGCCACCGCCGAGGTGCTGGAACGGCTGTTTGATGTCGTGCTGAGCCGTAAGGGTGCTGATCCCTCGGTCAGCCACTCCGCCCGGCTGCTGTCGCGCGGCACGCCCAAGATCGCGCAGAAATTCGGTGAGGAGGCGGTGGAATGCCTCATCGAGGCGGTGCGGGGTGACAAGGCGGCTCTGATCGCCGAAAGCGCCGATGTGCTGTATCATTTGCTGGTGCTATGGGTGGATGCCGGTGTGACGCCGGAGGATGTCTGGGCGGAGCTGAAGCGGCGCGAAGGCGTCTCCGGCATCGCCGAGAAGGCGGCCCGCCCGGCGCGCATGGCGATTGCGGCACAGGTGAGAACGCGAAAGATTCCGTGAGGAGCGACATATGCCGGTCAAGGGTCTGGGCGAGTATGACAGCAACAACATCTTCGCCCGCATCCTGCGCGGCGAGATTCCCAGCCGGCGCGTGTTCGAGAACGAACACGCCGTGGCATTTCACGACATCGCCCCGCAGGCGCCAACCCATGTGCTGGTGATCCCGCGCGGGCCCTACATCTCGATCGCCGATTTTACCGCCAAGGCCAGTGAGGCCGAGATCGTGGGGTTCTTTCGCGCGGTGGGGGAGGTGGCGCGCCAGCTTGGGCTGGAGGCGCCGGGCTACCGGATTCTCGCCAATATGGGCGAGGATGCCGGGCAGGAGGTGCCGCATTTCCATGTGCATCTGTTCGGTGGCCGTCGGATGGGCGCCATGTTGCTGTCGAGCGGCGCTGTCGGCGGGACTGCCGGCGGGACTGCCGGCGGGACTGCCGGCGGGACTGCCGGCGGGACTGAGTGAAATTCCCCAGGCTGCGACCGCTTGTTTCCCGCGCCGGCCTCCATTACCTCCACGCCATGAACACCACGCCCGATCATTCCCCCGAGGAAGCCGGCGCCTCGCCCGCGGATGCGGCCGAGACGCAACAGACCCCTGACCAGATCATGGAGGCGGCCGCCGCCAGGATCGCCACGCTCGAAGCCGAGCGGGACGACATGCGCGACCGCTGGATGCGCGCCGAGGCCGAAATGGCCAATATCCGCGCCCGCGCCAAGCGGGACGTGGATGACACGCGCCAGTTCGCCGTGCAGAAATTCGCCCGGGATGTGGCTGAGGCGGCCGAGAACATCAAGCGCGGCCTGGATGCCATCCCGGCCCAGCGTGAGGACGAACCCGATCTGGTGACCAAGCTGCGCGACGGATTTGCAGGCGTTGAGCGCAGCTTCGTTGCCCTACTGGAACGCAACGGCGTGGTGCGCACCGACCCGACGGGCGCATTGTTCAACCCTGATCTGCATCAGGCGATGGCCGAGCATGAAACCGGCGACCACCCCCCCGGCACTGTGGTGCAGGCCTGGACTCAGGGCTGGACCTTGAACGGGCGCATTCTGCGGCCGGCCATGGTGGTGGTGGCCAAGGCGCCGGCGGCGCAGGCCGCTGCCACCCGGATCGACACCACCGCCTGAACCACGCGGCAGAGAAATTTACGCGCCGGTCTTGCGGGGGCGTGCTGCGCTGAATATGTCCCACGCATCCCGCTTTGGGATTCTCAATGGGGATCGCCGTCGGTGCCACGGGCCGGCGACATCCGCTGAACAGGAGACTTGAATGAGCAAGGTCATTGGTATCGACCTCGGTACCACCAATTCATGCGTCGCGATCATGGAGGGCAAGGATGTCCGCGTGATCGAAAACGCCGAAGGCGCGCGGACCACGCCATCGATCATCGCGTTTTCCGACTCGGGCGAGCGCCTCGTCGGTCAGTCCGCCAAGCGCCAGGCCGTCACCAACCCGACCAACACGCTCTTCGCGGTGAAGCGTCTCATCGGCCGCCGCTTCGATGACCCGTTGGTGGCCAAGGACAAGGGCATGGTGCCCTATGCCGTGGTGCGCGGTGACAATGGCGATGCGTGGGTCGAGGCGCGCGGTGAGAAATATTCGCCGAGCCAGATCAGCGCCTTCACCCTGATCAAGATGAAGGAGACCGCCGAGGCCTATCTCGGTGAGACCGTCTCTCAGGCCGTGATCACGGTGCCGGCCTATTTCAACGACAGCCAGCGCCAGGCGACGAAGGATGCCGGCCGCATCGCGGGCCTTGAGGTGCTGCGCATCATCAACGAGCCGACGGCGGCTGCGCTCGCCTACGGCATGGACAAGAAGAAGTCCGGCACGATCGCGGTCTATGACCTCGGCGGCGGCACGTTTGACGTGTCCGTGCTCGAAATCGGCGATGGCGTGTTCGAGGTGAAGTCCACCAATGGCGACACCTTCCTCGGCGGTGAGGATTTCGACCTTCGCGTGATCGAGTATCTGGCGGCCGAGTTCAAGAAGGAGCAGGGCATCGACCTCCGCTCCGACAAGCTTGCACTGCAGCGCCTGAAGGAAGCGGCCGAGAAGGCCAAGATCGAGCTGTCCTCCTCCAAGGAGACCGAGATCAACCTGCCCTTCATCACGGCGGACGCCACCGGGCCGAAGCATCTGGTGATGAAGCTGACGCGTGCGAAGCTCGAAAGCCTGGTGGATGATCTGATCACCCGCACGCTGGAGCCCTGCAAGGCCGCTTTGCGCGATGCCGGCGTGAAGGCCAGCGAGATCGATGAGGTGATCCTGGTCGGCGGCATGACCCGCATGCCCAAGGTCATCGAGCTGGTGAAGAACTTCTTCGGCAAGGAGCCTGCCCGCAACGTCAACCCTGACGAGGTCGTGGCCATCGGCGCCGCGGTGCAGGGCGCGGTGCTGAAGGGCGACGTGAAGGACGTGCTGCTGCTCGACGTGACGCCGCTGTCGCTCGGCATCGAGACCTTGGGCGGCGTGTTCACCCGCCTGATCGATCGCAACACCACGATCCCGACCAAGAAGAGCCAGGTGTTCTCCACCGCCGATGACGGGCAGACCGCGGTCACCATCAAGGTGTTCCAGGGTGAGCGCGAAATGGCGGCGGACAACAAGATCCTCGGTCAGTTCGATCTCGTCGGCATCCCGTCCGCCCCGCGCGGCGTGCCGCAGATCGAGGTGACGTTTGACATCGACGCCAACGGCATCGTCTCGGTCTCGGCCAAGGACAAGGCCACCGGCAAGGAGCAGCAGATCCGCATCCAGGCCAGCGGCGGTCTGTCGGATGCCGATATCGAGAAGATGGTGCGCGAGGCCGAGGCCAACGCCGAGAGTGACAAGAAGCGCCGCGCCTTCATCGAGGCGAAGAACAGTGCCGACGCGATGACCCACAGCACCGAGAAGACCATCAAGGAGAACGAGGGCAAGTTCCCGGGCGCTGACAAGGACGAGGCGGAGGCGGCGATCGTCGCTCTGCGCACCGCCATGGAAGGCACGGATATCGAGGCGCTCAACGCGGCCAGCGAGCGTCTGACCACCGTGTCGATGAAGATCGGCGAGGCGGTCTACAAGGCGCAGGCCGAGGCGGAGCAGGCGCCAGGCGGCGCGAAGCCGGCGGCTGACAACGTCGTGGATGCCGACTTCGAGGAAATCGATCCGAAGAAGAAGTCTGCCTGACGCAGGTCGGGTTCGTCTGACGCGAGAGGCACCCGGCACTTCATGGAAGGCGGGTGCCTTTCGCATTCCTAGCGCCCGGCAATCGGGCCGCAGTTGAGGTCTTTCATGGCGAAGCAGGATTACTACCAAACCCTCGGTGCTGCGCGTGACGCGACGGCTGATGATCTGAAGAAGGCCTATCGCAAGCTGGCGATGCAGTATCACCCGGATCGCAATCCGGGCGATGATGCGGCGGAGGCGAAGTTCAAGGAGGTCAGCGAGGCGTATGACGTCCTGAAGGACGAGCAGAAGCGCGCCGCGTATGACCGTTTCGGCCATGCCGCGTTTGAGAATGGCGGTGGCCAGCAGGGCGGGTTCGATGCAGGCGGGTTAGGCGACATCTTCGATCAGATGTTCGGCGGCGCGTTCGGCGGGCGGCAGCAGCGGCAGCGTTCGGGCGGAGATATCCGCGCCCAGGTTGAGATCGACCTCGTTGAGGCGTTCGCCGGCGTGAAATCGGCGCTGCGGGTGCAGACCAGGGTGGCCTGTGAGGCCTGCAACGGCAGCGGTGCCGAGGGCAAGAATACGCAGCCTGAGACCTGCGGCACCTGCGGTGGGGCCGGCAAGGTGCGGGCGCAGCAGGGCTTCTTCCTGGTGGAGCGCACCTGCCCGACCTGTGGTGGCCAGGGAAGGGTGATCCGCAATCCCTGCCGCATCTGCCGCGGCACGGCGACGGTCGCGCGGGAGCGCAATCTCTCCGTGAACATCCCGGCCGGTGTGGAGGATGGCACGCGCATCCGTCTGCCGGGCGAGGGGGAGTCGGGCGGGGCAGGTATTCCGCCGGGTGATCTTTATGTGCATGTGGCGATCAGACCACATCCGCTGTTTCAGCGTGATGGCGCCAATGTCTTCTGCGTGGTGCCGGTGCGGATGACGCAGGCGGCGTTGGGCGGCGAGATCGAGGTGGCGGCGATTGATGGGGCGCGGGTGCGGGTGAAGCTGCGTGCCGGGATTCAGACCGGCGATCAGGAGCGTCTGCGCGGCAAGGGGTTCTCGGTGCTGCGCCGTGCCCAGCGGGGCGACATGTACCTGCAGTTCAAGGTCGAGCCGGCGCAGCATTTGAACAAAAAGCAGCGCGAGTTGCTGGAGGCGTTCGAGGCTGAGTCAAATGCCAAGAGCAATCCCGAATCGGATGGGTTCCTGGCCAAGGTGAAGTCGTTCTTTGACATTGGCCGGAGCTGAGGATGGCGTTGCGCATCGGCATCGCCGGGATTGGCGGTCGCATGGGGCGGCTGCTGGTGGAGGAGGTGGCGACGGCCGGAGCGGCGTTGGCCGGCGGCACGTCGCGCCAGGCTTCAGCACCGCCGCTTTATGCCGGCATGGCGGAGTTGGCGTCGGTGTCTGATATCGTCATCGACTTCACCCATGCCAGCACGGTGGCGGAGCATGCGGCGGTGCTGGGCGCGGCGGGGAAGGGGTGGATTCTGGGTACGTCCGGCCTGTCCCTCGCTGATGAGGCGCTTGTGGCTGATGCGGCAACGCGGATACCGGTGGTGTACGCGCCGAATTTTGCACCAGGGGTGACATTGTTGTTGGCGCTGGCCGAGCGCATGGCCGCCAGTTTGCCGGCGGCGCGGTATGATGCCGAGATCGTTGAGATGCATCACCGGCAGAAGGTGGATGCGCCATCCGGCACGGCGATTGGCCTTGGCCGCGCGGTGGCGCGTGGGCGCGGGGTGCGGCTGGAGGATGTGATGGAGAGCGGTCGCACCGGACACACCGGAGCGAGGCGCGAGGGGGCGATCGGGTTTGCGGCGTTGCGGGGTGGGCAGGTGGTGGGTGAGCACACGCTGCTGTTCGCGGCCGGTGACGAGCATATTGCGCTGACGCATCGGGCGTTTGACCGAAGGGCGTTCGCAAATGGTGCTGTCAGGGCCGCGCTATGGCTGCCGCCGGTGGCCGGGCTTTACGGGATGTCTGACGTTTTGGGATTTTAAAAGGGGACTTGGGCGCCAAAATAGTTGGAGGGCCACTGGGTTGCTTTGGGGTCGCTTTTTCAAACTTGCCCGCTACTTCCTATCTCAATCCACCCGCCCCGCCACTGATCGAAATCGCCAAAGCGCCAATCCCAAAAACAATCCCGCCACCATACCCACAGCGAAAAACTGTGGCCACACCAGAGAAAAACCCGCCCCGCGATAGAGAATCGCCTGCGCAAACGAGACGAAATGGGTCGAGGGCGAGAACTGCATCACCTGCCCGAGCCAGATCGGCATGCTCTCCAGCGGCGTGTTGCTGCCGGACAGCATGTTCATCGGCAGGAACACCAGCATGAACAGCAGCCCTAATTGCGGCATGGAGTTCGTCACGGTTCCCAGAAATATGCCGATCGCGGTGGCAAAGAACAGATAAAGTACCACGCCGAGCATGAAGAGCGGGATAGAGCCAGCGATGGGCACCCCCAGCACAAATTTCACCACAAGATACAGCGAGGCGGCCACGGCAATGGTGATGATCAGCCCGTTCGCCAGGATCTTGGACATGGCGATCTGGAACGGCGACAGCGGCATGGCCAGCAGGTGATCCATCGTGCCGTGCTCACGCTCACGGATCACCGCGGCGCCGGCGAGAATGATGGCGAGCATGGTGACATTGTTGATGATCGCCATCACGCCGGAGAACCATGCACTGGTGACGTTGGGGTTGAAGGCGATGCGCGCGATGAGATCGATCGGCGCCGGGGTGATGCTGTCTGAGCGTGACAAATAGGCGGCGATCTCGGCGTTGATGATCATGGCGCTGTAGGCCGAGCCAAGACCGGCCTGGATCATTGCTGTCGCGTCCACATCGACCTGAAGATCAGGCGCCAAACCCGCCAGTACATCCCGCTCGAAATGCGGCGGGATATCGATGACGAAGGTGAAACGTCCCGCGTTCATCGCCTTCACGATATCAGACACGGCGATCGGCTGCGGCGTCAGGAACATCGGTGGATGAAACGCGTGCGTGATGCGGCGGGAGAGCGGCGAATTGTCCTCATCGGCCACCGCGATCGAGGCGTTGTTGAGCTCCTGCACATCGCTCTGCGCCTGGCTGATCACCCCGATGGAGAAGACATAGATCACGAACAGTATCAGCACCGTGTCATGGGAGAAGCTGCGCAGCTCCTTGGTGGCGAGCCAGAAGATCGTGCCGGCGCTGCGCCATGCATCGCCGCGCATCACCGCTCCTGCTTGGGCAGCAGGCTGGCACTGAGGCCGATCAGCAGCGGGGCAAACACCGCAAGCTGCGCCAGATCGAGCGCCAGATCGCCAAACCCCAGCCCCTTGGTGAAGGTGCCGACGCTGATCGGCACGAAATAGCTCATCGGGAAGCCCTGGCCGATCCATTTCGCAGCCCCGGTGAGCGAGGAGACCGGGCTCAGCATGCCGGAGAACTGCGTTGCCGGCAGCACGGTGAGAATGGCGGTGCCCATCAGCGCGGCACTCTGCGTGCTGGTGAAGGCCGAGACCAGCATGCCGTAGGCGGTGCTCGCCGCGACGAACAGCAGCGCGCCCAGCGCCAGGGTGGGAAAGCTGCCCTTCAGCGGCACATGGAACAGCAGCAGCGCCATCAGCAGCAGAATGACGAAATTCACCATCGCCACCACCACGTAAGGACATTGCTTGCCGATGAGGAATTCCAGCCGGCTCACCGGGGTGACGTAGAGATTGGTGATCGAGCCCAGCTCCTTCTCCCGCACGATGGCCAGCGCCATCAGAATGGCCGGGAACAGCGCCAGCATCATCGAGATAATGGCCGGCACCATGGCGTAGACGCTGTCGAAATCCTGATTGTATTTGGTGCGGATCACCACACCCGCCGCCGGTCTGGCCTGGGCAGCGGTGGTGCTCACCGCGGGGTCGGTCAGGTAGAGCGCGTGCAGCCCCAGCAGATAGCCGCGAATGGTCTGGGCGCGGAACGGCATCGCGCCGTCGATGGTGGCGAGCACCGAAACCGGGCGCCCCCGGCCGATATCGCGGCCAAACCCTGGCGGGATTTCGATTGCCGCCGAGATGCGCCCGGCCTGAAGCTGAAGGTCGCGGTCCGCCTCGCTGGTCAGCGCCGGATGCTCGGTGAAATAGGACGAGCCGCGCAGCTCGGCGAGATAGGCGCGGCTGGCGCTGGTCTGATCGAGATCGAGCACGGCAAAGGACAGATTGTTAACATCGGTCGAGACACCGTAGCCGAACACCACCATCAGCAGCGCCGTGCCGAACAGCGCGAAACCGAGCCTGATCGGGTCGCGCCGCAATTCGAGGGTCTCGCGGATAGAATAGGCCATCAGCCGACGCAGGCTGAAGCGACGATGCGCCACCGGGCGCGGGCCTGGTGTGTCGTGCACCGCCATCGGCTTCGCCTCGCCCGGCGGCTGACGCGCCTGCAAATAAAGAATGAACGCCTCCTCGAGCGAGGCCGCCTTGCGCTTTGCCACCAGGCCTTCCGGCGTGTCGGTGGCCAGCACCTGACCGGCATCCATCAGCGACACGCGGTCACACCGCGCCGCCTCGTTCATGAAATGCGTGGAGACGAAGATCGTCACATCCTGGTTGCGCGCCAGATCGATTAGCAGCGACCAGAACCGGTCACGCTCCAACGGATCAACCCCCGAGGTCGGCTCGTCCAGAATGAGAATCTCGGGGTCGTGCACGATGGCCACGGCGAGCGACAGGCGCTGGCGAATGCCCAGCGGCAGCTCCTCGGCGCGGCTGTCCAGATAAGGCGCGAGCCCGAAACGGGTGACCAGCCCATCGATGCGGATGAGCGCGGGGCCCATCGGCAGATGGAACAGATGGGCGTGCAGCTCCAGATTCTGCCGCACCGTCAGCTCGGTGTAGAGCGAGAAGGATTGCGACATGTAGCCGATGCGCGCCCGTGTGCGCATGTCCCCGACATCGACCGGCTCGCCGAACAGGGTCACGGTGCCGCTGGTCGCCGGCAGCAGGCCGGTCAGCACCTTCATCGTGGTGCTCTTGCCGCAGCCATTGGAGCCGAGAAAGCCGAAGATTTCGCCGCGCTGGATTGTGAAGCTCACGTTATCAACCGCGGTAAAATCGCCGAAGCGCACGGTGAGATGGCGCGCCACGATCGCTGGCGGCTCGTCGGTCGCCACACGCGGCGGCACCACCAGCACCACATGGCCGCGCCGCATCGCCTCCGGCAGCACGGCGATGAACGCCTCCTCGACCGTTTCGGTGTGGCTTTGCCGTTTCAGATCGGCCGGTGAGCCGGTGGCCATCACCTTGCCGGCATTCATGGCGATCAGCCAGTCGAACCGTTCCGCCTCATCCATATAGGCGGTCGCCACCACCACGCTCATCGACGTCGCGCGGCCGCGCATCACATCGATCAAGGTCCAGAACTGCCGGCGGGACAGCGGGTCAACGCCCGTGGTCGGCTCGTCCAGGATCAGCAATTCCGGGTCATGGATCAGCGCGCAGCACAGGCCGAGCTTCTGGCGCATGCCGCCGGAGAGTTTGCGGGCGGCGCGGTCGGCGAACGGCGCAAGGCCGGTGGCGTCCAGCAGCTCGGCGCTGCGCCAGGCGCGCTCGGTGCCGTCCTGGCCGAACAGGCGGCCGAAGAAGGCGATGTTCTCGCTGACGGTGAGATCCGGGTAGAGATTGCGCCCCAGCCCCTGCGGCATATACGCCACGCGCGGACATAAGGCCGCGCGATAGCTGGCAAGCGCCATATCCCCGCCCAGCACCTCGAGCCGGCCACGCTGAAGGCGCCGCGCGCCTGCGATCAGGCTCAGCACCGAGGATTTGCCAACCCCGTCCGGCCCGATCAGCCCGACCATGCAGCCTTGTGGGATATCGAGCGTGACATCGTCCAGCGCCAGCGTCTTGCCATAGCGCAAGGTCACGCCGGTCAGCCGCGCGGCGTCGGTCATTTGGCAGGTTGCCCCTGCAACGCCGCCGGCCAGACCGTGGTCGCATCGGTGCGCACATAGGCGAGCCCCGGCAGACCGCTCTTCACCGGTGTGGCAAGTGCGGCCAGCACCGCAGGGGCAATCCGCACCCGAACGCGGAACATCAGGCTGTCGCGCTCGTCCTTGGTCTCAACCGTCTTGGGGGTGAACTGCGCCTGGGCGGCGACATAGCTCACCGCTGCCTCGATCGGCCGGTCCGGATAGGCGTCCAGCACAATCCGCGCCGGCGCGCCGATCAGCGCCCGCCCGGCATCCCGGGTGGAGAGGAACACATCCATATAGACATTGCCGCGGTCGAGCAGGGTGAACAGCTTGCCGCCCGCCGGCAGCACCTCGCCGGCATGGGCGATGCGATACTCAATCGTCCCGGCGCGCGGCGCCACCAGCGTGTTGTAGCCGATATTCACCTGGCCCAGCACCACCTCCTGCTGCGCCGCCACCAACGCCTGCGCCGCGGCGCCGGCGGCCGCGATATCGGCATTCACCGTCTGGAGCGCGCCGGCCAACGCCTGCTGGCGGGTATCGACCGTCTCGCGCGTCTCAAACCCGGTTCGGGCGAGCGTGGTCGAGCGATCAAGCTGCTGGCGGGCCAGCACCACCACGGTGCGCTGCTGCGCCAAGGCAGCCATCGCCTGCTGCACCGTGTGCTCGGCCTGCAGCACCAGCGCCCTGGCCTGGCCCAGCGAGGCCTCCAGGTCCTGGCTGTCCATCAGCCCCACAACCTGTCCCGCCACCACGACATCACCCTCATCGACATCCAGCCTTGCGACCCGGCCGGCGAATTTCGTGTCGATATCAATCTCATCAGCCTCAAGCCGGCCATTGCCGAACGCAATCCCCAAAGGCAGGCCCGGCGGCCGATGCAGCCACCAATACCCACCTCCGACCGAAGCTGCCGCCAAAACCAGAACCACCAGCAACGGACGCTTCCATCCCAGCGCCACCGCAACCGGCGCCGCAACCGGCATTGCGGCCAGCTTGCTGTCCTGTTCCATCATGAAGGCCGGAAAGCCGAGAGTTTTGACACTGCGCATTCCTGGCTGAGCAACATGCCGCATTGTGCTCCGCCTGCCTCGGGTGTCGGGAGCGTCGGAAACTACACAAGGGGGCGGGGTGAAAAATGGAAGCGCTGGGCTCTGCCTCCCTTGTGTAGTTTCCGACGCTCCCGATACCCGAGGCAGGTGGCTCAGGGTGCCGTCAGGAAACTGGGGGACTGCGCATGTCGGCCACCATCATGCCGCTCAAGGCGGTAACGCCTTCGCGGATTGGCGCCACGGGCTTTATCATTGCCTGGGCGTTCTGCCTGCTGTTCTATTTCGGTCAATACGCGCTGCGTTCCGCCCCTGGCGTGATGGTGCCGGAGCTGACGGCGGCGTTTGGGCTCAGCACGCTGGGGGTCAGCTCGCTGCTGGGGCTGTATTACTACACGTATTCAACGTTCGCGATCGTGGCCGGTGCCTCGCTGGATCGGCTGGGGGCGAAATACGTGGTTCCGGCCGGGATGGTGGTGACGGCTTTGGGCAGCATCCTGTTCGGGCTTGGCTCGTATCATCTGGCCGAGGCGGGACGGTTGTTGCAGGGCGCGGGGGCGGCGTTTGCCTTCACCGGGGCGGTGTATCTGGCCAGCCACGGGTTTTCGGCGGCCTGGCTCGCGACCGCGATCGGGGTGACGCAGATGCTCGGCATGCTGGGCGGCTCGGCGGGGCAGTTCGCGGTGGGTCCGATGATCCATGGCATGATCGCCTGGCAGAGCTTCTGGATGATCGCCGGCGCGGTGCTGCTGGTGGCGGCGGTGGCGGTGCTGATGGCAACGCCCGCGGGCCATGACGCGAGGCCGGCCTCGGCCAAGGGCGGCTCCTGGTTCACGCCCTACAAGGTCGTGCTGTCCAACCCGCAATCCTATCTGTGCGGCATCGTGGCCGGGCTGATGTTCCTGCCGACCACGATTGGCGACATGATCTGGGGCGTGCCGTTCCTGCGCGACGGCATGGGGGTGGATTACGCCGAGGCGGTGAACCGCGCGACGATGGTGCCGCTGGGCTGGGTGATCGGCTGCCCGTTGCTGGGATATCTCGCGGACAGGATGGGCCGCCGCAAGCCGGTGCTGATCGGCGGCGCCGTGGTGATGCTCGCGGCCGCGGCTTCGGTGCTGTATCTGCCGGGTGTCTTCCCGCCTTATCTGCTGGGGCTGCTGCTCGGCATTGGTTCAGGGGCGGCGATGATCCCGTATTCGATCATCAAGGAGGTGAACCCCGATGACGTGAAGGGCAGCGCCACCGGGGCCATCAACTTCCTGGTGTTCACGCTCTCGGCCTTGCTGGCGCCGGCTTACGGGTGGCTGCTGAACAGCCTGGCCGGCGGCGGCAAGCTGACCTTGGCGGTGTTTCAGAACGCCGGCGCGGTGGGGATTGTGGGCATCGTCGCTTCGATCATCCTCGCCTGCTTCCTGCGGGAAACCGGCAGCAAGGGCCGCGTGTCATGAGCGGCCGGCACCCGGACATGAGCCCGCTTGTCGATCTCACACGGCGCCACGAGACCGGCCCGGTCCGCGCCGCGCGGCCGGTCTATGTCACGCGGCTGCCGCCCTGCAACAATGCCTGCCCGGCCGGGGAGGACATTCAGGGCTGGCTGGCGCTGGCGCAGGCCGGCAAGGATCGGCAGGCCTGGGAGCATCTGGTGGCGGACAACCCGATGCCGTCGGTGCATGGCCGGGTGTGCTATCACCCGTGCGAAACCTCCTGCAATCGCGCCGAGCTTGACAGCGCGGTGAGCATACACGCCGTGGAGCGCCATCTCGGCGAGCGCGCGCGGGTGGAGGGCTGGCAGTTTCCCATCCCGGCGAAGCCCAGCGGCAAGCGCGTGCTGATCGTCGGCGCCGGGCCGAGCGGGTTGTCGGCGGCATATCATCTGACGCGGCTTGGCCATCAGGTGGAGATCCACGAGGCCGGGCCGCTGCCGGGCGGCATGCTGCATTTCGGCATTCCCGCCTATCGCCTGCCGCGCGACACGCTGATGGCCGAGATCGCGCTGATCGAGAACATGGGCGTGCGGATTGTGCTCGACCATAAGGTGACCGATCTGCTCGCAGAACAGCAACGCGGCGGGTTCGATGCGGTGTTCGTGGCCATCGGCGCGCAGGCTGGCCGCCATATCGACATTCCGGCCTGTGATGCCGCCCACGTGCTGACCGCGGTCAGCCTGCTGCGCGAGGTTGGCGGTGGCGAATGGCCCAAGGTCGGGCGGCGCGTGGTGGTCTATGGCGCGGGCGACACCGCGATGGATGCGGCCCGCACCGCCAGGCGTCTTGGGGCGGAGGAGGCGATGATCGTGTTCTTCTCCGATCGCGCCCATATGGAAGCGCATGTCGAGGACGCGGCGGATGCGGCGTCCGAAGGTGTGAAGTTCCAATGGCTGAGCGCGATCCGCGACATTGGTGACGGCGCGTTGCGCGTCGAGTTGATGCAGATCGATGACAAAGGCGTGCCGCAGCCGACGGGCACATTCGAGACCCTGGTGGCGGATAGCGTGATCCTCGCTTTGGGCCAGACCGCCGAAAGCGGCTTTCTGGCCGGGATCGAGGGCATCCAGATCCAGCCCAATGGCTGCGTGCTGGTGGGGCCGGATATGATGACCGGCCATCCCGGCATCTTCGCCGGCGGCGATCTGGTGCCCAATTCCCACACCGTCACCTCCGCCACCGGCCACGGCAAGAGTGCCGCGCGCCACATCGATGGCTGGCTGCGCGGCAGGCCTTACGTGCATGCCGCGCCGCACAGCCCGGTGCGCTTCGCCGATCTGCATCTGCCGATCTATGCCGACGCGATCCGCAGCCAGCAGGCCGAGATCGCGCCCGCCGTCCGCCAGGGCTTTGAGGAGGTCACCGCCGGGCTTGATGCGACCGCCGCCCGGCATGAGGCGAAGCGCTGCCTGTCCTGCGGCAACTGCTTTGAATGCGACAATTGCTACGCCGCGTGCCCGGAGACCGCGATCCTGAAGCTCGGCCCGACCATGGGTTACGTCATCGACACCGCGCGCTGCACCGGCTGCGCCGTCTGCGTCGATCAATGTCCCTGCGATGCGATGGAGATGACGCCCGAACCCGCAGCAATCGCCAAGGAGCTCGTCTCATGAGCACGCGCACCACGATGGACGGCAACACCGCCGTCGCCCATGTCGCCTACCGCATCAACGAGGTCTGCGCGATCTTCCCCATCACGCCCTCCTCTCCGATGGCCGATGTGGCCGATCAATGGATGTCTGAAGGGTTGCGCAACATCTGGGGCAATATCCCCACCGTGCAGGAGATGCAGGCCGAGGGCGGCGCTGCCGGCACCACCCATGGCGCGCTGCAATCCGGGGCGGTGACGACCACCTTCACCGCCTCCCAGGGGCTGATGCTGATGCTGCCCAACATGTTCAAGATCGCGGGCGAGCTGACCTCCACGGTGTTCCATGTCGCCTCCCGCTCGTTGGCCACCTCGGCGCTGTCGATCTTTGGTGACCATGCCGATGTGATGACCACGAGGCCCAGCGGCTTCGCGCTGTTCTGCTCCGGCTCGGTGCAGGAGGCCCATGACAGCGCGCTGATCGCCCAGATGGCGACGTTTGCCGCGCGCGTGCCGTTCCTGCACTTCTTCGATGGGTTTCGCACCTCCCACGAGATCAACACGCTTGATCTGCTGAGCGACGCCGATATCCGCGCGCTGATCGATGATGATCTGGTCCGCGCCCATCGCGCCCGTGGGCTCAACCCCGAGCACCCGTTCATTCGCGGCACGGCGCAGAACCCGGACGTGTTCTTCCAGGCGCGCGAGGCGGTGAATGCCTATTACAACGCCGTTCCCGCCATTCTGGACATCGCGATGCAGCGCTTCGCCGCGTTGACTGGCCGGCAATACCAGCTGTTCGACTACGCCGGCGATCCGAAGGCCGAGCATGTGATGGTGATCATGGGCTCAGGGGCCGAGACCGCGCGGGCGGCGGCCGAGGCGATGGGAGGGAAGCTCGGCGTGTTGCAGGTGCGGCTCTACCGGCCGTTCTCGGTTGCGCATCTGCTCGCGGCCTTGCCCGACACGGTGCGCGGCGTGGTGGTGCTGGACCGCACCAAGGAGCCCGGCAGCATCGGCGAACCGCTGTATCTGGATGTGGTGGCAGCCCTTGCCGTCGCGGTGGCGGATGGCACGCGCCAGACCATGCCGCGCGTGATCGGCGGGCGCTATGGCCTCGCCTCCAAGGAGTTCACCCCGGCCATGGCCAAGGCGGCGTTTGATGAGCTGAACCAGGCCAGACCGCGCAACGGCTTCACCCTGGGCATTGATGACGACGTGACCCATACCAGCCTCGCCATCGACCCGGATTTCACCGTGGAGAAGGCCAATGTCACCAGCGCGGTGTTCTACGGCCTGGGTTCGGACGGCACGGTGGGCGCCAACAAGAACAGCGTCGCCATCATCGCCGAGGAGGCCGGGCGCTACGCCCAGGGCTATTTCGTCTATGACAGCCACAAATCCGGCGCCCAGACCGCCTCCCATCTGCGCTTCGGCCCCGAGCCGATCCGGGCGCCCTATCAGATCGCCAAGGCCGGCTTCATAGGCATCCACCAGTTCGCGGCCCTGGAGCGCCTCGATCAGTTGCGCCTCGCGGCCGATGGCGCCGTGCTGCTGCTCAATGCGCCCTATCCGGCCGATCAGGTGTGGGACGCGCTGCCCCGCCCGGTGCAGCAGACCATCATTGACCGCAAGCTGCGCGTTCATGTGATCGACGCCTCCGCGGTGGCTCGCGAGGTGGGCCTGGGTGGTCGGACCAACACCGTGTTGCAGACCTGCTTTTTTGCCATCTCCGGCGTGTTGCCGCGCGAGATGGCGATTGCGCGCATCAAGGCGGCGATCCGGACCAGCTATGGCGAGAAGGGCCAGAGCGTGGTGGACAGGAATTTCGCAGCCGTGGATGCCACCTTGGCACGGCTGCACCAGATCACGGTGCCGGCGGCGGTGACCAGCACGCGAGAGCTGGCGGTGCTGGTGCCCAAGGATGCCTCCGCCTTCATCCGCGAGGTCACCGGCAGGCTGTTCGCCGGGCTTGGGGATGAGATTCCGGTCAGTCTGATCCCGGCGGACGGCACCTACCCCTCCGGCACGTCGGCGCTGGAGAAGCGCAACGTGTCGGACAGCGTGCCGGTGTGGCGTGAGGATCTTTGCGTCCAATGCGGCCAATGCGGCTTTGTCTGCCCGCACAGCGTCATCCGCGCCAAATATTACCACGAGGACGCGCTGGCGGGCGCACCGCCCGGGTTCAAATCCGCCCCCGTGAACGCGCGGGGCTATCCCGAGGCGCGGTTCACCTTGCAGTTCTATGTGGAGGACTGCACCGGCTGCGGCCTGTGCGTGGAGGCATGTCCGGCGGTCAGCCCGCGCGAGGCCGATACCAGGGCGATCAGCATGGCGGACAAGGCGCCGATCCTGGTCGCCGAGCGGGCGGCGATCGCCTTTTTCGAGACCTTGCCGGTGAATGACCGCGCCCGCGTCAACTTCGCCGATGTGCGGGGCGTGCAGTTTCTCGAGCCGCTGTTCGAATTCTCCGGCGCGTGCGGCGGCTGTGGTGAGACGCCGTATCTGAAGCTGCTCAGCCAGTTGTTCGGCGACCGGTTGCAGATCGCCAACGCCACCGGCTGCTCCTCGATCTATGGCGGCAACCTGCCCGTCACCCCCTGGACCAAGAATGCCGAGGGACGCGGCCCCGCCTGGTCGAACTCGCTGTTTGAGGACAATGCCGAATTCGGGCTCGGCTTCCGCCTGGCCGCCGACAAGCATCTGGAGATCGCCACCACCCTCCTCCTCGCGCTGGCGCCGAAGCTGGGGGCCGATCTGGTGACCGCGATCACCACCGCGCCGCAGATCCATGAATCAGACATCCGCGCCCAGCGCCTGCGCGTCGCCGATCTCAAAACCCGGGTGCAGGCACTGGGGGCAGACCCGGACGCGCTGAACCTGCTCTCGGTGATCGACACTTTGGTGCGCCGCAGCATCTGGATCGTCGGCGGTGATGGCTGGGCGTATGACATTGATTATGGCGGGCTGGATCACGTGCTCGCCCAGGGGCGCGATCTCAACGTGCTGGTGCTGGACACCGAGGTCTATTCCAACACCGGCGGCCAGGCTTCCAAGGCGACGCCGCTGGGGGCGGTGGCCAAGTTCGCCGCCGCCGGCAAGCGCACCCCGCGCAAGGACATGGCGTTGCAGATGATCGCCTATGGCAATGTCTATGTCGCGCAGGTGGCGATGGGTGCCAATCCGCAGCACACGCTCCAGGCGTTTCGCGAGGCTGAGGCCTATCCGGGGCCGTCGATCATCCTCGCCTACAGCCAGTGCATCGCCCATGGCATCGATATGCGGCTGGGCATGAAGCAGCAGGAGCTCGCCGCCGCCTCCGGCTATTGGCCGCTGTTCCGCTTCAATCCTGCGATGCGCGCGGTGGGGGAGAACCCGTTCCGCCTGGACAGCCCGCGCCCGCGCATCTCGCTGAAGGACTACGCCTATAACGAGCTGCGCTATCGCTCGCTGGCCAGCACCAAACCGGCCGAGGCCACCCGTCTGCTGGCCGAGGCGCAGGCATCAGTGATCGCCAAATATCTGCAATATGAGGAGATGGCCGGCTTTGACGGCACAAAATTCCGCTCCACCGCCAACGCGGGAGCCGGCGCATGAAGCCGTCTCTGGCCACGCGCTATCTGGGGCTTGAACTCAGGAACCCGCTGATCGCGTCTGCCTCGCCCCTGAACGCCGATCTGAACCATCTGCGCCGGCTCGAGGATGCGGGGGCCGCCGCCGTGGTGCTGCCCTCGCTGTTCCAGGAGCAGATCGAGGCCGAGCTGGAGGCGCATGAGACCATGATGGGCGCCCAGGCCAATGCCTCGCCCGAGGCGCAGAGCTATTTCCCGGCCTCGGTGCAGGGCCCCTACGGTCTTGGCCCGCATCTCTATCTCGAACTGATCCGCGGTGCTCGGGAGGCGCTGGACATTCCGGTGATCGCCAGCCTCAACGGCTCGACCCTGACGGGCTGGACCGAGCACGCGGGCCTGATCGCAGAGGCCGGCGCCTCGGCGATCGAACTGAACATGTATCACATCCCGACCGATCTCGCCGAGACCGGCCAGGACATCGAGGCGCGCAGCCTGGACATCGTGGCGGCGGTGTGCGGCTGCGTGGACGTGCCGGTGTCGGTGAAGCTCACCCCCTATCTCAGCGCCGTCGGTCATTTCGCAACCGAGCTCCAGGCGGCCGGTGCCGCGGGGCTCGTGCTGTTCAACCGGCTGATGGAGCCGGATATCGATCTGCACCGGATGAAGCTGGTCGATGCGCCGCATCTCAGCACCCAGGCCGAGCTGCGCCTGCCGCTGCTCTGGACCGCCATTCTCGCCGGCCGCCTGCAAACCGCCTCGCTCGCCGTCTCCTCCGGCGTCGGCACGGCGCAGGACGTGGTGAAAGGTCTGCTCGCCGGTGCGGATGTGGTGATGACCACCTCGACTATCCTGCGCGCGGGCCCCGGTGAGATGGCGCGGCTGGTGAGCGGCCTGCAAGACTGGATGCAGGCGCGGGAGTTCGCCGGCATCGGGCAGATGCGGGGTATCATGAGCTGGCAGCGCAGCCGCGACAGAACCGCGTATACGCGGGCGAATTATCTGCGGATTCTGCATAATTACGCAGTGTTGGGGTGACGGAGGGAAGTGCCGGGCCTCGCTCAGTGCTTCCTTCCCGCCCCTTGCGCCCCGCGCCGCGCCGCGCCACGATCAGCCTATCGTGGTGGAGGTTCGCATGCGTCGTCTGCTGGCTGCCGTTGTTGCCTTTGTTCTCGCGTCTCCGGTCCTGGCGCAGAATCGCGACCAGCTCACCATCGATCTGCCGGCCGACGTGGCCACCATGGACCCGCAGATCCAGTGGGACACGGACAGCGCCACCGTCTATCGCAACCTCTTCGACAACCTCCTCACCCGCGACAAGACAGGCAAGATCATTCCGCAGGTTGCGACGTCCTGGCGGTTTGAGAACGACACGACGGTGGTGTTCGATCTGCGCACGGATATTCTGTTCCATGATGGCAGCAAGCTGACGCCCGAGGATGTGGTGTTCAGCGTGAAGCGCATCACCAACCCGGCGTTTCGCAGCCCGCAGCTCTCCCAGTTCGATCAGATCATCGGCGCTGAGGTCACCGGGCCGGCCCAGGTGACGTTGAAGACCAAATCGCCCTATCCGGTGCTGCTGGCCCAGCTCGTGAAGCTCTCCATCATTCCCAAGGCCTATGTGGAGAAGGTCGGCGATGTTGCGTTCAACCAGGCGGTGATCGGCAGCGGGCCTTACAAGCTGGCCTCCTGGCAGCGCGGGGTGCAGACCAATCTGGTGGCCAATGAGACGTATTGGCGGGGCAAGCCGGCCTTCAGCCGCGTGACCTTCCGCGCCGTGCCGGACAGCGCCACCCGCATCGCCGATCTCAAGACCGGCCGCGCCGACATCACCCGCGGCCTGTCACCGGATGACGCGGTCAACCTGCGCAGCGAAAAAGGCCTCGATGTGCGCGATGTCGCCACCGAGCGCGTCGCCTATATGTTCATCAACACGCTGCATGGCCCGACGACGGACAAGCGGGTGCGCCAGGCCATCGCCATGGCGGTGGATCGCGACACGCTGATCACGGCGTTGCAGCAGGGCTATGCCAAGCCGGTCGATGTGGTGCTGGCGCCCACCAATTTTGGCTACACCAGCGAGGTGAAGGGCTGGCCCTACGATCCCGACAAGGCGCGCAAACTGATCAAGGAGGCTGGGGCGGAGGGGGCCGTGATCCCGTTCCTGACCTCGCCGGTGTATGACCGAAGGCTGAACGAGGCAGTGCAGCAGATGCTGGCCGATGTCGGGCTGAAGGTTTCCATCACCGTGGTGGATCAGCCGACCTATCTCAAGCGTCGCCTCGGCACGCCGGAGGAGGCCAGCTCGCTGTCGCAGGGGCGTTGGTCCTGCGGGTGCCTCGATGCGGATGGCGTGATCTTCCCGCTGTTCCGCAGCGGCAGCGTCTGGTCGAAATTCGCCAATCCGGCATTTGACGCCGAGGTCGATGCGGCGCGAGCCACGCTGGATGAGGGTGCGCGCCGGGCGCATTACAAGAAGGCCTTCGAGATCATGCGCGAGGAGGTGCCGGCTTTGGGTCTGTTCCAGGACGAGGCGATCTTTCTGGTGCGGAAGGATATCGACTGGACGCCGACACCGGATGAGGCTTTCTTCGTGTTCGACATGAAAACCAAGAGCTGATGACGCGGCATCTGGCCGGACGCATCGGTCAGGCGCTGCTGGCGAGCTTTGGCGTGCTGACCATCGTGTTCTTTGTCATGCGGCTCTCCGGCGACCCGACCTTGCTGCTGGTGCCGGAAGGGGCGAGTGCCGAGCAGATCGCCCAGTTGCGGCATCAGCTGGGGTTTGATCGGCCGGTGCCGGTGCAGTTCCTGGCCTATCTGGGTGATCTGGTGCGGCTGGATTTCGGCGAATCGCTGGTGCAGCGCGCACCGGTGCTGGGGATTCTGGCCGAGCGCATCCCCTACACCGTGGCGCTGGCATCCGGCGCGCTGCTGGTCGCCTGGGGTGTTGGTCTGCCCGCCGGCATTGCCATGGCGGTCTGGCGCGATCGCTGGATTGCGCGGCTGTTGCAGGCGCTGGTGTTGGCCGGGCAGAGCCTGCCGACCTTCTGGTCTGGCATTCTGCTGATCCTGCTGTTCGGCGTGACCTTGCGCTGGCTGCCGACCTCGGGGGTGGATGGCCCGCTTTCGCTGGTGCTGCCGTCCTTGGCGCTGGGGGCCGTGACCATGTCGAGCTTCGCGCGGATGACGCGCAGTGCTGTGCTGGACGAGCTGGGGCGGGATTATGTCAACGCCGCCCGCGCCCGGGGGCTGTCACGCTCGTCCGCCGTCGCGCGCCATGTGCTGCGCAATGCCGCCATTCCGGTGGTGACGATCGCCGCATTGGAGATCGGCAATCTGCTGGCGGGTGCGGTGATCGTGGAGACGGTGTTCGCCTGGCCCGGCATTGGCCAGCTTGCCATCCAGTCGATCCAGTCGCGGGATTTTCTGGTGGTGCAGGCGGTCGTGCTGTTCGTGTCGCTGGTCTATGTCGCCTGCAATCTGCTGGCCGATCTGGCCTATGCCGCCATTGATCCGCGGATTCGGATGCGCGCATGAAATCCGTGCCGATCGCGATCTGGGTGGTGCTGTCGGTGCTGGCGCTGTTCGTGCTGGCGGCGGTGCTGGCGCCGGAGCTGGCGCCGTTTGATCCGCTGCGCCAGTCGCTGCTGCTGCGGCTGAAGCCGCCGGGCACCGTGCTGGGCGGGCGAAGCTTTCTGCTTGGCACGGATGATCTGGGGCGCGATCTGCTGTCGCGCGTGTTGTTTGGCGCGCGGGTGAGTTTGCTGGTGGCGGCGGTGGCGGTGGTGTTATCGCTGGTGGTCGGCACCGCGCTCGGGCTTGCCGCCGGCTGGTTCCGGGGCTGGACGGCGGTGGTGATCATGCGCTCGGTCGATACGATGCTGTCCATTCCGGCCATTTTGCTGGCGGTGCTGACGGTGGCGGTGCTGGGGCCGGGATTTCTCAATCTGGTGGTGGTGCTGGGGCTGACGCGCTGGCCGCGTTACACCCGCGTGGCCTATGGCCAGACCTTGCAGGTGGCGGCCTTGCCTTACATCCGTGCCGCCGAGATGGCCGGGTGCAGCAGTTTTCGCCTGTTGTGGCGCCATGTGCTGCCCAATATCGCCGGCCCCTTGCTGGTGGTGGCCACGGCCGAGTTCGGGCTGATGATCCTGTTCGAGGCAGGGCTGTCCTTCCTCGGTCTTGGCATTCAGCCGCCGGCGCCGAGCTGGGGGGCGATCATGTCGGCGGGCCGCGCTTATGTGGAGCGCGCCTGGTGGCTGACCGTCTTTCCCGGCGCCTGTCTGTTCGCCGTTGTGTTGTGCGTGAACATGGCCGGTGACTGGCTGCGTGATCGCATCGATCCCCGTTCCGTATCGCGTTAGGAGCCATGATGTTCAAGGGCCAGAAAGTCGTCATCACCGGGGCGGCCGGTATCTTCGGGGGCTGGATCGCGGCCGCCTTCGCGCGCGAGGGCGCCGTGCTGTGTCTGTCGGACCTGCGCGGGGCGATGCTGCCCGATGTCGTCACGCGCATCGGTGCTGACCCCGAGACCACGTTGCTGCATGAGACTGATCTGACCAGCGACGCGAGCATCGAAGGCCTTGCGGCCATGGTGGCGGGTGCCTGGGGCGCGCCGGACATCGTCATCAACAATGCTGGCGTCTATCCGCGCACCGGGATTTTGCAGGCGCTGGATCCCGCCGAGTTCGACCGGATCATGAGCATCAATGTCCGCGCACCGTTTCGGGTGGTGCAGGAGATGGCGCGGCTGATGATCGGCCAGGGCGTGCAGGGTTGTTTCGTCAATATCGGCTCGGGCGCCGCGCGGCAGATGCCGGTGGGGTCGGTGCCGTATTGCATGTCCAAAACCGCGCTGGAGCGGCTCTCCAAGGGGCAGGCGCTGGAACTGGCGCCGCATCATATCCGCGTCAACGTGGTGGAGCCGGGCTTCGCGCCGGGCAGCGATTTCTCGCCGCTGCCGCCGGATTATGTGGCGCGGATGACGGCGCGCATTCCGCTCGGCCGCAACTCCGAGCCGGACGACACGCCCAACGCCGTGCTCTATCTCTGCTCGCCCCAGGCGAGCTTCATCACCGGCGCCGTGCTGGCGGTGGATGGCGGCAACTCGATCGGCACCTATCAGCCGCCGCCGACCAATCAATGAGCCAGGTCCTCGCCGTTGAGAACCTGTCGCTGTCGATCGCGGGGGCGCGCGTGGTCGATGACGTCAGCTTCGCGGTGGCGAAGGGCGAGGTGCTGGCGTTGGTGGGGGAATCAGGCTGCGGCAAGTCGCTGACCGCCGCGGCGATCATGCGCCTGCTGCCGGCCGCGGTGCGCCAGACCGCGGGGCGGGTGACCTTGGAGGGGCAGGTGATCTCCGCCCTGCCGGAGCGCGAGATGCGGGCTTTGCGCGGGCGCCGGCTGGCGATGATCTTTCAGGAGCCGCAGGCGGCTCTGGACCCGCTGGCCACCGTCGGCCGGCAGATCGCCGAGACCTTGCGCCAGCCTTGGCCGGCGGCGCGCCCCGCCGTGCTGAAGATGCTGGAGGAGGTCGGGATTTCCGATCCCGAGCGGCGTGCGTCCGAATATCCGTTCGAGCTGTCCGGCGGCATGTGCCAGCGGATCATGATCGCCTCGGCGCTGATCGCCCGCCCCGCCTTGCTGCTGGCCGATGAGCCGACCACGGCGCTGGACGTGACGATCCAGGCGCAGATTCTCGCCTTGCTGCGCCGTCTCGCTGCCGAGCGGGGCACGGCGGTGGTGCTGATCACCCATGACATGGGCGTGGTGGCCGACATCGCTGACCGGGTGGCGGTCATGTATGCCGGGCGGATCGCTGAGACCGGAACGACTGCGGAGGTGTTCGCCCGGCCGCGCCATCCTTACACCAAGCTGCTGCTCGCCTCGATCCCGCGGCTTGCCGATGTGCCGAAATCGCGGCTGGCGGTGATCCAGGGGCTGGTGCCGACGCCGTCGCAGTTCGGCCCCGGGTGTCGTTTCGCCGGGCGTTGCCCGATGGCGGAGGCCAGATGCAGTGCTGCGGCACCGGGGCTTGCGCGGATCGGGGCGGAGCATGCAAGTGCATGCTGGCGGGCGGAGGACATGGTGTGAGTGAGGCGCTGCGGCTTCAGGACCTTGTCGTGTCCTATCCCGGGCGTGACCGCGCGGCGATCCGGGCGGTGGATGGCGTGTCTTTGGCCATCGGCGCGGGGGAAACCTTGGGTCTGGTGGGCGAGTCGGGCTGTGGCAAATCGAGCCTCGCCAATGCCGTGGTCGGGCTGGTGAAGGCCAGCGCCGGGTCCATTCGGGTGCGCGGTGAGGAGATCGTGGGCGCCGATCGGGCACGGTTGCGGGCGATGCGGGCGCAGGTGCAGATGGTGTTTCAGGACCCCGCCACCTCGCTCAATCCGCGCATGCGGGTGGGGGCGGCGATCGGTGAGCCGTTGCTGGTGCGCAAGCTGGCACGCGGGGCGGAGCTCCGTGCGCGCGTGCTGACATTGCTCGATGAGGTCGGGCTGCGCCGCGATCAGGCCGATCTGCTGCCGCATCAGCTCTCCGGCGGCCAGCGCCAGCGCGTTGTCATCGCCCGCTCCCTGGCGCTGCGCCCGGCGTTGCTGGTGTGTGACGAGCCGGTGAGCGCGCTGGATGTTTCGGTGCGTGCGCAGATTCTCAACCTGCTGGTGGAGTTGCAGGCGCAATTGGGCATGGCGAGCCTGTTCGTCTCCCATGACCTCGCCGTGGTGCGCCATGTGTGCGACCGGGTGGCGGTGATGTATCTGGGGCAGATCGTCGAGACGGCACCTGCGGCGAATCTCTATGCCGCGCCGCGCCATCCCTACACCCGGGCCTTGCTCTCCGCCGTGCCGGAGCCCGATCCGGTGCTGCAACGCAGCCGTGGCTATGTGCCGCTGTCAGGCGAGATCCCAAGTCCCGCCCATCCGCCAAGCGGCTGTCGGTTTCACACGCGCTGCCCGCAGGCGATGGCGCTGTGCAAAACGACCCCGCCCACCCTGCGTCGCATCGGCGAGACCGAGGTCGCCTGCCATCTCGTCGAGGGCTGAACGCTCACCAGCGCTGCGCGAGATTTTCCCCAGGCGGGAAATGCGCCCGCCAATGCCGCGCGATATCCGCGCGGGTGGTGACCCAGACGCGGTCATGCCGGGCGACATGGTCAAGAAACCGGATCAGCCCCGCGGTGCGACCGGGACGGCCCGCGAGCCGGCCGTGCAGACCCACGCTCATCATGCGCGGGCGGCCGGCCAGACCGTCCTGATACAGCACGTCGAACGTGTCGCGCAGATAGGCAAAGAATTCGTCTGAGCTTGGGAAATTGTTGGAGACGGCGAAGCGCATGTCATTGGCTTCGAGCGTGTAGGGCACGAACAACTCAGGCTTGCCCGCCACATCCGCCCAGAACGGCAGGTCATCGGCGTAGTTGTCGGCGAAATACAAAAGCCCGCCATGCTCGGACAGTAGCCGGTAGGTGCGCGCGGTGCTGCGATTGTACCAGCCCAACGCCTTCTGGCCGGTGAGTTGCTCATGCAAGGCGAGGGTTGCCGCGATCTCCGCCCGCTCGCCTTCTTCGCTGTCCGGCGGGGAGATGTTCCAGCGCATGCCGTGGCTGGCGATCTCCCAGCCCGATTCCAGCATCGCCGCGACTGCTTCCGGATTGCGCTGCATCGCCATGGTGACGGCAAAGGCCGTGACTGGAAGCCGCCGCTCGGAGAGCAGGCGCCACAGCCGCCAGAACCCCACCCTTGAGCCATATTCCCACAGCGACTCGGCGGTCGGCGCGCGATGCGGCACGGAGGCGGTGATGTGCTCGGTGAGAAACGCCACCGATCCCGGATCGCCATGCAGCACCGAGCTTTCGCCGCCCTCCTCGTAGTTGAGCACGAGGTTCAACGCGAGCAGCGCGCCGCCCGGCCATTTGGGGTCGGGCGGGTTGCGGCCATAGCCGATCATGTCGCGGGGGTAGGGTGTCTGTGTCATGACGAGATCGAAGCATGAGCTCGCCCCGTTGGGCAATCATGCCGTGCGCATCCGCTGACAGAGGCTGTTGCACCCTGCCACCGCATCCGCCTAGGCTTGGCACTGCTCCTTCCGCGAGGTCCTGCATGAGCCAGACCATGACCGGCCAGATCGTCAGTTTTCCGCGGCTGCGTGACGACACGATGTGGGCGGTGGTGGCCCAGGTCGGGCGGGTCAGCAGGATCGCCGAGTTGTTCCCCAGCCGGGATGCGGCGCTGGCCGATCGGGCGTGGCGAGAGGCGGAGGTGCGGGCCCATGCCGGGTTTCTCCGCGGTTGCAAACAGCCGGCACCGCGCTATTCGGTGGCGCCGATGCGGCGGGCCGATCTGCCGAAGGGGTGGAAACCATTGCCCGCGTTGGGCTTCCTGCGAGGACAGTTCATTTGACCCAATCTGCCGCCGAAGACCGCCACACCATCACCGCGAACGGGCTCAGCGCCACCGTGCTGGCGCTAGGGGCGGAGCTGTGCTCGCTCGTCTCCGCCCATGGCGAGATGCTGTGGCAGGCAGGACCGGCCTGGCCGCGCCATGCGCCTGTGCTGTTCCCCATTGTGGGGCGGCTGGCGGGTGATGTGCTGCGCCATGACGGGCAGGAGCATCGCCTCACCCAGCACGGCTTCGTGCGTGACCGGCGGTTTGACTGGGCGGAGCGCGCAATCGATCGCTGCATCCTGGTGCTGAGCGATGATGCGGCGACACGGGCGCTCTATCCCTTCGCCTTCCGCTTCACGTTGGTGTTCCGTATCAGCGATGGCCGGCTGGTGGTGGAATACGAGACGCTCAACACTGGGGAGGTGACGCTGCCGGTGAACATGGGCGCGCATCCGGCCTTCATCTGGCCGCTGGCCGAGGGCGTGGCCAAGGAGGATCACATCCTCACCTTCGCCGAGGCAGAGACCGCCCCGGTGCCGGCCCTCGCCTCGGGGCTGCTGGATGGCACCCGGCCGAGCCCGATCGAAGGCGGCGTGCTGAAGCTGTCCGAGCAGGTGTTTGCCACTGACGCGGTGATCCTCACTGCCCCCGCCAGCCGCGCCGTGCGCTTCACCGCCCCCGGTGCCCCTGGCATCGAGATGACCTGGGATGGTTTCCCCTCCTTCGGCATCTGGATGCGGCCGCCCGGGGCGTTTCTCTGCCTCGAACCCTGGCACGGCATGGCGAGCCCCAAGGGATGGGACGGCGATTTCATGGACAAGCCCGGCATCGCCCGTCTCGCCCCCGGTGAGCGACTGCGCGCCAGCTACGCCGTGCGGGTGCTGGACCCGGCGTGAGGCTGCTTCTGGCCTTGTTGCTGCTGCTGCCGGGGCTCGCGCGGGCCGCCAATATCGCGTCGCAATTCTACGAGGGCCGGGCCTACGTCACCGGCACCCGCGCCGAGACACGCAGTGATGCGCTGATGACGGCGTTTCGCCGTGTGCTGGTGAAAGTCTCCGGCAATCCTGTCTGGTTCGAGGCTGACCGCGTGGCGGTGTTTGCGCCTTTGTTGCCGGGCATGACCCTCGACATAGCCTATCTCGACCGCATGAGCGATGAACCGCATCACGATGAGCAGGGCACGCGCGACCGACCTTTCGACCTCATCGCGCATTTCGACCCGCTTCGTATCGATGCGGTGCTGACCCTGCTCGGCGACCGCCCCTGGGAGACCGCCAGGCCGCGCATCGCCCTGAACGTCACCATCGACGATCACGGCATTGTCTTTCCGCTCACCGCCGACGCCGACGCCAGCGAACGCCACCGCCAAGCCCTGCTGGCCGCCGCCGACCGCTTTGGGGTGCAGGTGGCCTTGGGCCTCGAAAACGAACCACCACCGACAGCGCCACTGCTTATCGAAGGACATCTCGCCTGGAGCGACACAGCCCTCGGCTGGGTGGCCGACTGGCACAGCGGCGGTATGACATGGTCCGTCAGCGGCGTATCATTCGACGAGGCCTACCGCGCCGCTCTCAGCCATGTGGCAGCGAGATTGTCCGGGCATAGTTGATCGGTCGCAAGGAAGTCGACATCTCTGCCGTCAGGCCCAAGGCGTACTGCCTCACGACATGCCCGAGGCGTGCCGTCGCACGACATGCCCGAGGCGTGCTGCCACAAGACGACGGGTCCAAGGCAGAGGCCCGGTCTTCGTTGCGACCGATCAAAAATGAAAGATCAACTTTGGGCCGACCACCACGCCGGTTTGGCCGGCCTCGGCTTCAACGCTGAAGGAGAAGGCTTTGTTCACCTTGAACTCCAGTTCAGACTTCAGCTTCACCTCAAGTGACTTCTGGATCTGCGCGAGCGCGATATCGCTCATGCCTGCTTCTGCGCTGATGCCGGTCTTGAACTCGATGGACTGGACGATGACATGCCCGTTGAAGGTCAAATGTTTGGAGACGTCCTGCTTGATCCTGATGAGGTTGAGCTGTGCCTCGATGGAGGAACTTGTGGCGTCCTGGCCGGCGTGAATCGTGATTTCGACGTCGGGGAGGATCACCACGCGGCGCGGGTCGTCATCGCCCTGGGCGCGGAGCTTGATGGTGACCTGGATGTTGGTCTGGACGTCCTTGTTGGTGACTTCGAGTGTGGCCTCGGTGCCGTTATCGTCCTTCTCGGCGGGCGCGGCCGCAGGCGCGTCGTCCAGGGTCTGGGTTTTCAGCGCCTGACCCATGGCGTCGCGCACCATGCGCCCGTCGATCTGCTGTCGGGCGCGCTCGCCGGCCTGAAGATCGGCCCGTTTGGCGGCCGCGAGGGTGGTTTTGACGATGTCGTCAGGCTTGGTCACCTTGGCGCCGAACGTCAGCGCGGTGGCGGGATCGATCCCCGGTGCCGGGCCGAGCCTGTTGGTGGCGAGATAGGTCTCGACCCAGCCACGCGCCTCCACCATGGCGGCGAGGCTCGCCGGGTCGAGCAGCAGCGGCATTTTGTAGGTCGCGGGATGGACCCCGAAGGTCGTATGGGTCCATTCGTCGGTCTGTTCGCTGCGTTCTGCCATGCGCGCCCCCTGTCGCGTCGCAGGACATCACGCGGCAGGGGGGCGCACAAATCAAAACGAGCGTGATCTGGTGGGGTTCACACCCGCCGGACGCCGTTGAAGAGGATCAGTCCCTTGGGCAGGTCGACCAGATTGGCCTTGGTGACGGTCGGCTGGTCGTAGGAACCGAGGGGGAGATGGGGCACATCTGCGAAGGCCTGAAGCTGGATGCGCCTTGCGAGATCGAGGCGGGTGGCCTCGTTCGGCGCGAACAGGAATTCGGTGCGCAGCGCTTCAAGCTTTGGCATATTCGGCCAGCCATTATAGGCACCGGCGCCGTTGGCGCGAAGCTGCTGATGGGTGGAGGGTGTGCTGCATTCGATGCCGCCGGTGAAGGCGCAGAACATGTTCCAGCCGCCTTTGTCCATCGGCTGGCGGCTTACGGAGCGTTGCACCACGGTGCCCCAGTCGGTGGCCACCACCTCGACGTTCATGCCGAGTTTGCGCAGCATGTCGATGCCGACAAAGGCGATGGCGTTGATGCGCGGAACGTCGGTGGGGGCGAGAAACAGCACCTTCTCGCCCTGATAGCCGGCCGCCTTCAGCTCGGCCTTCAGGCTTGCGAGGTCATTCTGGCCGCCCAGCGCCTCCATGCCGGCGTCGTTGGCATAAGCGCTGCCGGCGGTGAACACCCCGAGATTGGTGTTCACCGGTGCGTTCCCTCCCACCACCGCATCGATGAAATCGGCCTGGTTGATGGCACGCAGCACCACGCGGCGGATGGCGGGATTGTCAAACGGCGGGTAGAGGAAATTAAAGCGCAGGAAGCCGATAAGGCCCTTGGTTTCGGCCACCGTCAGGCGCAGCGCGCTGTCGGTGCGCAAGGAGGGCACGAGGTCCATCAGCGGCTGCTCGACCCAATCGACCTCACCGCGGCGCAGCGCTGCGATCTGGGTGGCGGGGTCGGGGGTGGTGAGCCATTCCACCCGGTCGAAATGCACAACGCGGGGGCCGGCGGTGAAGCTCGCCTGGCCCTGGCGGGGCACATAGCCTTCAAACCGGGCATAGACGTTGCGCGCGCCGGGCACGCGCTCGGCGGCAAGATAGCGGAACGGGCCGGAGCCGACCATCTCAACAAGGCGCGTGCTGGCCGGGGTCTTGGCCAGGCGCTCGGGCATGATCACCGCCATGGTGTTGGTCGGATGGGCAAGCGCTGCGGGCAACAGGTCGAACACCCGTTTCAGGCGGAAGCGGATCACCTTGTCGGACGGGGCGGAGACCTCGGCGGTCACCTCGGCGAGCGACTGGCCGAAGCCGTCATTCACCCACCAGCGTTGAATGCTGGCCACCGCGTCGCGCGCCAGCACCTTGGTGCCGTCATGGAAAGTCAGCCCGTCACGCAGACTGAGGTTCCAGGTCAGGCCGTCATCCTCGCGGGTGAAGCCTTCCAGCATCTGCGGCTGGATGTTGCCCTGTTCATCAACGCCGAACAGGGTGTCAAACACCATCATCACGTGGTTGCGGGTGACGAAGGCGCTGACCGCCGGGTCGAGCAACGCCAGATCGGCATAGGGGATGAATTTCAGCGTCGTCGCGGCCTGTGCCCGCACGATGGCGGGGCTCGCGAGCGTGGCGGCACCGGCCAGTCCGGCGCCAAGCAGGGTCCTGCGCTGCATCATCGTCCTCCATTCATTCCGCGCCCGATGGTGGAGCGCACACATGCTGGAGCAAGTTTCGCGCCACGGGAGGCGCTGATCTGGTGGATGACATGACGCGGGCCACGCCGCCACGCCGGGCAGGCCTCATGCGGGATGATGCGTCTTGCACCGCAGCGCAGCACGCGCAACAGAATGGCTTTCCTTAGTGAAACGGGTCTCCCATGAACGACATGCCGCACGACATCAGCCTCGCCGATGCCCGCTATCCGGAGCCGCTCTCCGTGCCGCTGGCCACCAATGCCACGATCGACACATTGCTCGCCCATCGCTCGGTGCGTTCCTATCTGCCGGATGCCTTGCTGGAGGGCACACTGGAGACGTTGATCACGGCGGCGAGTTCGGCGGCGTCCTCCTCCAACATGCAGCTATGGAGCGTCATGTCGGTGACGGATCGTGCCGTTCTGGCGCAGTTTGCGGAATGGACCGGCAATCAGGCGCATATCGAGGTGGCGCCGATGTTCCTGGTCTGGCTCGCCGATCTGTCGCGCACCCGGCGCATTGGCGAGGCGGCGTCACGCGAGATGGAGTCGCTGCCGTATACCGAGACGATGATCACCGCGATCATCGATGCGGCGCTGGCCGCGCAGAACGCCGTGATCGCCGCCGAATCCCTAGGGCTCGGCACCGTCTATATCGGCGCGCTGCGCAATCAGCCGGAGAAGGTGGCAGCGGCGCTGGGACTGCCGCCGGGCGTGCTGGCGGTGTTTGGGCTGTGCGTTGGCCATCCCGACCCGGCGGTCGCGACCGGCATCAAGCCGCGCCTCGCTCAGTCGGTGGTGCTCCATCACAACCGGTATGGCATCGAGCACGAGGCCGAGGGCATCGCCAGCTATGATGCAGCGCTGAAATCGTTCCAGGAAAGCCAGGCCATGCCGCCGGTGGGCTGGCTGCGCGCGGTGATGAGCCGGCTTGGCAAGGTGTCAGGCCTTGGCGGGCGGGATCATCTGCGCGCGGCGCTCCATGCTTTGGGGTTTGAGATCAGGTGAAGGCGCCAGGGAAGGTCAGGGGCGTCATGCGCATGCGCGCGGCGGGGCGTCATGCGCATGCGCGCGGCGCGAGACGCCTATGGCCTTCCTTGTTCTCTCACCCAATTCCGAACGCCGCCAGCCGTGCCGAAGCTCTCGGCAACGCGCAATCCAAGCCCACCGCGCGTGACGGCCTCACGCATGCCATCCTCATCCGTTACATCATCGCCGATGAAGATCGGCATCCGCCCGGCGAACGGCGCGCGTTGCATGAGGGCGGCGACGGCAGTGCCCTTGTCGATGCCCACGGGCTTGATCTCCCAGGCCATATGCGCGCGGATCAGGCGGTGATGCGGCCAGCCGTCCAGCGTGGCCTTGAGGGCTTCCTCGAACACCGGGCCAGCCTCGGGCGCCTGGCGGTAATGCAGCACATAGCCCCGCGCCTTGCGTTCGACGAGGCTGCCGGGGAAGGCGGCGCTCATCCGGTCGGCGTGATCGAGCCACGCCTGGGGCACAGGCTGGCTCGGCGCACGTTCGAGCAGGCCGCCAGGCGTGTGGCGGATGACGCCGCCATGCTCGCCGGCGACCGCGGTGGCAACATTGGGCAGCAGGTGGTCCACCGCCTCGATCGGCCGTCCGGTGACGATGGCGAGCGCGCCGCCGAGCCGGTCACGCAGGGCGATGAGGGTCGCGGGCAGGTCCTGCGGCACGATCACCGAGTCCGGCGTGGCAGCCAGGTCGATCAGGGTGCCGTCCAGGTCGAGGAGTAGGGCGGCGGTGTCGGGCAGTTGGATCATGCGCGGCATCCTGAGAGACGGACGTCATAGATCGGGTGGGCGAGCATCGACACAGAGGGCGCTGAGAGCAGCATCCAGCCGCCGAAATCATGGCGCGGATCGCGGGTGTCACTGATGTCGAGATACACCGCCTGATCGGCCGGCTGGTCGGGGCCGCGCACGAGGCAGGCGCGGATGGTGATGCGCAGTGTGCCGAAATTCAGCGTCTCACCCACGCGGCCACCGAGCGGGGTGACGCGGGCGGTGACCTTGTCGAGCCCGGCCAGCGCGGCGGCAGGGCGGGGCAACCAGATTTCCGCCGGCTGGGCAGGGGGAGGCGGTGGGACGGGCGCTGCCGTCGGTGCGGGAGGGGGCGGCAGTGGCGCCAAAGGCCTGAGCGGTGGCAGGGTGGTTTGGGCGGCGGCCGAGCCACATGCCAGCAGCAGCGCTATGGCGATCCGCCTCACGCGCGGGCCTTCAGCGGGCTGCGCAGCCTGTCCACCATGTTGGTGAGGATCTGGCGCATGGCGGTCTCGTCCACGCCCATCAGCACGGCGTCCTCGAACGCATCCTGCATCATCGTGGCAAGTTCGGTCTGGTTCTCCTCCAGCACACGCAGCTTGTCGCGGCATGATATCACGCCGCCAGCAGCGAGCGGCCAGGAGATCGGCGGGATCATGGCGCCTTGGCGGGCTGATTCTCTTTCAGCGATTTCTGCACATTGCTCGACAGATCGCTGACGTTGAAGATGAATTTGCCGAGCAACTGCTCAAGGCTTGCCGGCGACTGGGTGATGGTAATGCGGCCGTTATTGGCGAGCATCTTCTCGCTGCCGCCCGGCACCAAAGCGAGCACCTTGCCACCCAGCAGACCGTCTGATGCAATTTCCGCCGAACTGTCCTCCGGCATCTTCACGTCGCCCTGCACAGTGAAGCTGATCTCGGCCTGGTAGCTGGCCGGGTCGATGCGGGTGGAGTTGATGCGGCCGACCTTCACGCCAGCGACGCGCACATCAGAACCGACGCCGAGCCCATCGATCCGCTCAAAGCGGGCCACGAGGTTGTAGCCGGAGGTGCCGGTGCGGCCGGTGTTGGCGACAGCGTAACCGAGGAACCCCACCGCCACGGACAGCACGGCGGCGCCAGCGATCAGTTCGGAGAGGTTGCGTGAGGCCACCGTCAGGCGCCTGGGGTCCAGGCTTCGTAGTCGCCGCTCGCCGTGGCACGCTGGCCACCCTGGCTGTCGTGGCCGGCGGGGCGATAGGCGGAGGGCGTTCCTGTCGGGTTGGCGCGATGTGGCTTCTGCCAGGGCTTGCGACCGGCATCGGGCAGCGGCGCATCGGTGGTGTAGTGCAGCCAGGCATGCCATTCCGGCGGCACCGCGCTCGCGTCAGGCTCGCCGGCATAGACCACCCAGCGCTTCGTCCGCCCTTCGGCGCGCGCGCGCTTCTCGGTGAAATAGCGATTGCCCGCCATGTCCGTTCCGACAGGGCGACCGTTGAGCCAAGTGAAGATCTGTGTGCCGATGTCCATGCGCGCTTTATACCCGAGGCGTGCCGCGTGGTCCATGCTTGCGTGGGAAAACTGGTTACCCACAGGATTTTGTGGTCACCGGGGTGACTCACCCCAAAATACGCTTCCCGAGTCGCAGGGCGCGGCGATATCCTGCGCACCATGAGCAAACACCGCCCCCTGATCGCCCCGCAACCGCCGGACAAGGCCTGGCACGGCGTGCGCACCCGCCGCCTGCTGGCCGGCGCTGATCCGGACGAGGCGCTGCGTCAGATCACCTTGCCGGCGTCATGGGACGATGAGGCGGCGTCTGCGCTGGCCGAGTTGGCACCCGGAAACGGCCCGGTGTTCGCCGCCGAGGTGGCTGGGAGCTGGATCTCGCCGATCGCCGCGCGGGCCGGCGCGGCGGGGCTGGAAGCGGGGATCGGCTCGGCGTTGCATCGCATGCTGCTGGAGCGGCGCGGCACCGCGGCCGCACCGGTGTGGAGCGGCTTCGGCTTCAAGACGCCGGGTTTCGTGCTGAACCTCGCCGCGTTCCACGACCCGGAGCTTGGCTTTGACACCGCGGGCTTCGCCGAATGCGCCCGTATCGCCGCTGTCGCCATGGCGCTGCTGTCGCCCCAGGCGGGTCATCTGGCAGTCGGCATGGCCGATCTGGCCGGTCTGCTCGCTGATCTTGGCCTTGAATACGACAGTGCGGCGGCACGGGCTGAGGCGGCGCGTATTGCCCGGGTGTTGCGCCAGTCGGCCGATGCGGGGGCGGCACAGGTGGCCGAGCGTCTCGGCGGCCATCACGCCGCCACCACGGCGATTCTGCCGCCCGATCTGGCCTGCGCCCTGCTGGGTGTTGAGACCGGCGGCATCGCGCCGGCTTTTTCACCGCTTGATGATGCGGGGCATCTCACCCGCCAGGCGCGGGGGCTGCTGGCCGCGCTCGGCATGTCCCCCGAGGCGGCGTTGGCCGAGACCCTGGCTGGGCGCTCGCCTTTCGCGTTGCCGGGTTCTGCTGCCCATGCCGCGATGCACGACGCGGTGGCACCCTATCTGCACGTGATGCCGGCGCGGCCCGACCCAGCGGAGGGGCCGCAGCGCCAGGAGCTGCCGGCGCGGCGGCGCGGCGTCACCCAGAATGTGACGGTCGGCGGGCATCGGCTGCAGTTGCGCACCGGCGAATATGCCGATGGCAGGCTCGGCGAGATCGCCATCGGGCTGAACAAGGAAGGAGCGGCGTTTCGCGGCCTGATGGATAATTTCGCGGTCGCCGTGTCGCTGGGGTTACAGCATGGCGTGCCGCTCGCCGAGTTCGTGGAGGCCTTCACCTTCACCCGCTTTGGGCCCGCAGGCCCGGTGGAGGGCGATCCGGCCGTCGCCCGCGCGACCTCGATGCTGGATTACGTGTTCCGAAACCTCGCCCAGACCTATCTTGGCCAAACCGTGACCGAGGCGGAGGAGGAGGCGATCGACACGCTGGGCGGCGGCGCGTTGGATCGTGCCCCCTTGCGCAGCTCCGCGCCCTTGCTTCCAATGGATCTGCCGCAGGAGGACACGCGCCCGAAGCGCCGGGGCTTGCGGCTGGTAAGCAAATAGGAGCACGACATGGGATTGATCGACGCGAAACTGGCAGCAATGGGCATCGTTCTGCCCACGCCGATGGCGCCGGTGGCCAATTACGTGCCGTTCGTGATCTCGGGGGACATCGTGGTGGTGTCCGGTCAATTGCCGATGCGCGACGGCGCGCTGGTGGCGACCGGGAAGCTGGGCGATGCGGTGTCCGTTGAGACCGGGACCTTGTGCGCGCATTGGTGCTTCATCAATCTGATGGCGCAGCTTCGTGTGGCGTGTGGCGGCGATCTGGACCGGGTGGCGCAGGTCATTCGCCTCGGTGGCTATATCGCCTCGGTGCCAAGCTTCACGGCGCAGGCCGGGGTGATGAACGGTGCCTCCAACCTCGCGGTCGAGGTGTTCGGCGACGCGGGTCGGCATGCCCGCACCACCATCGGCGTGCCGGTGCTGCCGCTTGATGCCGCGGTTGAGGTTGAGGGCATGTTCCGCATTGCCTGACGCGAGAGCGTCGCCATGTCTGCCGGCATGACCGACCTGTCTCTCAACCTGCATCGCCATATCGCCGAGATCGCGCCCGCCGACTGGGATGCGTGTGCGGGGCCTGACAATCCATTCGTCAGCCATGCGTTTCTGCTGGCGGTGGAGGAGAGCGGCTCTGCCGGGCCGCG
>Ga0114959_10000384_pt1 | contig 41640 bp, 44 predicted proteins | sample C_130625_EF_Meta_FD_87317 | JGI IMG/M metagenome (GOLD analysis project Ga0114959, IMG submission 87317) | Freshwater microbial communities from Lake Croche, Canada to study carbon cycling - C_130625_EF_MetaG | ecosystem: Environmental > Aquatic > Freshwater > Lake | place: Lake Croche, Canada... | reverse complement strand
CTCTGGGGGGCCCTACGCGGCCCTCTAGCCCTCACCGCCAGCAGCACCAATTTGTTAATTGCCCTACCGATGCTGGGCAGCAATCTCCAAGCATTACTGGATCAAAACCAAGGGCTTCCGCCGCAGACAAGCGCCGCTGGTGAAGCTGCCATTAAAGGTGCCAGTGAAGGTGTTGGAGAAGAGGTCACGGCCCTGCTGTCGGTGGGCTTTGCCTTGCCCATGCTGGGCCAGGTGGCCTCCCTGTTGTTTCTGCCCTTTGCCGCCTGGTACGTAAACCAACCGCTGGATCTGGGCGCCACCGCTCGGATGTTGGCCACGGGCATACCCACCCTGGCGGGGGGGCTAAAGGCGGCCTTCCGCCAGGAACTGCTCCAGGCCGGGCTGCCCCAAGACCTGATGCAACTCGTGTATCTGAATGCCGAATGGCTCTACCGCTTTGAAAAGGTGCTCTCCCTGGAGGGATTGATGCTGCTAACCCTGCTGGTGGTGTGCCAAAGCCAGGGGAAACTGCGGTGGCAACCCCTGCGACTCGGGGCAGGCGCCGCCGGCAGCCTGCTGCTGGGGGGGCTGCTGGGGTGGGGCCTAAACCGCAGCTTGGCCAAGGGGCTCCAGGGCCAATACCGCAATGCCCAAGTACTTCTCAACCTGCAACCCATGCTGGCGGGGGCCGCCCCATCAGTGGTGTTCGCCCCTGGGCCAGCGGCGCCGGTGAGCCTGGCCGCCATCCGCCAACGGGGGGTGTTGCGGGTGGGCCTGCGGGGCGATGGGCTGCCCTGGGCCTATGGCAACCGCCAGGGCCGCCTGGTGGGATTGGATGTGGATCTGGTGCAGGCCCTTGCCAGCAACCTGGGGCTGCGGCTTGAGCTGGTGCAGGCAAAGCTGCCAACGCTGGAGAAATTGCTTGATGAGCAACGCATCGACCTGGCCCTGGGGGGGATCCAGGCCAGTCCGGAGCGGGCGGCCCGCCACCAGGCCAGCCAGGGCTATCTAAAGGTGCACCTGGGGCTTGTAGTGCCAGATGGCAAGTTGAAGCAATTGCAACGGCTGCCGATCCAGGGATTAGCGAAACCGCTGGTGTTAGCGGTAACTGATCCCCAGCTGGTAACCACCAACCTGCGCCAGGGGATCAGCGAACACCTCGGTTCCGCCGCAAGGCCCCTGGCCCTGGAATTGGTGCTAATCGACAGCAAGGAACAGTTTTTTGCGGGGGCAGCCAGCGGCCGTTACGACGGCTGGCTCACCCCCGCCGAGGGGGGTGCGGCCTGGGCGGTGCTGCATCCCGATTTCAGCCTGATCACCCCATTTGGGAAGGGGTTATCAGGCCAACTTGTGATCCTTGCCGGCGGCAATGACCCCAACCTGCTGGATTACCTCAACGCCTGGCTGGCCAGGGAACAGGCCAGGGGACTAATGGAGCGGCTTTTTGACCATTGGATCCGGGTGCTACCCCAGGCCCAGTCCAACCGCCATGGCTAAGCAAGGTTGGCAATAAAGCAAAGCCCCCAAACCAAAACCCAGCTAGCTCTCCAACTCGGCGCAGCAGGCCGCAAAGGCGGCGGCGGGATCGGCGGCGGCTGTAATCGGTCGACCGATCACCAATTGGCTGGCCCCAGCGGCGATGGCCTGGGCGGGGGTAAGCACCCGTTTCTGATCATTCAGGGCGGCGCCGGCGGGACGAATGCCTGGGGTCACCAGGGCGAAGGGCAGCGGATGGGCCGCCCGCAGGGAGGCCACCTCCAAGGGGGAACAAACGCAGCCCCCGATGCACGCCCCAGCAGCAAGGCCAGCCAGGCGCGCCCCATGGCGGGGCAAGGGTTCAGTGATTGCCAATTCGGCCCTAAACCGGGCCGGGTCCCAGCTGGTGAGCACGGTCACCGCCAGCAGGGTGGGTGGCTCCAAACCCGCCGCGGCCGCCCCCTCCGTGGCCCCAGCCTGGGCCGCCCTGAGGGCGGCCTCACCGGCAGAGGCGTGCACCGTGATCAAGCCAACGCCGAGCCGGGCGGCGCTGCGGCAGGCGCCGGCCATGGTGGCTGGAATGTCGTGGAACTTGAGATCGAGAAAGACCCGTTTGCCCTGCTGGCGCAGCTGGCTCACCACCGCCGGGCCGCCCGCCACAAATAACTCCAGTCCCACCTTCACCCAACTCAACTCCGGGATCGCCGCAGCGAAGCCCAGGGCCTGGTCGGGCCCCATGCCATCAAGGGCAACGATGATCCGCTCGGCAGGGGCTGGGATCTGGGGCACCGGGCAATAAAACTCCTGGGCGGACCCTAGGGAAGCCTCAGCCCCCCACCAGCCGCCGGAAGATCTTCTTGCCGAGCTGCAGCACCTTGCCCTCCAGCTCAGCGGCGGTGGCGAACTCCTGGTTGGGATCGGCCAGCTTCTCGCCAGCCAGCTTCACCCCACCCCCTTGGATCTGACGCCGAGCCTCGCTGCTGCTGGCGCAGATGCCCACGGCACTGAGCAAATAGAAGGCCTTGGCTGGAAAATTCACCGCCGCCAGCGAAGCCTCTGGCACCTCCGCCTCGGCAACGGCGGCGGCCCCGGGGGCCCCGGCCACCAGGGTGGCCGCATCCGCCTGGGCGGCCAGGGCCGCCGCCTGCCCATGGCGGCCGGCGGTAATGGCCAGGGCCAGGGCCTTCTGGCGCTCGCGGGGGTTCTCCGGCAGCGATGCCAACTCCAAATTGGTAAGCAAGGTGAGGTACTCCGGCAGCACCCCATCGGGCAACTTTTCCAACTTCGAATACATCGAGAGCGGATCCTCTGAAAGCCCCACGGTGTTGCCGAGGCTTTTACTCATCTTCTGCACCCCATCAAGGCCCGCCAGGATTGGCAGCAACAAACCAAACTGGGGCCGCTGGCCGAAGTGGCGCTGCAGATCCCGGCCCATGGCCACGTTGAACTTCTGATCGGTGCCCCCCAGCTCCAGATCGGCCTCTATCGCCACCGAGTCGTAACCCTGGAGCAACGGATAAAGAAATTCGTGCAGGGAGATCGGTGTACCTCCGGTGTAGCGATTCGAAAAATCCTCCTTGGCCAACATCTGACCAACGGTGGAGATGCCCAACAGCTCAATCACCTGGGGCAGGTCGAGGCTGGCCAGCCATTCGCTGTTGCGGCGCACCTCCAGGCGCCCCGGGGTTTTGAAATCCAGCAGGGCTCGCTCGGGATCCTGGCCCTGGCCTAGCTGCTGCAGATAGGTTTCAGCGTTGGCTTCCACCGCGGCGGCGCTCAGCTGCACCCGGGTGGCGCTCTTACCGGTGGGATCACCGATGCGGGCGGTGAAGTCGCCAATGATCAGCACAGCAGTGTGGCCAGCGTCCTGGAAGGCCCGCAACTTGCGAAACAGGATGCTGTGGCCCAGATGAATATCTGATCCGGTGGGGTCGATGCCGAGCTTCACCCTCAGGGGCCTACCGGCTTGCTCAGCTTCCCCTAGGCGGGCGGCGAGCTGCTGGTCTGGATCGGCGCCCCCACCGGCAGGAAAGAGGTCGGCAATGCCGCGCTCGAGCCAACCCGGCAGTGCCCCTGCTCCCTTGGCCATTGGCTGCCGTCCTTAAGGTCTGCGAAGACGGATCGTACGCAGCGGCGCCTGGGCCCTCAGCTGGTCTGTTCCAGTTCTGCCTTCATGCGTTCCAGGGTTTGGTGCATCTGTTGAAACATCTGCTCTGGGGTAATTCCAAATTGACCGAGCTGGGTGCGCAACTGCTCCACCGTGAGCTTCGCCTGGAAATCCTCCGAGAGTTCAAAGCGCTTCATAAACACCCGGTAACGGTCCATCAGCTCCTCCATGCGCCCGATGAAGAGCTTCTTACCCTCCCGGTCAAATTTCCCGTATTCACTGCCCAGTTGGGTCAGCGATTGGTAATCACCAAACAGGCGCTTGGCCTCGTCCTGAACGATTTCGGATTCAAAGAAACTCATCGCCCGCAGGCCTCGGAGGTCATTCTGAGGGGAGCAGGGCCCCTGGCCAGGGCGGATGCCCGACCCGATACTGGCCCCAGCCCCCTGTCCGCCCCCGCCCTGCGTCATGGCTGAGCGCCACTGGCTGGATCCCCTGGCCCGACAGCTGCTAAGGGCCCTTGGCGAAAGCCGCCGGCCAAAACCCAGTGCCGCGTCAGCGCCCCCCCCATGGCAGATCGATGTAAATAGGGCCAGCCGCGCCGACTGGCTGCGGCTGGCCGGCTGTGGGCCGGACCAGGCAGACCTGCTGGTGCGCCTGCAGCAGGGGGGGGTGCAGCTCAGTGGCGCCAACGATCTCGGCCAACTGCTGGAGCTGCCGGAGGCCCAGCTGGAGGCCTGGCGCCCCCATCTGCTTTTCCGCTGGTACAGCGAACCCCCCCAGCCAACCCCAGCCCCGGTAGACCTAAACCGGGCCCGCCCAGGGGAGCTCGACAGCCTCGGGGTGTTCCCCCCCGACCGCCGGGCCCGCTTCCTGCGGGAACGGGCCCGGCGCCCCTACGCCCACCTGGCTGACCTGCAGGAACGCCTGGCCCTGCCGGCAGCGGTGGTAGAGGCCCTCATTGGCCGGGTGAGCTTCAGCCAAGGGCCCACGGGACCAGCCCTACCAGAGGCGAAACCGGGGGCAAAACCATGACCCCCCTGGGCCGCCAACCGGATTTATTTGAAGCCAGCGCCACCGGCGCCCTGGGCCCCGAATGGCAACTGAGCGCCGAGGGCCTGCGGGCCTGGCAGGAAAGGGTGCTGGTTTTTCAGCTGCAGCAGCGCCAGCAGAGCTACGGCCTTGCCCCTGGCCCAACGCCAGGACAGATCTGTTTGTTTGCGGAGGCTGAAATCGCCCAGCCGGTGCCAATGGCCCCCAGCCCGCTGGCGGTGCCCGATCCCCTGGATTTAATTGCCGAGTCTTTGCAGTTTTGGCGCTGGCCGGAGCCCCCCCACCACGGGGCGGCCCTTTATTTCGTGTTTGACCACAGCCTTGGCCGGGGCCAAGACCTGTTGCTCTACCTGGGGGAAACCTGCCAGGCCGACCGCCGCTGGAAAGGGGAGCACGATTGCAAGCACTACCTGGCGGCCTATGGCGAAACCCTGGTGCGTTGCGGCCAAACGCCGCGGCTGAGCATTCGTTTCTGGTGTGATGCCCCCAGGGACACCCGCCGCCGCCGCCAACTGGAACAGACCCAGATTCGCCATTGGCAACCGCCTTTTAACAAGGAATGCCGCCAAAGGTGGCAAACCCCCTTCCAGAACCAGCACCAGTAACAGTGCTCGCGGCAAGTGGCCATTACGATCGCGCCACCCCGCCTAATGATCATCGCCATGGAGTTCCGCTGCAGCACCGCTTCGCTGGCCGAGCTCCCCTGCGACGGCCTGGCCCTGGGCCTATTCAGCAGCAACTGGCAGGAGCAACTGCGCCCCTGGGCTGACCAGCTGGGCCAGCCCGTGCTGGAACTGCTGGACAAACGCCAGTTCAAGGGCAAGCCCGGCGAACTGGTGACCTTGCAGCTGCCAGGCCACCAGCCCTCGCTGCTACTGCTTGCCGGCCTAGGCGAACCGGAAAATTTCGATGGCAATGCCCTGCGCCTGGGGGCGGCCCAGTTGGCCAAAGCCAGCGCCGGCCAGGGCTGCAGCCAGCTGGCCCTGGCCCTGCCCCTGGAGGGCTTTGCCCCGGCCAGCGCCGCCGCGGCCCTAGTGCAGGGGGTAAGGCTCGCCCTCTTCCAAGACCAACGCTTCCGCAGCGAACCGGAAACCAGGCAACTGCCCACCAGCACCTGGTTGCTGGGGCTTAACAGTGAGCTAGGGGCCGAAATTCAGCGCAATGAGGCCATCTGCGCTGGGGTGGAACTGGCCCGGGAACTGGTGGCGGCCCCCCCCAACGTGGTGAATTCCCTGAGCCTGGAGGCCACGGCCCGCACCCTGGCCAAGGACTACCAGCTGGAACTCACTGTGCTGGATGAGGAGGGCTGTCGCCAAAGGGGCATGGGGGCCTACCTGGCGGTGGCCCAGGGGGCCAGCGTGCCGCCCCGGTTCCTGCACCTGGTGATCCGGCCTGGGGGGCCAATCCGGCGGCGACTGGTGCTAATCGGCAAAGGGCTCACCTTTGATTCCGGCGGTTACAACCTCAAGGTGGGCGGCAGCCAGATCGAAATGATGAAGTTCGACATGGGGGGCTGTGGGGCTGTGCTCGGGGCCGCCCGCAGCCTGGCCGAACTCAAACCAGCCGGGGTGGAGATCCATGTGATCAGTGCCACCACCGAAAACATGGTGAGTGCCGAAGCAATCCATCCTGGCGCCATCGTCACCGCCTCCAACGGCAAAACGATTGAGATCAACAACACCGACGCCGAGGGGCGACTCACCCTGGCCGATGCCCTGGTGTATGCCTCAGCGCTCAAGCCCGATGCCATCGTTGACCTAGCCACCCTCACGGGGGCCTGCGTGGTGGCCCTGGGCGATGAAATTGCCGGCCTGTGGTCCCCCAACGACGCCCTGGCCGAACAGCTCAAGGATGCCTCCCGCCAAGCGGGGGAAGCGATCTGGCGCATGCCAATGCAGGCCTCCTACAAGGAAGGGCTGAAGAGCAGTTTCGCCGACATGAAAAACACGGGCCCCCGCCCCGGCGGTTCGATCACTGCGGCCCTGTTCCTGCAGGAATTCGTGGATGCGGAGATCCCCTGGGCCCACCTAGACATCGCCGGGCCGGTGTGGAGCGAGAAGGGCCGCGGCAGCGACCCGGCCGGCGCCACGGGCTTTGGCGTACGCACCCTCGTGGAATGGTGCTGCCAGGCCTAAGGGGGGAACCGCACCTTCCTTGACGGCTTTCCCACTTCCTTTGGAAGAAGCACTGGAACCATTGTTTGGGGAGTTCGATTGGGGTTTACCCCGTGGCCCGCAACAGCGCTGATTGCTTTGGCTGGATGCTTGAGGGCATCGGCCGTGTGGCCCTACTCACCCCCGCTGAAGAGGTGGAACTGGGTCGCCAGGTGCGCTCCTGGCAAGACCATCCCGATGGCCCCGATGGGGCGCCGCCCCCCCTCCGGCGCCAGGGGCTACGGGCCCGCAGCCGCATGGTGCGCGCCAACCTGCGGCTGGTAGTGCACCTGGCCAAGAAATACCGCCTGCGGGGCCTTGCCCTAGAGGATTTGGTGCAGGAAGGCTCGATCGGTTTGCAAAGGGCCGTGGAGAAGTACGACCCCAGCACCGGCTATCGCTTCAGCACCTACGCCTACTGGTGGATCAAGCAGGCCCTGCAACGGGCCATCAGCCAGCAAAGCCCCACGGTGCGGCTCCCCTTCCATGTGGCCGATCGCATTTCGCGGCTGGCGGCCACATCCCAACGGCTCGGCCAACAGTTGGGTCGCCCCCCCCGCCGCCAGGAACTCTGCGAGGCCCTTGGTGAAACCGAGGCCCAGCTGCTCGACCTAGAACGGGCCGCCCGGATTAGCCGAGGCTGCAGCCTCGACAGTCCCCTAGCGGGGCGGGAGGAAAACGGCAGCCTCGGGGACCTGCTGGAAGATGAGCGCATCAGCCCGATGGAGCAGCTGGAACAGGACTGGGCCAAGGAAGACCTGAAACGGCTCCTGCAACAAACCAACTTGAGCGACCGGGAGGCGCTGGTGTTGAGCGAGCGCCATGGCAGCGGCCCCAAGGCCACCCTCCAGGAGCTAGCCCAGCGCTTTGGCCTCAGCCGCGAGCGCACCCGCCAACTGGAACAAAACGCCCTGCGCAAATTACGCCGCACCGCCCAGCACCACCCCCAAGGCCAAACCCTGGCGGTTTAGCTTCCGCCTAAGTTGGCCAGAACTGCACTGAGCCCTTGCGGATCCCCCGCTGGCTGAGCCTTAAATGGCAGTGGTATTTGCGGGCCCAGGCCGGCATTCTGCTGCTGCCCCTGGGCATGTGTCTCTTTGGCGAGGCGGTGATACGCAGGGCCTCTGATCCCCCTAAGCCCTGGTTTTGGTTGGGCAGCATCAGCTTGATCTGCATCAATGCTGGGGTGGGCTTAATGGTTGAAAGCGGCCTTTTCAGGGGCTACCCGCGCCGTTAGGCCACCTGGGCTGGGGCCTTGGCGACCCTGGCGGTGATCGATGCCGGGGATTGCAGCTCGTGGATCTGCCAGCGGGCCCGGTCGTCACAGCTAGAAAGCAGCCGATCAAGATCGTCTGCCGCGTGCTTCGGGCTCTCGTAGGGACCTATATAACGGGTAGCTAGGCCTTCCCGGATGGTTAGCAGATACATCAAAACCTGCACTTACTTGGGCAACTTAGCGGGCCCCACTAGCCCTTGCAGGTAGGGACAACCGCATCGAGAATCAAGCGCGCCGCCCGCTGGGTTACCCCAGGTTCCCCCAGGGCCTGGCGCAGGCGCCCATAGCCCTCAGCCATCCGTTGGCGGGCCCCTGGGGATTCAAGCAAGGGCAGGGCCTCGGCCACTAGGCCCGCCACCTGGAGGTCCTCCTGCAGTAATTCAGGCACCAGCCGTTCGCCCAGCACCAGGTTCACCGGCGAGATGTGCTCCACCCGAAAGCGCAGCAACTGCTTGGCCATAAAGGCCGTGAGCCAGCTCACCCGATAACCCACCACCTGGGGCACGCCCCGCAGGGCCAACTCCAGGTTGACGGTGCCTGATTTAGTGAGGGCCAGGTCTGCGGCGGCACAGAGGATCGGCCGCTGGGCATCGGCCTGGCTGGCTTCCAGCACCGTGGCCCTCAGCCCAGCTCGCTCGATGGCCGCCCTGAGGGGTTGCTCAAAACCGGCCTGGGCGGCGGGCACAATCACCCGCAGCCGCGGGTGGCGCCGCTGTAACTCTGCAGCCGCCTCCACCAGGGGGGGCACCAGCCAAAGCAACTCCTGGGTGCGGGAGGCAGGCAACAGCAACAACAACGACTCATCGGCCGCCAGGCCCAGCTGCTGGCGGGCCTGGTCGCGGCTGGGCAATGTGCCAAGGGTGTCGATCAAGGGGTGGCCCACCCAATGCACCTCAGCACCGCGTTCGCGGTAGAAGCGCGCCTCCTCAGGAAAAATCGCCAAGATCTGATCACTAAATCCGATCAAGCGGGTAGTACCCCCTTCGCCAATCCGGAAGGCCCATTCCTGGGGGGCGATGTAATAGAGCACTGGCACCTCAGGGCGCTCGCGCTTTACCCAACGGCCCAGGGGGGTGTTGCCCCCCATGTAGTCGATCAACACCACCCCGTCGGGGGGATTTTTGGCCAACCAGCGCTGGGCCTTGCGCTGCAAGCGCAAGGTGGGCAACACCAGGGGCAGGGCCTCCCAGAGGCCAATCGCCCCGAGGGGAGCCGTATCGGCCAGCAATTCAGCCCCGGCGGCTTCCATGCGAGGGCCCCCCAGGGCACTGATCCGCAAGGAAATCCCCCGGTGGGCGGCCTCCCCATGGAGCGCACGAATCAACAGGCTGCCCTGCAGATCACCGGACACCTCACCGGTGCTGATTAGCAGATGGGTCACGAACGCTGGGCCGGCAGGGGACCGCGGCGCTTGGGGCCACAGCTTGCTTCGAGGAAGGCCACCAACTCTTCAGCGGGGGGGGAAAGGTTTTGGTGGCGGGCCTGTTGCAGGGCTTCGGTAAGGGGCAAAGAAGAGCGATAAAGCAGTTTCCAGAGCTGCTGCAATTCCCGCATCACTGCCCCATCGGCGGAATCGGCCAGGCCACTGCGCTGCAAACCAATGCGATTCAAACCCCGCAGGCGACCCGGATGGCCTTCCACAATCGCAAAGGGGGGCACATCCCGGTCGATGCGACTCATCCCTCCCACCATGGCGAGGCTGCCAATGTGAACGAATTGATGGATGCCGAGCACCCCGCCGATCACGGCCCGGTCACCGATGTCCACATGGCCGGCCACCGCCACGCCATTGGCGATCACGATCCGGTTACCGAGGCGGCAGTTATGGCCGATATGGCTATAGGCCATCAAAAGGTTGTGGCTACCTAATACGGTGCTCTCCCCCTCGGCCGTAGCTCGGTTGATGGTTACGCATTCGCGGATGCGATTGCCATCACCGATGGCCACCTCGGTTTCATCACCGGTGTATTTGAGATCTTGGGGCTCTAGGCCGATGCAAGCGCCTGGGAACACCTGGTTATCGGCCCCCATGGTCACCCAGCCATCGAGCACCACATGGGGGCCAATGCGGGTGCCCGCCCCCAAGCGCACCTTGGGACCGATCACGGCGTAGGGACCCACCGTGACCCCTTCGGCCAGCTGGGCCCTGGGATCAACCACCGCCGTGGGGTGGATCTGCGGTGCTAGGGCAGACATGTTCATGCTCAGTCCACCAGCGAAAACATCAGATCGCCGGAGCACACCAAAGCCCCATCCACTGTTACTTCGGCATGCACTTTGCCAAAGCGTTGGCGCTTGAGGCTGAGCAACTCGCAACTGATCAGCAACTGATCACCGGGCACCACCGGCCGGCGGAAGCGCACACCGTCGATGCCAGCAAAAACAAACAGGCCTTTGGGCAGGTCTGGCATCTGGGTAACGATCAAGCCGCCCACCTGGGCCATCGCTTCCACAATCAGCACCCCTGGCATCAGGGGTCTACCAGGGAAATGGCCCTGGAATTGGGGTTCATTGATGGTCACGTTCTTGATCGCCACCGCCCGCTTGCCGGGCTCATGTTCCAACACCCGATCCACCAGGGCAAAGGGATAACGGTGGGGCAGCAGGTTGAGGATCTGCTCACTGGTTAGCAGGCTGGGCGTGGGCGCAGGGGAGGTCATCAGGCGGCAGTGGACCTGTCCTGGCGCCCGGGGCGCTGGGACAGGCTGAGGGGAAGGCGGCCAAGGGCTGCCGCCAGGGAGGTGTGCAGGGCATGGGAACCCCGGAAGGCCAGCACCTGGGCCTGGGGCAAACCGACCAGGGCCAGGTCACCGATCAGGTCCAGGAGCTTATGGCGCACCGGTTCATCACTGAAGCGCAGCGGCGGGTTAAGCCATTGGGCCCCGTCACAGACCAGGGCATTGTCGAGGGCACCCCCACGGATCAAACCGGCGGCCTGCAGCTGTTCCACCTGATCACGGAAGCCAAAGGTGCGGGCCGGCGCAATCTGTTCCACAAAACTTGCCGGGCTGAGCTCAATCGAAAACAACTGGCGGCCGATGGCGGCCTGGGGGAATTCAATCGCCGCCGTGATCCACAGGCGGTCACTGGGGAGGGCTGCCACAAAACTAAGGCCCTGTTGCAGGGTGATGGGCTCCGGCAGCGGTGTTAACGGCCCCCGGGGGCCGAGATCCTGCAATCCAGCCTCGGCAATGGCCTCCACCCAAGGCAAGGCGGAACCATCCAAGAGGGGTACTTCTTCCCCCTCCACAAGGATCTCCACCTGGGTAAGGCCGGTGCCGGCCAGGGCTGCCAGCAAATGCTCAACGGTGGCCACCTGGCGGTCCCCGAGCTTCAGGGCAGTACAGAGGCGGGTGTCAGCCACCTGGCCGGGCTGCAGCAATTGCGGCGCCTGCTGGGGACGATCCAGCCAACCCAATCGAAAACCTGGCTCAGCCCCGGGCTGCAACCGCACCCGACAGGGGGCGCCGGAATGCAGTCCCACCCCATGGCGCTCCACGGCGGAGGCCAGGCCCAGGCAGCGGCTGTAGTCGGAAGACCAGTTCACCCCTAGAACTTAAAGCCAACACCCACGTTGAATCGCCAGTTGCCACTGAAGTCTTGGCTGGCCACCTCCAACCGCAACGGACCCACCGGAGTGGTAATAATCACACCGGTACCCACCGAGAAACCTTGGCCGGGCTTGAGCAGCAAGCCCCCGGGGTTGCCCGGCACCTGGTTTTGGCTGCCCAGGGTAGAACCGGCATCCAGGAACAATTCACCGCTAATAATCTTGAAGATCGGGAAGCGATATTCAATGGTTCCTTCTAGATAACTGCGACCCACACCTAAGTCGCAATCGTAATAACCCCGCACCGAGTTATTACCCCCTAAACAGAAGGCCTCATAGGGGGGCAAACTGCCACTAACGTTGCCGCCGGTAAGTTGCAGGGCAATGGACTGAGAACAATCCTCTGGCTCCCCCTTCTTGGGCCTACAACCCTTGTAGAACTTAAAGAAGTTAACGGGGATGAAATGGGTGGCCGAAAAGCGTTGCCGATTAAAGGTGGGAGAATTTTCACCAACACTCACATATTGCTCAGTACTCATCGTCAAGAATGAGCCCGAACGGGGATTCTTATTGTCGTTCAGAGTGTTGTAGGAGGCAGCAATCCGCGCCCCTACCAATTGGTTATTACTGGCGCAATTGTAGGCCAGGCACAGGATTTCATCGGTGCTGGCATAGGGATCGCCGTTATTAGTGAATGGCGCTGCCCCGTATTTTCGAGGTTGTTGTCGACCGTTCATAGTGGTAACTTCCTGGCCACTCACCCCAAAGATCAGCGTCCAGAGGTTGCGCTTGTAGGGATCATTACCGCGCAGGGGCCGAATGTACTGAAGGTTGCCGCCAGTGCGCTGTACCCGCACCAAGTCCCCTTCCGCCTCGTAATAGTTGTAACCATTAAAATAACCAGAGGCGGCCAAATCAACGCTGTCAAAGCCAATATCCTCCACATTGAGCACAAGATTATCGGGCCGGCTAAAGGCACGATTTAAGGCAATCGCCGTTGCCCTATTTACTGAGGTGGCCGGCGGTTCATAGAAACCAGAAATGGTGCGTACGGCGCCATCGTATTGGCTCTGGAAAAGCTGGGGTATTTCACGGCTAATGAAGGCTTTAGCCCGGAAGCTGCTGCGGTTGGGGTCATCCTTAAGCCAGGGAATTTCAAAGTTGAAATCCGCCAGGGCTCCGTACTGACCATAGGTAAAATTTAAACCCAGGTTCCAGGCATTACCCCAAAGGTTATTTTCCTGCAGCTGAATCTGACCAAAAAGCCCCTGGTTTTGGCTGTAGCCGATGCCACCGGAAAGGGAGCCGGTGGATTGCTCAGTTACCCCCAAAAGGATGATCACCTCCCCGGGCTTGCCGGGGATCGGCTTCAGGGTGACCTTCACATCGGAGAAGAGACCACTGGCATAAAGGCGCTTGATATCACCTTCCAGCTGCCTACGGTTAAAGAGCTTGCCGGGCCTGAGCGAGATCTCCCGGCTAACCACCCAGGGCTTGGATTTGCCCTTGATCGGCTTACCTTTGTCGTCGGTGGCATCGCCATTGGCATTGAGGAACTGCACCTCAATGGCTTCCACCAGGCCTTCCCGCACCGATAGTTCCACCACCCCCTCGGGGCTAACGCGGGTGGGACCGGTGATCCGAGCCAGGGAATAACCCTGCTCGGCATACCACTTCTGCAGTTCGCCTAGGCGCCTTTCCAGCGACTTGAGGTTGAGGGTGCGGCCGTAATCGGTGGCAAAAACATCCTTGATGCGTTCCTTAGGCAGCAGGGCCTTGGGGTTATCAAGCAGCACCTCCTTCAAAACGGGGTTTGGGGTGACGTTCACCACCAAGCGCACCCCCAGGGGGCCATCCACAGGCTGGATGCGCACATCACTAAACCAACCCGTGGCATAGATGGCGGCCAGATCGGTTTTTAACGAACTGCGGCTGGTCCTAGAGCCCGGTCGCACCGTGAGGGCGTCATAAATCGCCCGTTCAAGCCTTTCCTTGTCGGGGTGGTCGGCAAGACCCACCACCGCCACCTCACTGACCAACACCTGGGTTTCCGCCGCAGGTGCTGCCCCTGGGGCAACACCCGGCGAGCTTGCCCCAGGGGCTGAAGGGCTCGCCGAAGGGCTATCAACCCGCTCAGAGGCTGGCAGCTGCTGGCCGGCGGGGGGAGCGGCGGCGGGCCTGGGGTTGGGATCCCCTTGGGCATGGGCTGTGGAAATAAAGGCCGTTGTTGCCAACAGCGGAGCACTACAGCCGGTGGTAAGCAGCCCCTGGAGCAACTGCAAACGAAATGACCGGCGACGACCCGAACCCATGGGTATGCAAAGCATCAGCGGCCAAGCCGCAGTTCGGGTGAACTTACAGGTAGTTGCGGGGCTTTGGCCCCAGGCCTTGGACCCGTTTGAGGACCTCCCCATAGGCCTCGACAACCCCGCCGAGATCCTGGCGGAATCGATCCTTATCAAGAATTCGTTGCTCTGGGTTGACTCCGCCACTGCAATCCCAGAGGCGACAGGTGTCTGGGCTGATCTCATCGGCCAGCAACAACTGGCCGGCCTGGTTGCGGCCAAACTCCAGTTTGAAATCCACCAACTCAATGGCCAGGGGCTCTAGCAGCCGCCGCAGGCCTGCATTCACTTGGCGGGCCTGGCGCTCCAGCTCCTGGCGTTCAGCAGCAGTAACCAACTCCAATAAATCCAAACGGGCTTCGGTGAGCAGCGGATCCCCGAGGGCATCGTCTTTGTAGTAGAGGTCGAGCAGCGCCGGTTGTAGGGGGGTCTCCGGCGCCAGGGGCAGTTGCCGGCAGAGGGAACCGGCCGCCCGATTGCGCAGCACCACCTCCAGGGGCACGATCTCTAACTCCTGCACCGCCATCCAGCCGGGATTAAGGCAGCCCAGGTAATGGCTGGGCTGCCCCCACCGCTCAAGCGCCTCAAAAAGCCGGGCGGAAATTTCCCAATTCAGCAGTCCCTTGCCACCAAGTTGGGAAAATTTCTCGCCATTGAAGGCGGTGGCATCGTCCTTGAATTGCACCGCCACCACCCCGGCACGGTTGGTTTTAAACACCTTTTTGGCCTTGCCCTCATGGAGCAGGGCTTCGATGGCAAGGGAACTCATGGGCTGATCGGGCGACGCAACTGCTGCTCCAACTGCTGCAGTTCCTGCATTGTTGATGCTGGAGCCGCCGGATTAGTTAAAAGCCGGCCCAGCCGCAGCCGTAGGGCCTCCAATTCAACCGCCTCCTGGTGGCGGTGGGCGGCCAAATCCTGCAACTGGGAGGCACTGGCCTCCCCTGGATCCTGACGGAATTCACGCCAACGCTGGGTTTGCAACACCGCCTCCTGCTCCGGGGCGGTGATTGGCGCCCGGGGCTGCCAGCGCAGGCGCTGGCCCTGGAGCAACTGATCCTCAAGCAATTCGCGGCGGCTACGCAATGCCTTGGCCTCCTGCCAGCGGTCAAGCAACCAGAAGCGTTCCCGTTGGGCCTGGATCGCTTGCAACACCTTTAATCCTTCCTCCGTGCGCCCGAAACCGGCCAGCCCCTTGATTTGGGAATTGCGCGGGTCGAGCTGCCTTTCCAACTCCAACCATTCCCGCTGGCGCGCCACGGCCCCTGGCGCCAATTGGGCGGAGGCCAGCTCCTTGGCCAATTGCTGCTGCAGCTGCTCGCGGCGTTGCAGCTGTTGCACCAGGGAGCCAAAACGCCTTTGCCCCTGCTCCCGTTCGTTGGCATCGGGCACAGCAGTGAGCAGCGCCAGCTCCAGGGCGCGGCGTTTCTTAGCGGCCTCCTCCGTGGGCAACTGGCGCGGTAACTGACCGAAATAGGCCGGGGCCAACTGCTGTAACTGCTGGTCTGGGCGGGCCTGGCGCAGCCGTTCCAGGTCTTCCAGCAGCACCGGCAAAGCGAAGCTGCCGGGGTAGGGGTCAAAGCCCAGCCGCTGCTGGCGGCGGACCTCGGCCTTCGCCTGCAGCTGCAGGGCCTCCCGCTGGCGTTGCTGCCGCTGGGGGGTGAAGGAATCCCAAATGCTGCGGTCCACGGGCGGATCCAGCTGCAACTCCCGCTGGCGACGGTCAATGGCCTCGAGCTCCCGCAGGGGATTACCAGCGCTGCCCTGGAGGGCCAAACGGTTGATCCGATCCAGCAGCCAGCGGTCATCACCGAGCAAAGCCAGGCTTTGCTGCTCGGCCAAGAGATCCTGGAGCCGTTCCCGATGGTCGAGCCGTTGGGCCAAGCGCACGGCCAGATCAAGGCGGGCCAAGCGATCCGCCGCCGACTCCGCCCCAGGGCCAGCGGGCTCCCCCAGGGTTACTAATTCATCTAACAGGGCGCCCCGGCGCCCCTCCAGGGGCTCCTGGCGATCCAGCAAACGCTGGGCCAGCGACGGATTGCTGCTGGCATCGGCGATGCCACTGATCAGCACCGCCCGCTGGGCCATGGCATCCTCCAGGCGCCGGGCCAGCCGGGCGCGGCGGCCATTGGTTTGGGCGGCGGCAATGCCATTGCCCTGGGCCAACTGCAACGCCCTTTGGTCCTCCAGCAAAGCTTCACTAAGGCCCCAGGCAGCCCCCAAGGCTGACTGGTTAAGGGCCTCAGGCAACAGCGCCTCGGCCCGTTCAACCTGGCCGGTTTCGGCCAAGAGGCGGGCTGCCCAGCGCAAGCGTTCTGCGGTGGTGGCGGGGTCCACGGCTGGTTGCTGCAGCAGGGCCACCGCCCGTTCCTGCTCGCCGATGGCCTCCAACTGTTCCGCCTGCATTTCCAGGGCCGGGCGCTGGGGTAGCGGCTCCCCAGGGGCAGCTGGCTCCGCCAGGGGCAACAACAAACGAGAAAGATTTGCCGCCGCCGAGCCCCCCCCCGAGCCCTGGGCCAAGCGTCCGAGGGCGGCGGCGGCGCGGCGGTGGTCGAGGCCATCGTTGGCCGCCTGCCATTGCAGCAACAACCATTGCTGCCTGGGGGCCCCGGCCGCCGGACTAACCCGGGCCAACACCTGCAGGGCCCCGTCCGGGGCGCGGCAGGTGAGCAGGGCCTTGGCGTCTGCCAGCACCACCTCCAGCCCATGGTCATCGGCGTGGAGCTCCAACAACCGCTGGCGCAAGAGCCGTAAACGATCGTCTAAATCCAGGGCCAGGGCCTCCTGGCAACCGCCCACCAAAGCGGGGCGATCGCCCTTGAGCAAAAGGTTTTGAAACGCCTCAACGCTGCTGGCCCCAGGGGGTAGTGGGGCCGGGGGCCGGGGCTTGGGGGCAGCGGCGATCAGGCCAGCACCCATAAGCCAGGGGACCGCCGCCGCAGTAAGAGTGAAGAGCAAAACGGCGCGGAAGCACCGGGCAAGTATGGCTGTGGCACGAGTTTTGGTGGTGGGCTCCGGCGGGCGGGAAAACGCCCTGGCCTGGGCCCTGGCCCGCTCCCAGGGGCAACCGCAGGTGTGGCTAGCCCCGGGCAATGGCGCCAGTGGGGCGATTCCGGGTTGTAAAACCCTGGCGATCGAGGCCAGCCATGGGGCTGGCCTGGTGTCCGCCTGTGCTGAACACCAAATCGAACTGGTGGTGATCGGCCCGGAGGGGCCCCTCGCCGCGGGCCTGGCCGATCAGTTGCGGGCGGCGGGGGTGGCGGTGTTTGGTCCCGGCGCCGATGGGGCCCAGCTGGAGGCCAGTAAGCAATGGGCTAAAGAGCTGATGCGCGAGGCGGGGGTACCCACGGCCGGCTTCTGGGTGGTGGAAACCGCAGAGCAGGGCTGCAGCCTCGCCAGGGAGCTAGATCGGCCCCTGGTGGTGAAGGCCGATGGCCTCGCCGCCGGCAAGGGGGTAACTGTGGCCAGCAGCCTGGGGGAAACCCTGGCGGCGATAGAAGATTGTTTTTCTGGTCGTTTTGGCAGCGCCGGCCAGCGGGTGGTGCTGGAGGAAACCTTGAGCGGCCCAGAGGTGTCGGTGTTTGCCCTCACCGATGGTGAGCGGCTACTGCTACTGCCCCCCGCCCAAGACCACAAACGCATCGGCGAGGGCGACACCGGCCCAAACACCGGCGGCATGGGCGCCTATGCACCAGCGCCGCTGCTGGATGGCGCCGGCCTGGAGGAGGTGCGCAAGCTGGTGCTGGAGCCCGTGTTGGCGGCCCTGCGGCAACGGGGGATTTCCTATCGCGGCGTGATCTATGCCGGATTGATGCTCACCCCCAGCGGCATCCAGGTGATCGAATTCAACTGCCGCTTTGGCGATCCCGAATGCCAAACCTTGATGCCATTGCTGGAGGGGGACCTGGCCGGAGTCTTCTTGGCCTGCGCCGAGGGCCGGCTAGACAACGCGCCGCCATTAACGATTAGGCCCCAATGCAGTGCCTGTGTGGTGGCCGCCGCCGCCGCATACCCAGGGGAACCAAAACTTGGGGATCTAATTAATGATGCTGGCCCAGGTCTTGGCGAGGCTGGGGCCGACAGCTGCCAGCTGTTCTATGCCGGAGCTAAAGCCACTACCCCAGGCCCATTGGTCACCAGTGGCGGCAGGGTGCTGGCGGCAGTGGCCCAAGCGGCAGATTTCGATGCCGCCTTTGGAGCTGCCTATGGGCGCTTGGCCCAAGTGAACTTTGCTGGCATGCAGGCGAGGAGAGACATTGGCCACCAGGTGAGGAAGAGTTGAGGCAAAAGTCTGGGAAACCCCTTTACTGCCAACTAATCCTTGGATTAGCAAAAGCTTGCGTCCAAACATTTCCCAGGCCAGCCTTTTTCTTAACGGCCTCTCCCACTACCTAGGGTGAAGCCAATTACCCCTGCCATTCCCCTGAGCAGCACCACCCCCAAGCCAGCAAAGACCTCCGCTGAGCCCCTACCCCGCCGCAGCCTTGGGGAGGCCATCCAGCGCTGGTGGGCGGAATTCAGCCTGCAAACCAAGTTGCTGGCGGTGGCCACCCTGGTGGTGAGCCTGGTGATGACAGGGCTCACCTTTTTCTCCCTCAACGGCATCCAGATGGAGGCCCGCATGGGGGATACCCGCTACGCCCGCGACCTGGGGCTACTACTAGCCAGTAACGTCACCCCCCTGGCGGCGGAAGGCCGCGATCGGGAGCTGGCCCGGGTCACCGAAGACTTCTGGCGGGCCAGCCGCAGCCTGCGTTACATCTTCTATGCCGACCCCGAGGGGGTGATTTATCTGGGCATCCCCATCAGCCGTGTGGATAGCAGTGATGAACTGCTGGTAAGTCGCCGCCTCGAGATACCCCCAGACCTAAAAGAAAGACCCCAAAATCCGCTGATCCGCCAACACCTAACCCCCGATGGCCTAGTCACAGATGTGTTTGTGCCGATGCTCGCCGGCGACCGCTATCTGGGGGTAGTGGCCCTAGGGATTAATCCCAATGAGGCCGTTTTGGCCAGTGCCGCCCTCACCCGCGATGTGACCGTGGCGGTGTTTGTGTCGATCTGGGTGCTGGTGATTCTTGGGGCAGTGTTCAATGCCCTCACGATTACCCACCCCGTCAAAGAACTGTTGCGGGGGGTACGTTCCGTGGCCGAGGGTGATTTCGACACGCGCATCTCCCTCCCCATGGGCGGTGAACTGGGGGAATTGCTGGAGGGTTTCAACAACATGGCCTCGCGGCTCCAGGCCTACGCCGCCGCCAACATCGAAGAACTCACCGCCGCCCAGGTGAAACAACAGTCATTGATTGCCACCATGGCCGATGGCGCCCTATTGCTTGATCCAGAAAGCCTGGTGGTGTTGGCAAACCCCACCGCCCGCCGCCTATTCCGCTGGGAAGGCCGCAACCTGGAGGGCTGTGCCCTTGGCAGCCTCTTGCCCTCCAGCCTGGCCATGGAGCTCCAGGATCCCCTGGAACAGGTGCTAAACGGTATCCGCGACAATGCCGAAGTGCGCTGTGCCACGGGCGAACCGGCCCGCACCCTGCGCCTGGTGCTCCAGGCGGTGCGCGATGGCAGTGGTGAAACCCTCAAGGGCATTGCCGTGACCGTGCAAGACCTCACCAGGGAGGTGGAACTCAACGCCGCCCAGAGTCGCTTTATTAGCAATGTCTCCCACGAGCTGCGCACACCGCTGTTCAACATCAAGAGCTATGTGGAAACCCTCCATGACCTTGGCGATCAGCTCAGCGAGGAACAGAAGCAGGAGTTTTTGGCCACGGCCAACTCAGAGACCGATCGACTAACTCGACTTGTTAATGATGTGCTGGATCTCTCCCGACTGGAATCGGATCGGGTTTGGAATTTTGAACCGCTGGAACTACCCACGGCCATGGAACAAACTTTGCGCAGCTATCGGCTGAATGCCAAAGACAAAGGCGTAACGCTAGAGCTTGACGTGGCCCCACAATTACCCAGGGTGAGGGGCAACTGGGACCTACTTCTTCAGGTATTTGATAATTTAGTAGGCAATGCTGTTAAATTCACAGCCGCCGGCGGCACGGTACAACTGCGAGCCTATCCCTGGCCAGATATTTGCCCGCTTGAACCGGAAGATGCCTGCTCCCGGTTACCGCGGCTGCGGGTGGAAATCGCTGATACCGGTAGTGGCATAGGCGAAGATGATTGCCGCCGGGTATTTGAACGCTTCTACCGGGTAGAAAATAATGTGCACACTGAAGCAGGCACCGGCCTTGGCCTTTCAATCGTGCGGGGAATCCTTGAAAAACACGGCTCCCGCGTGCAGATAGTTAGCGAACTAGGCGTGGGCACCACCTTCTGGTTTGACCTGCCCCTGGAACAGGCAGACAACGACGAACTGATCTTGAAAGCCGTAAGTCGCCAACCCTCTCTGGTCGGGGTGTGAACCCCAATCGCCTAAAGATCGTCGCTAGCCACGCCCCGCACGATCCGTGAAAGCTCACTGCGCTCGTCAGTGGTGACCCGATGGGGCACCCCACTGATGATCCGCTCAAAATTGGCAAAGGAATCCTTAATCTCAGGCCCATGGCCAGTGATCATGAATTCTCGGATGGCCTTGTCGTGCCAAGAGCCACGCATCTTGAACACATTAAGAGCCCGGGACATCTCCCCACGGATCTCCACGTACTGGAGCAGCAAGATCGTGTCAGTAATTGTGGAAATATGCGAGTCAGTTATCGAATGGCTACCCATGAATTCCTCGGAAGTATTCGTGAAGAAGCCGGAAATCTCCTCTTGCTTGGCATAACCCGTCACACCGATCACAAACTGACGGAAGGCATTTTGACTAACACCCCGGGCCAGGGCTGAGAGCGAATCAATGGCCATCCGTGAGGGTTTGAACTGGCTGATTTCAGTTTTAATAATCTGCAGGTGATCTTCCAAGCCAGTGGATTCCGGATAGGCACAGATGATCTTGAGCATCCCCTCCGATTCCATCTGTTCAAAGTCCATGCCCCAGCTGGTGGCATTGCGCAATAGTTGCGCCCGAGACTCTTCATAGGCAAATAGAATTGCCCTTTCCTTATTGGCACAGGCATTTTCAAGGAATTTGCTCACCAGCAGGGTCTTGCCCGTGCCTGTGGCCCCAGTGGCCAGAATGATTGAATCCTTGAAGAATCCGCCACCGCACATCTCATCAAGACGCGGCACCCCAGAGCTAACACGCACATTTGAAGAGCGCTGGGTTAACTGCATGGCCCCTAGGGGGAAGATACTTACCCCATCGGGACCCATGGTGAAAGGAAATTCGCCCTTCATGTGGGTGGTGCCGCGCAGCTTAAGGATCTCGCAGGTACGCCGCCGCCGTTCCCCCTCCAAAACATTGCGCAGGATCACCACATTGTCGGAAACAAATTCCTCAACGCCATAACGGGCTATGGGCCCATATTCATCAATGCGCTCAGTGGTCATCACCGTGGTTACACCGATCTCCTTGAGCCTTGCTATCAGGCGAAAGATCTCACGACGCACCACTGAAATCGCATCATATTGCTGGAACACAGCGGTGATCGAATCAATGGCCACCCGCTTAGCTTTATACTTGCGAATCGCATAATTAACCCGTTCGATCAGGCCAGACAGGTCAAAGGAACCGGCCACATCCTGGCCCTCAGGATCAGGGGAGGCATCAAGAATAAATAGCTTGTCCTGGTCCACCATGCTCTGCAAATCCCAGCCAAAACTGGCGGCATTGCGCAGAATGTCTAAGGGGGATTCCTCGAAAGTGACAAAAATTCCCGGCTCATCAAAATTCTTGATGCCGTTGTGGAGAAACTGCAGGGAAAATACTGTTTTACCAGTGCCCGAGGTGCCGCTGATCAGGGTGGAGCGGGCAATGGGCAAGCCCCCATGGCAAACGTCATCAAACCCCTCTATCCCAGTGGGAAGCTTCTGCACCTGATTGAGGTGTGTGGGTTCAGAACTGTTTTCTGGCATTGCTGGGGAGGTCATAAAAAATGGCTATTCAGAAGCCTCTTCAAAGGAGTAGTTGTTGTCGTCATCGGTGAGCTCCTCGTAGAGAAGATCAAGACCAATCAGTACCCTTTCCCGATCTGAAAGATCACCGATTATTCGACGCACAGGCGGAGGAAGAATTTTGGCCAGGGTGGGTGTTGCCAAAATCTTGTCCTCCTCCGCCAGCTGGGGCTGCTTGAGCACGTCGATCACCTTGAGGGCATAGACCCCAAGGAATTCGGTCTCAAGGATGTTGCGGAGGGTCTTGAGGGCCCTCATCGAGTTAGGGGTGTTCCCCGCCACGTAGAGCTTGAGGATGTAGGTCTTTCTGGGGCTCATGACATTTCCACCTGACGTATGTAGGGGTCCCTAAGGCGACCTTGGCCAGAGGCACCATCCGGAGGGATTGAGCGTCGATACATCTCACACAGATGAGCCATCACATCGAGAAGAGCAAGGCGATAGTCCTGGAGGAACTCGCTCTTATGGCCCTCCAGCAATAGCTGCTTAGACCAACCATCCACAAGATTCATGTGGATTTCCACAGCTTTTGGAATCGGCAAGTCACTGAAAAAAGCCGTATTCACAAAGCTTTCGATCGCCTGGTTGGCGGCTGGGGGATCGCGAAAATAGCTGAGCAACACATCGCGATAACTGCGCTCGAGCGACTGGAGCAGTTCCCGCTGCTCGCCCTGGGCCAGGTTGCGTAGAAACAGGCGCGGGTCCCGCTTGTAAAACACCCCCAGGTAGCCGAGACGCCCCTCCAGGCGCTGGGGCAACTTCCAGTGCTCGGAGGGGGGCTGCTCCTCCGTGCCCTCCCGCTGAAGCCGATGCTGCAGGAAGCGGGAAACCGCCGCATCGAGGTTGTAGGGCAACTGCTCCAGTTGATCTGGCTGCAGATGCATCTCAGCCTCGTGATACGTCACCCCGCCGGTGACCTCACCGATCACCACCGCCGGCAACAGCAAACCCGTACGCCGCAAACGCTCCATGGCTTCGGGATCCAGGGCTTCCCCCTCGATCAACATGCCATCGAGTCCGTCCCAGCAGTCCTGCAGCTGCTCTAGGGGGATGGGCTTGAGCCGGTAGCGCCCCCCCTGGAGCCACTGGCCACAGGCCGCCAGCAGCTCCTGTTTTTGCACCAGGGCACCAATCACCAGATCCGTATCCACCATCAATAAAAAGGAAAGGCAGAAACCGTGCCGGAGGGCAGTATTGACTAAAGTTCTGTCGATCAGCGAAGATCTTTGTTTGTCTTTCGATTGGTCGTGAGCCAGGCCCAAAGACCGTGAGGTCTGCCTGGCCATGCCAACAGAGTTCCATGAGCCCAACTGAGAAAACCGCGGCGCCCGCTGCCGCAAGCCAGGCCGCGGAAGGCACCAGCCAGTACGCCATCGTTGAAGCCTCCGGCCAGCAGTTCTGGCTGCAGCCCAACCGCTACTACGACCTTGACCGCATCGCCGCCGATGTGGACTCGGTCATCACCCTCAAAGAGGTGCTGCTGGTGAGTGGCAGCAAAGGCGCCACCCTTGGCCAGCCCTATGTGAAGGATGCAGAGGTAAGCCTCAAGGTGATGGCCCATCGCCGCGGCCCCAAGCTGATCATCTTCAAGATGCGCAAGAAGAAAAAGACCCGCCGCAAAAATGGCCACCGCCAGGAGCTCACCCGAGTCATGGTGGAATCGATCACCGTGGCTGGCAAAGCACTGAGCTGAGGCTTTTAAGGCTGTGTTGCCAGCCCCCCAGCCCAGATCCCATACTTCATACCAAATAAGTTTTTTTCGCTTTCCACCCCATGGCCCACAAGAAAGGCACAGGCTCAACCCGTAACGGCCGCGACTCGAATTCCAAGCGCCTGGGCGTAAAACGCTTTGGGGGGGAGAAGGTCACCGCCGGTTCGATCCTGATCCGCCAACGGGGCACCTCGGTGTTGCCCGGTGTGAATGTGGGTCAGGGTTCTGACGACACCCTTTTTGCCCTGATTGATGGGGTAGTGGTATTCGAAACGATTCGCCGGGCCACCCGCGAACGCAAGCGCATTACCGTCGCCCCCCTCTGAGTCGCCCCCCCCTGCCCAACGGCAGGGGCCGCCCCTGGGCTCGCATTTCCCGCAGCAAAAGGCCCAAGCCCAGCAGGGTAAGGGCGAGTATTAGCCCATGGGGGACTGAAGGTTCCTTGGTGATTTCCCAGATTTCCATGGGCAGGGCACTGAGGAACACCCCCAACATCAACCATTCACCCCAGGGGGCCCGCCGCCAGGTGGCCACCGCAGCAATCACGATAAGTAAGCCATAGATCGCCGCCCCGGCCCCCACCAGCTCCAGCCGATCTGGGCCCGCCGCCACGGCCCTATCGGCCAGGTGGGCCAGCAGCTTGCGATCCGCCCCAGTCAGTTGATCCACCAAATTGGGTAGCTGGGCGTAGTGCCTACTGCCCACCGTGGCGAGGAAGGCCACCACCAAAAGCAGAAAGGCCTCCACCAGTTTTTTGATCAGCACCAGTTTCAGCAGCATCAGCGCAGGGTGTAGGTGCGGGCGGTGATCAGGTGGGGGTGGAAGCGTTCTAGGAAAAGGTCCTGGAGGGTCTCAAAAAACGCCTTGACCATGGTGGGGTCATCGAAGTGGAAGGGATATTCCCCTGCGAAACCCTTGAAGAAATACCAATTAAATAGGGCCGCCCCGGCCCCGGGATCGAGCCGTTCGGCAAAGCAGCGCAGTTGGGCGGCGGGATCAGGCAGATGCTCCAGCACATCCAGGCAAACAAGGCTGTCAAAGCGGCTGGGTAGCCCTGGGTCGTGGAGATCACGACAGCAATGCACCTTGGGGGCCAGGCCCAGCTGCTCAGCCCGATAGGCCACGAATTCCCTGTTGTGGCCGTTTAAATCCAGCATCCATACCCGCTCCACCTGGGGCAGCGCCGCCGCCGCCAGGGCATGGCTGCCAATGCCGCCGCCGAAATCCAGGTGCTGGCCGTGGGCGATTTCAGCTTGGAGCCGCAGGGTGGAGGCGATGTAATCGGCACTGCCCAGGTGCCAGGCAGCCAACTCATACAAATGGCCATCGCCCACTTCCGATTCATAGAAGGCCTCCGCTGCCTCAGCGGCAAAGGCCCCTGGGTGCAGGGCGGCCAGGGCGGCGGTGCTTAAGGGCAGCCTTTCCTCCAGGGCCTCGGCACTGAGCTGCAGATGCTGGGCCAACTGGCGGCGCAGGTCAAAGCCATCCTCCAGAAACTGGGCAATGCTTTGGTCCCCAGCCATTTTTTGCTCCGTTGCCATTTTTGGATCCCCTGGCTTCTCTTGATCCACTCTCGGTTGGCCCCCACCCCAGGGGGCAAGCTAGGGCTCCCCAGCCCCCAAGCCCCATGGCGGATCCCTGTGGCTTCCTGGTGATCAACAAACCGGCCGGCCCCAGCTCCCACGACTGTGTGGCCACGGCCCGGCGCTTGCTCCACACCCGGCGGGTGGGCCATGGGGGCACCCTGGATCCAGCAGTAACAGGGGTTTTACCCCTGGCCATCGGCCCTGCCACCCGGCTACTGCCCTACCTCGATGGCCGCAAGTGCTACGAGGGCAGCGTGCAGCTAGGGCTGCGCACCAGCAGCGATGACCTCAGCGGCAGCGTGCTGGCCGAGGGCCCCTGGCCAAACCTCAGCGCCGCCGCATTGGAGCCATGGCTGGCGGGGTTCCGCGGGGCCCAACAACAAAGCCCCCCCGCAGTAAGTGCCGTGCATGTGGACGGCGAAAGGGCCTACGCCAGGGCCCGTCGCGGCGAAATCCTGGCCCTGCCGCCGCGGCCGGTAATGATCGAGACCCTGGAACTCACCGGCTGGGATCCCCTAACGGGCCGGCTGTCCCTGCGCCTCAGCTGCTCCGCCGGCACCTACGTGCGTTCCCTCGCCCGGGACCTGGGGGAAAAACTGGGGTGCGGTGGCTGCCTCGCCACCCTGCGCCGCACCGCCGCCCTGGGCTTCCAATTGGAGCAAGCGCTCGAACTAGAGCAGCTGAGCCCAGAAAGTCCACTGATCGATCCGATACAGCCCCTGGGCCATCTGCCCCAACGGCAGCTAATGGAGAGCGAATGGCTGGCCTGGACCAGGGGGCAACGGCTGGCAGGGATGGTGGGTGAATCCGAGCAAGGATCCGAATTTGGCCCCGACCAGGCCTGGGTGATCCTGCGGCCCGATGGCAGCCTGGCGGGCATGGCCCGCCAAAGGCCTGAGGGCAGCCTGCAACCGAAACTGGTATTTGACGCCGCCGGCTAAGTCCCCGCTTAATACCCATGGCAGGCCACAGCAAATGGTCCCAAATCAAGCGGCAAAAAGCCGTGGTAGATGCCAAGCGGGGGGTGGTATTCACCCGCTTGGCCCGGGAAATCACCGTGGCCGCCAGGCAGGGGGCCGATCCGGCCGGCAACTTCCAACTGCGCACCGCCCTGGAAAAAGCCCGGGCCGCCGGGGTGCCCAACGCCAACATCGAACGGGCGATCGCCAAGGGCTCGGGCCAAGGGTCGGAAGACGGCGACAGCTTTGAGGAGGTGCGCTACGAGGGCTATGGCCCCGGCGGGGTGGCCGTGCTGGTGGAGGCCTTCACCGACAACCGCAACCGCACCGCCGCAGACCTGCGCCTGGCCTTCGGCAAAAACGGCGGCAACCTTGGCGAAAGCGGCTGTGGGGCCTACCTATTTGCCCAGCGGGGGGTGGTGTGGCTGGAGGGGGACAGCCCCCTCGACGAGGAGCCGCTGCTGGAGCTGTTACTGGAGCAGGAGGTACTCAGCTATGAACTTGAGGGCCCCCAGGGGGAAATCTGGTGTGAGCTGCCGGCCCTGGAGCGGCTGCACCGCAGCCTCACGGAGGGGGGCTGGCCCGTGCAGGGGGCGGAACTGCGCTGGCAACCCCAAACCTTGATCGCCCTGGCGGCTGGGGAGCAACTAAGCCAACTGGAACGGCTCCTAGACAGCCTCGAAAACCTTGATGACGTGCGAAGCGTGAGCTGCAATCTCACGGTTCCGGAGGCCAATTAGTAGCGCCCTGCCAGCAGAGACCTGCTAGGTCAAGGCACTGGCGGCTTCCCGATCACAGAGCACCCGCCAGTGGCCATGGCCCTGGAGCCAGCTGGCCGGCAATGCCCCATGGGGGGGCTCCTCCAACACCCGGCGCAACACCTGGGCCTTAGCCGCGCCAGTAACCACCAGCAGCAACTCCTGGGCCCCCAGGATTTCCGCCAGCCCCAGGGTGATCGCCAGGGGGGGCACCGCCGCGGGATCCCCCCCAAAGCCAGTGGCGTTTTGGCGGCGGGTCTCGTCACTTAGTTCTAGGCAACGGCAGCGGGCCTCGGGCAAGCAGGGGGGCTCGTTGAAACCCACATGGCCGTTGTTGCCTAGGCCCAGCAACTGCAGCCCCAGCCCCGCTTGGAGCACCGCCTGGCGATAACGCTCCGCCTCGGCGGCCGGGTCGGGGGCCAGGCCATTGGGCAGGGCCAACTGGCCTGGGGCTAGCCCCAGCGGATCACCCAGCTGGGCGGCCATATATCCCGCAAAGGACCGCGAATCCGTGGGCGCCAAACCCACATATTCATCAAGGTTGAAACTGCGCCAGCCGCTGGGCTCAAAACGTTTATCTGCCCCCAGCAAGGGCCGTAGCGCCCCGTAGAGGGGCAGCATCGTGCGGCCGGTGGCTAAACCCGTGGGCGGCCGCCGGGGATCCAGTAAGGCCTCGGCCAGCAGGGTGGCCCCCCGGCTGGCCACCGCCCCTTGGGTTGGCAACACCTCCAGGCTGGGGCCGGCAGCAACAGACATAAAAAGGCAACTAGGGGTTGGGGGGAGCCTTTGGCCAGGCTGGCCCAGGGGGCCCCCCATTGGCCAGGGGGGCGTAGGGCTCCAACTGTGCCCCCAGGTAGTAATGCCGCAGGATCGCACTAAAGCTTTCCCCCTGTTGGGCCAGGCCAAAGGCCCCCCACTGGCTCATCCCCACCCCATGGCCGTAGCCGCGGCCCACCGCCACCAGGGGGGCATTCAGCCCTAGCCATTCCCCCACCTGATCAAAGGGATTTGTGGGGGGGGCAGGGCGTTCGAACTGCACGAAGGTGCTGCGCAAGCCAAGGCGCTGGCGTAACTCTCCGGCATCGAGGCGCAGCTCCCCGGAGGGGCCCCGCACCAGCACCCGCTTCAGCCGGCCCGTGCTGGTGGTTTCCAGCGGTTCAATGGAATTGGCCCCACCGATCTCCCGGAAGGAACTCAACAGGGTGGGACCATCCAGCGGTTTGGTCCAGCGATACACCGGACTGGCCTGGTCAAAATCAGGCACACTTTTCAGATAGGGCATCTGCCGTGGCCAAATCTCACCGCTGTTTTCGGTGAAGCCACCGCTGCTACTGAAAAAAACTGCATCAATAAGCTTGTTGGCATAGGTGAGCACCAGGCTGCGGGTGCTTTGCACCGCCTGGCGGGTGCTGTCGGTTTCCGATTCCAGGCCCCGATACACCTGGCTGCTCACCGTGGCCCGCAGGTCATAGGGGGCAGAGGGCTTGAGCTGGCGCAGGGCATAGGTGCGGGCCGCCACCGACTGCACCCGCAACGCCTCCAGGGGCCACTGGGCCGGCATCTCCGCCCCAACCACACTGGGCAGATAGCTCTCCAGCCCCAAGCGATTAATCGCCTGCAACCGCCCCTGCTCCAGGCGCAGCTGCAGCCGCCCCCGGTAGCGCCTCTGCTGCAGCCAAAGGCTGCCAGTGGGGCTATCAGGGCTGATCCAGAGTTCCCCCTGGGGGGCGGCGCCGGCCCCCTCGATGCCAGCGGCACTGGCCCGCAGGGTTAAGCCAGCCTCCAGCACCCCCAGGGAACGCCCCTGGCCGTCCTGAAGCAACAAACGCCCTTCCCCAGGCACCACCCGCAGGGCGGCCCCTTCGTCCACCAGCACCCGCAGCTGGGGTTCAGCCCCTAGGGCCGTGGAAAGAGCAAGAACAAGGGGAATCAACAGATGCCAGGGCTGCCGTGGCACCATCAAAGCTGGGGCGAAGGCATGGCGCCATTGCAGGTCACCTTTCTCGGCACCAGTTCAGGGGTTCCCAGCCGCAGCCGCAACGTGTCGGCGGTGGCCCTGCGCCTGCCGCAACGCTCGGAGCTGTGGCTGCTGGATTGTGGTGAGGGCACCCAGCACCAATTCATGCGCAGTGAATTGCGGGTGTCACAACTACGGCGAATTTTTATCACCCACATGCATGGGGACCATGTGTTTGGCCTGCCAGGGCTACTGGCCAGCCTCGGCATGGCTGGCACCTGCCCGGCCGTTGACCTCTATGGGCCAGCGCCCCTGGAGGCCTTTGTGCTGGGGGCGCTCCAGCACTCCTCCACCCGCATCGGCTATCCGCTCCGATTCCACCGGGTGGAGGCAGCCGCCACCAGTGGCGAACCGTTGCTGGTGGATGGGGAGCTCACGGTCACCTGTGCCCCCCTGAAGCACCGGATCCCGGCCTTTGGCTATCGCGTGCAGCAACAACCCCGGCCAGGCCGTTTCAACATCGACGGGGCCCGGGCCCTGGGCCTACCACCAGGACCCCTCTATGCCCGCCTCAAGGCTGGCGAAACGGTCACTTTCCCCGATGGCCGCCAGGTGGATGGCCGCAGCCTCTGTGGCCCGCCCCAGCCCGGATTAGCCCTGGCCTATTGCACCGACACGGTGTTTTGTGAGGCGGCCGTGGGCCTGGCCCGGGGCGTCAATCTGTTGATCCATGAGGCCACCTTTTCCCACCGGGATGCGGAAATGGCCTTCCAGCGCCAGCACTCCACCAGCACCATGGCCGCCCAAACGGCTGCGGAGGCTGGAGTGGAGCAGTTGGCCCTCACCCACCTGAGCCCCCGCTACGCCCCTGGCAATGGCGAAACCCCGGAGGATCTGCTCAAGGAAGCCCAGGCGATCTTTAGCAATAGCCTGCTGGCCAAAGACTTTCTCAGCCTGGAACTGAGCCCCGGGCCCTGCAACAGTTCGTGAGTCGCCCCGGGATTCCGCCCCAGAGGACCGGTTGCGCGTGATACAAGGGCTCAGGAGTCCGTCCCCTTGCACGCTTCCTCCATGTCCACTGTTCTCCAGGGTCTGCGGCGCGTTGTCGTAATGCTGCTGCTTCCCGTCGTTCTACTGCTACTGGCCCCTGCGGCCCAGGCGTTGCAGTGGACTGCCGAGACCCTGACCGTTCCCGCTGATCCCAGTGGCACCACGGTCACCTTCAGCGAGTCGGAAATCAAAGCAGGTCGCAAGGTCTTCAACGACAGCTGCGGCACCTGCCACGCCGGTGGCATCACCAAAACCAACCAGAATGTGGGTCTTGACCCCGAAACCCTGGCCCTGGCCACCCCACCCCGGGATTCGGTGAATGCCCTGGTCGACTACATGAAGGATCCCACCTCCTACGACGGGGAAACTTCCATCGCCGACCTGCACCCCAGCCTGCGCAGCTCCGATGTTTTCGTGAAAATGCGCGACCTCAATGACGAAGACCTACGCCGGATTGCCGGCTACATCCTTGTGGCCCCAAAGGTGCAAGGCCAGCAATGGGGTGGCGGCAAGATCTACTTCTGATCTAATTCAGGTAAGTTATCCGTTCCCATTAAACCCTTAGGCCCAACTGGAACGGATAACCAGCCCAGGGGAACTTTCCCAGGCAAGTCAATTACATCTAGGTAATTACATCTAGGCAATTGCCTTCATTCAACAACTTGCGATTGCTTATATCTACATGCCGTTGTTCGATTGGCATAATTTAGCTGCTTCAATTTAATTCGCTAAATTCAATGGCCTTAATTAACTTACCTGGGTTGACTTGCTTGGGCTGATTTGTTTGGGTTTACTTGCTCGACTGAAACAGCCCAACAAAGCAGACTTTGCTCAATCTTTACCTTGATCAATAGTTAATATAAATTTGATTTAGGGTGCGTGCCCAGCCCCCAAGGTTCAACGCGGATCATCGTTCTTCTGTTTCCTCAGGGTTCTCGGTTAACTCCGAGGACGTTTTTTTTGCGTACCACCACCGCTGTAATTCCGGACTAAGCCGTTCGGCAAACAAGGTGAGCACCGTTTGGGTGGGCTTCAAACCCGGTTGCAGCAGCTCAACCACATAGCTGGGACAGCGCCGGGCCGCCAGGTCAGGCACAAAGCGCCTGCCCACCCGCCGCCAACTCGGTTCCTTCGTGCGCCACTGCAGGCGGCAGCAGGGCCAGGGCAGCTCCTCCCGGTCAAACAGGCGGCAGCAGGGGCCCAGCACCCGAAAGCTGTACATGCCGCCGGGGCTGGGGTGCTCCGTGCCGCTAGCCAGCAGCTGGTCGTGGGATAGCGGCGGTAAAGCAGTCACAGGGGAGCGGTCACAGGGGCGTAGCAGAGACCAGGGGTGATCAGCTACGAAAAAGCCACCCCCAAGGGGGTGGCCAGAACTGCTCAGCGGCCGCAGAACGGCCCTTGGCAGCCAATCAATACAGCTCTTCTTCCGAGTGGGTCTTGATGGTGCAATCGCTGGTGGGGTAAGCCACGCAGGTCAGCACGAAGCCCGCCTCGATCTGATCGTCGTCCAGGAAGCTCTGGTCGCTCTGGTCAACGGTGCCAGAGGTGATCTTGCCGGCGCAGGTGGAACAGGCGCCAGCACGGCAGGAGTAGGGAAGGTCGATGCCCTGTTCCTCGGCTGCGTCGAGGATGTACTGGTCATCGGGCACTTCAATGGTCTTGTTCAGGCCCTCGCTTTCGTTGACGAGGGTGACCTTGTAGGACGCCATGGCAGTGGTGGTTGCTCAGGTCCTCGGCAAGCCGGGCCTGTTGGGCGGCACCTTTCTACACCTCATTGCGGCCCCCCACGGGCTGAGGCAGGGGAAGGCCAATGAAAATTGAGGTATAGATAAGCCTGGTTTATGCCCGGCGAATCTCCAGCAGGGCCCAGCGGGACTGCTCCGCCCCCAGCCGACACCGCCAACCAAGCGGCTCCAGCACTGCCACCAGGGGCTCCACCTGCTCCACCAGCAAGCCACTGAGCAAGCCCACCCCCGTGGGGCTGACCAGCCCCTCGAAGCTGGGGCCCAGCTCCGCCAGCACCGGCGCCAGGATGTTGCAAAGCAACACCTCGGCCCGCCTACCGGCCAACAGCAGAGCCAGGGCCTCCGCAGAGCCCTGGGCCACCTGCAAGCGGCCGGCGCTGAATTGATTGAGGGCTGAGTTTTCAGCGGTGGCCCGCACCGCCAGGCTGTCGGTGTCGGTGGCCAGCACCTGGCTGGCCCCCAGGGCCAAGGCAGAGATGCCGAGGATGCCGCTGCCGCAACCGAGGTCAGCCACCAGGGCGCCAGCCAACTCAAGGCCCTCCAGGGCCTCCATGCAAAGGCGGGTGGTGGGGTGGCTACCGGTGCCAAAGGCGCTGCCAGGATCTATGCGAAGCACCTGCCGCTGGCGGTATTCCGGAGGTAATTCCAACCAAGCCGGCAGGATCAGCAGCAGCTGGCCCACCGGATCTGGCTGCCAGTGCTGCTTCCAGCTCAAAGCCCAGTCCTCCTCCGCCTGCCGATGCCAGCGCAGCGGTGGCAACTCACAGCCAAAGGGCTCAGCCAGGGCGGCGAGCGCCTCGCCCAGCCGCTGCCGTTCCGTTTCAGGCCAATCGGGCTCCGGCAACCAGGCCACCAGGGTGCGCAGTTGCCGTTGTTCTGGACGGAACTGCAGGGCGACCCGCTGAATCCCAAGGGTTTCCAGGCGCCACAGCAAAGACTCCTCCAGCTCTCCTGGCGGCTCCAATTCGAGGCGCCACCAGGAGGGAACAGGGGAGGTCATGGGTCAGAGGGTGACGGGATGGGCCTCCTGGATGCCATTGATGGCATAGATGCTGGTGAGCAGGCTGGGGGGGATGGGGTCATCCAGGCTCAGCACCATCACCGCATCGCCACGCACGATGCGACGGCCCACCTGCATCGAGGCGATGTTCACATTGTGCTCACCCAGCAGGGAGCCGAGATGGCCAATGATCCCAGGCATGTCCCGGTGGCGGGTAAACAGCATCTGACGGCTGGGGGGCACGTTGAGCGGGAACTCATCGATGCTGGTGATCCGCAGTTCCCCATCGGCAAACACAGCCCCGGTCACGGTGTGGCTGCCCTGGGAATTGCGGCAGGAGAGCTGCAGCGAACCACCGGCGAAATCGTGGCTGGCAGCGTCCTTCACCTCGAGCACATGGATGCCCCGGCCCTTGGCCTCCAGGGCGGCATTCACGTAGTTGATCCGATCCCCAAGGGCGGAGCTGAGTAGCCCCTTTAGGGCGGCCACCACCAGGGGCTGGCTGGGGTGCTCGGCAAATTCGCCCTGGAGGCGCACCTCCAGTTCCTGCACTGATCCCCCAGACAACTGGCTGAGCAGCAGCCCCAGGGTTTCGGCCAGTTGCAGGTGGGGCCTGAGCTGCTCCATCACCTCCGGGGTGAGCCCCGGAATATTCACGGCACTGCGGGCGGGCAGCCCCAGCAACACATCCCTGATCTGTTCAGCCACATCCACCGCCACGTTCACCTGGGCCTCCTCCGTGGAAGCCCCCAGGTGGGGAGTGAGGATTAGGCGCTCGCCAACGCTGCGCAGGGGCGAATCAGCCTCCAACGGTTCTTGGGCATACACATCAAGGGCGGCACCGGCGATCACCCCGTTTTTGAGGGCAGTGGCCAGGTCGGCCTCATTGATGATTCCGCCCCGGGCACAGTTCACCAACCGCGCCGTGGGCTTCATCTTGGCCAGCAGCTCCGCATTCACCAGGTTTTCGGTGTCGGGCGTGCGGGGCAGATGCAGGGTGATGTAGTCGGCTTCCTTAAAGAGGGGCTCCAGGGCGCTTAGGCGCACCCGCAGCTGTTGGGCCCGCTCATTGGAGATGAAGGGGTCGTAGGCAATAACCTCCATGCCCATGGCCTGGGCCACCCGGGCCACGTGGGAGCCAATTTTGCCCAAGCCCACCACACCGAGGCGCTTCTTGTAGAGCTCATTGCCCACATAGGTTTTGCGGTCCCAGCCGCCGGCGGCGGTGCTGCTGTGGGCCGCAGGAATGTGGCGGGCGAGGGCCAGCCTCATCGCCAGGGCATGCTCAGCGGCGGCAATGGTGTTGCCCTCTGGGGAATTCACCACCAGTACGCCGTGCTTGGTGGCCGTGGGCACATCCACGTTGTCCACCCCCACGCCAGCGCGGCCGATGATCTTGAGCCGGGGCGCTGCCTCGATGATCTCTGCGGTCACCTGGGTGCCGGAACGGATCATCAGGGCGTCGTAGTCGCCAATGATCTGTTTCAGCTCCGCCGGGGGTAACCCGGTGCGCACGTCAACTTGGGCCACCTGGGAAAGGATGTCGATCCCTACCTGGTCGATGGGGTCAGACACCAAAACTTTGGTCATGGTCCGCGGGGCAGGCGCGGGTGCAGTGTAGGGATCGCTCCTATGGGCTTCGATTCGGATGGGCCTCTACGTGGCAGTGGTGCTGGATAAATGGGAACGGCTGGAGCGGCTCCGCCAGGAATTAGCCAGTCAGCAGCCCCCCCTGGGCCTGCGGGCCGTGGGCGCCGATGCCCTTGACCCGAAAACCTTGCGGGAATTAAACCCAGCCCTAGACCGGCGGGACCGCCAGCGCTCCATGGCCCGCTGGTTGCTGCCCTTTGGGTTTGCCGCCGGGGTGATGTTCACCTTCATCACCAACCTCGACACCTTTGGCTTCGCTGGCCCCATCGGCCAACCCTTGATCGGCGGCCTGCTGGGCCTTGGCTCTGGCTGGATGGGCAGCTATGCGGCGGCGGCCAGCGTCACCGGCGAAGGAGATGACCAGATCCGCACCGTGCGCAACCGCCTGGAAGAGGGCAACTGGGTGCTGCTGGTGGAGGCCGTTAGCGGCGACGCCATGCCCTGGGGCTTAATTCAAAAGGCCCGCCCCCAGGCCGTGGTGCGCCTAAAAGACGACTAATGCTGCCCCGTAAGGAGCTATTGACAGGCGCCGCCCACCCCGAAGCCCTGGGCCAGCTGCTGGAGTTAGCGGAAACCGCCCTGCGCACCTACCAGCCCTGCTGGAGCGGCTTTCTGGCGGCACCGGTGTGGGAGGAAGCCGATGCCCGCTTTGGCCCCCTGGGGGAACTGCAGGTCACGGCGGAGGGGGGCTACGGCCAAGCGGAGCGGCGGCGGTTGCGACTGGAACGCCTGGACAGCCCGCCCCCCCTAGAAGTACCCATCGCCCTGCTGGAAATCAGCGGCAATTTTCTTTTTGATCCGGCCGAAGCCGCCGATTTCCGCCTGGCCCTGGAGCAGGGCGGCGTGGCCGCGGCAGCCCTGGGGGATCTGCTGGTGCGGGGGGACCGCGGCGCCCTGCTGATCTGCAGCCCGGAGGCGGCCCTAGCCCTGCAGGGACAGCCCCTGCGGGTGCGCAGCGTCACCTGTGAACTGCAGCCAGCGGCCTGGGCCCTGCTGGGGGCCCAGGTGCCCCGTCAAAAAACAATCACCACGGTGGAGGCCTCCCTGCGCCTGGATGCGGTGGCCTCCGCCGGATTTGGCCTTTCCAGAAGCCGCATGGCCGAACTAATCCGCCTGGGCAAGGTACGTATCAACTGGAACCCCGTGGACAGCCCCAGCCGCGAACTCAAACCCGGCGACCGGATTCAACTGGTGGGGCGTGGCGAATTAGTACTCGAAACGGTGCTGCTCACGAAACGGGACCGCTGGCGACTAAGCCTAACCAGGGTTGTTTAACTGGGCAGCAAATAGGGGGCAAATAAGAAAGGCAATACAAGCCCAATTTTGAATTATCAAATCGCCGCCAACCTAAAGCCATGCTGATGTTGAATCAGCCGCTGCAAACAACCTCGCAGATGTCTAACTAAAAACTCAATCCGCGGACTGGAAACCAGGTCTCGGTGCACAACCAAAGCATCACCTGAGTTAAAATTCAGCGGTAAATCAAGGGTCGTAAGGTGTGGTTGCTGGACCAGGGAAAGCCCAGAGCCATAGTTAATTGTTGCCTGGTCGTGGCATTGGCCTTGCCAGGAATCATGGTCATAAAATTGCATCCTTACTGGCGAATTCCATAGGCCCAATTCCTGCAAACGTTTTTCCGTTTTCGGCAACAAACCGGCGGGCAATGCCAAGGTAGGGAATCGATTCACATCCCTAAAAGTTACGCCCCTCACACCAGCCAGGGGGTGGGATTTACCCACCACTAAACGCACGGGCATTGTTGCCAAGGGCACCACAGCAAGATCCGGATCATCCTCCTCAGGATGATCCGGCGGCGAAATTAACCAGGCATCCACCACCCGCTGGCGCAGCAACTGGTGGGCCCTAACAAGGCCTAGATGGTCGAAGACACCGGTGCACCAACCCGCTGGGGGTGAAGCCAGGACAGGCTGCCACCAAAACACCCCCTCCAATCTCAAAGGGGCACCACTCTTCAGCCGGTGCAGTTGGTGGAGTTGTCTTTCCAGCCGTATGAAGTCATGGCAGCCTTCCAGATCCCATTCCCCCGCCCGTTGCACCAACTGGAGCCCCAACAGCTGGAGCACCTCCCGGGTCTTACGACTGACGGTGGACTGGTGCATTTTCACTGCCTTGGCAGCGGCAACACCACTGCGCCTCCAGATCAACTGGTCCAATGCGTCTAGCGCATCGATTTCAACCATTTGATAGGAATTTCAAGGCACTAAATAATAGTGACAAATCCACTGGGGCCTTGCCTAGGCCTGGGGTTGGATTTGACAGTGGTGAACCCTAGCGAGTATGAGGGATTCGGTTGACAAGCCCTGGCCAGAGGGACGCAGCAGCCCAATAGGGCGATTAGCTCAGAGGTAGAGCACTACCTTGACACGGTAGGAGTCACTGGTTCGATTCCAGTATCGCCCACTTCCCTTTAATTAGCAGCATGCAGGAACCGGTGGTGGTGGTGGGTCTCGGCCGTTCCGGCACCGGTGCGGCCCGCCTCCTCCATGGCCGGGGGGAAAACGTCTGGCTGATCGACAGCAACAACACCAGCGAACTGCAACGCCAGGCCGATCAGTTGGCCCTGGAGGGTATCCAGGTGGAATTGGGGCAACCCCTGGCCCTGGCCAGTTTTGAGGCCTTGGTGCCCCCCCCCAGCCGGGTGGTAGTAAGCCCCGGCATCCCCTTTGACCACCCCGTGCTGAACCAGCTGCGCGACCGGGGCATCGAAGTGGTGGGCGAAATGCAGGTGGCTTGGGAGGGGCTATCAGGCGTGCCTTGGATCGGCATCACCGGCACCAATGGCAAAACCACCGTCACATCCCTGGTGGGCCATCTGCTCCAGCAGGCCGGCCTTGATGCCCCGGTATGCGGCAACATCGGCAGCTCAGCGGCGGAACTGGCCCTGGCCTGCCAAAACGGCAGAAAGCCTGATTGGGCAGTGGTGGAACTGAGCAGTTTCCAAATCGAAGCGGCCCTGGCCCTGGCCCCCCGCATCGGCGTTTGGACCACCCTCACCCCAGACCACCTAGATCGCCACGGCAGCGTGGATAACTACCGCAGCATCAAGGCAGGGCTGTTGCGCCATTGCGAACTGCAGATACTCAATGGTGATGACCCAGACCTGCGGGCCCATGCCGACGCCTGGCCCGATGCCGGCTGGGTCACCACCGGGGCGAAGGAGAATTTACCTGCCGGTGCCAGGGCTCTGCTCTGGATGGCAGGGGACCAGGTGCTAGGGCCAAAGGGGCCCCTGCTGGATGCCAGGGCCCTGGCCATGCCCGGCGCCCACAACCGCCAAAACCTGCTGTTGGCCGCAGCTGTGGCCCAGGCGGCGGGGGTCAATGGCGAGTGCATGGAAGCCGCCTGCCGCAGCTTTCCCGGGGTTGCCCACCGGCTGGAACTGATCCGGGTCCACCGGGGGGTGAGTTATTACAACGACAGCAAGGCCACCAACTACGACGCCTCCCTAGTGGCGCTCCAGGCCCTGGATCGGCCCCTGGTGCTGCTGGCCGGGGGCCGGGCCAAACGGGGCGAACCGGCCAGCTGGCTCCAGGCCCTCGGGGAAAAGGCAGTGGCGGTGGTGTTATTTGGAGAGGCGATGCCCACCTTCAACGAATTACTAGGCGCCAGTGGTTATGGCGGCAGGATTGAGCAACAGGAACACCTAGATCAGGCCCTGCCCCTGGCCCAGGCCCTGGCCGAAGAACTGGGGGCCAGCAGTGTGCTGCTATCGCCCGCCTGCGCCAGCTTTGACCAATACCGGAATTTTGAGCTAAGGGGTGAGCATTTCCGCCAGTTAGTACAGGCCCTGCCCCCGAATCCATGACGATGAATTGGTGGCTAATGAAAAGCGAACCCGATGTTTTTGGGATCGAGCATCTCAAGGCAGAGGGCAGCACCCTCTGGGATGGCATTCGCAACTACCAGGCGCGCAATTTCATGCGCTCGATGGCGGTGGGTGATCAGGCCTTTTTTTATCACTCCAATGCCAGTCCCCCAGGAATCGTTGGCCTCATGGAAGTCATAGAGGTGGGCCTCACTGACCCCAGTCAATTTGATCCCAGCAATAAATACTTTGATGGCGCCTCCAAGCCAGAGGCCCCCCGCTGGGACTGCGTGCGACTGGCCTACCGGGGCAGGTTTAAGGAGCTATTTAGCCTTGATCGCCTCAAGGAACTGTTTGATGCGGAGCAGTTGCCCGTGGTGCGCAAGGGCAACCGCCTATCGATCATGCCCGTGCCCGCCGAAAGCGCTGGCCGCCTCTTGGGCCTGCTGGGTCCTATGCAGCTTTAGGGCGATTGCTGGCGGAAGCGAGAAGCTACCGCTAAGTTCGGCCGAACGTCCCCCCCCCATGACCGCCGCAGGCCAGCCCGCTTCCGCTCTGCCGATTGTTCAGCTTGTAAAGCAGGGCTGGGCTGCCTTTGCCCGCGCCCCCTGGCCTTTCATCGGCTTCACCCTGGTGGGGGGGCTGTTGAATCTGCTTACCCAATCAATCCAAGAACACGCAAGTTCGGCCATCGAAGCCAACACTGGTTTACCGATCCTTTGGATTCTGATCTTCCTGGGGGGCCTAGCCTTAAACGTAATAGCCAGCCTTTGGATGAACTTGGGCCTGTTCAGGGGGGCCTGGAAGGCAGTGGGGGGAGCAGCACCCAAGTTTGCAGACTTTTTGCGTTGGGACAGCCGAGCAATGACACGCCTCTTCTGGATGGCTTTCTTGCTGCTGGGCATCAATCTGCTGGTGATCTTGGTGGCAGGTTTAGCTGGGGCCCTGCTCAGCCTTATCCGCGTTGAACTAATGGCTCTGCCCCTAGTGGCCGGAGTGCTGGTACTTATTTATGTGGCCATAACCCAGATGTTCCACTTGCCCCTGGTGGTGGCCCGCGGTGAAAAACCGCTGGCCGCATTCCAGGCCGGTCGTCACGGCATTGATCCCCAGTTCTGGCGTCTTCTGGGCTTTGCAATCTTGATGGTGCTCATCACCCTGGGGGGTCTTCTTTTGTTTGGGGTGGGCATCCTGGTGGCAGCACCTGTGGTGGTTTGCAGCCTGGTGGCTGCCTATCAACACTTGTTTGATAAAGAAGACCGCACCGGCTTTCTGCAGGAAGGCTAAAAACAGTCCCCCTGCAGTAGCGCCCGCACAAAGGCGCCACTGGCAGGGGCCGGCCAATGGCCCTCGGCCCCACGGCCGGCCCCCAATGCGGCGCCCTCCAGCACAAAGCGCAGGGCCCACTGCTGGCGGTCACCACTTAATTCCAACCACCAGTGGCCCTGTTCTAAACAGAGTTCCAGCTGCTCTTCCGCCATCAATTGATCCGCCAAGGCCTGATGTTCAGCCCCTAGGCGCTCGCACAAATTTTTCAACTCTGCCAATTCCTGGCCCGTGAGTTCAATGGCCCAACCCTCCCCACCAATGAGGGCCTGGTAGGGACTGCGACTGGGATCAATCGCCAGCCGCCACCCGGGCCCCTGGCGTTGGATGGGGGCCAAACCGTTCAGCCGGGCAACAGGTCTGGCTGATCCTGCTCATCGCTGAGTTCAATGATCGCCCGCTGCACAGGCTTCACCATGCTGTCGTCTAGCAGCCCCTCAAAATCATCAAAGCGCCGTTGTTTTGCCCGGAAAGCAATCTTCACGGTGGTGAGATAACGGTTGCTGGAATGGCGAATCAGGCTTTCCCCCCGCTGGGCCAGTTCCTTGGCCTCGGGTTGCTGGGTGAGGTACATATCTCCACCCGGGCTTAGCCCGGCCTAAAACACTTTTTCAATTCTATGCCCTTGACCCCTGGCCCAAGGGCATGGCTACGGGATAAACCCGTTCCGCCAGTCCGGGAGCCGTCAGTCGGATCTGGCTAACCAACCGCAGGGCCGCCAGGGGGGGACGCAACAGATCCACCAGGCCATGCACCTGCTCCAACTGTTCACGGTCGCCACAGGTGATAAGCAAGCTCGACCACCGCCGCCGCCACCGGCAGCCCCGCAGGGGGGCCAACCGGGCCAATTCGCGGGGATCCTCCCGGTAAAAAGACAAGACCGCCCCCATCCACCTATCGCCATTCAGCCACCCAAAAAAAATCATCTCGGCCCCAGACCCAGTGCTCTCAATCTGGGCAGAACCGCACCTAAGGGCGGGCCTTGTCTGTAATGGTTTCAGGATTCGTTATTAAGGCACACCTTGGGCCAGGGCACCCTTGCCATTGATCTGGGCAGTTCCAGCACCTTGGTGGCCTGGCAGGGGGATGCCAGCAGCGCCCCGGAACTGCTGGCTCTCCCCCCCCTCTGCCGCCCCAGCGGCCCCCCTTTGATCCCCAGCCTGGTGCAATTTGGCCCCGGCAAGCCCCTGCTGGGCCAACAGGTGCTCGACAGCGGCAGCCCGGAGGGCTGGGTGGGCCACTTCAAGCCGCTGCTCAACCAGCCAACGCCACCCCCCGAGGCCCAGCGCGCCGCCGAAGCCCTACTCCAGGGCATCTGGGAGCGACTACCCAGCGATCGCCGGCCCCAAAGGTTGGTGCTCACCGCCCCCGTGGAGGGTTTCGCCGCCTACCGCCGCTGGTTACACCACTGGGCCAGCGATTTGGCGGTGCCAGAGTTAGCCCTGGTCGATGAACCCACCGCCGCCGCCCTCGGGGCCGGCCTGGCGCCAGGCAGCCTGGTGCTGGTGCTCGACATGGGTGCAGGCACCACCGACCTATCCCTGGTGCGCCTTGAGGGGGGCGAAGGCAAGGCGGCTCCGATGGCCCAGCTGTTGCGCTTTGCTGGCCGCAACCTGGCCCCGGAGCGCCAGGGCCTGCGCACCGCCCGGGTGCTGGCCAAAGCCGGCCAGGCCAGCGGCGGCCGGCAAATCGATCGCGATTGGGCCCTGGCCCTCGGCGCCCCCCACCCCCAGCACCCCGCCTGGCTAGCGGCCGCCGAACAACTCAAATGCGCCCTCAGTGGCGCCAGCACCGCCCAGGTGCTCCTAGAGGGAGATGGCCCCCCCCGGCTACTGCGAGCCGAACGCCAGCAGCTCGAGGCGGTGCTGAATAACAACGGTCTGGCGGCCCAGCTGGATGGGCTGCTGGCCCAGGTGGCGGCCGCCGCCCACCGGGCCGGAACAGAGCTAGATCAGCTGGATGGCGTACTGGCGGTGGGGGGCGGCAGCCACCTGCCCTGGTTGCAGCAATGGTTGGCCCAACGGCTGCCCCAACGGCGCCTGCCGGTGGCCCAACCGCTGGAGGCGGTGGTGCGCGGTGCTCTGGCCATGACCCCAGCCCTGCAGGTGCTCGATGTG
>Ga0114959_10000381_pt1 | contig 41708 bp, 12 predicted proteins | sample C_130625_EF_Meta_FD_87317 | JGI IMG/M metagenome (GOLD analysis project Ga0114959, IMG submission 87317) | Freshwater microbial communities from Lake Croche, Canada to study carbon cycling - C_130625_EF_MetaG | ecosystem: Environmental > Aquatic > Freshwater > Lake | place: Lake Croche, Canada... | reverse complement strand
ATTTCTACCTCATCAGCTACAGGGTCCTTGCGCTCACAGCTTTGCCATGACAGATCTGCCAAGCTACCAGAGGTAGGGATAGAGAGGCGATATGAGGCGGTGGCGGGGAGGGTGAGGTGGTTAATTAGAAACTGGCAATTTTCTATATCGCTTGCACTTGGATCTAAATCAATGAGACGAGTATGAGGGTGTGGATACTCTACAGAAATTGTCTTTCCCAGCCCCCATAAGGGGAGTTGCTCAATGCTTGCATCAGCATTAAAGGCGCTTGAATTTTGTGCTCCACGAGTCAGTATGTCTAATGAGACATGGGTGGCGAGGCATTTTAAGCTGTTGATTGCTTGTAAAAGATACATGAGGGGCTCGCATCCCTCATATAAGTCTTTGGGTTTGCTGCCATCTACATTCATACCCCATAAGTAAACGATGCCATCAAATGACTTGGCCCCTTTGTTTAGGGCTTCAGTCAGTTTTGCAAAATCATCTTTGGTGTGGGGGTTTATTTCAAAGGCTTCATCGCCAATAGTGCGGAATGCATTTCCCATGACAACTGTCGTAACAGTATTTCCTGCTTTTTGCAAAGCATGTATGCAGCTCAAATCTAACGGGCTATTGTTACTAAAAAAGAGGTAATTTAGCGAGCTTGCATAGGAATCTTCATTTATGGAATCCTTGGATAACCAGTCAATTTCATAAAGTAGGGAATTGATGTTTGCAGGTAAAGATTTTTCAATATCTACAGCGCTAGCTTCGCGACCCTCAAGACTCAAGCATTCTGCAATTAACTCTCCATTGCCATTAAATAGTTCAATATCGCCTATATATTTTTTATTAGCTGCTTCGGATTGAGAAAGCTTAATTCGTGCAAAGAAAGTATCGCCTTGAGCCCTCTTATAAATCGTAAAGGACCTCAAAGAAAATGGTAAAAAAGTTTTATTCTTTTCTATCTTGATAAGGGAGGCGAAAAAACAAAAGCAAGAGTCGAGTAAGCCTGGGTGTAAGGCGAATTCACCCGTTGAAATTGTTTCATCCCCTGTATCAGAAGGAGTGGTGAGTTTAGCTAAAGTAGTGCTGCCATCAGTTTTTAGCTCTACTAACCATTGATGTGGTCTTCCTAGCTGAATCCCACTTTCATTAAGCTGGCTGTAAATGTCATCGGCAGCAATCAAGGTGGGGAGGGAGGCCCAAGATTTGTTGAATTGATTAATTTCTAAAAGGGGAGTTTCATTTAGATTCAGGGGATGAAAATCAATGAGTCCCGTTAGGTGGGTGAGGTAGTCCTGGCTCTGACCTGTTGGAATGCTAATGAAGGTTAGCTTTTTTGACTGAGTCTCACCTTTATCAATTCCTATCTGGATTTCATGAGTTCCTTGCTCGGGAAGAACTAAAGGTTTCTGAAATAAGATATTGTCAATTTTTAAATGTGGCGAATCCGAAGCATTTTCTTGGAGAGCAAAAGCACTTTCAATCAGCAGTGATATATAGCTTGCAGCAGCAAATACCGTTCGTCCTAATACTTGATGTTCTCGCAGCAGTGGTAGGTCTTTAATGCTAAGGCCAGCTGTAACTATGTTGCTACTAAGCAGTGGGGACTGAATGCAAGAAATTCCAAATGGATTTTTACTTCCCTGATTACTACTTGCACTTAAAGATAATGAAGATGGAGTACTCCAGTAGCTTTTTCTTTGGAAAGGATAATTGGGGATGCTGATCCAGCGACTGTTTTTGTATTTAAAAACACCAGCCCAATCAATATTCGCCCCCAATACATAAAGGTGAGCCAGCGAGCGATATAGTTGCTCTTGCTCTGGCACGGATTTTTTTAGACTCGCCAGCCATTGAGCGGGTTTTGAAGTGCTTTGTTTGCCAATCCCTAGCAGTATCGGATCAGGACCAATTTCAACATAGGCATCAATACCTTCTGCCTCCAAGGCCAAGATTCCTTCAGAAAACCTTACAGGCTGTCGAATATGCTTAGTCCAGTACTCGCTGGTAGCACAACCCCCCTCCATCTCTTTCCCGTAGATATTTGGGATGATCGTGACACTGGGTTTACTGTACTTAACGGTATTGGCGATCGTTTTAAATTCTTGCGAAATATCATCCATTAAATAGGAATGAAAGGCGTGAGAAACCGTGAGCACATGACTGCGAATTTGTTGTGAACTCAGTTTTTCGCAGAGTACTGCAATTGCCTTGCCATCACCAGATATCAATATTTGCGATGGACTATTAAATGCAGCAATTTCAATCCGATCTTTAAATTCTTGTAAAAAAGGATCTAGTACTTTTTGTGTGCACAGGATAGCGGCCATTCCACCGCCACCTGGAAGGCTTTGCATGAGTCTGCCTCTATGGCTAATGAGTTTGAGACCGTCTTCCAAAGTAAAGGCCTGAGCAACGCAGGCGGCAGCATATTCACCAACGCTATGGCCCATTACAAAGTTAGGCTTAATACCCCATGAGGCCCATAGCTGACACAAAGCATAGGCTAGGCTAAACAGAGCGGGTTGAGTGATTGCAGTTTCATGAATCTGCTCTGAGGGTGATGCAAATAGAATTTCTTTGATTGAAACTTGAGATATTTCATTTAGGATCGCATCGCATTGATCAAATGCCTCCTTAAAGATGGGCTCAGACTCATACAGCTGGGAGCCCATGGACCAATATTGAGAGCCTTGGCCGGTAAATAGGAATGCAATCTTGGGTTGGTTTGTAAGTACCTCTCCGGCAATAACATTTTGGCTCTCAATTTCATTGAGATAAGAGTTCAAACCATGTATCAGCTCCGCCTGGTCTTTGCCAACAATGGATAACCTAGTTGTCCAGTGATGTCGACCTAGGCTAGCTGAATAACATAAGTCCGCAATATTTAATGTACGGCTTTGCAATAAATGCAAATAATTTTTCGCTAACTCTTTGAGGCCACTCTCATCTTGAGCGGAGAGGTTTAAGAGGTGACAGCTATTCTGCGCATTAGTTAAGTCTGTAGATTCTTGCTGATACTCAGAAATAATAAGGTGAGCATTCGTGCCGCTAAAACCAAATGAACTAAGACCAGCGGTGCGCGCACGCCCTGACTTGGGCCAAGGAGTTGGCTCATCGATCACTTTCAATGGGAGGCTTTCCCAAGAAATATGGGGATTGGCTTGATGAAAGTGTAGATTTTTGGGAATGCGTTGGTGTTCAAGTGAAAGGAGAATTTTGGCAATGCCAGCCATGCCAGCAACTGGCTCTAGATGGCCAATATTTGTCTTAACAGAGCCGAGAAGCAGGGGGCTTTGTCTATCCTTGCCATACATAGCACCCAAGGCTTCCACTTCAATTGGGTCGCCCAACACAGTTCCCGTGCCATGCGCTTCAATGTAGTCAACATCTTGCGGATTTAAGTTTGCATTTTTTAATGCCTCTCGAATCACGGCTTGCTGAGCGTTTCCATTAGGCGCTGCTAATCCATTCGTTTTGCCATCTTGATTAATGGCACTACCTTTAATGACGCCTAAAATCTGATCACCATCCTTTTTAGCATCTTCAAGGCGCTTAAGTACAACCATGCCGCATCCTTCTCCGCGGACATATCCATTGGCTGATGCATCAAAAGTTTTACAACGTCCATCTGGGGAGATAGCCTGTAGTTTTGAAAAGCCAATATGCATCTCTGGGTGCAGAATTAAATTCACTCCACCAGCAAGAGCCATGTCTGATTCCTTGGATTGCAGACTTTTAATTGCTTGATGAATGGCAACCAAGGATGAGGAGCAGGCGGTATCCAGGGCCATACAAGGCCCCTGTAGACCAAAGGTATAGGAGATGCGCCCAGCAGCAGTGCTAAAAGTAGAGCCTGTGATTGAATAAGCATCAATGCTAGCGGGGTTGTGAGAATGTCGATGGTTTAGAGCATAGTCGTCACCAGAGATTCCAATATAGACACCAGTTTTACTAAATTTGAGTTTCTCTGGAGTTTGAAATGCATTTTCAAAAGCTTCCCATGCTACCTCTAACAGTAAGCGGTGCTGGGGATCCATTGCCTTTGCTTCATTTGGCGTGATGCCAAAAAAGTTTGCATCAAATTGATCTATCGGTTCGCGAAGAAACCCTCCTTGAGCGGTATACATTTTCCCAGGAGCTTTGGGATCCACCGATAGAAAGGCATCAGTCGGCCAACGTGACTCAGGAGCCTCAATAATGGCATCCACCCCGGTGTTTAGTAACTCCCAGAAAGCTTCAGGACTATTTCCACCGCCCGGAAACCGGCATGCCATACCAACAATTGCAATAGCACTTTTATTCTTTAATGCTTCGTTTTCCGCAATCAAATCTTTGATTGAATCCGAAGCCTTTCTTAAAGCTTGCTTAAGAATATCCCGCTCATTGCTTTGAGGCTCTGTTAATTGAGGAGTGGGATTCATCATAAGTTATGGGGATAGTGATGCATGCAATATCTATTTTAGTAATTTCTCTAAATCTGCTAATAAATCTTGAGCGGATTCAACCGTAGAGTTTGCTGAATTAGCATGAAGGGTTTCTGAATTCAATCCTCCTTGGGCGCTCAGGGCAGCACTTTCCATAATCGATGAGATAAAAGTATTTAAATCCTCAATGGTTGGATAGTTGAAGGCTAGACTGACTGGTAAGGTCTGTTGAATGAGCTTACTGAGGTGGTTGCGCAGCTGGACTGCAAGCAATGAATCTAGGCCAAGATCTGTTAAAGCCTTGCTTTGATCTAGTGCTTGAGTGCTTAGAATTCCCAAGATTTGCCTTACGGAGCTTTCGACCCATTCGCTAGTTTGCTTCAGTCGATCAGCTGCATTCAATTGAACGTACTTCTCTAATGCTCCTGAGCTTGGAGTGACAACAGTTTTATTGGCAATAGATTGATTACTCAGTTTTTCTAATAAGGAATGAGTAGCAGTAGATTGTTCAATATAGGTTTGCCAATCCCACTTAATCACGCTGACTTGAGGTTTTTTGGAGGCGATCGCTAAAGCCATCGCTGCAAAACCATCGCCAATCGGAATTGGTTCAAAGCCTTGGCGTTTTAAATGTTCTCTAGCAATCGGGTCAGTCTCTAACATACCAACATCAGCCCAGGGACCCCAATTAATTGAAGTTGCTGGTAGATTCATGTAATTTCTCAGTTGCGCTAATTGGTCTAAAAACGCATTGGCAGCTGAATAGTTTGCTTGTCCTTGATTACCAAGTACAGAGGCAGCAGAGGAGAAAAGTACAAAGAAGTCAAGCTTAGAGTTGATCGTTAGTTGGTGTAAATTCCAGGCGCCTTTTACTTTCGCATCAAACGCGAGTGCAAATTGTTCCCAGCTAAAGTTCGCCAATAAGTTATCCGCGAGAATTCCGGCGCAGTGAATAATGCCTCTCAGTGGTGGCATTTTTTTCTGAACGTCAGCCAAGCACGATGCCAATGCATCTTGGTTGCTGACATCGGCTGCATAAGTCTGAATCTCAACCCCTAGAGTTCTTAAAGATTGAATAATTTGCTCGCTAGCTGTATCCGGCTTATTGCGTGAGACTATGGCGAGATGTTTGGCGCCTTGTTGAGCAAGCCATTCGACTGCTTTTAAGCCAACACCTTTACTGCCCCCGGTGATCAGATAAGTGGCATTCTCATGAATATCAGTAGATGCGAATTCAGTATCTAAGTTGATACTATTCAAGCGCGGCGCAAAGAGTTTGTCATTGCGCAGTGCGAGCCAATTCTCATTCAAGATCTGAGTAAAAATTGGCAATTGTTTATGCGTCAATTGTTGTGGGCCAACCTGTAGATCTAGGTCAATACAGGCAATGTTAAATTCAGGGTGCTCGGCAGCAATACTGAGACACATTCCATATAAGGCGGCATTACTGATTTCTGGCCTTTCCGGGTATTGCTCTAGTAACTGTGCACCATGCGATACATTGCGCAATTTAAAGTCACCATTAATTGCTGCTTTAGATAGCACTTGACATAAATTGAGTAAAAAATGACATTGCGCTTCAGTCTGTGCAACTGGGTTAGAAGTTGTATCTAAGGGCTTTTGAATAGGCCAGAAATTAAAGATTGCAGCTAGACCATTTCCTTTGGGATCTACCGCAGAAAGTAAGGCGTTTAAATCTTCTTTGCTTTCAGGGTTGATGGAAAAATGATTCGAATCTATCTGAGTAAATTTCGAGCCCTTACTAACAACAAAGAGGCTCTCGGCATCTGAGGCTAGCGTACTGGTAAGTTGATCTGCGTAACCTAATTCATCTGCAAAAATAATCGACGGCCCTTTGCTTGGCGCGGTTGTTGCGTTGGGCATTGAAATCTCATCCCAAGAGCGCTCCATCAATAGGCTGGAAATTTGATTGGGTAAATATTTTTGAATTGCACTGAGCTGGGCGGCGCGTGCCTGCAAGCCTTTGAATTCAATTAAAACTTGCCCGCTATCTGCATTAATTAGACTAATGTCGGCTGTTACATCATTTGATGCGCCAACACTGCGAATGGTAAGGTGACCCCAGATCTTCGCTTTGCAGGGATTTGCGTAAACACGTATGGACTCAATCGTAAAGGGTAGCCAAGTTTTGCCTTCCTCTAGGAAGCCGGATGCTAGCAATAATCCAAATCCAGCATCTATTAAGCCGGGGTGAAGTTGGTCTTGGCTTAATCCGCCTAAAGTGCTTGGATTTTCGAGTTCTCCCAGAACTTCATTATTGCCCTTATAAATAGCTTTAAGCCATTGGTAGCTTGAGCCCAAAATAATCTGACGATCTGCTTGATGTTGGATGTAATCTTGAATAGAAATTTTGTCTTGACATCTTTTTTGCAGTTCTGAAAGGGTTATTACAGGAGTCTCTAAAAGCCCTTTCTGAATAATTGCCTCTGCATGGGTAGAAGCCTTTGGATCTTCTGAGGCTGTATGTGATGGATCGTTAAAGCTAATAAGCTGCGCAGAACTTTCACTGTCATTTAATGGGGTAATAATTAATTGTATTTTCTTATTCTGCCCACGTTCCAAAACTAGCGGTTCTGGGAAGTAAATGTTCTCTAATGAAAATCCTCCCTTTGGTTGATGGCTCATCGCACCATCGAGCATCATGACAACATGGTAGGCGCCAGCTACAACAAGCTCGTTATAAATTTGATGATCATGTAGGAAAGGCAGTGCATCAGAATTTAAGACACTTTGATAAATACTCGATGGAATACCTGGGAGTATTAATTTCTTGCCAAGTAGATGCCCATGATCTTGGGAGTTGCTTGTAATAAACTGCTCTTTTGGTCTTTCGACCCAGTAGGGTGAATGTTGGAACGGATAGGTTGGCAGGGCTAAGCGATATCGAATATAAGATTTATCAAAACCCTTCCAGTCAATATGCTGGGAGATGGCTACATGCGCAACACTTTCCAGAATGGAATCCCAATCAGACTTACCAGAAGTAAGTGATGGCAGGAAACTGAAATCGCCATTGAGATTTTGGGAGGCCATGCCTAGCAAAACAGGTTTTGGACCAATTTCAATCATATTTTTGCAGCCAGTACTCGCCAAGGCTTGTATGTCCGCCATAAACAAAACCGGATTGAGAATCTGATCGCACCAGTAATCTGCTGAACTCATTTCGGTATCAGCGATCTCGCCTGTTAAGTTAGAAATAATCGGGATGGAGGGCTTAAGCATTTGTATAGTGCTTAAGAAATCCTTAAATGGTGCAATCACGCCATTCATCAGTGGCGAATGGAATGCATGCGATGTGGTGAGTTGCTGAACCTTAATTCCATCAGCCTTCAGCTTTGAGGTGACTTGAGCCACAGCATCTTTGGCTCCAGAAATGACGGCACTTTGCGGGCCATTGATTGCAGCTATAGAAATTTGTGATGGGTATTGCTCTAAATACTTTTCAAGATTATTTGCGTCCATCTGCACAGACAACATCTCGCCATTGGCGGATTGAGCCTGCATGAGCTGGGCGCGTTTAGCCACTAAGCGTAAGCCATCATCCAGTGAAAATATTCCGGCAAAACATGCTGCAGCTACTTCTCCCAAGCTATGCCCCATTACATAACTTGGCGTAATGCCCCAGGATTTCCAGAGATTGGCTAATGCGATTTCAAGAGTAAAGAGGGTAGGTTGTGAGTATTGGGTTTGATGAATGCTCACATCTTCAGGATCGGTTGGGTACATCACCTCCAGAAGAGCCTTGGGAAGCAGCGGGTCTAATATGCTCGCACAGTAATCCACTGTATCCCTAAAGACGGGTTCAGTTTCATAAAGCTCGCGGCCCATATTCGGGTATTGCGATCCTTGACCTGTGAATAGGAAAGCGCAACGATTTTTTTGATTGGTTTTGAGTTTTTGATGGACAGCTTTAGGGTCGCTACCTTCAGCAAGCCATTTTTCAAGAGAGTGTTGCATCTCTTGAATGCTTGAACCCCAAACTGCTAATCTAGTATCAAATGGGTGTCTACCAGTATTTGCAGTAAAGCAAATGTCCGCTAAATTTTCAGTTGGATTTTTAAGGAAAAATTCACAATACCGCTTCGCTAAATCGGTAAGTGCTTTTTCATTGCGAGCTGATAAGAAAAGCAGATGACTGCTACGCTCTCTTGGATTCTGATAAGGAGCTCGTAAGGGAGCCTCTTCTAAAATTAAATGTGCGTTGGTGCCACCAATACCTAGGGAGCTAACGCCGGCACGCAATGGGGCATTTTTGACCCGCCATTCGCTAGGCTTTGTATTGATATAGAAGGGACTAGAGTCTAAATCGATCCCTGGATTAATGGTGTCAAAGTTTAATAATGGTGGAATTGTTCTATTTTGGATGGATAGTACTGTTTTAATAAATCCAACAGTTCCAGAGGTAATTTGCAAATGCCCCACATTGGTTTTGACTGAACCAAGTGCGCAGTAACCTATATCATCGGTTTGTGAGCGAAATACTTGGGTAAGACCATTAAACTCAATTGGGTCACCCATTTCAGTTCCGGTGCCATGGGCTTCAACTAAGCCAATGGTATTGGCTGGAACGCCGGCCACATGAAGTGCTTCAGCAATGACCGTTGCCTGACCTTCGCTACTTGGCGCCATGTAGCCAACTTTCACGCCGCCATCGTTATTAACTGCAGAGCCTTTAACTACTGCATAAATATGATCACCATCTTCAATGGCTTGATCAAGGCGCTTCAGTAAAACAGCGCCAACTCCACTACCAAAAATAGTGCCCTTTGCTTTTGCGTCAAATGAGCGAACATGCTCATCATCTGAAACAATCAAGCCCGCTTGATATAGATGTCCCGAATGCTCCGGAACCTGAATTGAAGAGCCACCAGCGATAAATAGGTCAGCTTCGCCCGCTAGTAAGGACTGGCATGCCATATGAATACTGACTATGCCTGTAGAGCATGCAGTTTGAATATTGACGCTAGGGCCTGTTAAATTGAGTTTGTATGAAACTCTGGTACTAATGTAGTCCTTATCATTAGCCACCATGAGCTGAAATCCACCCATGGAATCTAAGGTCGTAATATTTAAATCGTCATTAGGATCAAGTGAATGGCGATTCGGCAAAATATTATTCATTAAATACGTATTCATTGCCGCGCCAGCATATATACCGGTCACACCATCATAAGTGATGGGGTCATAACCCGCATCTTCAAATACTTCCCAGCAGCACTCTAAAAAGAGGCGATGCTGCGGATCCATAAGCTCCGCTTCCCTGGCCGAGTAACCAAAGAATTCGGCATCAAAGCCTTTCACATCTGATAAGGTTGGGCTCGCTGTAATGTAGTTGGGGTGCTCTGCAACTGATGAACTAATACCTTCCTTCAGCACTTGTTTTGCAGAGAAACGACTGATGGATTCAACCCCATTCACTAAATTTGTCCAGAAAGTTTCCAAATCATTTGCACCGGGAAAGCGGCAAGCCATGCCAATAACAGCGACATCATTGCTCGTCTGAGACTGATTACGACTTCGTGCTTGTGCCTTCTCTTCACCTTTTTTGGATGGAGAGCTTGTCCCTGATGGATTTGACATTCCAGTGACTAAGGATGCGATTGTGGGGTATTTAAATAAATCTACAAAACTTAGAGTTGGATAAATGGGGATTAAACGTTCATGTATTTGCACTAATAGTAAGGAGTGCCCACCCAATTCGAAAAAATTGTCCTCAATACCAACGTCATCAAGCTCTAAGATTTCTCTCCAAATCTCGACAATCTGTATTTCAATATCTGAGAGACTAGCATTTAAGGCAGAGGGAGTCTGGCCATTGGATGAACTACTATTTTTTCCTTTTGGCATTTCCAAGGAATGCATTACGGCATTAAATTCACCAGCATAAAATTGCTGAATTAATTTTTTATGTTGAATTTTTCCAATTGGCGTCTTAGGAATGGCTTCTTGTTTTAAGGGGATCAAAAAGTCAGCTTTGATACCAAGATATTTAATTAAATGCCCTTGGATAGATTTGGAAAGACTTTGGAATGATGGGGCATCAAGCTCATGATGTGAGCTAAAAAAGATCGCCAGTTTTTGGCCTTGGTTGTTAGGCGCCAATACTCCACAAGCTGCTGTAAAGGATGGGGTGACATCTGCCACCTGCTCAACCAATGTTTCGATTTCAGTATTGGATAAATTGACTCCGTTGACAATGATCCCAGAGCCTGCACGTCCAATTAAACTGAGTTGACCATTAGAAATAAATCCTGCGTCACCGGTATCAAACCAACCATCGGCTAGAAATGCCTTATTTGCTTCAGGATTTTTATAGTAACCAGGTGATAGTGGTGCACCTTTTAATTGAAAACGCCCAATGATATTTTCATCAACGATAGCGCCCGTTCCATCCACAATCCTCATTGATACACCAGGGATGACGGGACCTAAATTTGCAAAGGATACACAATCTGCATCGTCATCTGTTGTACTTTCAATGGGGCCAGACAGATGCTGGCGATTTAAATCATGAAATTCAATCGTATGATTTTTTTCTGGCAAGTGATAAGTAACTCCAGAACAAACTTCAGCCATACCAAATGCAGAGATGAGGCTTGATTTTTTTAGACCATATTCAGTCAGATTATTAACAAACTCTGTAGTAGTAGATTTAGCAATCACTTCACCAGCAGAAAGTAGACCTTTAATACAGCTGAGATCCCACTGGTATCGCTCGCCAGACTTGAGATTTTTACTGACTAAAGCAAAGGCAAAGTTTGGTGCCCAGCTATGAGTAACTCGATAGCGATCCATTAGGTCTAACCAGCGCAATGGTTTTGCTAATACATATTCTTTGGGTGTGTAAACAAGCTTTGAGCCCATCAAAATCGGGCTGATATGGTAGGCCGAAATATTGCCAATATGATCAAACGGTAGCCAGCTAAAAATGATGTCAGTCGCTTGATTTTTGCAAAGAATATTACTTCCTTTGGCTCGTGAAATAAGGTTAGCGTGAGTGAGTGCTATCGCCTTGGAAGTACCAGTACTGCCTGATGAGAGGGAATATAGGGCCGTGTCATCAGCTTGTGCGCAATGACTTTTAGTGGCCGGCGAACATGTTCTTAACTCTTCAATATTGACTACTTGTGCAGTCTTAAAGTTTGGGACACAAACAGAATTCTTTAATGCTTTACCAATTACTGCATTCGTACATATCAGCGGCTGATCAAATAAATTCCAGAGATCTTTAATTTGATCTAAGGGCTTGCTTTCAGTGTCATAGCTGACTGGAACCGGAACGATTGCAGGCTCAAATCCACCTAACTGACAAGCCCAAAAGGTTGGCAAGATATCTTCATTGTTCTCTAGTTGAAAAATCAGCTTATCTTTGGGTTGCAAGCCATGATCTCGTAAACCCTGAAGAATTCGACGAGCCTCTACTACAAGACTGCCATAAGTTTCATGTCTCTCGTTACCTTGTCTGTCTAGGTAAATCAAGGAAATATCGGGATTTGCTTTCAGAATTAAATCAGAAAGCAAAGAGACCTCATCATGTGTGACTGGTAACTCGGGGCCGTGGCAAAGTGCTTGGGTCATTTTGTGATCTTATGGATAAACTGTGTAATGTGGGTGACAAGGTTTTTTAGGTTTCTGAGCGTTGCAACAGAGTATTCATTTTGGCAGCTAAATCTTTCGCATTTGGCATTTGAACCATAGTCAGATGATTCCCTAAAACATATTCTAGTGTGGGCGATTCTTGGCTGAATTTAGCCCAACCCCAAACTGGATCATTTTGCATTTCTAGTGGCATACCCTCAAGAAAGCCATCGAGTACGGTTTCTGCTCGAATCAAAGCTAATCTCTTAAGCTTGAAGGGTAAAGGTTCATAAAGAGTCTGGGCTTGGGCCCTATACATCTCTACCAGTGAGCGTACATCTTCAAGACCACTATGCTCGTCAATTAGGTCATTTTCATTCATCTTGCTATAGAGGAGTTGAACTTGATCATCCCAGGCTAAACCATAAAGATCTTCCAGAGATATGTTGAGATTTTGGTTATAAGTATCCCCAATCGTTTTGGAGATAATCATGAGCCATTCACTATCGTCCCAATTTGCAACCCTAGATAAGTCCTTTTCAGAGGGTATACCAGTATCCAAGATGATCAGTTGAGCAACTTCATGGCCTGCATTTTGAAGCTGCAATGCCATTTCTAGGGCGACCCAACTTCCAAAAGAGTGTCCGCATAGGTAATACGGTCCTTTTGCTTGAATAGTCTGTAGCGCCTCTATATTTAATCTTGCGATTTCGCTGATGTCCTGAATGGGTTTATTTGTCTCTGGGGAGCGAATTGCTTGTAAGCCGTAAAAAGGTCTATCCCATTGGGCAAGTTCATTTGCTAAAGATCGTAGATAAATAACTGATCCACCCGTGCCCGGAGCGCAAAAGAGTGGGGGGAGTGCGCCTTTAGGTTGAATTGCTACTAAAGGAGACTCTTTAGCATCGGTGGCTGAAAGCGAAAGTACTTCAGCAAGCTTCTGAATGGTGGGATTATCAAGAAGCGTGGTTAAAGGAAGCTGGCGCTCAAACTTTACCTTGATTGCACTCATTAGTCGGATGGCCAACATAGAGTCTCCACCAAGCTCAAAAAAGTTATCATGCACCCCAATGTCAGAGTAGCCCAATAGCGACTGCCATATTTCAGCAAGCAATAATTCGGAAGAGTTACGAGGTGCCTCATAGGGGCTGTCAAGATTTGGTCTACTATGTTGCTCGCCTGAATCTTGTTCAGACTCCTTATCCCAGTCTTCTCTAATCACCCAGTTCTTAAAGCGTGACTCTAAATCACCGGTCGCAACAATGATCCTTCCCGAGGGAAGTTGCGCCAGAACTCGATCAAGGGCCTCCATGGACTCAGCGGGTGACATAGAAAGCTCTAAGCCCTGCTGCGATGTCTTGGCGCTCGCTTTGGCGAAATTCCAAGCATCCCAGTTGATTGAAACCCAACGAGTTCCAGTTCCATTATGGTTCTCTTGTGCTGCAAAGTGATCCATGAAAATATTAGAAGCACTATAGGCTGCATATCCAAGGCCGCCTAGCACTGCTGATGTAGAGGAGATTAGGCAGCAAAATTCAATTGAATGCTTCGCAATCACATCTCGTAGCGCATATGTGCCAATGACTTTTGCAGCATAGTGAGCCTCCACGATAGTTGGACTAAGCTCTAAAAAAGGAGTTACTAGTGAAGGCAGGCCAGCAGCATGGAAAACACCATCTATTTTTCCAAAGCGTTGTAGGCAATTTGAGAATGCATTTTCTAGCGACGCTGAGTCTGCAACATCTGCGGAAAGAATGAGCACTTGCGATCCAGATTTTTCAATGTTGAGAATCGCTTCTAAAATTTCTTTTAATGGACTTTCTTTTTGGCAAATGTCTGACCATGTTTCACGGGGTGGAAGTTTGGTGCGACTAATAAGGCATAGATTCGCGTTTACTTTATCCCTCAAGTATTGACCAATCAGTAGACCAACCTTACCTAAGCCGCCTGTAATGAGGTAAACGCCATCATCTTGAAGATATTGTTTCGTATTGGACTCATGTTTAAGCTCTACCTGTTGATAGCTTGGAACCATGCGTTGGTTACCGCGGTAGGCAACCATTGGATCAATTGATCCATTTTCACATTCAGTAAGAATTCTTCTAATGGTTTCCGTCTGTTTGATTTCATTTAGGTCGAGAGGATCTAGATCGAGACAGTGGACCTTAATCTGGGGCACCTCTTGGGGAATCACTAGACTTGGGCCAATAATGGTGGCTTTGCCAGGAGCGCTAGCACCAGAGCCGTGGACATCATGTAGTTGGTTAGCAATCACTGTGATATCAATTGGTTTATCTGCCGGTACCAGCTGAGCAAGAGCCTTGCTAATTGAAATTAAGGCATGAAAACCAAGCGTTTGATAGCATTCGAAGTCATCTAAGGCTTGCGTATGTTTAGAAGAAGAGGGTTGTTCATCTAGCAGCCAGAAATGGAGGATCTTATAGATGGAGCAATTTTGTAGGTCTTCAAGCAAGGCTTTGTAATCTGTGTCCTGAAGAGTTGCCAATGTATAGGTATTGGCATCCAGTCTCTCGAACTTATTACCAGCAAGCACGACGATGACTTCTTGATTCAATTCTCGTAAGTATTGAATTGTTTTATGACATAGCTCTGAGTTGTTGGCAAAAACTAACCATACACGCTTCTCGTTTTTAAATATGCCTAAGTCCAGAGACTTGGGGGTGATCGTTGGGCGCCAGTGAGGTAAATAAAACCATTCATCCAGCGGGCGACGACCTGAAGGTTTATTCGAAGATTTATAAGTGCCAGGAGCAGGCGCATCTATCCAGTGACGTTTACGTTCAAATGGATAGGATGGTAACGGTATGCGTGAAAGCTGATCATGTGCATAGTAGCGCTCCCAAGAGAGCGGGAGACCCAGCTCCCAGGCTTTACTTACTGCAACATAGGTACTCTTATCTTCAGTAGTTCGATCGATATCAAGAGTGCTAATCACCCCTCGGATGTTTTGTACTGACTGAGATTTTCTTGCGAGAGAGCTAAGGACGGCTTTTGGACCAACTTCGAGCAAGACGATATTTTCTTCGCCAAGTAAAGTCTGTAGACCCTGAGAAAATTGTACGGTCGAGCGCAAATGATCAACCCAGTATTGAGAATTCTTTGCTTGTTCAGCAGTAATCCAATTGCCCGTTAAATTTGAAATGAAAGGAATAATTGGATTTGAGAATTGATACTGATCTAAGACGGTCTTAAATTCACTCAGGACTGGATCCATCATCTTCGAATGAAAAGCATGAGAGGTCTGTAATTTGGAGCAAGCAATGTTCCGCTTACCTAAGTCAGTGGATAGATCATCAATCGATGAATCAGGGCCTGCAACGACATAAGAGGATGCAGAGTTAATGGTTGCTATAGATAGGTCGGGATAGTCAGAGAGATCAAATGCGGAGACATCCTGCCCTATAGCTAGCATCGAACCTAAAGGCGCACTCCACATGAGTCGGCCACGATGCGCAACTAGAGATAAGGCGGTATCAAGATCAAATACCCCGGAAACACAGGCTGCAACATACTCACCAAGACTGTGGCCGATCATGGCAAATGGTTTTATTCCCCATGACATCCAAAGTTTGGCGAGGGCATATTCAGTTATGAAAAGCAGTGGCTGTGTGATCCACGTTTCATGAATTTGATCGCCCTGTCCTTCTGTTGCTCCATCATTCTTTATAAAGTCTCGTAAATCAACCTTCAGGATTGGTAAAAGGTATTGTGCGCAGTAATCAATAGTTTCACGATAAAGCATCTCAGTTTGATACAGTGAGCGCCCCATTCCCAGATATTGGGTTCCTTGTCCAGGGAAGAGGAATACTGCCCTAGAGTTTTCACCATTCTTCAGGTGATTAGCGGAATCAGCAGCATTTGCTGTGCGACCAAGATCATTAAGAAGCTGTTCAGTTGATTGACAGACATAAGCAGCGCGGTATGCAAATGCCTTTCTACCTACTCCAAGGGTATATGCAATATCCTCGAGCTTTAAATCAGCATGGTTAGCGACATAATGCTTTAGTTGCGCCTTAGATGCAGCCAGGGCGTTGGGTGATTGCGCAGATAAAGAAATAATCTGCCAAGGGCGATATGAGTGTGATCGATGTTCCGTCAATGACTCTTCAAGTATCAGGTGGGCATTTGTGCCGCCGATTCCAAATGAGCTAACTCCCGCACGGCGAGGACGATTGTTTGATGGCCAATCAACCAATTGATTTGATACATAGAATGGACTATTTTCGAGCCCTAGTTTTGGATTAGGCTTTTTAAAGTGGAGAGTAGGCGGTATTTGTTTATGCTGGAGGGCGAGTACTGCCTTAGTAAGGCCGGCAATTCCTGCGGCCGTATTCAGATGTCCAATATTCGTCTTTACTGCGCCCAAAACGCACTGGTTTGAGCTGCCGCTTGCTGATGAGAATACTTCTTTCAGCGCAGTAACTTCAATCAGGTCGCCTAAATCTGTTCCTGTACCGTGAGTCTCAATATAGTCAACGGTTTGAGCTGAAACATTTGCATTCTGGAGGGCTTGATTAATAACGTCAACTTGCCCACCTACAGAGGGAGCTGTAAAGCCTACCTTGGAGGATCCATCATTGTTGATGGCACTGCCTTTAATGACTGCGTGAATCGTATCTCTATCTTCTATAGCCTTTTGAAGGGGCTTAAGTAAGACTGCTCCTGCTCCACTTCCCCAGACTGTACCATTTGCATCAGCATCAAAGGCGCGGCAGTGCCCATCCTCAGAGCTAATCATTCCTTGTTCATGAATATACCCGCTGGTATGTGGCACCTTAATGGCTACACCACCAGCCAATGCCATTTCACACTCACCATTCATTAGGCTGCGACAGGCGCTATGTATGGCAACAAGAGATGTTGAGCACGCCGTTTGCAGCGTAATGCTTGGGCCCGTGAGATTAAATGCGTAAGAAACTCTAGTGGCTAAAAAGTCTTTATCGTTCCCAATAATTAACTGGAATATAGATGTGTCGTTGCCATTTTGGACATGGGGAACAATATTACGTATGAGGTAGTCGTTATGACCTACTCCGGCAAAGACGCCGATGGAGTTATTTTCTGGGCTAGCATAGCCGCCATTTTCAAGGGCCTGCCACGCCGTTTCAAGAAATAGACGTTGTTGTGGGTCGATGAATTTTGCTTCAGCAGGAGTGTAAGAAAAGAACTCTGCATCAAAATCTGTAACGTTGGATAGAACCCCGGTGCCACGGATGTAATTAGGAGAGGCGATTAACTCCGGTTCAATGCCCGCCTCAACCAACTCCTCTTCGCTAAAGAAGCGAATAGATTCTTTACCTTCTTTCAGGTTTTGCCAAAAAGAGTCGACATCATCTGCCCCTGGAAAACGTCCCGCAATTCCGATAATTGCTATTGCATCATCTGTGGACAGTTTCGATTTGGAGGTATTTATCTTTCTGTTCGGTTTACTATCTTCGCCCCGATCAAGCCAGCTTGAAAGGCTTCTTATTGTTGGGTGCTCAAAAAGTTTAATGAGCGGAATATCCTGATTGAGTTGGGCGCGTAACTCTTCATTAACCCTAGTTAGGAGTAACGAGTGACCTCCTAGATCGAAGAAATTATCATCAATATTAATTTGGGACAGACCGAGTGCTTCTTGCCAAATTTTTCTGATTAATTGTTCCGTTGGCTTATTTGGGGTGCTGGTATGGCCTTCATTTGCCGGCTCAAAGCCTTTTGGCTCAGGAAGTGCTTTGCGGTCAATTTTTCCATTGGGCGTTAAAGGGAAAGTTTCCAGAGTCACCATTTGCGCTGGAACCATATACTCAGGCAGCGTTTTCTTTAAATGCTTACGTAGAGTCACTTCAGAGTAAAGCTTGAAATCTTTGGGGACTATATATGCAATTAAACGCATATCTCCATGTAGGTTATCCCCTTTGGCGATTACAACCGCATCATCAGTATTGTCATGCTCACGTATGCAAGCTTCAATTTCCCCTATCTCAATGCGGTAGCCACGAATTTTGATTTGATGATCTTTTCTACCCAAAAATTCAATGGTGTCATCTGTATTTCTGCTGACAAGGTCGCCAGTGCCATAAAGCCGTTGACCCGATTTATTTGAAAATGGATTGGGGCGATAAGATAGTGCCGTTAGGGCAGGGCGATTTAGGTAGCCTCTTGCGAGACCTTCTCCACCAATAAATAATTCCCCAGGAAGCTTAGAGGGTAGTAATTGAAACTGTGGATTGAGAACATACAGCTCAGTATTAAATATAGGCTTGCCAATAGGTTCCACCCCATTTAACTTATTAGAGGTGTGTTCTATAGATTTGACGGCAGACCATATTGTGGTCTCGGTAGGACCATAAAGATTCCATAGATTTATACCTAAGGAAATCAGAGATTGAGAAAGGTTGCTTGGCAGGGCCTCACCACCGCATAGCGCGACGAAGGGAGACATTGGTTGCCAGGCCGTTTCCAGTAGTACTCGCCAGGTTGTTGGGGTAGCCTGCATAACGGTAATACCATTTTGGATGAGTGCTTTTTGTAACTCTCGCCCATCAATGGCAATTTCACGTGATGCTATGACTACCTCGCCGCCAGAGATCAACGGTAAAAATAACTCTAAACCTGCAATATCAAAAGAGATCGTGGTTACCGCAAGAAGCTTGTCATGTGCGCTAAATCCAGGCTCTACCTGCATCGAGCGTAAAAAGTTATACAGTGATTTATGGCTTACTTGAACTCCCTTAGGTCTTCCAGTGGATCCTGAGGTGAAGATGACATAAGCAAGGTTTAATGGATTGAGATTCCACACGCGCGATGAAGTCTGGGCGTTATTTGAGGCTTTTAGTAGCTCATTGATTAAGACTATTTTTGTAGAATTTGCATCAATCTTATGTTCTAGATCAGGCTCTGTAATCGTCAGTAATGGACTTGCATCCTCGAGTATCCATGAGAGTCTCTCAGCAGGAAAGTTAGGGTCTATAGGTATATAGGCGCTTCCTGACTTCAGGATTGCAATCAAGGCCACAACCATCTCTACAGAGCGATTGACCAAAAGAGCGACTAGTTTTTCTGGTCCTGCTCCTAGTTGAATCAAATCTAGAGCTAACTTACTGGATTGCTGATCAAGCTGCGCATAGGTGAGGGATTGTGAGCCAAAGCGTAAGGCTATCTTATCGGGCATTGCCTTAGCGTTACTGGCGATGAGATCCACAATATGCGCATTTTCAGGCAAATCAAATTGAGTATTTTTCTCCTGGTCTAGAAGATGAGCGTTCTCCTTTTGATCTAGTATGGAGATCTCATGAATTGACATTTCAGGGTTAGAGACCATCTGAGTCAATATTGATTCAAGGCGATCTGCAAATGTGGCTATGGTTTCTGCAAGAAATAAATCAGAGCTGTAATTCCATAGGCAGATTAATTGATCACCTTCATCTTGAATAGTTAAGCTCAGGTCAAATTTAGCCGAGTTATTTTCAGGATTTAAGGTTTCAATTTGCAAGCCATCAAATGAACTATCGTCTTGATTTAAATTCTGAATATCGAATGCCACTTGGTATAGCGGGGAATAATTAAGACTCCTTGTAGGGTTAATTTCTTCAACAATTTTCTCGAACGGAATTTCTTGATTGCCAAAACCATTAATGCAGATTCTTTTTACACGCTCCAAGATTTCAAGTACCGTCGGGTTACCAGATACGTCAACACGAAGTGGCAGGGTGTTGATAAATAAACCAATGAGGTTTTCTAGGTCCGATTGATTGCGGTTGGCCACTGGGCTACCAATCACAATATCTTCTTGGTTGGAGTGAGTTGAGAGCAGAATTGAGAATCCTGCTAACAGAGTCATGAAGAGTGTGCAGTTTGAGCTTTGACTAAGCTGCTTCAAAGCCTTCGTAAGACTGAAGTCCAGTGGCTTATTAAAATTTCCACCCTGATATGTGGGGTAATTTGGGCGTGGAAAATCAGTTCTTAGAGAAATGAAATCTGGGCAGCCCGCAAGATGATCTTTCCAATAATTAGCTAGCTCCTGAAGACGAGTGCCTTGTAGTTCGCTATCTTGCCATTTTGCATAGTCTGAGTATTGGATTTCTAGTGATGGAAGATGGAGTGGCTGTTTTTTAGCCAACGAGGCATAAATCTTTTTGAGTTCATTAAATAAGACATCTATAGACCACCCATCAGCAATGATGTGATGCATCAATATCACAACAAAGCAGGTATTGGGCTCAGTGCGAATGACTGTTGCTCTGAGTAATAAATCACTAGATAGGTCAAAACTTGATTGATTTATCTGGGAAATAATTGCATTAAGGTTTTTTGAGGAATCGTTTGATATATCGATCAAATTAACTACGCAGTGCTTTTCAGCGGCAATGACAACTTTTGGCCCCTCAGCAGTCTTTACGAAGTTGTAGCGCAAGGATTCATGGCGCGCAATGATGGTATTGAGAGCTTTTTCAAAATAGGGAAGTTCAAAATTTCCCGTAATCTTTAGGCAAAGCGGCATATTGTAGGTTGCCGATGGGCCCTCGAGCTCATATAGAAACCATAAGCGACTTTGTCCGAAGGAAAGGATTGGCGGAGTGCTGTCATCCATCTTTAGAATTTTTTTAGACAACACCGCAGATTGTTGTGCTGCTGACTTAAGAAATTCTAAGATTTGGGTTTTGTATTCGGTAATTTCAGCGCTTAACTCTTTTGTCATTACTCCTTTTGGAGCGCGACAAACTAACTGTTCGCCATCCAGCGACAGATTAATCTTTAATTCTCTTAGTTTTTTGAGGAGTTGTTCGAGTTGCATCACAGTTTAAATTCTTCCTCATCGTCATCTAAGGGCAGAGATTCATTGCGATTACTCTGTGTAGACCATAGTAAGCTATCTATGTATTCACTGAGTTGCTTGATGGTAGATTTTTCAAACAAGACAGGAAGCGGAATGCTAAGGTTAAATTTTTGTTGAATACGGCTCATCAGCTTGGTGGCTAATAATGAGTGTCCGCCAAGATCAAAGAAGTCAGCATTGACGCTTACTTGCTCCAGATTGAGAACTTCAGCCATCAATCTTTCAATGCCAATTTCGGTTTCGGAAACTGGCGCGATATAGGCAATTGCAGTATTCCGTTCGGGATGGGGTAGGGCGGCTTTATCAAGCTTGCCATTTGGAGTCAGCGGGAAAGAGTCAAGCACTACCCATTCAGAAGGAAGCATGTGCAAAGGTAGTTGAGTATGAAGCCAATCCCCAACCTTGGCCAGGGAGAATGTCCTCGCGTCTTCGGCAGTAATGTATGCAACTAGCCTTTGATCATCTTTGCCAAACTCAATCACTTTTATGACAGCTTGCTTAATGGATGAATAATTTTGTATGCTCGACTCAATCTCACCAGGCTCAATTCTAAAGCCACGAAGCTTGATTTGATGATCAATGCGGCCAAGGCAAACTAAATTATCACTGTCTTCGTAACGTGCAACATCACCTGTAGCATATAGGCGTTCACCACCCTTGTGAGAAAAGGGATCAGGTACAAATTTTTCTGCCGTTAAACTTGGTCGGTTGAGATAGCCATTTGCTAAACCATTGCCGCCAATATAAAGTTCCCCTGCAACCCCTTTGGGCAGCAAGTTACCCAATGAGTCTCGAATAAGGATATTGGTATTACCAATAGGTTTACCTATTGGTACGCTACTACTTAGTTTTATATGCTTGGGTAGTGAATATCGTGCTGACCAAATGGTAGTTTCTGTTGGGCCATACAGATTCCAGACTGTTGCGGGTGTTTTCATTAACTGATTGGCTAGATCAATTGGGAAAGCTTCGCCACCGCACCAGATTTGATTTAATCCATCGCCATTCCAGCCAGCTTCCAATAGTAAGCGCCATGTAATAGGGGTTGCTTGCAATATTGTTGCGCTGCGCCTCTCGATGGAGCCCAGGAGTTGGGCGCCATCCGAGGCGATGCTGCGATCTACCATGACTACTTCTGCACCCGTAATAAGAGGCAAGTAAATTTCCAGTCCAGCAATATCAAAAGAGATCGTTGTTACGGTTAATAGTCGATCAGAGCTGGTGATCCCAGGTTTGTCACCCATGGTGAGAAGGAAGTTCACTAAGGCACCCTGAGAGATTTGCACGCCCTTAGGATTACCAGTAGATCCAGATGTATAAATTACATATGCTGGAAGCTCTGGGAAGAGCGGGAAATCTAAATTACCCGATGAAAATTTTTCAAGGGCATTGATATCCAAGTCTAAAACTTGATATTGTGAGTCTTGATCATCAATGCCTCTTGCGTTACCCTCATCCGTGATTAGGATGCGAGCACCGCTATCTTCAATCATGTAAGTTACCCTGTGACTTGGGTAGTCCGGGTCAATTGGTACGTAAGCGGCGCCAATTTTCTGAACGCCAAGGAGGGCAACAATTAATAAAGGCGAGCGCTCCAGGCATACGCCAATCAAATCGCCCTGTTTCGCACCTAAACTTAATAGTTGTCGTGCCAATTGATTGGCGCGTCGATTCAATTCATCATAAGTGAGGCACTGCTCTCCCATGCTTAAAGCAACTCTATCGGCACTGCTCTTTACCTGCTCCTCAAAAAGCTTCGTGAGAGTAGGGGCCGGATTTGGTAAAGCAAAAGTACTTTCATTCAGTTGAGTGATGAGGCTTTCTTTTTCACTGGTAGATAAAGTATGGCTCATCCATTCGGAGAGGGTTGCATTTTGATATTGACACGCAAAACTAAGTAAGTTTTGATAGTGGATAAAAAGTTGATCAATTTTCTCTGATGGAATGAGTGATTGATCAAAAGCAATTTTAATCGGTATTTGAATTCCGCCAGATGCTGTAATGGTGAGCGGAAAATTTGTCTGCTCATGTACTTGCAGATTTTTTATTGCCAGCACCTGTGCTTGCTCATCGATTGAAGAATCTAATGGATAGTTTTCAAAAACAAGGATGCTATCAAATAACGAGAGTCTGGATGGCACAGAACTGCAGCCATGTATGGTAACTAAAGGCGTATATGAAAAGCGATCACTTTCCATTTGATCATCCAAAAGTCCAGTGAGAAATTCAACAATAGTTTGATTTGGCTTTAAATGTGCGCGAACTGGAAGGGTATTAATAAATAGGCCAACCATATCCTCGACACCGCTTAATTCAGGCGGTCTTCCTGATACTGTGGCGCCGAAAACGACGTCATTATTTTGACTATAAATACTAAGTAATGTAGCCCAAGTGCCCTGTAGGATATTGCTTAGCGTTAAGCGATTATTCTTGGCTAAGTCGCTGAGGGCGCTAGTGAGTTCAATGCTACAGAGATGATTCAATTCTTGATAGTTGGAAGGCTGACTAGCACTGCTCTGTAGATTGCCATTACTAATCCCAAGAGGCGTTGGCGCATCAAATCCATCTAAATATCTGACCCAGTATTCTTTGGCAGCATGCATGTCTTGCTTGCCAAGCCATCGAATGTACTCGCGATAAGGAGGTGGGTTAGCCAACTCCTTTCCATCCCCATTGGAATAGAAGTGAAGTACTTCCCTCAGTAATATTGGTAGACACCAGCCATCAGTCAGAATATGATGGTGACTCCATAAAAACTTCCATTGGTGTTGAGCATCTTCAGCTAGATAAAACCGCATCAATGGAACCGAACCCAGTGTGTAATCTTGGGTGCGGTCTTTGGAGAGTAGCTCAGTCCATAAGGTAGCTTGCTCGCTTGAAGATGCTTTTGTCCAGTCAAGAATTTGCCATTGAGGGGCAATATCTTGAAGTACGATTTGATAATCTTGAGACTCGGTGCTTTGATATATGGCTGACCTAAGACTAGGGTGACGATTTAATACCTTATCCCAGGCAAGTTGGAAGGACTGGGGGTTAAAGTCACCAGTCATATCGCAACTCATTTGAATAATGTATGCCCCGGATGATTCACTGTAGCGACTATGAAAAACCATGCCCTCTTGCATTGGTGACAAGGGGTAGATATCTTCAATATTTAAGGCAAATTTTTGGAAAAGCTCCGCGTAATCTGGGGCAATCAACTTCGTAAGAGGGAAGTCGCCGTCGGAGTATGAGCCATGAAGACCGCTCTGACAATGCTCAATGATTACTTCAAGCTCACTGATATATAGATCGCAAAAGGATTGAATTGTCTCGGGTTTATAGAGATTGCGGCTGTATCCGACATTCAAAATAAATTGATTACCAGAGATTCGTGAATTGATATCGATTAGCGCTTGCCGTTGACCTAAATGGCTAATATCTGAGCCGGTATCTCCCAAGGCCTCACCCAATAAATAAGCTCCCTGAGAGGTTTGGTCAAATTGGCCTAAATAGTTAAAGCTAATAGGAGCTTTGTCCGCCGTATCCATAAGACGATGAATATCGGAGGCAGTATTGAGATAGCGTAATAAACCATAGGTAATGCCATTTTGTGGAATTGCCCTCAAATGATTTTTCACTCTCAGAATAGAGGCCCCAATTTCTTCATCATCTATGTAGCTTAGGCGAAGAGGGAAGGTAGAGGTAAACCAACCAACGGTTCTAGAGATATCTACATTATTAAATAAATCTTCTCGACCATGCCCTTCCATTGCAATTTCAAAATCATTTAATTTTGACCATTTACCTAGTGAATTTAATAGGGCGGTAAGTAGGATGTCGTTAATCTGGGTTCTATAGGCTTTTGGAACCTCAGTTAATAATGCTCGAGATAAATCCTTGCTTAAACTAACTTCAAAATGCTCAGTTGACCCTAAGGTATTTTTGGATTCCTCAAAAGTGAAATCAGTCGGCAATAAAGTATTTTTGGATGAAGATTTCTGAGATGCCCAGTATTTGGCATCACTTAGTGCATCTGGGCTCTTGGCGTATTCAGTAAGGGCTTTCGTCCAATGCCCAAATGATGAGGTTTTGGGTGGCAGATGTAAGGACTCATTGTTAGCAATCTGATTTAAAAGGGAGTCCAGATCATTCAATAAGATACGCCAAGAGATTCCATCCACTACCAGGTGGTGGATGATGATCAATAGGCGATTCGGCTCGCTGTTGCCGACCCTAAAAAGTGCAGCTTTCACTAGATCACCGGCGCCAATGTCCATGGAGCATTGGAGCTCACTAGCTAGGGAGGTAATCTGCGAATTTCTATCTGCCTCTTCTAATGCCGAGAGGTCATGAAGCTCGATACCACTAAAATTAACGCTCGACTGAATTTGTGCTGCTGTATTTTGCGGAGCATCTAAATCTATTTGAAATGTTGATCTCAATAGATCATGGTGGATCATCAAGAATTCCAGCGCTCTCTGAAGAGACGAAATTTCTACCGAGTTACTAACTTCGAGATATACCGATTGATTAAAATGATTTGGATCAGTCTGGAAGTTTTCAAAGAACCAATGTTGAATAGGGCTTAAGGAGAATGGGCCGCTAAGTTGCTCTTGTGGCGCTAAAGTTGCGCTCTTTGTCTGCGCTAGGGCGGCTAATTGGGCAATAGTTTGCTGCTGAAATAATTGCTTGACTGTTATGAAGAGTCCTAATTGATTCAGGCGGCTAACAATTTGAATGCTAAGAATAGAGTCTCCGCCCAAATTAAAGAAATTGTCATTAATTCCAACTTGCGAGACACCCAAAACTTCTTCCCATACTTGGCAGAACGCGCTTTCTGCATTATTTCTGGGAGGTTGGTAGTTGCCTTCTTCACTCTGAAAGATTGGGGTTGGAAGGGATGACAGATCCAGCTTGCCATTCACGGTAAATGGAATTTCGTCAATAGCGTGAATGCCAGCAGGAAGCATATAGTCTGGCAAGACCAACTGTAGATCGTGAATAATTTCTTGCGTATTAATAATGCCTTGCTTTTGCGGAACAATATAAGCGTAAATTCGGGCTGTTTTTTCTTGTCCAGTCACAATGACGCATGCATCTTTAACAATTGGTAATTGGACAAGAGCATTTTCAATTTCGGAAAGTTCAATTCTGAATCCTCTAACTTTCACTTGCTTATCTTCTCTACCACTAAAAACAATTTCTCCATTTCGTTGATATCGTGCAAAGTCGCCTGAACGATATAAGCGGTCACCTTGGTTTCTGCCAAAAGGATTGGGAATAAATTTTTCCGCAGTAAGTGCTGGTTGATTTAAATACCCTCGGCTTACTTGAGTTCCACCGATAAACATCTCACCCCCAAGCTGTGGAAGGGATAGTTCCAATGCTGTATCTAGCAAATGAATATAAGCATTGGCAACAGGTTTACCAATTGGAATGGATTCGGCTTTCTGATGATCGGGCACTGTAAATGCCGTGCACATAATAGTTGTTTCTGTTGGTCCATACTCATTAGTGAGTAAAGTGTCAGTAAATTTTCGATAATGTTCTTGGGCGAGCTCAGAAAGTAGACTTTCACCACCAAGAGTCACATGTTTTACTGATGCAAAGTCATTGGGGTTAGAAATTTCTAGTAGTGGCTTGTAAAGTAAGGGTAATAAAACAAGATGTGAAATTTGAGTTTCAGAAATTCGTCTTAGCAATAGACTCGCGTCGCCCGCTAATGCATTTGGCTCAAGGAAAACAGTTCCGCCTTGACCCAAAGTCCAGAAGATATTGCCAGTTGCAATATCAAAACCATAGGGTTGCAAGAGTAGAAGTCCTGATACCTTCTCGGAATAAAACAGAAATCTAGAATCAAGATATGCAGCCAGGTTAGATCTTGTTACTCCAACACCTTTAGGATTTCCGGTAGATCCTGATGTGTAGATTACATAGGCTAAAGAGTCTTGTGGGTTTTCCCAAGTAGGGTTAAGAATTGAAAACTTATTAGTCTTGATATCTTCAACAGCATGAGTCTGCCACTTCCCATTTATCGTAGGTATGCATGCTTTCGAATGGAGCAATATTTTTGCATCTGCCTCATCTAGCATTAATGATGCCCGATCATTCGGGGTGCTTGTCAAGATTGGTAGGTAAGCTCCTCCAGCTTTTAGTACCGCCAAAATGCTAATCATCATTTCAAGGGAGGGCTCAAAAAATAGACCCACAACCTTTTCTGTTCCAACGCCCAATTCTTTCAGGGCGCGTGCCAGTTTATTTGCCTCGCTGTTCAGTTGACTGAAGGTTAAGTAATTGCTCTGAGACGAAATGGCTATCGCATCAGGTTGAATTTCTGCTTGCTCTTCTATTAGATGTTCGGCTAATGGGAGTTTTTTAGCCTGAGGTCTTGGGTTGAACTCCAGGAGAATCTCTTTTTGCTCCTCAGGGCTCAAAAGTTGAGCCTGAAGAATGGGTGCATAAGGCACCCCAACCATAGATTTGAGGATTTGAATGTAGTGCTGCGATAGCTGTTCGATCAAGCCCTCTTCAAACAGATCAATGTTGTATTCAAAGGAGGCATGTAATGCGCCGCCAATTTCTTCAAGCGAGAGGGTGAGATCAAACTTCGCGGTTGTAATTTCTGCATTCAGCGGAAGCATTTGAATGTTGGAGCTCTTAATCTCTTCTTCAGAAGCATTGAGCAAAACAAACATGGTTTGAAAAATTGGCGCATGGCTTAAGCTTCTCTCAGGATGGATTGCATCCACAATGGCCTCGAAAGGAGCATCCTGGTTGGTAAAGCCTTCCAACATTGTTTGGCGCACCATGCCGAGTAAATCTATTGTCGACATCTGAGGATTCAGTTGGAAGCGAATAGGTAGAGTGTTAACAAAAAAGCCGATCAGATCATTTAACTCTGAGCGATTTCTGTGGGTTACTGGTGTACCAATAACCAAATCATGGGTGTTGGAGTATTTGGCAAGTAGGGCGGCGTAGCATGCAAATAGACCCATGAACTGCGTTGTTTCAGATCCCAGGCATAAGGCCTTAAGCTGTTTATTTAATTGGGCATCAATGAGAAATTCAAATGATTTTCCGCGATGACCTTGTAATGCAGGTCTTGGTTTATCAAGTGGCAGATCTAAGAGGGTGGGCGCACCATGCAACTGTTGGCGCCAATAATCCAGTTGAGCGGATAAAACATCGGGCGTTAACCATTGCTTCTGCCAATTGGCATAGTCTGAGTATTGAACTGCCAAAACAGGTAGTTGGCTTTCTCCACCTTTAATAGCTGACTCATATAGGGCCATCAACTCATTCTGAAGGATGATCATGGACCACTCATCAGCGGCAATATGATGGATAGTGATAGTTAAGGCAGAGTGATTTTCATTAATTTCTAGAAGCGATGCACGAATTGGAAGATCTTGACTCAGCTCAAATGGTTTTGAATTTTCTTTCTGAAGCCATTCCTGGACATACCCTTCGCTTGGAGTGCTGGTGCCGAGTGATTTTGTATGAAGTAAGGTGTCCGGCGTAGGGAGGACAACAGCAGCTGCCTGGCCATCAATTTCGGTATATATCGTTCTAAGTACTTCATGTCGCCGTACGATTTCAATGAGGGCTAAGTTAAGAAGGTGACGATCAACTCGTCCCAGAATTTCAACAGCAATTGAAATGTGATAATTTGAACTTGGCCCCTCTAGCTTTTCCAAAAACCAAAGCCTCTTCTGTGAAAAAGACAATGGAGATACTCTTCTTTGCTCGACTGATTGGGCTATGATCAATGGACTTAGTTTTTTAATGCCACTATCTTCCGATTCGATATAGGCGGTAAGCAGAGCGATCGTTGGGTTATCGAATAGTGCTTGAATTGGCACTTCTACAAAAAATCGATCACGAATCTTCGTAGTTACTTGAACCGCCAATAGAGAATGACCGCCAAGATTAAAGAAGTTATCGTTTATTCCAAATTGCTTTACGTTAAGCAAGGACGACCAGATGTCATACATCGTCTCTTCATGCTGAGTTCTAGGCGCAATGTATTGCTCATTAATTGCTGCGCTTGTTACATTTGGTAGCGCTTTACGATCTACTTTTCCATTAGGAGTGAGAGGCAGACTTGCTAAATGAGTAATATTCGAGGGTGCCATGTAAGCAGGCAATTGAGCGTTAATCGATTCATAAAGCTCATTGATCAACGTTCTTAGTTTGGAAGATCCAACAGGATTATTTGCATAATCACTTAGTAAGACATCCCCATTTGCATCATCCAAATCAAAGAAAAAGTGTTCATCACCGCCACGCTCTGGGTGAGCCTTTTTACTATAAAACAATGCATCGATCAGCTTCCCTGGGTGTGCCTGGGACCAAATCATATGGGTTTTAAGATTTAGAGACTGGGCTAGCTGATATAGGGAGGCAGGATCAAATCCTTGCTTAACGCTTTGGTCTGTTTTGTCGGTGATCTGAGCGAGAGTGAGCTCTGACTGATTTAACGACTCCAGAATATGTAAATCATTTTGTAGGCGTGCATTTAAGAGATTCTTAACTAGCACAGGACTTTCAGCGGTAGATATGAGTCCTTTTAGTTCTTGTAAATCACCCACCGCCTCAAAAGTTTTAATATGTGTATTGGGTCGACTGGATCTACCAGCTCTATTGATATGAATGGTGAGGTCATATCGGAATTTGTTCATCTCATTAGGATTACCATCCTCCTTGAGATCGAACGTCAGCCCTTCAATTTCAGAGAATTCGCGCTTTAATAGCGTAAAGAACTGAGGATCTAACATCAATTCTTCTTCTGCACCAATCCGGTTTGCTAGCTTTTGCTTTAATTCTGATAGTTTTGTTTGGGGATCTGCCTGGTGCGCCATGACGGAGAGTGTTTGTAACTCCAGCATGCATTTGGCCCTGATGTCACCAATAAATATATTACCGCCATCGACTACTGCATGTATTGCCCCTCTTAATACTTCCATTAAGTAATCAATATTAGGGAAGTATTGGCTTACTGAATTGATGATGACTGTGTCTACAGATTTTTCATCCTGCGGAATAAATTGATTTGCATTTCTGCAAATTAGCTTTGTATTCGAGATGCCTAGCTTTTGAATTCTTTCTTCAAGAAGACTGAGGACTGATCTAGAAAAGTCAATTCCGGTATAGCTTTTAACTTTTGGGGCAACCCTTAATAACAGCAGTCCTGATCCGCAACCGATTTCCATTACGTTCTGAGGTTTTAATGCAAGAATGCTGTTAACAGTTTCATCTACCCAGGCCTTCATCTCATAGTCTGGAATAGGTTTTCCTGTGTAGCTACTGATCCATCCGTTTAAGTCGAGATCTACCTCAGTTGCGGAAGACTCTGTGTCATAAGTCTTATCCCAGACTGTTTGCCATTTTTCAAGAATTTCAGAATCTTGTTTTTGATGAGAGAGGGCATCTTCCCAACCTTCTTTTGTTTCAATGAAGGCATTTAAGGTGGTTGATCCATTGGCAGATTGTTGACAAACGGCTACTGCATTTTGGATAGCGGGGTGCCGACCTAGGACCGACTCTATCTCGCCAAGCTCAATACGAAAGCCTCTCACCTTTACCTGAAAGTCTGCTCGCCCAATATATTCAATCTCTCCATCGTTTATAAAGCGCGCCACATCTCCAGTCTGATAGATGCGCTCACCAGGGTTAAGGCTAAATTGCGAAGGAATAAAACGTTCAGCAGTTAGTGCGGGTTGATGAAGGTATCCTCGACTTAGTCCCTGTCCTCCTATATACAGGTCTCCAGGTATACCGATCGGCGTCGCATTCCCAATCGAGTCAGTAATAAAAACATCAGTATTGGCAATAGGATGGCCAATAGTCGGATTGGCGTTTCCTTTAAGAGACGAGCGATACAGTTTGTTGCGTGTTGACCAAATAGTCGTTTCGGTTGGCCCATAAACATTCCAGACTTCTGCATGTGCTTCTAGAAGTTTTGAGGCTAAGTCGGCAGTTAATGCCTCGCCTCCACATAGCAATTTATTCAGGGGGAGTGACTGAGGCTCCATTGTGGAAAGCAGCAGGCGCCAGGTGGCTGGTGTGGCCTGCATGACATTTACCTGTGTTGACAGCAAAAGATGAGAGAGTTCAAAACCATCGCTCACCATTTCCTTTGGTGTCAAGACAATACGAGCGCCAGAGATTAACGGTAGATAAAGTTCAAGAGCTGCAATATCAAAGGAAATAGTTGTAACAGCCAATAATGAATCATGACTAGTTAACCCCGGCTGTTCGCACATTGTTTGTAAAAAATTGTGCAGTGCTCTATGGGAGATTTGAACGCCCTTCGGTTTCCCGGTTGAGCCTGATGTAAAAATGACATACGCAAGCTTATCGACGAGTTGCCCTGGAAGGGAGAATAAAAATTCTGCGGGGGAAGTCGAATTGATGCTTTTCCAATCAGCATCTATTTGAATTACATTCTGTGAATCGCTGTTCAAAAGTCCAGCAGTAGAGGATTGCGCCAGGATTAGCTTAATGTTGGCTGCAGAAATCATCTCCTCTATACGATTGATGGGGTAAGTGGGATCAATTGGCACATAGGCTGCCCCGGCCTTGAGGATGCCTAAGATGCCAATAATGAGGTCTATAGAGCGTTCTAAGCAAAGGCCAACCAAGGTTTCATCGCCGGCGCCTTTGGCTTTGAGATAGGAGGCTAATTTCGCAGCGCGAGTATTGAGCTCTCCATAGGAGATTTGTTGCTCCCCATAGAGGATTGCAATCCGGTCGGGATTTTCTTTGGCTTGCTTCTCAAATAATGTGCAGATTGTTTCGGCTTTGGGATAGTCGCGCTGTGTCTGATTAAAACCAACAATAATTTTCTCGAGCTCATCCTCTCCAAGCAGGGGGATCGCAGAAATGGATTGTTTGGAATTGTTAACAAAGCCCTGCAACACATTTTGAAAGTGCTTAATAAAATGTTGGATCGTATTCTCGGAAAATAAATCCGTGTTGTATTCCAATTCACCGAATAATTTTGATTCTTGTTCTTCGAGTTTGAGAGTTAGATCAAACATGGAAGTTTCAGGAGCAAGTGGAATAGCGCTTAAGCTTAGATCTCCAATTTTTAGTCCACCACGCTCTTCATTTTGATTTTGAAGAATAAACATCACCTGAAAGATGGGTGAAAAACTTGGGTTACGTTCAGGTTTAATTGCCTCTACTAAGCGCTCAAATGGTAGGTCTTGATATTGATAGGCTTCTAGAAAATTATCGCGAGCTTGTGTAATAGCATCCTGACAACTTGCATCTGGACGGAGATCCATTTTTAGAACAAGGGTGTTAACAAAAAATCCAATGAGGTCCTCCAATTCCTTGCTGTTGCGATTGGCAATTGGTGAGCCAATGACAATGGTTTCTTGGCGGCTATAGCGATGAAGTAAGACGCTAAACGCAGCCTGCAAGACCATAAACAATGAGGCTCCGAGCGGTTTCCCTAAAAGTTTTAGGGATTGCAACATCTCCTCATTGATGCTGAAGTAAGTTGTATTACCAGCAAAGGTTTGCTTTGGCGGGCGGGGAAAATCGAGGGGTAATTCTAGTAAAGCGGGAATGCCTTGTAACTTTTTTGTCCAATAAGAAATCTGCTTAGTGAGATGTGGACCAGCCAGTAAATTTCTTTGCCATTCCGCAAAATCGGCATACTGAATTGCTAACGCTTCCAAAGGCGACGCGAGCTTTTTGGAGAATGCTTCATAAAGAGCGCAAATCTCTTTAAGCATGACATTTCCATTTGACCATCCATCAGAAATAATATGATGGATGACTAGCAAAATAATGTGATGGTGCTCGTTAAAGCGAATTAATTTAAGTCTCAGAAGTTTATCTTTAGAGAGATCAAAACTCGCCTGCGAAGTTTCTTTAGAAATTTTTTCGTATTCAGATTTTTGCGCAGCCGCACTAAGATTTTCTAAATTAATTTGTGCAATTTCAATTTCTATAAATTCATGGATAACCTGAAACGGCTCTCCATTGAGATTGATAAAATTGGTTCTAAGTGATTCATGTCTGTCACAGAGTTCTACAAATACTTTTTCTAATGCGGGGATATCTAAAGGACCAACGAGCTCTATCGCCGAAGGCATGTTGTAGGTAGCCCCCGGCCCTTCCAGTTGATCTAAAAACCATAAGCGTTGTTGTGCAAAGGATAGGGGGGCGGGACTATTTGGAGTTGATCTTTTTGGAATACTTTGCCTGGAATCAGGCGTGTCTAACTCAGCCTTGGCAGCTTTTAGTTTTTCAATGAGCGCCTTTTTAGCGGGGGAGAGCGAATCAAGTCGCCCTTCCAGGTTGTTAGTCATGGTGCATGAGGCGGGTTTAAGGCTAAATCACTAATTTATACCATCTCCGTCTGACGAAAGTTACGAAATAAGTTACATTAATACCTTAATCTAACCCTTGGGACTTTTTATGATTGGCACGTCAGTATTTCGTGGGAAATTGCTAGATTTAGACACGCATTTATGCCCCGGCCGTAATAACTATGAATTAGCTGCTGGCGAAGTCGGTAAATATTTTGCTGAGATGACCAATCAGATGATTGAGAAATCCAATAAAGAAAAAGCAGCAAAAATTGCCCAAATGACTGGTGACGAGTCGACGGTTTTTAATGAGGAAACGGTTTGGCACCTTAAAGGTGCATCTGCTCCAGGATCCTTTACAAACTCAGGGCGTCTTAAGGTATTTGATCAAATGGGCGTTAAAAGAGGGTTTATCTTTTCGGATCCAGGCGTTCAGATTGCTGTTTCATCCAATGACCCGAGGGCATTGCCTACGATGCACCATTGGAATGATTTTATTTTGGACTTCGGCAGTGCAGACCCAGACCGCTTAAGGGTTGCTGCCATCTTAAACACCTTCAAAAGAGATGTAGCAATCGCCGAGGCTAAGCGGGTTATTGCAAAAGGAGGCAGAAGCTTTGTAATTTCTAGTGCTGTAGCCCCTGATGAGCAGTCACCTGCCGCTGCAGGCATGGATGCATTTTGGGGTTTGATGGAAGAATCGAGCTCTACCGTGATTGTCCATGCTGGTGAAGTGGGTTTCCTTGCAAGCCCCCATTGGGCAACAAATGTTGATCATTTGGGCTTTCAGCCTGATGACATTGCATCTGAAGGCGAGCAAATTAACACTTATTCACTAGCATCTATTCATTTTCCTGTGGTTAATCTTCTGACCACCATGATTCTGGGCGGTGTATTTGAGCGTTTTCCCAAATTGCGGTTTGCTGCTATTGAGCTTGGAGCCCATTGGCTAGGGCCTTTGGCGGCTTATTTGGATCAAATGGCAGATATTTATCAAGATCGTCTAGGTAGTATTTTGAGTCTGAAGCCCTCTGAATATATTCGCAGGAATGTCCGCGTAACCCCATATAGATTTGAGCCATTGGACGCCATTATTGCTAATTTTGGACTTAGGGAGTGTTACTGTTACAGCAGTGATTTTCCGCATCCAGAAGGGGGCACCGAACCCATTAAGGAATTCTCGGACTGGATAAGGCCAATGGGTCAGTCTGAGGCAGAGAATTTCTTCGTACTCAATGCGGAATGGGTATTGCCACCACTCCAATAATTAGATCTCAACTTGAGGTTTGAGTTTTTATCGGGGCATCCTTATGGAAAAGCTTGACTGACTGCCCCCAGATGTAAAAAACGAGATAAGCATGCGTTAAGAGTGTTACAAAGCTGATGAGGGCAGCAAGCTTATTCAGGTTTTCAATGAATCCGCCATAGATTTCTGAGCCTGAAATATAGCCTATGCCCGTTAAATCAAGCGCCATTGCAATGAATTGCGAAACAATAAATAGTTTTTTAAAAAATTCTAACTGCGTATATCTCAGTAAAATCAAGGAGATACACTGAAATAGGGAAACAAAAGTCACCCCCACAAAATCAGCCGCATCCAGGGAAAATGACTGTGAAGAGCTAATTCCAATTGAGCCGATGTAACGCCCAAACAGTATTAGGCAATACAGTACAAGCAAAATGCGCAGGATTTTTGAAAATGGACTCAGTGGTTTTGGTATGGAATCAGGGTACATTTTAAAAAAATGGTTAAAAGTGAATTTGATTAAAAGTGGACCAAATTGGGGTCATAACAATTTAATCAGTTGGTATTATTATAGGCTGAACATCGCTAAATTTGATGCCCAATTAACTTAATTTACTGGCCTATATCATGATCAATACCACTCCATTTTTTGGAAAAATGAATGACTTGGATACGCATATTACCCCTACTCCAGATGTTTATGAGTCAGTGGCGGGTCCGGAGGCTGGTAAGTTCTATGCCGAAATGTGCCGCAAAACAATCGAGACCACTCCAGCTGAAAAGCGGGATACCTTGCCAGAATTAATGGGTCATGAGGCTCAGGTTTTAAACGATGATACCGTTTGGAATATGAAGGGCTCTGGAGCTGCAGGGTCATACAGCTCCAAGGGAAGGCTTGGAGTACTTGATTATATGGGTGTCAACAAGGCTTTTGTATTTGCAGACCCCGCCCTAATGATGGGCGCTTTTTCAGACTCTGAAATAGGTTTGTCAGCAATGCGCGGTTGGAACGACTATTCCATTGATTTTAGGAAAACGAATCCCCAAAGATTGCTCCCAGTCGGCATGCTCAATACCTACAATATTGATGTAGCCTTGCAAGAGACAAAGCGCCTTCTGAAGGAGGGTATTCGTGCATTTGTCATTCCTAGTTCCATCCCCCCTGGAGGCGGCTCTCCAGCACACCCTAATTTTGATCCATTGTGGGCATTGATTCAGGAAGCTAATGCCACTGTAATTCTGCATGCAGGTGGCGAACAGGGCTTTATTGCGAGTGACGCATGGTCTAAAGATGTTGAGCATCTTGGTTTTGAAACATCCTTTCGACACCATGGAGAGCCCGGAAACACTTACATGATGGCTACTTTTATTTTTTCCCCGCAAAATTTCTTAGCAACCATTATTTTGGGCGGCGTATTTGAGCGCTTTCCTCGTCTACGATTTGGGGTAATTGAGCTTGGCTCGGTTTGGTTTGCGCCGCTAGCAATGCATCTTGATAGTGTCGCCATGATTTTTAAGCATCGACTCAAGAATGTTTTAAGCATGAAGCCATCGGATTACATGCGCCGAAATATTCGTATTACTCCTTATCGTTTTGAGCCAGTTGGTGAGTTGGTTGAGCGCTACGGATTTGATGAATGCTATTGCTACAGCAGCGACTTTCCTCACCCTGAAGGCGGTACCAGTCCCATTCAAGATTTTGCAAAACATATTGAGCGCTTGGGTCAAGCTAATGCAGAGAAGTTTTATGTTACCAATGCTCAATGGGTTATGCCTGAGGCAGCTTAACTATCTTTATTGAATCATTTAATTTAAAGATATTTTTTCAGGGCGACCATGAACAAAGAAGTACCACTTAATTTATATCCAGATCAAGTTCCTACTATCAAGCTAAAGGAATTGTTGGACGGTAATATTGATATTTATGCTTTTTGCTCGAAAAATAAAAAGCCTTTACTAATCACTGATGCTTATGAAGTTTTTCCTGAGTTGGCTAAATGGAGCCCGGAATTTCTTCAAGAGAAAGTCGGCAATAAGGTTATCAACGTCAACACTTCCAAGACTGATGTATTTCAGGAGTACCACCTCCCGATTCAAATGACTTTGGAGGAGTACTCTGATGAAATTAAGTTGGAGATGCCCACTGCAGGGCGCCGCTTGTATATGGGGGCGCAAGGCATAAACCAGTCTTTCCCAGAGCTAAAGTCCGATATCTATTTTGACAGCTTGTTGCCCGACGAAAAATTGGGCCTCAAGTATTTGTGGTTCGGCCCAGGTGGAAATACTACTGGTTTGCATTACGACACTGCAGATAATTTTTTCGTACAACTCTATGGGCAAAAGCGCTGGATCATGAGCGAGCCCGATAGTTTTTTGAATCTCTATCCGCGCTCTTCCTTATCGCACTACCCAAGGGTTACTGATTTCAATCCATTGAAACCTGATTTTGAGAAGTTTCCCAAGGCTCGAAAAGCAAAGTTCTACGACATTACTGTTAATCCAGGAAATATTCTTTTTGCCCCGCCGTACTGGTGGCATCAAGTTATTAGTAAAAGCACAATTATTTCTGTGAACATCTGGTGCTCGACTTCTAAGTTCAAGGCCGAATGGGGTGCATTGCAGCTGATCCCAACTTACATCAAAACCCTTTTAGGGAACAATATTTTTCCAAAGCAATATTGATGCAGTAAATGTCAAGAAGTCTCATATTTAAGTATGTCAATTTCAAAAAATACTCAAGCGATTGTTGCATTTGCCCTGGGCGCAAAGTATCAAAGAATGTTCGATGATTATTGTCGGGATGGCTGGGAAAGATACTGTAAAAAATATAAATACGATTTATATTTAATAACAGATCCTTTGGATCCCTCTTTAAGAGGTCAGTCCCGTAGCCCTTCTTGGCAAAAATTGCTAATATTGTCCCAGCCTTGGTCGGCAAGATATGAACGGATCGTATGGATTGACACCGATATCTTAATTAATGCAGATAATGCACCAGATATTTCCTGCGATATCGATATTCATAAAGTTGGTTTAGTAGATGCCTTTTCTATACCGAATGCATTTTCTAACAAAGTTATTACGCAACGCCCCATGAATTCGCTTTGGTCAAATGCTTGGAAAACTTCTTCAGAGTATTACCAAAAAAATGGACTGACTGACGTTCACTTTGATCAAGTTGCTCATGGAGGCGTTTTTGTGTGCTCACCAAAATTTCATCGCGGTATTTTTGAGTACATATACTATACCTATGAAGATGATCCACAAAAAATGCAAGCCGAACAGCCTGCGTTCTCATATGAGTTGCTAAAAAATGACCTGGTTCAATGGCTACCCTCAGAATTTAATTATTGCGTTGCGCCTTTGGTAACTGCTTACTATCCATTTTTATTGAACGAAAAAATCTCAACTGAGGAGTTAAGAAGCCTAGCCTTAACAAATCTTTTTCAATTAGGCAGCTTCCTTCATTTTGCTGGCTGTCATCACATAATGTACTTAGTTAAGCCTACTAATTTATAGGTTAAGAGGATTTGCATAGGTAACCCTTGTAATAATCGCAAAGATACTCGCTTAAGCAAACCCTCCAGTCGCGCATGATGTCCATATTTATTTGTTGCAATTTAGAGTTCACTAAGCGCTCGGACCGTGGTCTTTTGGCAAAGTAAGTTTTTGCCCAATAATCCGAGTCTACCGAAGTAATCTTCACCTGATTTTCGATGTTTAAGATCTTCAGCAATTCTTGAGCGACTTCAATGCGACTGGTGACCTTTGAGCAGGCCATGTTATGGAGGCCCCATAGATTGTTTTCGACGAGTAGCTTTACATTTTTTGCAAAATCATGGGTATAAGTTGGGGTGCCAAATTTATCATCTACGATAAACAATTCTGAGGCCCCATTTTTAAGTTGACCCATTATTTTTTGGATGAATTTTTTGTCTTTACTTGGGCCACCGCCCATCATCCAGCCGGGCCTGCATATTAAATACTTTTTTAGCTCATTTTGTACAAGTTTTTCTCCAGCATATTTGCTTGCAGCATATACGCAGAGTGGATTAGGAGCATCCCAATCATCATAGACATCCTGTTTCCCATCAAAAATTCCGGCAGTACTAATGTATAAAAGTGGTATGCCGAGCTCCTTACAGATCTTAATTGCGTTACCTACCGATTGGGTATTTGTTTCGTAGGCGCTTTGCTCATTTAGTTCACAATACTCAAGATCAGTCAGTGCACCAAGATGAAAAAGGAAATCAGGCTCGAAACTAACCACATCATTTTTATATTGGTTTAGGTCTCTAAAGTCTAAATAACTCAGCCAATCTGAGTTCACATCGATATCTGTACATTTTAGTTGGTATTCAGTATGAAACTGCTTAAAGAAGGCTTCCCCGAGCATACCTCCTGCGCCAGCGATATAAATTTTTTTCATGAAAATAAAAAAAGTAAATTAAGTTTATTTAAATTGTGATGTGAACCAACTTTTTATCTTTTTGGGCATCAACTGCTTCATGCCATTGAAATTTCCAATCAATTTTGTGCGGCACCAAAGATTGATGGAGATGCTGTTTTCAGTGCCATTTACCACTTCATGCCACCAATAAGCAGGTAGAAACAAAATTTCTCCAGGCTTTATATTCACCCGAATAGCATTTGCAAATATGGTCTTTGGATGAGCTACTAAGTCAATGTCGCATGCCTTTACTTGACTTAACTCAGGGGAGTTTGAGCGCGGTGAATTAGCATATAAATGCCGAGTGTCATCTGGGGAGAAGAGGTAAAAAGTTTTCTCACCCATTAATTGCATGAAAAAATTATCATCTGGATCCATGTGAAGTGGAGCCCGTGTACCACCTGGACCAAGCCAAAAAATACGCTGTCTAACAATATTTCTGGGGATTAATTGATCAAACTCAATCAAAGGAATCAGCTCGGGGTGGGTATCTTCAATGTTTTGTTGGGCCATATAAATTAATGGACCACCCTTGAAACCATTTTTTATTCTTTGAAAGTACTCGCTCGTCCTCATTGAGATCGGAGTCCATCCTCCAGATTGATCTGATTCCTGAAGAACAATAGTTTCTTTTTCAGCAATTTTTCGTGCTGCGTAATCTAAATCCCATTTGGCTAAGTTAGGGAGAACGGAGAAGACGTCAGTGATGATCACTGGTACTTTAGATCTAATGCATTCCCTATATGTCTCCCCTAAAATGGGGCTTAAGGCAATTTTTTCGAACATATAGTTTTTGAACCCATTTTTTTAAATGATTTAGAGAGATGAAATACTCTCAGTATATGATCAGTTTAGGCTGGTGCGAATGACTCCAACGGCCTTGCCCTCAATTGCAAAATTTTCCTGCCTTGAGTCAACTAGGATATTTTTAAAGTCTGGGTTTTCAGCTTGTAACTCAATCAATATGCCGTTAGGAGTGCTTGTCTTTAACCAGCGCTTTACGGTGACTTCATCATCTAGTCGAGCAACTACGATATCTCCATTACGTGCTTCAGTGGTTTTTTTCACTGCCAAATAATCTCCATCCAGTATTCCAGCATCTCGCATACTCATCCCTTTTACCTTTAGCAAATAATCTGCACCTTTGCTAAATAGGCTGGGGTCAATTGGGATTTGTCTTTCAACATGCTCAACCGCCATGATGGGAGATCCCGCCGCAACACGGCCAATTAATGGCAATGTCAGTTGTTGTAATGCGCCAGAGGGTAGGGATAGCTGGCGATATTTGTTGCTATTGTGCGATTGAGTAAATCGTTGTGGTATCCGAATGCCCCTGGAAGTGCCCGGCGTTAATTCGATATACCCTTTTTTTGCCAGCGCACGAAGATGTTCTTCCGCTGCATTAGCAGAGGCAAAGCCAAGTTGCGTAGCAATTTCTGCGCGAGTAGGTGGCAAGCCACTCTCATCAATAGCCTTAGTAATGAGCTCTAGAATCTCACTCTGACGTGTAGTGAGCTTAGGGAGGGCAGTCAGCTCCTCTGGAAAATCGACTGTATTTATGTCCATACTGGGATTGTATACAGCAGTATTTGAGATATCAAGCCTTTTTGAGGCGATAATGGGTTATGACCACAATTGAAAAACATTCTGAAAATTTCCCTCATATTTTAGTTTTAGGTATGGGAGGCACAATCGCTGGCCTTGCAACCAGCCCAGAAGATAGTCCTATGCAATATGAGGCAGGTCAAATTGAGATTGCCGCTTTGCTTGCCCAAGTGGAGTCTGCAATTCCCGAAGGTATCAAGCTGGTTTCTCAGCAATTGGCCAATATCAACGGGCGGAACCTTACCGAGCCTTTATTAAGCCTACTTGGCCAGTCTGTTCGGGCGGCGCTAGATAATCCCTTGGTCAAAGGGGTAGTGGTTACTCACGGAACAGATACGATTGAAGAGGTCGGAGTCTTTTTACAACTCACTTGCGGAAAATATGCTCAAAATTTAGGCAAAAGAGTGATCTTAACTGGAGCCATGTTGCCAGCTAATGCACCTAAAGCAGATGGGCCATCCAACTTGTTGGATGCTATTCGCTGGGCTTCAACCTCAATTGATAACTGCCCTGGTGGTATTTACGCCGTAATGGACGGTAGGGGCTGTATGGCAATGGATCTAGCGAAAAGACACGTTAGTGCGCTAAATGCCCCTATTCAGAGCACCCCAAGTAGCTCAGTGGGATTGATTAACCCTTCATGGTTATCTGGCGTTAAAGCAACCCAAGCCCTCTGGACTGAGGATTTGCCTATCCCAAAAGAAAATGAATGGCCTTGGGTGGAAATATTGACTAGTCACGCAGGTGCTCGCTCAGAAACGATTGCCCACTGGCTAAATTCAAAGGTTAAGGGGCTAGTCCTTGCTGGTTCTGGCATGGGAGGATTTCATGATTGTTGGAAGGATTCGCTAGTTGCGGCCGTTAAACATGGAATTGCCCTAGTGAGAACCACTAGAACTGGGGCAGGAGAAACCTTGCCCGACCTGCCTGAAAAGGACATTGCTGGGTGCTTAGCCTCAGGTAGTCTTACCGCCCCCAGAGCCAGAATTGCACTCCAGTTATCTTTGAATGCAGAAAAACAAGCGCAAGTAACAGGTAAATCCCTGACTTGGCAGGATTTTTTTGCTAGAATTGCGGTCTTGCCTTTAATTCGGTAAGCGCTGCAAAGCGGCTGTAAAAGTGTTGTGTAATACCTACAATTTGTTACTACCTTGTCACACTGGCGCTGAGTTCACAACCATCAGAACTTAGCAAGACGCCCAGGTGACTTAATCCTTAAGGAGTGTTTGATGCGTCATTATGAAATCGT
>Ga0114959_10000378_pt1 | contig 41770 bp, 29 predicted proteins | sample C_130625_EF_Meta_FD_87317 | JGI IMG/M metagenome (GOLD analysis project Ga0114959, IMG submission 87317) | Freshwater microbial communities from Lake Croche, Canada to study carbon cycling - C_130625_EF_MetaG | ecosystem: Environmental > Aquatic > Freshwater > Lake | place: Lake Croche, Canada... | reverse complement strand
GTCTGGCTTCCGGACGCGATGGAGGGGCCGACGCCCGTCTCGGCGCTCGTCCACTCGGCGACGATGGTGGCCGCCGGCGTCTATCTCGTGGGCCGGTTCTATCCCGTCCTCACGCCCGATGCGCTCCTGGTCATCGCGTACGTCGGAGCGATCACGCTGTTCATCGCCGCCACGATCGCGTTGGTCGCCAACGACATCAAGCGGGTGCTCGCCTACTCCACCGTTAGCCAACTCGGCTACATGATGCTGGCGCTCGGCGTCGGCGGATGGCTGGCGGGCTTGTTTCATCTCGTCACCCACGCCTTCTTCAAGAGCCTCCTCTTCCTCTGCTCAGGGTCGGTGATCCATGCCTGTCACACCAACGACATGCGGAAGATGGGGGGGCTTGCCAAAGTGATGCCGTGGACGAGCGGAACGATGCTCGTCGGCTGCCTGGCGATCATCGGTGCCGGGATACCGTTCCTCGACATCGGTCTGAGTGGCTACTACTCAAAGGACTCGATCCTCGCCCAGGCCCTCCTCTTCGCCCGCGAGAATCCGTCCCACTCGATCCTCTTCTACGCCGTCGCCGGTGGCGCGATGCTGACGGCTTTCTACATGTTCCGCCTCTGGTTCATGACGTTCGCTGGCCAGCCCCGCGACCACCACGTTCACGAACATGCCCACGAGTCGCCCCCGGTGATGGTCTATCCCCTCGTGGCTTTGTCGATCCTCGCCGTCGTGGCGGGATGGACGTTGCCGGGCGGTTTCGGGATTGCCAACATGATCGAGCAGGCCCGACCCGCCGGCACCGGTGGGATCGAGCTCGGTGGCCTGTTGTTTTCCGCCTTCACCGTGCCGGCGGAGCATGCCAGCCATGCTCACGACATCCACGTCACCGCTTCGCTGACGGCCTTTGCTACGGCAGCCACAGGCGTGCTCCTCGCGGCGTTGATGTACATCTGGGGCATCATCCCGCCGGCGATGGTGGCCTCTGCCGTCAAGCCGCTTTATACGTTCCTCGCCGACCGTTGGTATTTCGACGAGATCTACCGCTTTCTCTTCGTCCTCCCGGTGCTTGGCATCTCCCGACTCGTGAGTGGCACCGACAAGGGGGTCATCGATCGGTTCATCGAGGGGCTCGCCTGGGGGGCCAAACAGGTGGCCGGCTTCGATGCGTGGCTCGATCGGACGCTCATCGATGGCCTCGTCAACGGGACAGCGAGCGCCACGTACAGCGCCGGACTCGAACTCAAGAAACTGCAGACCGGTCAACTCCGCCAGTACGTCATGTTCATCGCCCTCGGAACGGTTGCGATCTTCGTCCTTGCCGGATTGCTGTTCCGTTCCTCGTTTGCCGGTTGATCCTGCCGCCGGCTTCCCCATCCCTCCAGCACCGCACACAGTTCCTCTCCGGATCAACGCCCCATGGGAATCGCACCGACCTTGGCCGTGACGCAACCTGCGTTCTGGCCCCTCACGCTCATCCTCTTCCTGCCGGCCATCGTCGCCGGGATCCTGGCGCTGCCGATCATTCCTCGCGGGAAGGACGACTCGGTTCGCTGGGTTGGTCTGGCGACTACGGTCGCCGTCTTCATTCTCTCCCTCTGGATGGCCGTCCCCGCGATCTTTGGGACAGGGAGCCCCGGGCAGTTCACGGTCGGCGAAGCTGGGATGCAAGCGGTCGTGAAGCAACCGTGGATTCCCGCCTTCAACATCGAGTATCTGCTCGGCGTGGACGGAATCAGCATGCCGCTGGTGCTCCTCACGACGTTTCTCGCGGTGCTCGCGGCAGCGGCGAGCTGGCCGATTGAGAAGCACGTGCGCCCTTACTGGATCCTCTTTCTGCTCCTCGAGACCGGGATGATCGGGGTCTTCGTCTCCCTCGACTTCTTCCTCTTCTACGTGTTCTGGGAGGTGATGCTCCTCCCGATGTACTTCCTCATCGGGATCTGGGGTGGGCCCCGTCGCGAGTACGCCGCGATCAAGTTCTTTCTTTACACGCTCGCCGGAAGCGTGCTGATGCTCCTGGCGGTCTTGATGCTCTACTTCGCCAGCGACGTCCGCACGCTCTCTGACGACCAACTGCTCGTCACCCATGTTGTCAGTCCGGCCCTCGAAGGTGCCGACCGAGCAGCGGCGTTGACTGCGGTCCACTCCCATCCCAAGCCGATCCACACGTTCAACATCCTGGCGCTGGCGGCGATCGGGCAATCCCCGGCTTCCCCGTTCGCTGCTACCTCGTTTTGGGGCATGACGCTCGAGTCGTGGGCCTTCCTCCTCCTCCTCATCGGCTTCATCATCAAAGTCCCGGTCGTGCCCGTGCACACCTGGTTGCCCGATGCCCACGTCGAGGCTCCGACGCCGATCTCGATGATTCTCGCCGGTGTTCTCCTCAAGCTTGGCGGCTACGGAATCATCCGGATCTGCTACCCAATCTGCCCGGGAGCGGGACTGTCGTTCGCCTGGTTGGTGTGCGGGCTCGGTGTGGTGTCGATGGTGTACGGGGCCTTCGCCGCCCTGGCACAGAAGGATTTCAAGCGGATGGTGGCTTACAGCTCGGTGAGCCACATGGGATATGTCATGCTCGGCCTCGGCGTGTGGAGCGCGGTGGCCGGACACGAATATCAGTGGGATGCCTGGGCCCAGGGGGTCAACGGCGCCATGTTCCAGATGCTCGCCCATGGCATCAGCTCGGCCGGCATGTTCTTCATGGTGGGCGTCCTTTATGACCGCGTCCACCACCGCAACCTCGAGGAGTTCGGCGGGATCTTCAACCGCATGCCGCTCTATGCCTCGCTGGCCGTGGCGATCTTTTTTGCCGGGCTCGGGCTCCCCGGCCTCTGCGGATTCATCGGCGAGGTGCTCGTCACGCTCTCGAGCTGGAACTACAGCCGCCTGCTCGCCGTCTGTTCCGCGTTCACGGTGATCCTCACCGCCGCGTACATCCTCTGGGCGATCCAGCGTGTCTACCTCGGGGCCGAGTACAAGGGCCCGCACGGCGACCATCTCACGCCGATGACCCGCCGGGAACTGGCGATCGCCGTGCCGTTGGTCGTGTTGGCCATCGTCTTCGGCGTGGCGCCGCAGTTGATCTTCAACTACATCACGCCCACGGTGAACCGCCAGGTGGAGACGCTTGCCGAGTGGACCCGTTCGGTGCATGACGGTCACCCCGCGGCGGCCGGTGCGACGGCAGCAATGGACAACGGTGCTGTCGAACGGCAGGTCACGATCGATACCTTCACCGTGGGGGGTGGCCGGTGAATCCCGACCGCAATCTCGGCACGCTCCTCGACGGCACGCTCCATGACACGCTTGCCGTGTCGTTGCCCCATTTCCGCCCGGAACTCTGTCTGGCGGCGACGATCGTCCTGCTGCTGCTCTGCCGGATGCTGCCGCTCCTCCGCCTCGTTGACTCGGGCTTTCTGGCGCTGGGCGGAGTTTTGTTCTCGTTGTTCTTTGCCTGGGACGATGTCCTGTCCCTTCGCGGCGGCGCTTGGGCCTCGACGATTGGTGACCTGCTCGCCGGGCGGCAGGAACTGTTCGGTGGTCTTCTCGCCTTCGATTCGCTGACGGCCTACATTCGCTTGCTCCTCACCGGATTCCTCGTGCTGTTCATCCCGTTCACGAAGGTCTCCGGCATTCCCGATTCCGAGGATGGTGCCGACTTCTACACCCTCGTCTTGGGCTCGACCCTCGGCATGTGCCTGATGGCCTCCGCCAATCACCTCCTGATGGTGTTCATGGCGGTGGAAATGGCGAGCGTTCCCTCGTATGCCCTCGCCGGGCTCCTGAAGGGGCGGAAGGCGAGCTCCGAGGCGGCCCTCAAATATGCCGTTTACGGCGCCGGCGCCGCGGGGGTGATGCTCTATGGGTTGAGCCTCCTTGCCGGCGTGCTCGGCACCTGCCACATGCCGACGATGGCCAGGGCGCTGGCCTCGCTCGATTCGATGTGGATGCCTGGGGGCACCGGATTGGCTCTGGCGATCGGCGGTCTGATGGTCGCCGCGGGCCTGTCGTTCAAGCTCTCGGCCGTGCCGTTCCACTTCTGGTGCCCCGACGTGTTCGCCGGAGCCGCAGCCGAGGTCGGGGCGTTCCTTTCGGTGGCCAGCAAGGCGGCGGCCGTCGCGCTCCTCCTCCGCGTCGCGTTCGGTCTGGGAACGACCGGCCCGGGGCCCAATCACGTGGTGGAGATGGCGGCGCTGGGCGAAACGAGGCATTTCATCGTCGGCATCGTCGCCCTCCTCGCGGCCCTCACTTGCACGCTGGGGAATCTCGCTGCCTATGGGCAGACGAACATGAAGCGCCTCCTCGCCTACTCCACGATCGCCCATGCCGGCTACCTGATGATGGGAGTGGCGGCGGCGGTGGCTCTGGCAGGCCGCGATGCCGATGCCAGCCGATCCGCGGTCGCTGCCGTCTGCTTCTATCTCGGCACCTACGTCTTCATGAATCTGGCGGCTTTCGCCATCGTGGCGCTGCTGCGGAATTCGCTGCGGAGCGAGGAGATCGCGTCCTATGCCGGCTTGATCCGAACGAATCCGGGGATCGTTGTCGCCACGGGCATCGTCCTTGTGAGCCTCATCGGGCTTCCGCCGCTGGCGGGATTCATCTCGAAGTTCCTCGTGTTCTCCTCCGTCGTGGAGGCGGTGTCCCTCGACGCCGAACGCCCGCTGATGCTCGTGCTTCTCGTGGTCGGTGGCATCAACACGGTGATCAGCCTCTTCTACTACCTCCGCGTGCTGAAGGTCATGACGTTCGACCCGCCGCCGGCCGATCGGACCGTCGACGCGTTCCCCTTGGTGTCGATCCCCGGGGCGCTCGTGACGGCCCTCGTTGTCCCGGTCGTTTCGCTCGGCATCTTCTGGTCGGGGCTGTATGCCTTTGCGCGTCTCGCCGGGGCGTTTGCCTCCTGACTCCCCCAACACCCGCCACGGCAAGCCCCTCCATGAAGTCGACTCTCGCCGACCTCGTCAGCACACTCGGTTCGTCGCTCCACTCGTACCTCGCTGCGGCGGGGGTGTGGAGCTTCCCTGGTGACGAGGCGATCAAACTCGCCCTTGTCGATCTCGTCGATGATCAACGGAGCCTCTCCGATAGGGCCGGCCGGTTGCTCGAGGAGCGGGGCGAGACGCCGCCGAGTCCGGTATTTCCGATCCGCTACACGGCAACGCACGACGTCGATCTGGGGGCGATGCTCCCGCGTGTTCTCGACGGCTTGCGCCGTCAGATCGGTCATCTTCAAAGGCTTGTCGATGCCGGCGGTGCGCCGGGGGAGATCGAACTCGTGCTGGAGGCCCGCGAAGCCTCGCTCCAACACGCGGATGTGCTCGAGGAACTCGCCCGCCGCGGCGCGAAGGCCCCAGCGACCGCTCCCTGAGCGACTCCGGTTTCCGGCGGTTGTCAGGAGAAAAAAGGCGATTCACGGTGCAGGGGGAAGGCATGGACCTCTTCGACAGCCATTGCCATCTCGATCCGATGCGCTACCTCGACGAGCTTCCCGAGGTGGTGGCGCGGGCCCGTGCCGCGGGGGTCAGCGGGATGGCGGTCATCGGCACCCGGGCGATGGATAGCGAGGCGGCTGCCGATCTCGCCTCCCGCGAAGTCGGGATCGTGGCCGCGGCCGGGATTCACCCCAACGATGTTGGGGAGGTCGTCGCCGGCGAATGGGATCGGATCGTAGCCCTAGGCGAGTCGGGGCGGGTTGCCGCCATCGGGGAGACGGGGCTCGATTGGTACCGCGACCACGCGCCCAAGGACGTGCAGCGGGAGTGGTTCGACCGTCACCTCAGACTGGCCCAGCGTCTCGCTCTGCCCCTGGTCATTCACACCCGCGAGAGCATCCCCGATGTCCTCGCCATGCTCCGCGAGGCGATTGCCCGGGGGCCATTGGCCGCGATTCTCCACGCCTTCACCGGCACCGCGGCGGAGGCTGCCGAGGCGATCGACCTCGGTTGCCATCTCGGGTTTGCGGGAATGGTGACCTTTCGCTCGTCGGCCCAGCTCCGCGAGGTGGCGATGACCGTTCCGATCGATCGGCTGCTCGTGGAGACCGACAGTCCCTTCCTTTCGCCGGAGCCGCTGCGGGGGCGACGGAACGAGCCCGCCCACGTCGTTCATACGGCCCGTTGTCTGGCGTTGGCCCGGGGCTGTCCGCCCGAGGCGCTCGCGGCGGCGACGGCCGCCAACGCCCGCCGCCTGTTTCGCTGCCGCTGAGGCTCCACGGCAGCGCACCCTCGTCCCGCGTTCACCCTCCTTCCCTTCAAGTCCCCATTTCTCCCCATCAAGCCCCCGGAGACTCTTCCGATGGTCCGGACACCGAGCACCATGCTGCCGCTGGGCACCGCCGCGCCCGACTTCTCCCTCCCCAATGTCGATGGCAGGGTTCTGTCGCTCGAGGATGTCGTCGGGGAACGTGGCACGGTCGTGATGTTCATCTGCAACCACTGCCCGTTCGTGAAGCACGTGGCCGACCAACTCGCCCAGCTCGGTCGGGATTACGCGCCGCGCGGCATCGGGTTTGTCGCCATCAGTTCCAACGACGTCTCCGCGCACCCGGCCGATTCACCGGAGCAGATGATTCACGAGGCGGAATTGCGGGGCTACCCGTTCCCCTATCTCTATGACGAGACCCAGGAGATCGCCCGCGACTACCGGGCAGCGTGCACGCCCGATTTCTTCGCCTTCGATGCGGGGCGGAGACTGGCCTATCGCGGCCAACTCGACGGCAGCCGCCCCGGGAACGGGGAGCCGGTGAACGGAGCCGATCTCCGCGCCGCGCTCGAGGCCCTCGTGGCTGGGACGAAACCCACCGAAGTGCAGCGCCCCAGCCTCGGCTGCAACATCAAGTGGAAGCCGGGGCAGGAGCCTGAGTATTTCGTCGGGGCTTGAGAAAGCCCGAGGCGAAATCAGCGGCGCGGGCCGTCGGTGGGCTTCTTCGGGCCCTGAACGGCAGCCCGGTCGGCCAGCCGTCCAAGTCCCTCGGTGTCCCCTGGCTCGAGCCGCGCCGCCCGGAGGTTCTCGCGCTGGATGGCCTCATAGACCTCCTGGCGGTGAACCGGAATCTCCGAAGGGGCGTTGATGCCAAGGCGAACCTTGTCTCCCCGAATGTCAACGATCGTGACAACGATGTTGTCACCGATCATGATGCTTTCATCACGCTGTCTGGAGAGCACGAGCATCGTTCGATCCTTCCTGATCCTGTCGTGGAGCCGACATTCCCCGGTCGGCTGGCACTATCATTATGCGCTCTTTTTGAGGCCGGGAGTCGCGCAGGGCAATTCGTACTGCATTGGAAGCTCGCCGCTGGCAACGACTTGGCGGCCTGTGCGGGCTTCGAGGTTGATGACGATCGGAGCTTTGAGATTGAGGGTGAGGGTCCTGCCGTTACTGCCGACGATGACCACCACCTGGGCCTGGCGGAGATCGGCGATCGCAAGCGGAGTGAGTTCACTGCGCGGGATGCGCACCTGGTAGTCGGGGACGAATCGTCTCGGGCTCACGACGGCCAGGGCGATGTCTCCCCGCGTCGTGCTCTGAAGCCAACCGAGGGCGTCGTTGGTCGCGTCCGCCAGCAGGGCCCATTCGCGGCATCCCTCGAGCCCGGGAAGTCCGCTTGGGAAGCTGATGATGTCGGCGGCGTCGATGTCGATGCGCCCGAATCGTGAGGTGTTGATGCGCATGGCCAGGGCACTCCTTTGCCGGACGTTGCGGGACGGTGCCGGTATCGGTGCCCTCCCATAGAAGGAGAGATCGGCCGACGGCGGTGTCCGGGTCGAGAAAAAAGGTTTGGCGAAACGGGGAGGGTGTGGCAAGGGATGCGGCCCGGGGGGACGGGGACGTCCGTGGCGCACCCCCTCGAGGCCTGCCAATCCTGGGCAATCGTCACGACCGCTCCATCCGGATGGCCAGACGACCACGGCCCTGGAGTGTTGGCAGGGTCACTGCCACATCGGCTGGGCCCGCCAGGCGGCCAGAGGGGCGAGGATGAGCAGCGGAGCCCAGGCCCCCACCGACGGGCTGATCACGTAACTCGAAGCTGCCGCGTGGCAGCCGAGCGTGACGAGGAAGAAGAACACCGTCATCGTGACGCACAGGCCGACGGCGACGAAAATCCCGCGACGGTTGGGGCCGACCACCAGGGGGATGCCCAGCAGGGCCAGCGACATGTCGAGGAACGGTGCCACGAACCGGGCGTGGACGCGGAGCGGGATGTCGGCGCCGACTCCGAGGGCGGGATTGCCGATCGACGCCACGAGTTCGGGCGTGGAGGAATACTGACTCCAGTTCGACGACCCGATCAACTGCTCGAAGGAGACGTCGCTGGCTACGAAACACTGCCCGGGTTCCAGCCAGTCGGCCCCGGCCCGTGTCTGGATGATCGTCCGGCCGCCGGCCTCGATCGGAGCGAGGCGGTCGATGCCAGCCGGCTCACGAACCGCCCCGAGGAGGTAGCCGGCGGGGTGGCGGGCGTCCGCGGGGAGCCAGTGGGCCTCGGCCGCATCGATCTGCGTCCCGTGTTCCGCCAGCGGCTGGGGGAGGAGGAGGCTCGGTGACTCGATCCGGCGGGGGGCGGCTTGCACCGATCGCCCCCGGAAGAGGATCTCGGTCTCGTGGTCGTAGCGGGCTTCGAACGGCAGGTCCTTGTTGCCCTTGAGGTCCTGGGCGTTGCGGGAGAACGCCTCCCGGATTCGGGGGAGGACCAATTCGCGGTTGGCGCCGGCGAGGATTGCCACGATGGCAGCAAACGCGATCGATCCGCGGGCGATTCGCCAGCGGGTGACCCCGGCAGCCAGCAGGGCGGTCAGTTCGTTGTGACGCTCCAGCCACGACAGGGCGAACATGGCGCTGGCCAGGGAAATGATGGCGCTTGTGGCGTCGAAGAACGAGATCAGCCGGTAGCCGTAGTACTTGCCGAGCACCTTCCACAACCCACCCGCTTCGGCCGCGTGCGTGACGAACTCCTCCATGTTGGTGAAGGCGTCGACAACGAACGTCAGCCCTGCCAGACTGACGAACACGATCACGAACGCGTGGAGCTGGGCGCGGGCGATGTAGCGGTCGATCAGCATGCCGGGCCTGGAGTCTGCGGACGGCGAGGGAATGGCCCTGCAGCGGAAGCCTGGGGCCGAGTGGAGGGGCGGAGGATAGGGTGGCCTGGAAACAGCGTCAACCTGGCTCAATACGGGATTTCCGCGGCGATGACACCGGTTTGGACTTGGCTGGAGCGGCAGCGTGGGGCCTGGGCAGGACCCGCGATCGACCTGCTCTTCCCCCCCCGCTGCGTTCTCTGCCAGAGAGAGGGGGATGTGGCGTCGTCGGCTGAGCATGGGGCCACCCCGACGGAGGTGACGGGACGGGAGACGCCGCTTCCCCTCTGCCGGGGATGCGTCGGTGAACTCACGGTCGGCGGCCCGCGATGCCTGGGGTGTGGGCAAGGCGGGGAGACGGGACAGTGCCGGTCATGTCGGGGACGGTGTCGGGACTGGGACGGGATCGTCGTTCTGGGGGGGTATGGCGGTCTGCTCCGTGACGCGGTGCTCCGCGCGAAGCATCCCCGCGGCGATGACGTCGCTGCAGCGATTGCCACGCTCCTGCACCGCCAACACGCCGCAACAATAGCCTCCTGGGCGCCGGACGTGGTCGTGCCGGTGCCGATGCACTGGTGGCGTCGGGTCGTGCGCGGCACGAGCTCGGCGGAGGTGATCGCCGGGCGATTGGGGAGGCTCTCGGGGCTTCCGGTGCGATGGTTGCTGCGTCGCACCCGGGCCACGGTCATGCAAAACCGGCTCCCGTTCGGGGAGCGCCGGGCCAATGTCCGAGATGCCTTCGGCGGCCGGCAGCGCGGGGTTGCCGGGATGCGGGTGCTCCTCGTCGACGATGTGGTCACCACCGGTGGTACGCTGTCGGCCTGCCGCCGGGCGCTGTCGACGGCTGGGGCCGCCGCTGTTCATGTCGCCGTCATTGCCCGGGCCGATCATGACGGGGACGATTGAGAAGATCGGGCTGTTGCCCTGAAATGTCGACCACCGCGCCACGAGGCAGGCGCCGAGCATGAGGGATGTGCGATGGAACGGACGGAGATCCGCGTCGGGACGAGGGGAAGTGCCCTGGCGCGGACGCAGACGGGGTGGGTGGTCGACCAGTTTCGGGCCCGCGGCCACGAGGTGTCGGTCGAACTCGTCTCCACCCGCGGCGACGTTGTCACCGATGTCCCGATCGCCGGGATCCGTGGTGGGGACGGGGTGTTCGTCCGCGAACTCGAGCGTGCTCTCCTCGACGGGCGGATCGATGCGGCGGTCCACAGTTTCAAAGATCTCCCCACGGCCGTCACGCCGGGCCTCGAATTGGCCTGCGTTCCCCTCCGGGCTTCCCCCTTCGACGCGTTCGTGGGGCGTGCGGCGCCGACGATCGACCAATTGCCCCCCGGGGCCGTCGTGGGGACCTCGAGCGTCCGCCGCGTCATGCAACTCCGGGCTCGCCGTCCCGACCTCGAGGTTCGATCGGTGCGCGGCAACGTCGACACCCGTCTTCGCCACCTCGACGAGGGGGCCTGTGACGGCTTGATCCTCGCGGCCGCAGGCCTCGGGCGTCTCGGCTTGGAACATCGGATCACCGAGGTGCTCCGTCCCGACGCTTTCTGGCCCGCCGTCGCCCAGGGAGCCCTCGTCGTGCAGATACGCAGTGGAGATCTGCGGATGGCGGACGTGGTCGGTGCGATTGACGATTCGGCATCCCATGCGGCGGTGCGCGCCGAGCGGGCCTGTCTGGCGGCCCTCGCAGGCGGGTGCTTGGCGCCGGTGGGGGCCTGGGCCCGATTCGAAGGGAGCCTCCTCCACCTCGGGGCCTGCGTCCTCGGGCCGAACGGCGAGGGGGTCGCGACGATCGTGACCCGGGCCATTGCGAACGCCGCCGAGATGCCGGAGGAGCTCGGCCGGAGGGTGGCGGAAGACCTGTGCCGGCAGGGGGCCGACGACATGCTCGCTCTGGGACGCGAAGCCGAGGCCCTCCGACGCCAGGGGTAAAGCCGCCGAGATTTTCTCGGCTCCAGCCTCCACGGTGGGGAATGGGCCTCCGGACGGGGGGAATTCGGCCCGCTCGTTGTAGGTCGGAGGCAATGGAGCTACGATGAAAGTTACACCGCGGTCGTGTCACATCATTGAAGGAGCCAGAGAACATGTCAGTCAAAGTCCTCATCGCCGATGACCATGAAGTGGTTCGCCGCGGTCTCGCCAGCCTGCTTGCCGGCTCCGAGGTCAAGATTCTGGGCGAGGCTTCCAACGGCGAAGAGGCACTGAAACTGGCCAAGAAGCTCAAGCCCGATGTCGTGCTCCTCGACATCCGCATGCCGGGGAAGGATGGCTTGGCGGCCCTGGAAAAGATCCGGGCCGATCTGCCCACCGTCCGGGTGGTGATGCTCTCGACCTTCGACAATCCCACCTACGTGGCTCGCGCGGTGGCCGCTGGAGCCCACGACTACATCCTCAAGGGGGCCTCACGCAGCGAAATCATCGCCGCGATAACCGGGGCGGCAGCTGGCCAACTCCCGGCCCGTGCCGGTGAGTTGCGCCGTGTGGCCACGACGATGGCCAACCGGGTTGCCACACCCGATCCCGATATCCCCCTCACGCAGCGGGAAACGCAGGTCCTCCGCCACATGGCCCTGGGACTCTCCAACAAGGAGATTGCCCAGTCGCTGACGATCAGCGTCGAGACGGTGAAGGAGCATGTCCAAAACATCCTCCGCAAGATCGCCGTCACCGACCGGACTCAGGCGGCCGTGTGGGCCGTGCGCCGAGGCCTCGTCTGAAACCTTCGCCTTCGCCGTCGCAGGCTGGCTAGCGGGCGCGGGGATGGGCTTTGTCGAATGCGTCGAGAAGACGCGTGGTTGTCACGTGGGTGTAGATCTGCGTGGTGACGAGGCTCTTGTGCCCGAGGAGCTCCTGGACGCTGCGGATGTCCGCCCCTGCGTCGAGCAGGTGGGTGGCAAAACTGTGACGCAGGGTGTGGGGGCTGGCCCGGCCGACGAGCTCGGCCGTGACGAGATGTTTCTCGAGAAGCCTGGCAACGCCTCGCACCGAGAGCCTCGTTCCGAACCGATTGGTGAACAACGGTTGAACACGGGCGACGCCTGGACCTTTGGCGCGGGGGCGGGAAGCGATCCAGGCTTCGATCGCGCGCTGGGCATGGCGGCCGACGATTCCCAGACGCTCCCGGCGTCCCTTGCCGCGAACCCTCACTGTGCCGCCGCGGAGGTCGACGTCGGTGTCGTCGATGCCGACGAGCTCGCGAACGCGGAGCCCCGCTGAATACATCAGTTCGAGGATTGCCCGGTCACGAAGCCCACCGGCGGCCTTCGGTTGGGGGGCGGCAAGGAGGCGGCCGATTTCCTCGCCGGTGAGGAACTTGGGGAGCTTTCTTGCCCGTCTCGGACCGCGCAGCGGCTTGGCGGGATTTGTCCGCACCCATCCCTCGCGCTGGCCGAAGGCGTAGAAGCTGCGGGTGCTTGCCAGCTTCCGCGCCACCGTCGCCGAGGCGTAGCCAGCGGCGTGGAGTCCGCCGGCGAATCGCCTCAGGATCGTGCTCGTTGCATCGCCGGGGCTGCGGCACCCGGCCGAGGCGAGGAACTCCGCCAATTGGAGGAGATCCTCGCGGTAGCTTTTCACGGTGAAGGGAGAGCAACCCCGTTCGGCGACCATGGCCCCGAGGAAGCGCTCGATCACCGGCATGAATCCGGCGGTGGCGTCAGATGGCGGTGTGGGCATTGGGATCCCTGCCCCAGGGAGCGATCAGGCCGTCCGGTCGGCCGGAGGAACGAAGCGCACCCGATTGACCCGCGGCGCGGCGTGGCGGACCTTCTCGCCGAGGACGGCGGCGTCGTGCCATGTGAAGCTCAACTCCGGGTCGGAAGCGAAGCGGCCGAGGGTGCGGAGCGCTTCGGCACGGCTCTCGTCGTCGTACAGGAAGACATACCGTTCGCCCCCTTTGACCAGGGCCATGACGTTGATGTCTCGGGCGGGCATGGTGAAGACCCTGTGGGCCGAGGGAACGGCGGCGGACGCGCACGCGACCGCACCGAGGGTATCGGCCCGGGCTCACCGCCAGCCGCACGATTCCGTCGTTCGCCCCCCGAATCGCTCCCATCCGGCCAAGTCCCGGCGGCGCTCCCGTCTCCCCTCCGCGGCGCTTGCCGGCGCAGTTTGCCCGAGGGACCGATCCGACGTCGGCAGCCTTCGAATGGCGTCAGAAAAGATCCCCAAAACCACGCAGTCCGATCGGTTCGCGGGAGGTGAACGGCTCGCCGCGAGCCACGCCGATCATCGAGCCCCACCACCGTGCCGCGGCATCGACGTTTTCGAGCACGGTCGGCGGGGAGGTGGTCGGGGAGGAGGTCGGGGAGGAGGACGGGGGAGGGAATTGGCTGGCGTAGCACGCGAGACTGCGGGCCTTGAGATCCCAGGTTGCGCTGATGTCGATGATGAACGCCGGACGGAGCAGCACTTTGAGGTGGACGCACGAGTAGTGGTAGACGCGCGACGGATGCCACGGTTCCCCCGGCAGGTCGCATTTCGTGAGTTTTGCCCAGAATCGCGCCGCATCGACGAGGCGGGTGGCGGCGACGTGGTCAGGGTGGGCGTCCACCCAGTGTGGCGAGAACAGCCATCTCGGGCGGGTGCGGCGGATCGTGGCGGCGAGGCTGGCCCGGGCAGCGAGCGTGGCCCGGAGGCGGCGGTTGGGGAGGCCAAGATTCTCCCGCCACGGGATCCCGAGTGCGTCGGTGGCGGCGGCGGTCTCCCGGGCACGGATCTCGGGGTTGCCTCGCGGCGTCGGTTCGCCATCGGTGAGATCGAGGACGCCGACGCGCATCCCGCGGGCGAGCATGAGCGCGATGGTGCCCCCCATGCCGAGTTCAGCATCGTCGGGATGGGGGGCGATGACGAGGGCGTCGAGCATGAGAGCTTCCACGGGAGGCTTGAATGAGTGGCACAGGGCCGGTTGTCACGGGATTCCCCGGGAGCATACTCTCCCCCCATGACCACCTCAGCCGAACCTCGCCGGTCTCCCCCCGATCTCCACTCCGAGTATGCCGCCGCAGCCGCCCATGCGCGGCGGACGGCGGTGCTCGCCTCGGTCGAATCGCTCCTCGGCTGGGACGAGCAGACGATGTTGCCGCCGGCTGGCGGGGCGTACCGCGCTGACCAGGCGGCTGCCGTCGCTTCCCTGGTTCACGCCTCCCGGACCGAGCCGGAGCAGCGGGATCGCCTCGAGCGGCTCGCCGCCTCGATGGAGGGGGGGAAGGGCGACTGGAGCGACGAGGAGCGTGTCACCGTCCTCCGCCTCCTCAGCGACCTCCACAAGCAACTCCGGCTGCCCGCGCGACTGGTGGAGGAGATTGCGCGGGCCTGCATCGATGGCCAGCAGGCGTGGGTCGAAGCCCGACGGCATTCGGACTGGAAGGGATTCGCCCCGCACCTCGACCGCCTCGTGAGGCTGAAGCGGGAGCAGGCAACCTGCCAGTCGCCCGACCTCGATCCCTACGACGCTCTCCTCGACGACTACGAACCGGGCGCCCGGTCGAGCGACGTTTCAGCGCTCTTCGACCGGTTGCGTCCGGGGATCGTGGCGCTCGTCCGGGCGTGCCGTGGATCGAGTTGCCCTCCGCGAGACGATCTGCTGCGGCAGCATTTTCCCCGCGCAGCCCAGGAATCGTTCGTCCGGATGGTGGCAGAGAACATCGGCTTCGACTTTGCCCGTGGGCGGATCGACACCGCGGAGCATCCCTTTTGTAGCACTGCCGGGCCGCACGATTGCCGGCTCACCACGCGCTGGGACGAGTCGTATCTTCCCACCGCCCTGTTCGGCGTGCTCCACGAGGCCGGTCATGGGCTTTACGAACAGGGCCTGAGGTCCGATGCGTTCGGACTTCCGGGTGGCGAGGCGGCCTCGCTCGGCGTTCACGAGTCCCAATCGCGGCTCTGGGAAAATCTCGTCGGCCGCTCGCTCCCGTTCTGGGAGTGGTGTTTGCCTGAGGCGCGGAGGATGTTCCCGGCGGTATTGTCGGACGCATCCCCCGAGGCCATCCAGCGGTCGTTGCTCGTCGTCCGTCCGTCGCTGATTCGTGTCGAGGCTGACGAGGTGACCTACAACCTCCACATCATGCTCCGCTTCGATCTCGAGCGGGCCCTCATCCGTGGGGAACTCGCCGTGGCCGATCTTCCGGCCGCCTGGGACGATCGATTCGAACAGGACTTCGGGATCCGCCCTGCCACCGCGGCCGAAGGGGTTCTCCAGGACATCCACTGGAGCGCCGGTTTGATCGGCTATTTCCCCACCTACACCCTCGGGAACGTCTACTCCGCGCAGATGATGGCCGCGGTCGAGACGGATCTGCCCGATCTCCCCGCCGAGATCACCGCGGGGCGGTTCGGCCCGCTTCTGGACTGGCTCCGAGTGCGGGTGCACGAGCACGGGCGATTGATCGATCCCGGACCGCTCGTGTCCGGGGCCACGGGTCGGCCCGTCTCGGAGCGGTGGCTGGTGGAGAGTTTGTGGGCCCGCTACGGACCGGCCCACGGCCTGGGAACGTCGCCCCCGTCGTGACCTCGGCCAGACGTCGTCAGCCTTGGCGAGGGGCATGGGATGCCTCCAGACCGGGACGGTTGAGCCTTGGACGCGGTGGTACAATCGATGCGGAAATGGGTGGGATGAAGGCGATCGATCCGGGGGTCTTGGTGGCGTGTGGCCCCACCCGGGACGCCGCGCCCCCCCGTGTGGAACGCCGATCACGAGCGTCTGGAGGGGGCGATGACTTTCGAGAACGACCGACACGAGCCCGAAGGGGATGACATCGCACCGGCCTCGTCGGCCGGGGATGACTCCCGGATCGACCGGGCATCTGCCGAGGCTTGGGAAAGCATCGAGCCCACGGACGCCGATCGCTTCGAACTCGGGGTCGATGACGTGCCGGTTCGCAACGGAGAGACCGCTGAAGAGGAGCGTTCCCGCGTCGATGGAATGCCGGAAGGTTGGCTCGAGGGACCGGCCGACCTCGATGCTGCCATTGAGGACGGCCCTGACCCTCTTGCCGTGACCAACTCCGAAGACGATCCGGAGGCGTCGGGAGTTTCTCACTCCTCGCGGGTGCAGATCGGCACCGGCCAATCGGGGATCGCGTCGCCGAGCGACGTCGGTTCGGCGTTCAGTTCACCGGAGGAGCGTTCGATCCGCACGCTTGCCCCGGAGGTTTCGGAGGAGGAGCCCGCCTGGCTGGCCGGGACAGAGCCTTTGCCCGAAGAGGAACTCCGCTCCGGCGACGAGAAGACCGCGGATGAGTGGCGCGACATCGTCGCGACGGTGCGTGATGAGATGCCGTCGGAGTCGATCGGATTTGGCGCGTTCGTCGGTGACGCGGAGGTTGTCGATCCCGCAGTCGCGGATTCCTACCACGGAGACTCGCAGGGGATCGACGAATCCCACGGTGAACCAATCGACGTCGGGGCACTCTCGGCAGCCCTGCCCCCCGTTGTCGCCTCCAGTGCGATCGTGACGTCGGGACCGCGCTCGAAGCGCGGAGGCGGGGGATTGGGGCAGATGGTCGGCGTGGTGATCGGAGGGTTGCTGGCGATCCCCGTCACGCTGGCGATCCTCCTGTTCGGGTTTCAGCGTGATCCCCTCCATCTTACCCCGAAGGTTCCTGACGGCCTTCGATTCCTCCTCCCGTCCCGTTTCCGGTCGGCCGGTATCGACCGCCGGACAGACCCAACGACCACGGTCCCCGGTCGATTGACCCTCGACCAGATTCCCGCTCCAAACGCCGCGGCCGCGGGGGCGAACGAACCGGATCCTGAACCGGGCGTTCCCCCCGCGCCCACCATCGTTGACGAGGGAGAGCTCGCTGGGGGAGCGATCGTCCCGCCTTCTGCCGCACCGGACGCTCAGGTCGGGGGTGCCGACAGCGGGCTTCCTGCTTCGCCGCCGCCGCACCCGATCGACGACGTCGAGCTGGTTGTCGACCCGGTCTCGGTCGACGCTGGAATCGCTGCGGTCGAACCGGGGCGGAAAGCGGGAGCGATCGACCTTGCCCCGGTTGCCGCGGCGATCAGCGCGGCGACGTCCGCCACCGACAGCCTTGGGCCTGATTCCGCCGTCCAAGAGCAAGCGCTGGTCGGATGGTACCGGAGCCTGAGCCTTGTGGCGCTCGAGTTGGCCAAGGTGGAACGGACCGCGATCGAGTCCGGCCGACCGTCATCCGAGGTTGTTGAAGGGTTCGCGGAACTGCGCCACAGGCTGTCCGTCGATCGTCACAGCGAACTGGAGCTGCTCGGCAGCATGTGGCTCGCCAGCGAGAAGCGCCCCTCGGATGGGGCGATCCTCGTCGCCACGCTCGAAGCTGCGCGCCCTGTCGGGCCGTGGTGGGGTGGAAGGCTCACGGTCGGTGGTGAAACCTCCCGGAGACTGTCGTTCCTGTCGCGGAGTGCCCCCAGAGCCGAGCCGGGCGAGCAAGTGATCGTGGTCGGCGTTCTCGGGGATCCGGGCACCATCTGGGCCGTTGACATCGGCAGCACTCCGGCAACTGGGGCAACGGCGAACGAGGCCGTCGATCCTGGTTCGTTGTGATCGACGGCGCGTCCATGCCTGCGGAGCTTGAGCGGATGGACGAGCCGGATCATCGCCGAGGCGTGGCTGGGATCATTGCCGGTGTTGCCGGTGGCACCGTCGATCCAGTGGACGGGGTGGCTGAAGCGATCGATCGGTGTCGCCACACCCATGCCGATCTCAATGCTCTCGTGCAGTCCCGTGGCGCCGAGGCGATCGCGGAGGCTTCCCGGCTCGCCGATTCGCCGCCCGGGCGTCTGGCCGGCGTGCCGGTGAGCGTCAAGGAGTGCTTTGCCGTAAGGGGGATGGTCACGACCCTCGGGATTCGTGGCCTGGCTTTGGCGCTCGATAGGAATGATGCGGCCATCGTGACGCGCTTGCAGGCCGCCGGAGCGGTTGTCATCGGCAAGGGGAACGTGCCCCAGGCGCTCTACCTCCACGAGACCGACAATCCCGTCTGGGGAAGGACCGCTCACCCGACCGATGCCGCCCGGGGCCCGGGAGGGAGCAGTGGCGGGGATGCGGCGCTTGTCGCAGCAGGGTGTGTTCCGCTTGCCATCGGGAATGACTTGGCCGGCAGCATCCGCCAACCGGCACACGCCTGCGGGATCGTCGGCCTGCTGCCGCGCGCGGAAACGCTCGGCGCCGGCGGGGCCTTCGAGACGATGCCACGGCTCATCGGGCAGCGATCGCGGGCCGGTTTCCTCGCGCGGACAGTCGACGATGCCGAGGCAGGATTCCGTGGGCTGTGTGGAACGCCTGTCGTTGGAGCCCCTCCGGTCCATCGTCTCCGGGTGGGGTGGTGGGACGAAGCCGGCCCTCTGGCCCCCTCCCTGGCGGTCCGCCGGGCTGTCGCCTTGGCGGTCGAACGCCTCGCTGCCTCCGGGGCCACCGTGACTCGTCTCGATCCCGAGGTGGCCGCCGAAGCCGCCTGGGTTCATCTCGGCATCCTTTCGGCGGACGGCGGTGCCGACATCCGCCGGTTGTTCGCCGGGGAGCGACCGATCGACCCGGTCCGTCGACTCCTCGCCCTGGCGGGGATCCCGGGATGGGCACGGGGCATCGTCGCCGGGGCGTGCGTTTGGGGGGGGCGTGCCCTCGAGGCCCGAGCCCTGCGTCGCACCGGCCCCCGGCGCTCTGCCGCCCGTGAGGCCCTCCTCTCGAGCCGGGATCCGATCGACGCCATCGTAGCGCGTTGGGCGACGGCTTACGACTGCATCGTCTGCCCCGTCTCGGCGCTGCCGGCGCTCCGTCACGGCTCGGCGTCACGCCTCCTTTTGGCGGCGTCTCCCTGTCTGCTCGCCAATCTTCTCGACCTCGCGGCGGGGGCGGTGCCAGTCACCGCGGTGCGGGGCGACGAAGAGGCGGGGCGGCCCCGATCGAACGATCCTGTCGAGGTCGCGGCCATCGAGACCGATCGCGGCAGCGCCGGATTACCGGTCGCGGTGCAGGTCATCGCGCTCGACCGCCGCCCCGGCACCGCCGAAGCGATCGTGCTCGAGGCGATGCGGGCAATGGCCATGGCCGGTCGCGGCGGCGTTACTTCGCCATTCGTTGGCTGATCGCCTGGGACATCTTGGCGACCGGCAGCACTTCGCAGGCTGCGTTGAGCTCGATCGCCGCCTTGGGCATGCTCCAGACCACGCTGCTCGACTGATCTTGGGCGATCGTGTGCCAGCCGCGGGCTCGGAGGGCGAGCAGTCCCTTGGCGCCGTCGGTCCCCATGCCCGTGAGGAGGATGGCAGTGCCGGCCTGGGGCCAGCATTCGGCCACGCTCCAGAAGAAGACATCGACGCTCGGCCTGAAGAAAAGGTGTTTCGGTTCCTCGCGGTAGGCGAGGGTCCGATCCTTGTTGAAGGTGAGATGGTCGTTGGTGCCGGCGACGAGCACGTCCCCGGCCAGGGGTTGTTGGCCGTCCTCGACCACCCGCACCGATCGCCCGGTCCGGTCCCCGAGCCATTTGGCCAGTCCCGGTGCGAAGGCCATGTCAACGTGCTGCACGATCAGCACGGCCACATTCCAGTCGACGGGTAGTGGTTGGAGGATCTCGGAGATCGCCTTCGGTCCCCCGGTGGAGGCGCCGATGAGGAGCAGCTTGGGCGGGCCGGACGGAGCAGCCACGCGGCTGGTGCGTCGGGCATCGGGGGACGCGCCGACCAATTTGCCGATCATGGCGATCTTGTCGACGAGCGCCTGGGCCCCCTGAACCTCACCCGACGGGCCGAGCACGGGCGTGTCGACGGCATCGAGCGCGCCGTGGCCCATCGCCTCGTAGACCAGGGAAATGTTGCCGCTCACCGTCGCGGTGACCACGAGGATCGCGCACGGGGAGGAGAGCATGATCTGCCGGGTGGCCTGAACGCCATCCATGTGCGGCATGAGCAGATCCATGAGGATCAGGTCAGGTCGGTCGCGCTTGGCTGCCGCCACCGCCTCGACACCGTCGCTGGCCGTCCAGGCGATTTCATGGTCTGTCAGGCCGGTGACTATCCGACGCAGAGCCTCGCTCGCGGCCCGCACGTCATTGACGATTCCGATTCGCACACTGCCCCCCCCCAAGGTGGTCGCCCGCGGTTTACGCGTTCGGTTCACCGATCAGGTCGATGATCGTGGATATGAAAGTCTGGTCGTGGAAACTGGTCTTGGTCAGGTAGCGGTTCGCCCCGGCATCGAGTCCACGGATCCGATCGCTCTCCCGATCCTTGTAGGAGACGATCACTACGGGAAGATCCTTGCGGAGAGGGTCCCCTTTGATGAGGGACACCAAGCCGATCCCGTCGAGCCTGGGCATGTCGACGTCGCTGACCACCAGATCGTAGTCGCCACCACGGATTGCATTCCAGCCGTCCATGCCATCCACGGCAACGTCGACATCGAAACCCCGCGAATGGAGTAGTTGACGCTCCAGTTCCCGGACGGTGACGGAATCGTCAACGACCAAAACCCGCTTCGTCCGACGGGCCCGACGGACGAGATGCTCGAAGTCGACCCGCGACAACCTCCGCCCCATCAGCATGTTGTCGATCGAGAGAACGAGATCCTCGACGTCGACGATCAGCACCGGATCACCGTTTTCCAGAAGCGAGGCGCTGCTGATGTCGGCGACCTTCCCGAGCCGGCGATCGAGGGGGCGGACTTCGAGATCCCGCTCTCCGAGGAAGGCGTCGACGATCATGCCGAACTGTTGCCCGCGGTCGCTGACGACAACGACCGGCATCGGGGCGGGTGGGCTGGCCCCTGTTCCGGTGCCCAGAATCTGCTCGGCCATCACCAACCCGATCGATTCGTCGTCCCGGCGGAAGAATTGCCGTCCCTCGACGGTGCGAACGTCGGCGTGTTCGACGAATTGGATGTTGTCGATCCGCGTCAAAGGAAATGCGTAGGGTTCGCCGGCCACCTCGACAAGCAGGGCGCGGACAACCGACATCGTGATCGGCAGTTGGAGCGTGAACACCGTCTGGCAGCCGGCTTGGCTGGAGACCCGGACACCGCCACCGACCGCCTTCACCATGCTCTGGACGACGTCGAGCCCGACCCCGCGTCCGGAGATCTCCGTGACCCGTTCCCGGGTGGAGAAGCCGGGCAGGAACATGAACTCCATCACCTCCGACTCGGTGAGGCGTTCGGCGACGTGTCGGGGGACGAGGTCGCGTTCCACGGCGCGGGCACGGAGGCGCTCGACATCGATCCCCCGGCCATCGTCGGTGATCAGGATCTGGAGCATTCCAGCGCGGTGACGGGCTTCGAGGACGATCGAGCCGGACGGCGTCTTGCCGGCGGCAATCCGTTCGTCGGGAGGCTCGATGCCATGATCGATGGCGTTGCGAACGAGGTGCGAGAGCGGGGCTTCGAGTTTGTCGAGAATGTCACGATCCACGCCGGTCTGCTCGCCGCGGACCTCGAATCGCACCTGTCTGTCGAGCGACCGGGCGAGATCGCGGACGAGCCTCGGAAACGCGCGGATTCCGTCCGCGAGTGGCCGCATCCGGCTGACGATCACCTCGTGGTGGAGCCGGCCTGAGAGGTCCTCGTTGCGGCGGGCAAAACTCTCGAAGTCGTCGACGTGCTTCATGAGCGTCGCCAACATCGTGTCGGCCCGCGATCGCGCCCGGTCGACGGCCATCGCCACCGTCGCCGGCAGGGCAACGCCATCGGCTGCCGTCCGATCCTCGAGGGCCGCCAGGGCGTCACAGAGTTCGATCTGGGAGGCCCGCAATCCGAGGAGTCCGTCCATGAAAGGACGGAGTTGCCGGGTCTCCACGAGAGCCTCGCCGGCAAGGCCCACCAACCTGGTCAGGCTGTCCGCCGAAACCCGCACGACACGGTCGGTCGATTCGAGCGCAGGCTCGGGAGCCGTCGCCACCGGCGGTTCGTCGGAGGGAGCGATCGCGACCGGCGGCTCCTCGTCGCGGGCTTTCTCCGCGGGCAGGGACAGAGGAGCCGGCGAGGGGAAACGGTCAGGAATCTCAGGAAGGGGAGCCGGGGGCGCGATCTGTGCCGAGGGCACCGGGAGGAGTTCCTCGGGGAGCGAATGCATCCTTCCCAGGGCCGCGACGAGGGCCATTGCCCTTCCTGGCCAGGGGCCATTCGGCAGCAGCGCATCATCGGCCCGGCCGATCGACGCGAGGAAGTCGACGCACGCCAGGAGGACGTCGGCATGCTCGGGCCGGACTTGGATCTCGCCCCGGCCGGCAGCGACGAAACAGTCTTCGAGGGCATGGGACACCTCGACGGCGGGCTCGACCCCGACGATGCGGGCGGCCCCCTTCAGCGAGTGTGCGGCGCGCATCATCGCCTCGATGGTCTGGGAAGACTGGTCGAGGCGTTCGATGGCCAGAATCCCCGCCGACAACACGGCGGTCTGTGTGTCGGCCTCGAGCCGGAACAGCTCGAGCATGGAAAAGCCGCTCAGATCTTCCGGCACGGCTAGGCTCCTTTCTGTCCAGGTCCGGTGAGTCGGGGGTGGGTCAGGTCGAACGGACCTGGTCGTTGAGGCCGTCGAGAAACCGGGTCTCGTCGAGGATTCCCACGATCACGCCCTGCCAATCGAACAGCGCCTGGCAGAACCGGGCCCCCGACTGACTGACCGTGGCGGGAACCGCGCGGAGCGTGGCCTGGCCGACGCGGATGACGCCGGCAACCTGCTCGACCGGGAAAACCCAGCGGTCGGCGCCGTGGCGGCCCAGCCGCTCGACGACGAGCAAGCGCCGCAGTTCCGGATCGTCGACGCGGATGAGGTCGCCGGTCGCGGTCCTCGGCTCCGCGGCGGCCTCCTCGATCCCCAGCAAGCGCTGTGCGGAGACGCACAGCTGCAGCTGTCCGCGGATGTTCACGAGGCCTTCGAGGATGCCGCCGGTCCGGTGTGGCACGCGATGGCAGCGGCGTTCCTTCGTGACCTCGACCAGCGCCGTGGTCGGCAGGGCAAGCCATTCGTCGGCGAGCCGGAAGACGAGGACGCTGACAACCTCCTGATCGCGGCGGACGCTGCGTTCCTCGAGGATCCCCGACCACGATTCGAGATAGCCGATCGGCGCCAGCCGATCGAAGAAAGCGCGCGCCGCGTCGGCCATGACAGGGCAGTTGCGACAGTGGATGTAGGTCTCCAGTTCCCGGCAGCTCCGGTCACCGGTGACGCCGATTCGTCGCCAGCACTCCTCCCGGTCGGCCGGCGCGGCGATCGGAGGGAGATGGGCGTCGATCGGCTCGAGGGAACGTGGGGCCGGACTCCCCGGGGCTGTCGGGGGACGGGTTGGATGGTGCGCGTGGACGAAGGAAGGGTCGTTCATCGATCCCCCTTCCGTTCCACGACCCGTAACGCCGAGCGACGGTACTGCTCGGCCTGGCCCCGGTCGCCGCGCTGCTCGGCGAGCAGGGAAAGGGCAAGAAGGGCCTCATCGTGGGTGTTGTCGAGGTAGAGCGTCTTGTGGAAGCAGTCCTCGGCCAAGGCCAGGCTGCCGGAGGTCTGGTGCATGATTCCGGCGATGAAGTACAGCTCCGCCGAGGGGCCCAGATCCTTCTGGGCCGATTCACACAAGCCAATGGCCTCCTTGAATCTTCGCGCGTTGGCCAGGGCGTTGACTTCGGCCAGCGTCTGGGCAACGTTCTGTGGCTTCGGCCCGGTAGCGGCCTCATCGAAAGGGGGGATGGGGGCTTGTGCTGCAGCGTGGCTCTGTCTGTCGAGCGACGAGGGAGGCGGCGGCGTGATCGGCGCGGGATGACGCGACGCCAATCGACCCGCGGCGGTCGGCTGGGGGGTGCGGGGCGTTGCTCCGGGCGTGGGGCGCCGTGGCGTGGCGTTGTGGCCGGCAGCCAGGGAGGGCCAGCGGGCAGTTTCCCCGGAGCCTCCCCGCCGGAGCGTGAAGGTCGATCCAGCGGAGTCTGCCACCCATTTTCCCTGGAGGATCGCGGGCTCGGCCGCCCCCAGGACCACGATGCCATCCGGTTTCAGGAGCCGATCGATCGACCGCTCCACGGCAGCCCTGGCATCGGGAGTGAGGTAGATGAGGAGATTCCGGCAGAACACGACGTCGTATGGAGCCCGTCCGGAGTCGAGCGCTCCGGACACGAAAGACTCCTCGAGGATGTTGGCCCACGCGAAGCGGATGCAGCGAGACACCGCCTCGTCGAGCACGGCGCTGCCCCCGTCCATCCTGAACCAGCGGTCACGGAAACCGCTGTCGGCGTTGCGAAACGCGTTCGGGGAATAGCGTGCGGTCTGCGCCTTGGAAAGGGCGACCCGGCTGATGTCGATGGCATCGATGCGGAATTGCTCGGGGCGCAAGCCGGAATCGAGCAGCGCCATCGCGATCGAGTAGGGCTCCTCGCCCGCCGCGCAGGGAGCGCTGAGAATCCTCACTGGATCGCCGGGGCGGGCCGCGATTCTTGCCGAGACGAATCGCCGGAGATGGTCATAGACCTGTTGGTCGCGGAAAAACCAACTCTCCGCGACCACGACCTCCTCAACGAGGCGATCGCGCTCCGTCCGGTCGGTCTCCACGAGACGGACAAAAGCCTGGATGTCGTCGAGACCCAGCGAGAGCATCCTCAGGCGGACAGCACGGCGGATGGCCGCCTCGCCGATGCTGTGGGGATCGAGGCCGATCCAGCGTCGGAGCACTTCCTCGGCCGCAGTCGAAGGCAAGGCAGGGGTCTGATTCATGGCGATGGCGGCTCCGGGGCAGCCGCGAACAGGCCCGAGGCGAGTTCTGCCGGGAGGAGATTCGCGACGATCAGCATGTGCACCGTCTGCCCGTTCAGTCGGAGGATTCTCCCCAAATACGGGGAACTTTCCAGGTGCATCGTCGGAAACACCATGTCGACGTCGTCCGATCGGAGCGTCGAAACCATGTTCTCGGCCACGATCCCCAACCGGGCCTTCGGCGACGGGAGCGAGGACTCCGACCGCTCCCCCCATGGAAACTCGACCACCAGCAGCCTCGTGCTCAACCGGCGGGCCGAGAACTCGTCAGTGAGCCGTTTGGCCAGGTCGACGACCGGGATCAGCCTTCCCCGGTAACCGACCACCCCGAGGACATAGTCGGGCAGTCTGGGGACAACGCGGGCCGGCACGGCGGGCAGCACCTCCACAACGCTGGTGGCCTCGATGGCGTAGGTCTGTCCGCCGGCTGTGAAGGTGAGGAGTTGCATGGCGGCGGGGCCCGGAGATCGCGCTGTGGTGAAGGGAGAGAATCAGATCGTGAACCTGGACACCTCCTCCTTGAGGTCGCCGACCGCCTCGCGGAGGTGGATCGTGGCGCCGTTGAAATCGTTGAGCGATTCCGCCGTCCGCGCGGCTCCTTCTGCCAGCCGGACCATCGCCTCGCGGATCTGTTCGGCCCCCTGCGACTGTGCCCTCATCCCCTCGGTGACCTGACCGAAGCGCCCGGAGATTCCCTGGACGGCGGAGATGATGTCGCCGAGTCGGGCCGAGATCTCGCCGATCTCGCTGACGCCGCCCCGCACCTGTTCGCTGAACTTGTCCATCTCCATGACGCCCGCCGACACGGCATTCTGCATCTCTTTGACCATCCGCTCGATGTCGAGCGATGCCACGGCGGTCTGGTCGGCGAGCCGACGGATCTCCCGGGCTACGACGAGGAAGCCGAGGCCGTATTCCCCGGCCTTCTCTGCTTCGATGGCAGCGTTGATCGAGAGCAGATTCGTCTGGTCGGCCACCTTCGCGATCGTGGTCACGGCCAGGTTGATGTGGGCTGCCCGTTCGCTGATGACGGCGAGTTTCGCGCTGAAGGAGGTCGTGCTGTCGGCGAGGTGACGCATGGTGCCGTCCATGCTGGCGAGATTGTCCCTGCCACCGGCTGCCATGTCCCCGGTGTGGGCGGCCATGTCGTTGACCTCCGTCATCGTCCGAACCAGTTCCTGGCTGGTCACGGTGATCTGCTTGACCGCCGCCACGGCCTGGCTCGTCGAGGCGCCGTAGTCGGCGATCACCTGCTGCTGTTCGGCGCTCGTTGCCTGCATCGCCGTGGCCGTCGAGATCAAGGCCACCGAGGACTTCTGGATCCGGCCGATGAGGCCGCGAAGATCGTTGGTCATCGTCTGGATCGCCGTGAGGAGGGCGCCGGTTTCATCGTCGGAGTGGCCGACGACATTCCCCCGCAGATCGCCGGCTGCCACCTGCCTGGCGATGTGGACCGCCGTGCGGATCGGATTGGAAATTGTTCTCGCGACGACGAATGCCGCCAGAGTCACTCCGGCGATCGTGGCGAGGGACAGCCCGACGACCAGGGCCCGTTGGAAATCGACGAGCGAAAAGGCCTCGCTGGAATCTTGCTTCACCGTCATGCCCCAGCGGTAGCTGGGAAGGTGGCACCAGGCCGCAACGACCCGGCGTCCGCGGTAATCGGTGATGATTCCCTCGCCACGTTCCCCCGCAGCGGCAGCCGGGAGGGACGTCCCTCGATCGACGGTGGCGGGGATCCGCATCCGGAACGCCGCGTCGGGCACGTGTCTGATGGGGGCAGTGACGAGGATGTCGTCGCCGGATCGGAGTCCGACGACGATCTCCCCGGTCTTGCCGAGTCCCGTGAAAGCGTCGAGCGCGGAGAAGATCCGCTCGGTTCCGAAGCCCAACGCCAGGACCCCCACCAGCCGGCCTTCGTCGAGGATCGGGCCGACGGCGAAGGCCAGCGGGCGCTGGGACGATCCGTAGGTCTGAAAGCCGGTGAGATCGGCCTGAAGGAGCGAGCGGGCCCGGGCAAAACCGGAAGCGAGTTCCGACGTTGCCAGCCCTCCGGTGAGCAACGAGGAGCCCTTCGGAAGGAGATCGTCCCCGGAGTGGACGATGCGTCCGTCGGCGTCGACGAGGACGGCTTGAGAGAAGGCCATCGAGGAGGCGAGGGCATCGAGGTATCCGGTGCCGCTGGTGCGATCCTCCGATCCGCCGCCGGTCTGACGGAGGGCCCGGACGAGGTCCGGCGCCCGGCACAGCGCGGTGACATCACGGATCCGCTCGGCCGCGTCGTTCTCGAGTTCGGCCGCCTTCGTGGCCGCGATCCGGGAGAGATTGTCGTGGACGGAATCCTCCATCGTCCGGGTGGCCAATCGGGCGGTCGTCGCGGTGAGGATCGCGCAGGGCACCAGGGCGATGATGAGGAACCAGAACAGGAGCCTGCCGACGATCGACCGCTTCGGGGTGTTCAAGGCCGGCGGGGTGCGCGGGGAACTCATGGTGTCGCCCCCGATCGGGGCTCGGACGACAAGGCCGCACGTCGCGCGGCCTTCTCCCGTTGGACCGTCACCAGGAACTTGGTCCATTCGGGGCGGGTCCGCGTCGCCGGGAAAGGCGTCGGGCGTGTCGGTCCCCGTGTCGACCAGAGCGTGTCGACCTGACCATCCGAACGGATCCGGCCCACGGCGAGATTGCGCCAGGCATGGTGGCTGTCCGGATCGACGGCGATCACGCCTTCCGGGCTCGGGATCGTCTGATGGCTGATGGTCGAGCGCACGGTCGATGCGTCGGCGGAGCCGGCCCCCCTGACCGCCTCCGCCCAGAGGCGAACGGCCCCGTAAGCGGCCATGGCCTGCTCGGACGTGGGCCGTTCATTTCCGGCGCTCGTTGTGAACGCGCGGATGAATGCCTGGTCGGTAGCCAGATCCTTGCGTTGGAAAGAGCCCGCGACGACGTAGTTGCCCGTGACGTCATCGCGGGGCATGGCTTGAAGTTCGTCCTCGCTGACGGTGAACATCATCACGGGAAGATCAGCGGGGCGGACCCCGGCCTCACGGAGTTGGCGGAGCAACGCGGCAGTCGCATCGCCGCCGAGGAGGCTGAACACGACGTCGGGGTTCGAGGTGCCGATCGCCTGGATGGTCGACGCCACGTCGAGGCTCCCGGCCGGCAGATACTCCTCCCCGACGAGCGTGGCACCGATGCCGGCGAGTTGGTCTCCGAGAAACGCTCCCGCCGATCTCGACCATGGATCGTCGGTGCCGATCAAGAAGAAGCGGCGGGCAGACATCGCCTCCTGGCACCACGCCACGGCCGGAGCGATCTGCTGGTTCGGCAGCGGGCCGATCGAGACGACGTGCGGAGACTCCTCGAAGCCCTCGTGACGGTTGGGGTGGACGAGGAGGTGGTTGTTCGCCTCGACGACAGGCACCACGGCCCGCCGGCTCGCCGTCGACCAACATCCGACGATGACGTCGACCCGGTCGTCGCGAATGAGCCGTTCCGCCTGCCGGGCGAAGGAGTTGCCGTCGGTCCCGCCGTCGGCGATCACCCAGCGGATCTTACGCCCCAGCAGGCCCCCGGCCCTGTTGATGTCCTCGAGGGCCATCACCTCGGCGTCGATGAGGGGGCGTTCCTGAGCGGCCGTCGGACCGGATCGCGAGTGGAGGATCCCCACGACGATCGGCTCGCGTTCGCCGAGCCATTGGCCCAGCCACCATCCGCAGAGGGCTGTCAACGCGACGGCGCCGAGGATCCATGGCCAGTTCGAGTGCCTGGGCGACGGGAGGGCCGACGCGCCGAACGGGGCGCTCGTTGGATCGGATTGCCGTCGGGACATGGTGGCCGTGGGCGCGTGCGGTGACGGGCAACGGAGACTCTCCGCTTCCGTCAATCTTTGCCCATCTTTTCAGGCCACGCGACCCGGCGGGAGAGGATTTCCCCGGAATCACCTATTTGCCGGGGAAAGGGCCCCTCAGACCCCACAGAAAACCACCACGACCCTATCCCAATCCGCGCGGCAGCCGGGGAAACCGAACTCCCAGCGTCGCGGACGTCGAGTGCGGCTCAGCCCGCCTTGGAGCGGAGCGCCGGTGCCACCACCGGAGCGTCATCGGCGACGCGGAGACGAAGGGTGGCATTGGGAGGAGCACGACGTTCCTGGGTGAATCCCCGCTTGCCAGAGCCGAGGAAATCCCGGAGGTGGAGAACCGGGCCCGCGCGGAACTCCGTCCGCAGCGTCTCCAGCACCTCCTGCCAGGAAAGACCGCGTCGATAGATGATTCGGTAAGCGTTCTTGAGATCAGCGATGTCCTCGCCGGTGTGTCCACTTCGTCGCAGCCCGACGACGTTGAGGCCCACGATGCATCCGCTCTGGCCGTCGACGAGCATGTACGGAGGGATGTCCTGCGTGACCCTCGCATGGCCGCCGACCATCGCCAAGCGGCCGACGCGACAGAATTGATGGACCGCGACGGCGCCGGAAACGAACGCCTTGTCCTCGATCTGGACATGTCCCCCGAGCATGCTGCCGTTGGCGAAGATGCAGCTGTTGCCGACGAGAGAATCGTGGCCGAAGTGGCCCCCCGCCATGACGTAATTGCTGCTTCCGACAATCGTGTCGCAGCCTGGCTTGAGCCCACGATGAACCGTGACGTGCTCGCGGAAGACGTTGTGGTCACCGATGATGACCCGCCCGACATCGGCCGGCCTGGCCACGTGCTGCGGTGCGCCGCCGATGACCGAATGCTCGCAGAACTCGTTGTGGCACCCGGCGGTGACGCCCGACTTGATCACGGCGCCCGAGGCGACAAGGCAGTGATCCCCCAGTTCGACCCCGGCCTCCACTGAAGCGAAAGCGCCGATCTTGACGCCCCTACCGAGCCTGGCTTCGGGACTCACGGCAGCCAACGGATGAATGCTCACGGCGTGCCTTCCAGATCGAGAGCAGCTCGGGACGTAAGACCGGGATCGATCGAGCGGTGGGACCGATCCCGTCGGGGTTCGAACGAACGGCAGGCCGCTGTCGTCTGTTGCGGTCTTCCGGAAGTCCGAATGAATCCGCAGGGTTATCGTCTTCCTGCGTACGAGGATTCAATGGCATTTTCAACTGGCGAAAAGGGGCTTCCCAGCTCTTCCAGCTTCCCCCGGTCACGCCTTTGGCCGCAGGCCCCCCGGCCCCCCGATTCGCCGGTTCGCCGGTTCGCCGGTTCGCTGCCCGGGCCCTCGGAGTCGGCCTGAAGGCCGGAGCTGACAGGAGCAGCGAGGCGGCTGATGACGGCGGGTATGGACGAGGAAAACTTCGGACAAGGATTTTTTCTACCGAGAGCTAGACTAGGGAGATCCGCCGCCGGCGTGGACAACGTGGAAGATTGGGCCTGAGGCGCAGTTCAGGCGAACCGAGGAGGGAAGAGGGATGACGACTCGCGACGATCGCTATGATGCCGCCCACGCCACGAAGGACGCCGGGCGGCTGGCGGAAGCCGTGGCAGAACTCGAAGCGGTGGTGGCCGACCATCCCGATTTCGCACTGGCGTATTCAGCACTCGCCGCTTGGTGCACCCGCCTCGAGCGTCATGAAGACGCCGTCAGGCACGCACGTCGCGCCTGTGAGCTCGAGCCGCACGACCCGTTCAGCTACACCGCGCTGAGTGTTGCCTGCATGCGAGCTGGGAAGATCGCCGAGGCCGAGGACGCGCTGGCCCGCTCCCGGGCCATGCAGGGGCGATAGCGGGACGCCGAGTCGCCACTGCCGTCCAGGGAAGGTCCCTGCGGCCTCCGCCCGCACACCTTACCTGTCAACCTGCTCGGCGAGCACTTTGTCGAGAGTGGCGAGGCGTTCCCGTTCGGCGTTGTTGAGCCGCTCGGATCGAAGCCCCTTCTTTTCGGCGTTGATCAGGGCAGCACGGCACTCCGTGGGCATCCGCGCGTCATAGGCGGCAAGCGCCATGTGGAGATGGGTCGTGGGCGAAGGGGCCAACAGCGATTCCTTCAGATCCTCGATCGCACGGGTGGTGTCGCCCCGTGCGAGCCAAACGAGAGCCCTGGTATCGAGAAGCGTCGGGTGCGGACCGAGTTCGGAGACCGCCGAATCGATCAGCTGCTTGGCCTCGTCGATCTCCTTTTTGCCAATCAGAATCGCCGCCAGGTTGTTCTTGGCCCGCGAGGCGATGACCGGATCGAGCTCAGGTGTCGCGAGGAGTTCTCGATAGGTCGTCGCAGCCTCGTCAGACCTACCAATCAACTCCATCACCGCGGCCTGGAGAACCGCGATCATGAATGATTCCGGATCGGCTCGACGGGCCTTCGCACACATCTCCACGAGACGCTCGTCGGCCTTCACGGAGGGGGATTCGCCGTTGGCCTCGAGGATCCCGACCCCTGTGCCGAGAATATCGAGGACCGGCACCTGATCCCAGGCGGTCTCGAGAAGCTCGATAGCCTCGTCGGTGCGCTGTTGGCGTCCGAGGAACGATGCCCGTGCCAGGATCCCTTCGGCAGCCAGTTCGGCGTATTCCGCGTAAAGCTTGTCGGCCGCCTTCGGGAATCCGAGCTCCTCCACCAACTGAGCCACGGCCGCGATCGATCCGACGGTTTCCGGGGTGGTGGGCCCTTGGGGAATGAGTTTCCGTGCCGCTTCGGCAGCCGCCTCACGGTCGTCGGCGGCGATGGCGAGTTTGGCGTCGAGCCGAACGGTCATCGGAGCGTCGGGGACACTCTGCCGAAGGCGGGTTGCCCAAGTGCGTGCGGAGGAGAGTTCCCCGTGGGCGATGAGTTGCTCGACGAGCGTGGCGATCACGGCAGGGGGGCAGTTCGGCTCGGCCGCGATGTCGAAGAGCGTCTCGCGGGACTCCAGCCAGTTGCCGAGTTTGTCCTGGAGCCAGGCAAGCAGGACACGCTGTTCGGCGTCGATTTCGCCCCGGCGCTTCAGCTCATCGAGGAGCGCGACGGCCTGCCTCCAGCACTCGGGCTCCTCGCGATCCATGAGAATCGCGAACTCGATTCGGATGTCCTCAGGGGTCAATTGTCCTTCGGCATCGACGTTCTTCTGGAGGATGCCGAGAGTCACCTGGAGTGCACGATAGGAGGCATTCCTCGTGTAGTCCTGGGCGAGCCTGCGGCGGGCCCAATAGAGGCTGGTCGTGCCTGCCGCTTCGGGCATGTCGATGATCCGGAGAAGTTCGGCCTTGGCCGGATTCAGAAGGCCACGGCGGAGGAGGAACTCGGCGTATCGCCGGCCCACGCGGTGGTCGGTCGGTGCAGCCAGGGTTGCGTTCCGGTAGGCCAGCTCCGCCTTGTCTGCATCCCTTCGCATCTCGTGGAAGACCGCCGCGACAATCTCTTTGTCGGGCCCGGTGAGGACGGCAGTGGCCCGCTGCAGCGAGGCTTCAGCCTGCTGCGCGGAACCCAACATGAGTTGCTGACGGATGAGCTCAATCCAGCAGTCGAGCCTGTCGGGGGCGAGCTCTGCGGCCCGCTCGAAGACTTCCACGGCGCGGGGCTGCTTTTCACACGCCTGCAGCAGGCGGGCGAACCAAAGGAGATGGTCGACGTTTGACTCGTCCGCCGGGGTGATTTCCTCGGCGTGGGCCACGGCCTCGTCGAATCGGCCCGCTTTGACGTCGATGTCGGCCCTGATCCGAGCGGCGCCGAGCCCGGCGGCGTCGCCCATCGAACCAATGACCTCCTCCGCCTCGTCGAGCCGGCCTGCCTGCCGCAACATCCCGGCGAGCATCCTTTGGACTGCCGGGTTCGTGGCCCCCTGCTCGATCGCCTTCTGAAGGTAGGTCATCGCCGCGGCGCTGTCGCCGCGGATGCCTGCAATCTCTGCGAAGCACTGTTGGATCTGGAACCATCCCGGCCGGTCGTTTTGCGCTTCCAGGAGATAGTTGCGGGCCTGCTCGAGCGACTGGCGATTCTCCGCGGAGAGGGGAGGGGGGACCTTGTCGTCGCCGAGTTGTGCTTCCCGCTCGATCTGAACTTCGAGGATCAGCACCATCGCCTGCGCGACGCGGGACTGCGGCGAGGATCTTCCGGTGAGATCGCCGATCTGCTCGGCATAGGCGGCGAGTTTTGCGGTGTCTTTCTGGTCGATGGCGATCTGGAGAAGCGACGAGTGGGCGCGGACTTCCGAGGGCTCCCGTTCGAGGATCACCGCGGCTATCCGCTCGGCCTCGGGGATGTTTTGCTGTTGGACGCGGATCCCCATGACGGTGAGGAGGACGAGGACGGCATCACGGGTGGGGATTTCTTCACACGCCTTTTCGACTGACACCAGTCTGGACTCCCCCACATCGCTCCCCATGCTGGCAGCCGCCCGGGCCTCGGCGGAGAGGACGCGCGGATCGCGGCGGACCTCCACCGCCATCCGATCGAGCGTTTCGCTGGCCCGCTCCAACTGCTTGTCAGCGATGAGGAGCGTCACCAGTTGCGCAGCGACCTGGGGGTCGGACGGCGAAGCGTCGTAGGCTCGGGCTGCCACCTCGACCGCCGCCGAAAAGTCGCCCTGTCGTTGCAGAACGTTCGATCGAATCGACGCCAATTGAGCATCGCCGATATGCTGCGAGGTGCTGAGGATCTCGACGAGATCGTCGACCTTCTTCCAGTTTTGTTCGGCCTCAGGGCGACGGAGTTGGTCCTTGACGCGGAGGTCAAGGAGCGGCGCCCAGAGGAGTTGCATGCGGGGGAGAACCTCCGCTGTCTGGAGGGCCGCCAGCGACTCGAACTCCGCCAACGCCTCGTCGAGTCTCCCTGCCTGTGCATGGGCCGTCGCGAGCGCCACGCGCGCTTGGTAGGAATCTGGATCGGTGGAGAGAACCCTCCGACTCGCTTCCAGGAGCTCATCGGATTGCCCCATCGCCTGGTGGCAGATCGCCATCGAGAGATCGACGGCAGCGGTGAGCTGCTGGGAACTGGCGACGTTCGGCCGGAGTTCCTTGAGTTTCTCCAGGGCAGGCTGCCACTGGCGACGCTCCATGAGAAGGCGGGAGTCGGCCCACATCACGATCGGATTGTCGTCCCCCTCCAGTTCGCGCATGGTTTCGACGTGGGGCACGGCATCCTCGCCACGCTCGAGGTCGAAATAGAGGTCGATGGTCCGGCCGAGGATGGACGGATTGTCGGGGAGCGACTCGAGCCCCTTGATGAGGACTTCGAGCGCCGTCTCCGGTTGCCCCATCTGCTTGGCGAGATCGGCCCGGCCGATGATCACGCGGGCGTCGTCGGCGTAGGGTGCCAGGCCTTCCTCGATCACCCTTTTGGCCCGCGTGAAATCCTTCGATCGCATCGCGATGTCGAACTCGGCAAACAGCACCTGCGGGGAATCCGGAGCCAACTGGACGGCCCTCGCGATCTCGATCCCCGCGGCCGCGAGATCGTTGTGGTAAACGCTCCATGACGCCATCGACAACCAGGCGTTGCTGTCGGTGGGATAGACTTCGGGCAATCGACGCATGACCCGCGAGGCGGTCGTCGTGTCGTTGTAGCGACGGGCGAGGATCTCAGCGATCAGCAGGTAGGCGTCGGCACAGTCGGGCAGAGGTTCCCAGGAGGTGTCGAACGACTTCGTGCCGAGATCGAAGCCGATCAGTTTCGAGGCGACTTCCGCCGCCTCGTCGTATCGCCCCATTCCCGCGCAGGACGTGGCGTAACGGAGGTTGATGATGTGGTCGGGGGTTGGAGGCTTCGCTTTTTTCTCCCCCTCCGAGAGGGCCTCCTCCTTCGCCTCCTCTTTGGCCTCCGAGGCGATCGGATTCGTCAGGCGATGATCGCGGATGAGCCCGAAATGCTGGCGTGATTCGGTGTAATTCGCCGTTCTGTAAAGGAAGCCGGCGAGTTGCTCGCGAAGCTCGTCGTCGTCGGGGTTCATCCGGACGGCGGTTTCCAGGGCGTCGTAGGTCTGGGCGTAGCTCGCCTTCGAGGCCTTCGTCGCCCCCACCTTCCGGAGCATGAGTCTGGCGAACTCGGCCCGCGCCTGTTTGTCGTCGTTCCGCAGCCCCATGTAGCGGACGTAGAGCCCGACGGCCTCCTCCGATCGGCCCTCCTCGGTGCGTTCGCGGGCGAGAACGAGGAGATTGTCGGCGTTGCGATAGACCTGGTACTCGTGGATCGCATACACGCCCCCCATGCCGCCGACGGTGAGGATGGCGAGAACGATGAGGAGTTTGAGGTTGACCGATTGCATGGTGCTTCACTCTCCGCGTCGTGGACGGAGCCTTCCTCTTTTCCATCTTATCCGTTGAGGCAAATTGGGGGGAAGGAGCCGGTCGTCAGGAATCCTTAAAAGTCCGATCAAAGAAGCGGGAGGGATTGGGACGAATATTCCTGGTGAGTCGGGATTGTCGGTCGTAGGCCCGATCGTCCCGCTCGCACCACGGTCGATCCAACGCGAGGCCAAGCATGACTCACCCATCCTCCCGCACTCTTTTCCTGCCGTCACGGCCGCGGGCGATCCTCGCGGGGCTCATGGTGGCTGCCACGTTTGTTGCCGGTGCAGGTTCGGAGTCGTTTGCCCAGCAGTTTCCCTCGGGATCCGCGCCCCGGCGGGCCGCATCGTCCGTACGGGCCCCACAGCAGGGCCAACGGGCCGCTGCCGCGGCAGCGAACACCGCTGCCAAGCGTGGGGCACAGGGGGGGGCGAGCGGGGCTGCGACGACGGCAGCGCGGATCCGACCGCCAGCAGGCGCTCGGGCCGCCGCTTCTGGGGTGCGCCAGACGAGCGCCACCGTCGGTGAGGACGGCGGCGTGGTGCTGGCCGGGGGAGCGATGGCAAGCGCCGATTGTCGCCAATGCGGCCGGCAGGACTGCGGGAAATGCCGTCCGGTGGGAGACCGTCTCGGTCTCCACTGCAACGGCCTCTGTGAGCAGGGGGGATGCCCCGCTCACTGCCCGGTGCGCCCCGATCAATTCGGCTACTACGCGACCCGCTGGCGATCCTGGCCGGGGCAGGGAGTGAAACAGGTCGGGCATTTTGACCCGGCCACGACGCCCGCGGTGCCACCTCGGTCCGAAGTGCCCGGCATGGAGGACGAACTCGCCCTGCCCGGCCAAAGCGACGAGGCCGCACCCGACGAGGAAGAGGAAGAGGAGGCGATGGCCGACGTCGACGACGACTCAGCAGGCAAGGACGATGCTGCCACGGGCGACGCCAAGCCCGCCGAAGGGGGTGCCTCCGAATCGGACGATCTTGAAAAGAAGTCAGGCGACAAGGCCGCCAAACCAGGCAACTCGCCATCCGAGGCCAGTGGTCCTCTCGACGTCCCCCTCGAGACGTCGGGGGCCGAGGCGTCCCGTCCCGCCGGGGCCCTCACCGACGGTGCCTGGTCGAACTGGTCACGCTCCTCCCTGGCGGATCCGCAGCAGGCCCCACAGGGAAGCGTCGTGCGGACGAGCGCGCCGGCCGAGACGACGGACTCGAAAGGATCCTCTGGTGACGATCGGCGCGACGGCGCCAAGCTCCGCTCACCGGCCCAGCGCATGGTGGAGGGAAGCGACCGGGCCGTGGGGCGTTGGCGTGCCAAGGCAGCGGCACCGGTGGAGGCCTCGGGCGAAGTTGCAGCCAATCCGCTCCGGGGTGTGACCGCCCAACCAGGGAATCCGCTCCGCTGAAGTTCCACAGCCTGCGAGCCCGCTGGCTGCCGTTCAATGCGAGAGGCGGGACTCGAACCCGCACGCCTTGCGGCACTGGATCCTAAGTCCAGCGCGTCTGCCAATTCCGCCACTCTCGCCGCAGGAGAGTTTAGCAGGCTGTGGATGATGTCCCCGCCGCTGGACGCGGCGGCGCTGCGCGGCCCCCGGTCATCGCCCCTGCCCCTCCGGTGTGGCAAGGCCCTGATTGGCGTCGTCGGGGACGGGGGCGGCGTCTCGCAGAAAGCGTTCGAGATTGCCCTGGCCCGTCGGCGAACGCGGGGGCCAGGTCGCCATCAGAACATCCTGGATCGCGCCCGGCTCAGGGGCCGTGATCAGCCGTGCGCCGTGGATTTCCAGGGAGATGACGTGGCGATCGGAAGGGTGGTTGGAGTTCCACTGCCGAGCCAGCGCGGTGGCGATCGGGGCCGCAAAGACGCGGTACTCGGGCTTGGGAAGTTCCCACAGCAGCTTCTGCCGCCGCTGGTCGCCAAGTCCGTGGAAGCCGTCGCTGGGGAGAACGGTTTCCAGGGGCCTCCCCTGACGGAGGAGGTCGACGATCTCCCCGTTGGCCAATTCGGCACGGCCATAGACCCACTGTCGCTGCGGCCTGATGTCGCCAAAGACGCGCCAGTCCTGCTCCAGGAACGTCATCTGCACCGCATGTCTGGGGCCCGCCGGCATCCGCCGCTGCCGCCAGGGGCCATTGGCGTGGGTAAAGGCGATGACCGCGACGAGGATCGCCCCCCCGCAGAGGATGCGTCGCGGGCGATCGAGGCCGTCGCCCTCGGGCCCGCCGGTTGTCATGCCCGTCCCCGGCACGCCGATCTGGTCCCAGAAGCTCCCCGGGAGGAGGGCGGCCCAGGCGGCGATCCCCACCCAGGGAAACAGGCAGACATTCATCGTCGCCGCGATCGCCAGATGGAACAGTACGAACGTCGCGACCAGGGGAAGCCGCAGTTGCCGAAGGAGGAGCAGCGGCGGGCCGAGGAGTTCGACCACGAGCGTCGCCCACGTCAGCAAGCGCCCGCCCCATCCCCACTCCGCAATGGAGTTGCCAAGCGGGGTGCCATGGTCATGGACCGACAACGCGTATCCGACGGCCTCGCCCGACCACCAGACGCCGTTGCATTTCGCCAGCCCGGCCGAGAGGTAGACCGCCGCCACCTGGAGCGTCAGGGCAAAGGCGGCGATCCCCCCACACGACCGGCGCCCCAGGTGGGAGCGGGCTTTGAGCGGAAGAAACTGCCCCCAGAAGAGGAGGGCGGCGAGGAAGACGTCGGCGGCATTCGTCACCGGCGCCGTGCGGCGGACGAGGCTCACCACCACCACCCAGGCGGCCGTCGTCGTCAGCGGGAGGCCGAGCCCGGCCGCGAGGAGCAGGCCACAGAGCCCCTCGGCAACGAGCAGCCCATAGCCCCACCAGCGGGCATCGCACCACAGCCCAATCGACCACGACCAGGGATACCCGACAAACGGGCGGACGAGAGCGGCGGGAAGCATTCCATCGGGAGCGAGTGTCAGGGGGGCCTCGGGGGCGCGGCACAGGGCGTCGGCGATGAGAATCGAGCCCAGGAGCACGCGGAACAGCGCCAGGCTGCGGAGATCGAGAGCGACCGCGCTGCGGAGGAACGCAGCCGGGCCGCCGCTGGCCGCGGTGCCCCGGCCGCTCCGGGCGGCTGCGTCGGGGGGGCGGGCGGTCGTCATGGGGGCCTCACGCGGGCATTGGGGCAGGAGAGGGCCAACTGTGGCGTGGCGGTCGGTGGGGCTGGGGCATTGGAGAGTGTTTCTTGAAGGAACCGGTTACCACAACTACAACAACGCACCTTCCCCGCCCTTCCGCCTCCTGTCAGACCTCTTGTGTCAGCCCCCTTGTGCCAGCCCTCTTGGAGTCCGAGCCGATGACGACGCACGTTCCGCTGGTGGTGCTCGGGGGTGGGCCGGGTGGGTATGCCGCGGCATTCCTGGCGGCCGATCTCGGCATGGAGGTGGCGCTGGTCGAGCGTGAGGAGCGGCTCGGAGGCACCTGCCTGCTGCGGGGATGCATTCCCTCCAAGGCCCTGCTCCATGTCGGCAGGGTGCTGGCGGAAGCCAGGGAGATGGAGGCCTGGGGGATCGATCTCGGCAAGCCGAAGATCAAGCTCGACGCCCTCCGGGCCCGCAAGGACAAAGTGATCTCGACGCTCACCGGTGGGCTCGGTCAGCTCGCCAAGCGACGCAACGTCCGCATTATCCAGGGGGCCGCGAGGTTCACCGCCTCCGGGACGCTCGAGGTTGTCGGCGTCGACGGGAGCCAGACGGTGACCTTCGATCACTGCATTCTGGCGAGCGGGTCGCGGCCGGCGCGGATCCCGGCCTTCGACCTCCCCACTCCCCGGGTGATGGATTCGACTTCGGCGCTCGAGCTTCAGGAGATCCCCGACTCCCTGCTCGTCATCGGAGGGGGGTATATCGGGCTCGAAATGGGCACCGTCTATGCCGAGCTCGGATCGAAGGTCTCGGTCGTCGAACTCACAGACATGCTTTTGCCTGGCGCTGATCGTGATCTCGTCAAGCCGCTCCAGGCTCGGCTCGAAAAGCTCTTCGAGGCGATCCATCTGAAGACGAAGGTGGCCGGCCTGGAGGAGAAGAAGAAGGGGATCTTGGTGCGGTTCGAGGGGCCGGAAGGGCCTTTCGAGAAGGAGTTTTCCCGCGTCCTCGTCGCGGTCGGCCGACGGCCGAACTCCGACGGTCTCGGGCTCGAGAACACCGCGGTGAAAATCGATGCGAAGGGGTTTGTCCAGGTGGACGGTCAACAGCGGACCAGCGACCCGAAGATCCTCGCCATCGGCGACGTGTGCGGTGAGCCGATGCTGGCCCACCGGGCCAGCCACCAGGGGAAGGTTGCCGTCGAGGGGCTCCATGGAGAGCCCGCCCTGTTCGCGCCGCGGTGCATCCCGGCGGTGGTGTTCACCGACCCGGAGATCGCCTGGGCAGGGCTCACCGAGCAGGAAGTGAAGGCGAGCGGAAAAACGGTCGAAATTAGCCGCTATCCCTGGGCTGCCAGCGGCCGGGCCCAGGCCTTGGGGAGAACCGAAGGGATGACGAAACTGCTCGTCGACCCGGAGACCGACACCGTCCTCGGGGTGGGCATCGTGGGTGCCGGCGCCGGCGAATTGATCGCCGAAGGGGCCTTGGCGATCGAGATGGCCGCCAGCGCCCGTGATCTGGCGGAGACGATCCACGCCCATCCCACGCTCGGCGAAACGGTCGCTTTTGCGGCCGAGAACCATTTTGGGACGGCCACCGAGATCTACCGTCCCCGCTCCTGAAGCCCGCAATCGTCGCGTGGCCCGCGGGATATCCGCTGAGTGGGGAGCCGAATCGGGCCCCGTTGGGGGGGCGGTGCCGCGTCGAAAAGCGTTTCGAGCAACCGACTTTCGTCACGCGGCCGGCTGACGAAACGGCCTTTACGGCTGCCGGCAAGGGCGGAATAATGGGTAAAGATCACCCAGCCCACCCGGAGTTGCCCATGGCGAGCCCCGACATCGACGAGTCTGGCACCGACCGAGATACCCAGGCTTCGCAACTCCCCCCGGGCGCCCACGCCCAGATGTCGATCGGACGGATGACGGACGCGTCGGCGGGGCAACCGGTGCCGGTCGACGGTACGTCCAGCAGCGACGCCGATCCCACCGAGACGCGGGAGTGGCTCGACTCCCTTCGCTACGTGCTCAACAGCCGGGGCGAGGAACGGGCCGCCTATCTCCTCCACGCCATCGAGCAGGAGGCGTACCGCCTCGGGGTTTCGATTCCATTCTCGGCGACGACCCCGTACATCAACACGATCCCGGTCGACAAGCAGCCGCTCTTCCCGGGGGACCGGGAGCTCGAGCGGCGGATCAAGAGCATGATCCGCTGGAACGCGATGGCGATGGTCGTCCGCGCCAACCGCGAGGACAAGAGCATTGGCGGCCACATCTCGACCTTCGCCTCCTCGGCGACGCTTGTCGAGGTGGCGATGAATCACTTCATTCGCGGCCGCGGCGACGATTTTTCCGGTGACCAGGTCTATTTCCAGGGGCATGCCTCCCCGGGGATCTACGCCCGTGCCTTCGTCGAAGGGCGGATCACCGAGAAGCAGTTGGAGAATTTCCGCCGTGAGTTGGGGGATGGCGGGGGGCTCTCCAGCTATCCCCACCCCTGGCTGATGCCCGGTTTTTGGGAGTTCCCCACGGTCTCGATGGGGCTCGGGCCGCTGATGGCGATCTATCAGGCGAGGTTCAACAAGTACCTCCAAGATCGGGGCATCAAGGACACGAGCCGTCAGACCGTCTGGTCGTTCATCGGTGACGGCGAGAGCGACGAGCCGGAGACGCTCGGCGCGATCACGCTGGCGGCCCGCGAGAAACTCGACAACCTCGTGTTCGTCATCAACTGCAACCTCCAGCGACTCGATGGTCCGGTCCGCGGCAACGGCAAGATCATCCAGGAGCTCGAGGGGCTGTTCCGCGGTGCCGGCTGGAACGTCATCAAGGTGATCTGGGGCGACGAGTGGGATCCGCTCCTCGACAAGGACGACGAGGGCCTGCTCGTCAAGCGGATGAACGAGGTGGTCGACGGGCAGTACCAGAAATACGTCGTCATGCCCGGCGGCTACATCCGTGAGCACTTCTTCGGCGCCGATCCAAAGCTCGCCGACATGGTGGCTCATCTCTCCGACGACAAGCTCAAGAAGCTTCGCCGTGGCGGGCACGATCCGGAGAAGGTCTACGCTGCCTATGCGGCGGCGATGGCCTGCACTGGCAAACCGACGGTGATCCTCGCCAAGACGATCAAGGGCTACGGTCTGGGTGAGGTGGGGGAGGGGCGCAACGTCACCCACCAGCAGAAGAAGCTCAACGAGGACGAACTGCGGGCCTTCCGTTCGCGATTCGGGATCCCGATCTCCGACGATGAAGTCGCCAAGGCCCCGTTCTACCGGCCGGCGGAGGATTCGCCGGAGATGAAGTATCTCCGCGAGCGCCGCGAGGCGCTCGGAGGCTATGTGCCGACCCGGCCGCTGGACTCTCCGCGACTCGAGGTTCCGAAGCTCGCCGACTACCTGCCCTTCATCGAGAAGAGTGCCGGCCGCGAGGTCTCGACCACCACCGGGGCGGTGACGCTGATGGCGTCGCTGCTCAAGGACAAGGCGGTGGGGAAGTACATCGTCCCGATCGTCCCCGACGAGTCGCGGACCTTCGGCATGGATCCGCTCTTCAAACAGTGCGGGATCTATGCCCACACCGGGCAGCTCTACGAGCCGGTCGATTCCGACCAACTCCTCTACTACCGGGAGGCGAAGGACGGGCAGATCCTCGAAGAGGGGATCACCGAGGCGGGGAGCATGGCGAGCTTCGTCGC
>Ga0114959_10000377_pt1 | contig 41783 bp, 42 predicted proteins | sample C_130625_EF_Meta_FD_87317 | JGI IMG/M metagenome (GOLD analysis project Ga0114959, IMG submission 87317) | Freshwater microbial communities from Lake Croche, Canada to study carbon cycling - C_130625_EF_MetaG | ecosystem: Environmental > Aquatic > Freshwater > Lake | place: Lake Croche, Canada... | reverse complement strand
ATGAATGCCTCCAACGATTCTCTAGAACAAAAATTAACTAATTCACTAAACATAATTACTGAGCAAAATCAACGGTTAGTTAATTTTTCATATATCGTATCTCATAATCTTCGTTCTCATACAAGTAACATTAAAACAATCATTGGCTTTTTACAAGAAACAACTAACGAAGCAGAAAGATTAGAACTACTAACGCATTTACAAACCGTTTCTGATTCACTAGATAATACTTTGCACAATTTAAACGAAGTAGTTGCCATACAAACAGTAAAAGATTTAAGTATTGAGCCAATAAATGTGTGCGATTTTATTAAAAAAGTAATAGCCGTATTAAGTGAACAAATTGCATTAAAAAAAGTATCTATCATTAACAAAGTCCCAAAAGATTTTTTAATCAATTATAACCCTGCTTATTTTGAAAGTATCATTTTAAATGTTATTTCCAATGCAATAAAATATAGTTCTAATGAAAGACCACCCATAATAATATTAGCACTCGAATTCAATCAAAATAGAAATATTTTAAGCATTTCAGATAATGGAATAGGAATTGATTTAGAAAAATATGGCGAGAAATTATTTGGCTTATACAAAACTTTTCATGGCAATAAAGATGCTAGAGGAATAGGATTGTTTATAAGTAAGAATCAAATTGAAGCTATGAATGGAAAAATTGAAGTAGAAAGCAAATTGAATATAGGAACCACTTTTAAAATTCATCTATAATGAAAGCCATACAAACAGTTTGTGTAATAGATGATGACCCTATATTTCTTTACTTGATTAAAAAAACCATTGAAAAATCTGGGGTTTCAAACACTACAGTTTTGTATGAGCATCCAAATGAAGCTTTAGAATCTTTAAAAAAAATAATTTTAGCGCAGGGTATATTTCCAGAAATAATTTTATTAGATATTAATATGCAATATATAGATGGATGGGAGTTTTTAGACACCCTATTACCCTATGTAATTGTAGCAGGAATTAAAACATCCATTTATATAGCCAGTTCCTCAATAGCAGTCGAAGACAAATTAAAAGCAAAAACCTATCCTGCCGTTAAAGGCTATTTAGCAAAACCAATAAATAGCGAGAAATTATTAGAAATCATAAATGGATTTGGGCTATTTAATAACTAGACTGCCCGCCTAAATATTTAGCCCTTCTACTAGCTTTTATAGCTTTTGTATCGCCGGCGGCAATTTTTTCAGCACCAATATTTCGGCCATTTGAAGGACATCCGCTAGCATTACTCCTTCTAAATAAAAAGCAGCCACTAATTATCCAACTGCAACAAACAATAAAGAATATTTTTTTCATTGGTGCGGTGTTTGGTACTATAGTGGTTTTAGAGGTTTAAATTACGGGATAAAATTTAATTACGGTATTAAAAACATTCTTAGACTTCTCACTTATACGCTAATTCATCTTTTTTTCATTCTATGTTTTTTGTAATAATGCAAAAAACTGAGGCCCCTAGTGCTAGAGGCCTCACTTGTATTTTTTAAAACTTGAACATTATTTCATCAATTCAGCAATACCTGAATTATCATACCTTAAATATTCAGCCATCAGTTTGCCATCTTTTATATTATTAAGTACATTGAATCTAACAACTATACTTTTACTGCCTTTAGTGAGTGTGTAATTTTGGTATGAAATTACATAACTAGTTTTTCCATTAGAAATTGGAGTTAGATACACAGTCTCCCATATAGCACCAATTTTATTAAGTTTCCAAACAATTCCTTTATCGTGCATTGCTTGAATCCCTGCTACATTTTGTGTTAAATTTGCAGAATCGTTATTATCATGAAATATAACATCACTAGTATAGCAATTTTTATAAGCAGTTGTATCATTATTTACTAATGCATTTGCTGCTTTTCTAACTAAATTAGTATTAGCTGAACTATCTATGGTATATCCAGTTGCATTAGATGGAACAGTTTGACCATCTGTTTTTGTTTCTTGGTTTGTACAAGCAATTAATGATGCTGATAATATTAAAATTGAAATTATTTTTTTCATATGCGTGGGTTTAGAAATAGATTATAATCCATTTCAATGAATAATTAGGTGAGTGCTAATAGTGATTACAAGAATTGTAAATAGAGTTATTGCGTTAATATTGCAATAGAGTGGGTGATTTACTTGCCTAAAGTAAGTAAAATATTAGATGATAAGGAAAATTAAAAACAACAATTTTTATTATTTCAAATTTGCCTCGTCCTTTAAAGTTCTCAACAGATACAGTTTCTTTTGAATTTTTCTGTCCCAAACCTGACCCAAATTGAAGGAAACAGGTCTGTTTTGAAAGAAGTAAAGGCATTTACCTAAATAGTACATAAAACAACAAAACCCTTAACTAGTAAGGGTTTCATAGATATTAAAGCTGTGGAGAGTATCGGGGTCGAACCGACGACCTCTTGCATGCCATGCAAGCGCTCTAGCCAACTGAGCTAACCCCCCAACGAGTTGCAAATGTAAGTGGAGCAAGCATAGTAGAAAAATTTATCCTCTTAAATCCTCAAATGATACCAATTCATATCAAAATGGGTCACAAATGGGTCACAAAAATTCAAAAGAAACAGTAAGTATTGAGAACTTCAGAGACACCCCACCAAACGGTAGTCATTTACTTTCAAAAACCAATATTATATATCCCATAAAAGAAACAATAATTAACTACTTTATAATAAATACAGCTTTATAATAATATGTATTATAATCATTTCAGAACATATATTATTTTAATATTAAAAAATTGTTACCTAATATAAAGTACAAAAATAAATACATAAATATTTTATTTTTGAAAATGCACATACATCCTCCACACAAATCCGGATCAAATTTTAAAGAGCATTTTATACATTTTTTAATGTTATTCTTAGCGGTTTTACTAGGAGCTCTTGCTGAAAATTTTCGAGAAAATTATGTTGAAAAAAACAAAGAACACGAGTATCTATCCTCTCTAGTTTATGATTTAGGCCAAGATACAATGAGATTAAACGCTTGTATTGATTCTCGTCATGAAAAAAATAATAATGCTACAAACTTAATTTCACTATTAAGTCAACCTATCATTACAAATACAAAGGATATTTATTACTTAACTAGACTAATGACTAGAGTAGAGTCTTTTGAAGGAGTAGATGGCACTTTAAACCAATTGCAATTTTCTGGTGGATTTAGAGTGATTCAAAATCAAAAAATCATAAAAGGCATTAACGATTATTTATATATCAGAAAAAACGTATATAATTTCAATGCTGTAGAAGAAACTATATTACTACAGTTACGTAATTCAACATCTCAGGTAGTGAAAGCAGATGTGTTTAGTCAAATGCTAAATCCAGAATTGAATAAAAACTATAAATACTTTATAAAACCTTTGGATAAAGAAGAGCCTTTATTCTCATACGATAAAACAAAATTAAATAATTTAATTTATTGGATTTCAAGTGAAAAGGGCAATCAGTCCCTCAATTTGAATCAAATGGAGCAGTTAAAAAATAAAGGAAAAGAATTAATGAATTTAATTGAATCTGATTTAAAATAATTACATGTTTAAGAGTAGACCAAAATCTCACAGGATTTTAATTTTCATTTTTATAATCGTATTAGTTACAGGAATTGTTTTTTCATACAAAATTTCCACAGTCATAAAAGATATGGCTACTACTGTCTCTAATAATTTGAAAAACACAATGGATCCTAAAGCTCCTGATCCAGGAAAAACAAAGTCAGAATCATTGACTTTGCCAAGTAGTTCGAAGAAAGTTTTTATTGGAACCTATCTTGAAAGAGTTGAAGATTTAAATGTTAAAGAATCGAGTTGGAGTTACGAATTTTATTTATGGTTTAAATGGAAACCAACCGAAATAGATTTTTTGGGTAAAAAAGATCAAACGCATAAAAACGAATTGCCCTACACAATAATAAATGGCGATATTATTAAATGCGACTTAGTAGATCACTACACAGATACAATTAATAAAATTGAATACATTCAATACTTTGTTAAAGCAAAAAATACACAATTTTTTGATGTATCGCTTTATCCTATTGATAAGCATGATTTAATTATTCCTATTGAACACAAATGGTTAGATAGGAATCAACTTTATTTTCAAGCAGATACTGTTGATTCAAAAGTGAGTTCAAGAGTAATGATTAATGGTTACGAAAAAAGTGCGAATATTAAAATAATTGAAAAATCACATGCATATAAATCAGCTAGAGGTAATCCAAAATTTTCTTCTGGCTATAAAGTTGATTTTTCTCAATATAGAATGGCCTTGAGAATATACAAAGGTGGTTTTTCAGTTATCTTAAAATTATTTCTGATACTTTATATAGCCGTTTTAGTTACTTTCATTGCACCTTTTTCAAGTGATCCTAGTAGATATACAACTGGTGCTTTATTTACAACAGCTGGCGCAAACTATATTTTAGCTTCAAAGCTTCCTGCTACAATTAATTATTCATTAGCTGAAATTATTAATTCTTTTTGTGTGGTTGTCATTATTATCATGATGGCATTATTAGCTGTACTTCCTGCAGTAATTTTTAAAGATGGAATTATAGATTCATTTGAAAAAAAGATGAATCGTATAATTAATATAACCATGTTTTCATTTTTTATTGTGATCAATTTTATATTAATATACTACGCCATAACCTATTCTTAAAACAAGAACAATGGAAGAGAAATTTGTAATATTTTCTTACACTGAAATATTTATAATAGCATGGATAATTTTTTCATTACTAGTAGGACTCATGGGATATAAAAATAAAATGGGATTTTCTTTAGCCTTGGTTTGGTCAATTGTTTTTTCTCCAATAATTGGATTAATTATGGTACTTAGATATCAACGTGTAAAAAATATATTTGGAGATAAGAAAAAAGACAACTGAAGTGCAAGTTGAAAAAGAAAAATCACCGTCTTCGCTAGTTGATTAAACTTCGATTCTAGAAATAACTTCAAAATTAAATTATATGTAACCCTTAATTAGTAAGGATTACATATAATTTAATTTTGAGAAAAGGTAAATAAGTAAACTAAATCAATCACTACTCCCAAATTTCTTCCTTCCCTTCAAGCCATAACTTAACAGCTGCGGTTGTAACAGATTTAGGACGCTCTAGTGGCAAACTCAATGCCCTATCCCAGCAAAGACTTGATAGTACACCAAGGGCTCTACTAACGGCAAATAATACAGTGTAGAATTCGTATTCAACTAAACCATAGTGAACAAGTAGTGCACCACTATGCGCATCTACATTTGGCCATGGATTTTTAACCTTACCTAATGATTGTAAAATTGGTGGAACAGTTTCGTAGATATTCCAAACTGTTTTAACCATTGGATCATCTGCCATATGCTTTTTACCAAATTCCATTTGCGCAGTAAAGCGTGGATCTGTTTTACGAAGCACCGCATGACCATATCCTGGAACAACTTTACCAGCAGCTAGTGTTTGTTGCACATACTCGGCAATTTGATCTTTTGATGGTTCTTGTGTTCCTAATGATTCTTGCATTTCATAAATCCACTTTATCACTTCTTGGTTGGCCAATCCGTGTAAAGGACCCGCTAATCCATTCATTCCTGCTGCATAACTTAAAAAAGGATCACTCAATGCAGACCCAACCAAATGTGTGGTATGTGCAGATACGTTTCCACCTTCGTGGTCGGCATGAATAGTCATGTACAAACGCATTAGTTCTTTAAAACTTTGGTCTTCAAAACCCATCATATGGGCTAAGTTTCCTCCCCAATCTAGTAATCCATTGGGTTGAATATGTTCGTTATTTCTATATTTTCTGCGATAGATATAGGCGGCAATTCTTGGTAGTCGTGCAATTAAATCCATTGCATCGTCGTACACAAAACTCCAATAATCTTTTTTGTTTAATCCTTTAGAGTACTCTTTTGCAAAATTACTTTCTGTTTGTAAAGCCATTACCCCTGTAACAAACATAGTCATTGGATGCGCGCTAATAGGCAATGCATCGATGGTTGCAAAAACATAATTAGGTACATGACTCCTACGTTGCCATAGGTTGGTAATTAATTCGGTATCTTCTTTGGTAGGTAATTCACCTACTAACATTAAATAGAACAAGCCCTCTGGTAAAGGTTCGTCTCCTCCGGGTGCTTTAGGTAATGATACTTGTAATTCTGGGATAGTATATCCGCGAAAACGAATTCCTTCTTGTGCATCTAACAAACTAGTTTCAGTTACCAGCCCCGTAATGCCTCGCATTCCCTGATAAGCTTGTGCGAGTGTTACTTCACCTATCTTTCTATTTCCGTGCTCTTTAAGCAAATCTTTAATTTCTTTGCTTGCTAGTTCTGCTTTTTGTCTGAACCGTTCTTTAATAACTTCCATGAGGTCTGTGATTTATAAAACAAGCCTTTATAAAGGCCGTTAAAGGTAATCAAACTTGCCTTGCTTAACAAAAGATTTCAAGCATTTAATCGATAATTAATAAGTCGGTTTATTTAGGCGCCTTTCTGTATAAGACTATGGTTACAATAAAAAAAATAGCATTGGGTATCCAAGCCGCTAACAAAGGATTAAGGTTCCCTTTGGTTGAAAATATGGTAGAGAATTGATTGATTACTATAAATAAAGCTGCAATAACAAATCCTACCGCTAGGTGCACACCGCTTCCTCCTCTAACCCTTTTTCCTGCTACAATGGCCCCAATTAATGTGAGTAAAATAACGGTTACACAAGTAGCATCTCGTCTATATCGCTCTATTCTTAATTCATTTAAACCCTCCGATCCGCGCATTTCTTCGAGCTTAATAAACCGATTTAATTCTGGCGTAGTGAGTTTATCCTTGGTGTATTTGTCTCTATTTAAATCCATTGGTTTAAAACTAAAATTCATGTGCTGATTAGAGTCTAAACGCATGGTTTCTTTAATGCCATCTAACTTTCTGTCAATGATGCCTGTCAGCTTCCACTTTTTGGTACTATCCCAAAGTATTTCATCTGAACGCAGGTTTTCTACAATATTATTACCCTTTACCTTATACATAAAAAAAGGACCGCCTCTTTTAGATAAAGTATCGTAGTTAAAAATACCCGCATAAGTAAAGGAATCAATGCGCAAATAAATATTGTTATTCTTTTGTAGCAAGGCGTTGTACGAAGAATTGGCATCAATATACTTGGCTTCAAATCCACCCCTAATTTGCTCGGCTTTGGGCACAATATATTGGTTAGAAAACCAAAGAATAATGGCAAGAAATACGCCGCCAATCCAATAAGGACGCAGCCATCTTGCATAACTAGTACCACTAGCAAGAATGGCAATAATTTCACTTTGTCCGGCCATTTTTGAAGTGAAAAATATAACACCAATAAATACAAATAAAGGGAACAACAAAGCTATAATGTGGGGTATAAAACCGGCATAATATTGCGAAACAATTTTTGCAAATCCTAAATTAGATTTTACAAAATCATCGGTCTTTTCACTCACATCCACAACTACCGCAATAACGGCAAAAAGGAATATGGCAAAGAAAAACGTGGTTAAGAATTTCTTAAGTATGTACCAGTCTATTTTTTTCATGTGTTACCTAACAAAGATAAAGGCCATTTCATTATAAACGCTGTTGTAAAATAGGCAGCATTTGCTGTTTAAAAGCCGTAAAAGTATTTTGTAGGATGTGTTTGCGCGCCTCTCCTACTAACCACAAATAAAAACTTAGGTTATGTATGCTGGCTAGTTGTAAACCTAAAATTTCGCCAGCAACAAATAAATGGCGCATATAGGCTTTAGAATAGTATTGGCTTGGTTCCGATGGCAATCCTATATCAATTGGCGAAAAATCTTTCTCCCATTTTTTATTGCGAATATTAATAACGCCTTGTGTGGTAAAGAGCATGCCGTTTCGTCCATTTCTGGTTGGCATCACACAATCAAACATATCAATCCCCAAATCAATGCATTCCAATAAGTTCCATGGAGTGCCTACACCCATTAAATATCGCGGTTTGTTGGCGGGTAAAATACTGCAACACAAATCTGTAAATTCATACATCATTTCAATAGGCTCTCCTACACTTAATCCACCAATTGCATTTCCTACAGCATTTTTAGAGGCAATAAATTCGCAAGAAGCTGTTCTTAAATCTTTAAACGTACTTCCCTGAACTATTGGAAATAAATTCTGCGTATAGCCATATTTATCGGGTGTTTCAGCCAATCGATCAAAACAACGGGTTAACCATCTATGGGTTAATTCCATACTTTTTTTGGCATAATTATGGTCTGAAGGATATGGCGGACATTCATCAAAAGCCATAATAATATCGGCCCCAATACTGCGCTGTATATCCATCACAGATTCTGGCGAAAACAGATGTTTACTACCATCTATATGTGATTGAAAAATCACTCCTTCTTCTTTAATTTTTCTATTTGCTGCTAATGAAAATACTTGGTAGCCGCCACTATCGGTTAAAATTGGTCGATCCCATCCCATGAATTGATGCAAGCCACCTGCAGCTTCTAGCACTTCGGTTCCTGGTCTTAAATACAAATGATAGGTATTTCCAAGAATTATTTGGGCTTGTACATCTAATTTTAATTGCTGTTGCGTAACCGCTTTAACGCTTCCCACTGTACCAACTGGCATAAAAATGGGTGTTTGAATGGTTCCATGATCGGTTTGAATATTACCCGCACGGGCTTTCCCTGATTCAGACTCAATATTAAATGCTAGTACCGCCATTTTGCAAATGTCATCTTTTTTCCACATACACACAAAGCGTACACTATCAGGCCCTATATCTGCTATTTTTGCCAAATGATAATACCGTCAATATTGTGGACAATTGTGTTTTATTGTTTCTGTACTGTAATAGCCATCCAGGTGCTTTATTATCTTTTCTTTTTTAGACGTTTGGCTTTTTTTAAGGGCGTACCTCCTACCCCAGAATCTATGGAGCATCCGGTTTCTGTGGTGATTTGTGCGCGCGACGAAGCCAATAATTTAATGAAGAATCTACCAGGTATTTTAATTCAACAATACAAAAGTTCGCACGAAGTAGTATTGGTTAACGACAATTCAACCGACGAAAGTCGTTACTTAATTGATGAGTTTAAAAAAACATTCAAAGCCATTAATCATATAGAACTTACGCAAGAAGCCAAAATGATTACCGGAAAAAAATTCCCTTTGTCAATGGGTATTCGCAGTGCCAAATATGAGATTGTATTATTAACCGATGCCGACTGTGTACCTGCTTCAGAATTTTGGATTCAAAAAATGCAAGACGCATACAAAGAAAATACCGAAATTGTTTTGGGATATGGCGCTTATCATAAAAAACCTGGCATCCTCAATAAACTCATTCGATTCGAAACCTTTCATACTGCCTTACAATATTTATCTTATGCACTAGCAGGCAAACCTTATATGGGTGTTGGCAGAAACCTGAGTTATAAAAAAGAAGTGTTCTTGCGCAATAAAGGATTTTCATCTATCAATCAAATACCAAGTGGCGACGATGATTTGTTTATTAACCAAGTAGCCAATTCAAAAAACACCACTATTGTTATTGACCACAACGCACATACACTCAGCGATCCTAAACGTACTTGGAACGAATGGATGTCTCAAAAATACCGTCATTTTTCAACCGCCCGTTATTATAAAGCAAGCAATAAGTTTTTATTAGGATGGTACTCGTTTAGTTTGTTTTTAATTTATCCATTACTAGCAGTGTCCATGATATTTTTTAATTGGTGGATGACACTTGCTGTATTTGGCATTCGCTTATTGATTCAGTCCATTGTTTACTTTAAAGCCATGAAAAAATTAAACGAAGCCGACCTATGGCCTTGGTTTATTTTTCTGGATATTTGGATGTTCTTTTTTTACATTTTCACACTACCCGCTATATGGAAAGCACCCCGCAAAAACTGGGATTAATCCTCAAGTATTTCAGCGATTTTACCGAAGCACAAATAGCGCAATTTGCGGCATTAGAAGCTTTATACACCGAATGGAATACAAAAATAAATGTGGTATCTCGCAAAGACATCAACAGTATTTATTTGCACCATGTATTGCATTCATTAAGTATTGCTGCACTAGTAGAATTTAAACCCGGTTGTCAAATAATTGATATAGGCTGTGGTGGCGGCTTTCCGGGCATTCCTTTGGCTATATTTTTTCCAAATACCGAATTTCATTTGGTAGATAGTATTGCTAAAAAACTAAAAGTTGTAGAAGCTGTTTGCGAAGGCGCTGGCATAAAAAATATCACTACACAACATACTAGGGCCGAAGAAATTAAAAATAGAAAATTTGATTTTGCTATTTCGCGTGCGGTTGCTCCACTCAAAGATTTATGGACCTGGGCCAACCCCTTGCTTCGAAAAGGTAGCCACCACGATATTGCTAACGGACTAATTTGTTTAAAAGGAGGAGACCTTAACCAAGAAATTTCTGAGAGTGGATTGCGTCCTAAAATGATGCCGATTTATAAAATTTTCCCGGAAGAATATTTTCAAGAGAAGTATATCATTCATGCTGGAAAAAACTAAACCACTAATTTAAATACCGCTTATTACTTGCATTTAAATTAGTGGCTTAGAATTTAGCGCTACCTATAATTTAATCAGGTATTACCAATTTATTGTTTGTTTTATTAATATCCGCCATTCTATAAGATGGGTCAATTTCAATAGATTTTAAATCTTGAATTGGCCTACTTGTTTCTAGTTGGTATTCTGGATGGGTCCAATGCCATTCTTTGTGTACAATTCTATTAACAGCTGATTCATTTGGCTTCTCTCCAAACATCAAATCTAATGGCATATAATGCAATTCTTTAGTGCCATCTTTAAACGTTAACAATACTTCTACAGGCATTGGCATTTTGCCTATTCTTTTTATTGTAACAAAAGTTTTATTGTTGTTAGTACTAATATCACCAACAGCATAGTCAATGGTTTTGGTGCTATTTACCCAATACTCTTTGTACCACTGTAAATCCAAGCCAGAAGTTTTTTCTGCCACCCTAATAAAATCATTGGCATTCGGATGTTTAAAATGCCATTGGTCGTAGTAATTCAAAATTATTTTATTGCGAATGCTATCTCCAACAATATATCCTAACTGACCCATAAATGTTGCTCCTTTAGAATAAGAGGCAGCACCATAAGCCAAATTGGTATTGTAATGGTCTGAATGGGTACTCAATGGTTCTTCAAAACCAGATTTTGCCAAACTAATATATCCTTCAAAACTACCCGATTGGTGTAGCGGCAATTTTGTTTTATTTATTTCATTCATACGTACAAGGCCCGATTTTGCACCAACCGAAGTATGAGGCGATAACTGCGCCCAGTTTTGATAATATTCGTCTGATACTTCTCCTGTTGCATAATCGGTAAAACCTTCGTCCATCCAGGGAAACAAGCTTTCGTTGGTGCCCATAATTTGTTGGTACCAAGTATGCATCCACTCATGAAAAACAGTTCCCAAACTTGGCCCTTTAAGTAAGGTTGCCATTGCATATTCCATTCCACCATCTCCACCTTGAATAAAAGAATATTGCGGGTAAGGATATTTTCCAAAATGCTTTTCTATAAAAGGTAAAACTTTATCTGCAGCCCATAATACATTGGCCCAGGCACTATCATTGCGCGCATCGGTTGGTTTATAAAACACATGTAACATAACCCCTGATGCCGATTTTTTAGAAAGGTGCTTAAAGGTTGGATCGGCAGCCCAAACAAAATCGTGGATATTAGATCCTGTAAAATTCCAAGTTAAATTATTTTGTGATGTAGCAGGAACTTTTACGCCAGCTCCTTCAAAACCAAATCCAATTTGATTGGCATTTTGCAACACGCCAGTTGCTGCAATCATATAACTTTTATCAATCGAAATTTTTACATCATAATCGCCCCATACACCATAAAATTCTCTTGCTATATATGGATTAGCATTCCAACCTTGGTAATCGTATTCTACAACTTTCGGATACCATTGACTCATACTATAACGCACCCCTTCTGCATTGTCTCTACCACTGCGGCGAATTTGTACAGGAACCTGTGCTTCGAAATTAATGTCTAATATGGTTTTAGATTTTGGTAAGATAGCTTTGTCTAATCTTACTTCTAAAATAGTTTCGTGTTCTATTAATTGTTGGTCTTTACCATTTATTTTAATGCTATTTACTTTTTGGTAGCCAATTTCGGTAGGAGATAATTTACTAATTCTATCCTTCACGCGTGCATCCCAATCTGGTGTTTGGTCGCCCCTTCTATTGGTTAGTAAAATTTTACCCAACTCCCTATTTCTTACATCCATACTACTATTGGGCTGAAATGCATTCCAGTATAAATGGATAAATACTTTGTTTAAAGTATCTGGCGAATTATTGATGTACTCTATTTTTTCTGTACCATTCAATTTATTAGAAACAACATCCATAGCTACATTAATATTGTATTTAATGTGCTGCTGCCAACGATCTGGTTGGGCCTGCAATGAATTTGCTTGAAAAACTGCAATAACAAATAGTAATACGATTGCTAAATGACGCATAAAATTGATTTAGGGTATAAATGTCTGCAAATATCTAGAAGAATTAGGAAAAAATAATTAAGCGGAATTATTCCTTGCCTGCAATTACCACTACAATTTCGCCTTTCACCGATTTTTCTTTAAAGTAGGCGGCTACTTCGGTTAAAGTACCTCGCTTATTCTCTTCAAACATTTTGGTGAGTTCACGGCTTACACAACAAATTCTATCTGCCCCAAAATACTGGGCAAGTTCTTCGAGTGTTTTTACTAATCGCATGGGGCTTTCGTAAATAATTATGGTGCGTTCTTCGGTAGCGAGTTGTTTGAGCATGGTTTGTCGGCCTTTTTTCATAGGCAAAAAACCTTCAAACACAAATCGATTGGTAGGAATGCCACTATTTACAAGTGCTGGCACAAACGCAGCCGCACCTGGCAAACAATTAACCACCACATCATATTTAATACATTCACGAACCAATAAAAAAGCAGGATCTGAAATGCCTGGGGTACCGGCATCTGTAATTAATGCCATCGTTTTACCTGCCCTTAGTTGGTCTACAATATGCGGCACAATTTTGTGCTCATTGTGTTGGTGATAAGGAGATAATGGTTTGTGAATCTGGTAGTGATTCAAGAGTTTTGAAGAAGTACGTGTATCCTCACACAAAATAACATCTACTTGCTGCAATACTTCCAAAGCACGCAGTGTAATGTCTTTTAAATTACCAAGTGGTGTTGGAACTAGGTACAACACTTAGCTTACCATTTCTATTTCAAAAAATTCCATCACAGGATTGGCTAATAATTTTAAACAGGCATCTGTTGCAATTTGTTTAGCCGCCGCTTCTGATTCAGCATCAATATCTAAAGTAATGTGTTTACCTACACGCACATCGGCAATAGTGCTTAATCCTAAGTTAGATAATCCACCTAAAACTGCCTTACCCTGTGGGTCTAATAAATCTTTTAAAGGCATTACTTTAATCTGAACATGATAGGTCATATATAAATCTTTAATGAAGTTATTTATAGTACAAAGATAGAATTGTATAAGCTATAAAACTCAGTGTTACTGCTAACCATCCAAAAACAACGGCACCAACAATAGTAATTATAGCTAGAACAATAAAGGGTAATAAAGCTTTAAACGAAAATGATTTAAATTTTAGAGCCATCATTGGTAAAGTAGAAACCATTAAATAAGATGATATACCAATGATAGCATACCAAAACCAATAACTACGCAATAAATTAATTATCCAAACATCTTTGGCAAACCAATACACCAAAGGAAAAGAGGCTATCCATAGTCCAGCTGCTGGCGTTGGCACACCCTTAAATCCATAAGATTGATTGGTGTCTATATTAAATCTTGCCAATCGATAGGCAGCTGCACAAGGCATGATAAATGCGGGCAATAAAAACAAAGTATTAATTTCTAAACCACCTAATTGTTGCGCAAAAGACAAGCGTAGAAATTGGTAGATAATTAAACCCGGTGCCACACCAAAACTCACTACATCAGCTAATGAATCTAATTGTTTACCCATTTCAGAAGGCACTTTTAATAAGCGTGCCAAAAACCCATCAAAGAAATCTATTACTGCAGCAATCCCAATAAAAATACTTGCCATATAAATACGTTCAGGTATCTCCACTAAGTTTTCGCCACTTGCATCTACGGATAGTGTTAAACCAGACTGCATGATATATACAATGGCAATGCATCCAAAAAATAAATTGCCCAGTGTAAAAAAATTCGGAATCTGTTTTTTCATGTAATGGGTTCTATGATTTTTTCATCAAACGTTCAATCTCTTCAATGGTAATAGGAATATTTTTCATCAAATCAATATTGCCATTTTTAGTGATCCAAAAATTATTTTCAATTCTTACGCCCATTTGTTCTTCTTCAATATAAATTCCTGGTTCAATTGTAAACACCATTCCTGCCTTAATAGGCGCTGTTCTGGTTCCTAGGTCATGTACATCAACACCTAAATGGTGCGAAATGCCATGGTATAAATATTTTCTGTACGCACGATTTTCAGCGTCCTCATTTTTAACATCGGCCTTTGTAATTAAACCAATTTTTACAAACTGATTGGTTGCTTCGTCGCCAATTTTTTCGGTATAATCAACAATACTAATACCTGGTTTTAAAATTGATTTGGCATAATTGTGTAAATGCAAACAAGCATTGTACACTACTTTTTGACGCGCAGAAAACTTACCATTAACAGGAATGGTACGTGTTAAATCGGCGCAATATCCACCATACTCTGCACCAAAATCCATTAATATTAATTCACCATTTTTACATTCTTGGTTATTAGATACATAGTGCAAAGTTCTTGCCCTATCGCCACTGGCTATAATGCTGCCGTATGCCGGACCAGTGGCTCTTTGGCTTAAAAAACTATGAAATATTTCTGCTTCAATTTCATATTCCATTACACCAGGCTTAACAAACTTAAGCAAGCGTCGGAAAGTTTTATCGGTAATATCAATTGCTTTTTGCAGTACTGCTACTTCGGCTTTGGATTTAATGCCACGAACCTCTTTCATTATTTTGGCGGCACGATCGTATTGGTGTAAAGGATAACGCGCTTTCATTTCTGAAATAAAGCGGTATTCCCTCGTTTGAATTAAAGATGCTTTTCTATCGTTTTCGTTAGAGTCTAAATAGATAATATCTGCTAAATGAACCCAGGTTTGTAGTAAGGCCTCAATACTATCGAGCCAAATAATGGTTTTAATACCCGAAATAGTAGTGGCTTCATTAGCACGCAAACGCTTGCCATCCCATTTTTCTTTTAACTCGTTAGGACGCACCAATACCAATACTTCTTTATATTTTGGATCAGGGCAATTTGGATACAAAATCACCATGGAATCTTCTTGTTCAACGCCTGTTAACCAATACAAGTCGGTGTTTTGCTTAAATGCATGCAAAGCATCTCCATTAGACGGAATTTCGTCATTGCTTACAAAAATAGCCATACTATTGGGGCGCATTGAAGCAACAAAACGTTTTCTGTTGTCAATAAAAAGCTTGGTATCCAACGGTAAATATTTCATAAAAAACGATTGATTTGATGCAAGATAAAAATTAACATCCATACAAATGAATAAGCATTTGCAGAAAGCCCATTTTAACCAAAGAATATTCGAAATAAATTCCTAAAACTTAACTGTAGGGCATTTAATACCACTGGAGGAATTAGAAAAGATGCCAGATTTTATAATAGACATTTCATAAGCCCCTCTTGATCCATTGATGCTGCTTAGTGAAGAAATGGTTGCGTCATAATTAAAAGTGCATTTAAGATCGTTCACTTGATAGCCAATCATGGGTATTAATGCATCGTTATTTCTATAATACATGCCTACAATTAGTTGTTGATAGCCATCACCACTTAAGTTGCGATTTGCATTACAACCAATTACTGTTTCCCAACTAGGCCCCATTTTACTTACATATATATTGGGGTTAACAATCCAAAGATTTTCAATTTTAATATTGGCATTTGCAAAAGCAGTATACCTGCGATATAATTGATTATTTACGATGCTAGCGTCAAAAAAACTTTCTCTTGGTCTATTCACGTGCATCATACTAATACCTGCATTAAAATAAACATTGTCCGATGCAAAAAAAGCGTAATTGATCCCTACTTGTAAATCGAGGTATCCAACTTGATTATAAGCAAAGGGCTCGTTTGCCGGAATACTAATATCAAAAAATTGTCCGTTCCATTGGTTATCGAAACGAAGCTTAGAAAGGTCTATAGTTTTTGTAACATATCCCAAACTAAATCCACCACTCAATAAACTATTATAACCTAACATTTGGTGATAGGCAATTGAGCCTGAAACATTTGTGGCAGTAAGGCTTCCAGCACCACCGGCAGCATCTTTTATAATAGTGCCCCCAATACCCATCCAACCATTTTCAAAACGGTCTTGCATGATGCGTGCATCACCCCAAATAGCCATTGTGTTATAGGCAGTTCCTAGATTTGCAAATTGATTTCTAATATTTCCCCCCAATCTAAAATCATAGTCGGGATTAAATCCAGTATTAGCAGGATTAACCAACAAAGGCGCATTATAATATTGCGAAAAATGCAAGCCTTGTCCTGTTGCAGTAATAACTACAATAGTAAAGAATATGCTGACTAATATTTTAAATAGCTGCTTCATATTTTATCACCTCAACAATGTGATATCTCCTTTTTTTAATAACTTTTCTTTGGTACTAAATTCAACTTGTAAGGTATAATGATATACATCTTGTGCTAATGGCTTTCCATTTAACATACCATTCCAACCTTCTGTTTGGCTAGTAGAAGCAAAAACTAAATTACCCCATCTATCATAAATCCGCCAAGTCATTTGTTCAATACCAAATCCATGAATATAAATAACATCATTGTTTCCATCTCCATTAGGAGAAAAAGCATTTGGAACATCTAAAATAGGATTGATTGTTACAGCAATTGCTTGACAAGCAGTATCAGAACAACCAGCAGCATTATAAGTTACCAAACAGGCATTGTAAGTTCCTGTTGCTGGATAAATATGTTTTACGATAGCCGATTTTACCGATGTTACAGTTGAATCACCATCGCCAAAAATCCATTTATACAAATTACCTCCCGATGAATTATTGCTAAAACTAACTGCGGTATTAGGCTCTGTTGGTTGAGGCGAATAAATATAAGTCGATATAGGTTTAGGGCTTACTGTAATAGTAAATCTTGTAGTATCTACTTTGTTACAAGTGTTGGTATCAATAGCTATTAGCGTAACCACATAAGATCCTAAACTTGCATACAAATGGCTAGGACTTGTTTGTGTATTTAAAGGAGATCCATCGCCAAAATTCCAAATAAAATCTTGCCCTGCTAACGAAGTATTGGTAAACTGTGCCGTGTAAGGCAAACAGCCCAAAGCAGGGGTAGTAAACCTTGCCGCAACATTTGGTGAAATTCTAATTTGCATCGTAAATGTGTCGGACTGATTACAATAATTGGTGTCTAATAAAACCAGTTTCACATCGTAAGTGCCCGCTGCTATAAAAGTATGAACTAGTGTTTGCGTGCCTGTTATTTGTGTGGCTCCATCACCAAAAATCCATAAAAAAGAATTTGCTTTAAAAGGCTTGGCTGTGCCAGTAACTGGAGGCGTAGAAGTATTTGTAAACTGATAACTTAAAGAAGCGCAGGGCGGTAATTTAGTTGCTGTGAAACCTATAATTGCTTCGTCATTTCTAACACGCAAATTCAAGTATGAAGAATCAGCAATATTACAACTAGCAGAATCAATTGAAATTAATTTTACCCTATAAGTTCCAATAGCAGTAAATACATGCGAATTTTTAGGGGCAAAAGTAGTATCGTTTTTTGTACCATCGTTAAATTGCCAAACATACATTTTACCCATAGCCAAAGAGTCTTCAAAATCAACCGTTAAAGGCACACAGCCAGATGTATCACGAGAACGTCCATTGATAGTTGCTACTAGGTCTGTACCTACTCCTGCTAAATTAAATGCAATTTTAATGGCAGCTAAATTACAGCCCCCTTGTTGTGCGTTTAAAGCACCATTTGTTTGCGACCAAACACCAGCCGATGTTGGAAACCTTGCACCACCACCGCAGTTGGCACATACCGCTTGATAGATAATGCCATTTCTATCAAACCTACTGGTGCCGCCGTCTACATGGTCGGGGTAATTACCCCCATTCTGTCCAAAAAAGCTACCGTATTTTAAACTATTTGCATTTTTTTCAAGTACAATAAAATAAAAATCACTGCCATCTGTGCTATTTAAAACAGCATCGGGTGTTACCAATAAACCCTTGGTTCCTGCACTTGGATAATCGGGTGGTGTTTTACCAAAAGTGTTGCCTAATCCTCCCCAACCAGACACGTAAATATTTTCACATCGATCAATTAAAAAAGCAGTAGGAGAAATATTAGGAATAGCAGAAGGTGTTCCAAAATTAGTAGAGAAAATAATGCTATTTAAATCTTGCGAAAGTTTCGTTACAAATTGCTTCGACCCATTCACACTAAACACTGCATTGGTTACAGGAATATCACCCGTAGTGGTTCCCATAATATAGGGGAAAGAAAATTTATCGAACTGAATACCATAAATTAAATCAATGCCAACAGTTCCAAAATAAGTTGATTTTTTTAGCACCCCATTGTTGTCAAATATGGCTACAAATCCATCACTTGAACCACCCATAAAACCTGGTGTAATACTTCCCGTTTTGTCTCCAGGAAAATCACTACTCACCGTAGCACCCGCCACATAAATATCGTTATTAGATGGATTCAATGCCAATACAAAAGCAGCATCGTCGTCATTGCCGCCCAAATAAGTACTAAATAAGGCTGTAGTAAGGGTAGGGTCGAATTTTAATACGACCGCATCTTGCGCTCTTCCTGTTGCAGCATTTCTACCGCCATTGGTAGTTTGTGCAGCATTAGCAGTAGGAAAATTGGTTGATTGTGTACAAGAAGATAAATAGATATTTCCAGCATCATCAACAATTACTTCACTTCGTGCATCATCGCCATAATTTCTATTTATGGATTCTGCACAGCCCGGATTATTTGCTGTTGATTTACAAATTTCTTTGTCTTTGATATTCACCCCGTCTTCTCCAGATCCTCCAATAATTCTCGAGCCTATTAAAGCCGAACCTGTACTATTTAATTTAGTTAATACAATATCCCAACCACCACCACCAACTCCATATTTAGCACCAGGATAATTGTTTGAACTAGTACGTCCTGCAATGATTAAATTATTATTTGCATCCACCACCAAACTATGGGGTTGTTCGCTTCCATTTGATCCACCAAGATAGGTTGCATAAACCCTACTCGTTCCGGTAGAATTAAACTTCATGATGGCAATATCAAATCCATTATTATTTGGCCCACTAAAACTGGTACTATAGGCTCCAACACTTGCAGGAAAACCATTTCCAAAAACAATACCGCCTGCATAAAAATTTCCTTTACTATCATAGGTGGCCGTGTATCCCCAGTTACTAGCAGTACTCCCTGTATAGGTAGAAAATATTAATGGATCAATTACTAATATTTCATTTTTATTGATTGGTTGATTTAAATGAAAACGCACAATATTTCCTTTCAATTCATAACTACAAGAAATTTCTTTTTTTCCTGCATTGTTTAATTGATAACTATATGGTGCTAACTCTTTTACTTCTTGAACCGATGTTTTTATTAATAGATTTTGGTCTTTAATACTTAATCCATCGGTACCAGAAAAATACAATGCAATTTGATTCACGTCACCGCCCGGATGCACAATAAAATCATATTTTAATTTGCCGTTTTCTGAATAGTATCTAACATCAATATTTTTATACAAATCTTTGTAAGTAATGGCTGCGTATAATTTACAATTCGATACCCATTTACTTGGGTCATTACCAATAAAATAATTATTATAACTCGGTAGCGCTTTATCAGGAACAGCAATAGGTGCAGGATTGGCATTTAAAAAACTCACATCGTATAAATGCGAATGCATGGTATTGGGTTCACCCACCGTTGCAGCATTTGGAATAATTTTTTTGGTGTCACGACCTTCTTTATTATCAACTATTTGGTCATGTGTTTGGTGAACACTTAACGCATTTATTTCAGCTACACCATACAATAGCATTCTGTAACCGCCATCTTTTTTTAATGCAAATGCCCCTGTAGTTAAATCGCCTTTATAACTTAATTGTTTTTCCCACTGACCTTTGTTTTCTACAAACTCAAGGTATGCTTGCGCCGTAACTTGTTGGCAAAAAAATGACAACAAAAAAATGAATCTTATTTTAGTTACAGCGTTCAATTTAATTATTTAATTATAATTTACGATATTTTACTCCAACCATTCTTTCCTTTCTGTTGTTGAAGGTAATTTTTCAATTGCAAATTCTTTGCCATATTTAGCTCCTGATCTTCATCACACAATAGTTCTGCAGCTGCTCTAGCTTTTTCTAACACCTCTCTATCATTCACAATACTAGCTAGTTTAAAATTCAGTGCCCCACTTTGCCTAGTACCCTCAATGCTGCCCGGACCGCGGATTTCAAGGTCTTTCTCTGCAATTTTAAACCCGTCATTAGTAGCACACATTATATTGATACGTTCCTTGGCCTCTTTGCCTACTCGGGCACTAGTTAATAAAATGCAAAAACTTTTTTCGGTGCCCCTTCCTACCCTACCTCGAAGCTGGTGCAACTGCGATAATCCAAATTTCTCGGCACTTTCAATAACCATCACCGAGGCGTTCGGAACATTCACCCCAACTTCAATTACGGTAGTACCCACCAAAATTTGTGTGTCACCACTAATAAAGCGTTGCATATTGGTATCCTTCTGTTCATTCGGTTGACGTCCGTGCACCATACTAATTCTATAAGCAGGTTCTGGAAAAAAGCTTTTTACTTGCTCATACCCTTGCATTAAATCTTCGTAACTCAGAGTTTCGCTTTCTTCAATTAAGGGATACACATAATATGCTTGCCTGCCTTTGGTAATTTCTGTTTTTACAAAATCCATTACACTAGCCCTAGCTGTTTCGTAGCGATGTACTGTTGTAATAGGAATTCTACCTGGCGGCAATTCATCCATAATACTATAGTCTAAATCGCCATAGGCAGTCATGGCCAATGTTCTTGGAATTGGTGTGGCGGTCATTACCAAAACATGCGGCGGCAGTGTTGCTTTAGCCCAAAGTTTTGCACGCTGTGCAACACCAAAACGATGTTGTTCATCTATAATTGCTAACCCCAAATTTTTAAACTGTACAATGTCTTCAATAATAGCATGTGTACCTACTACAAAATGAATCGTATCATCTAATAAACCTTGTAAAATTCTTTTGCGCTCTTTTGTTTTGGTGCTTCCTGTAAGTAATGCAATTTCAACAGGCATTTCTTTTAATAATTCACCCAAGCCTTGAAAGTGTTGCTGGGCCAATATTTCAGTAGGTGCCATCAAACAACTTTGATATCCATTATCGGCAGCCAATAACATACTTAATAATGCGACTATCGTTTTTCCACTACCCACATCGCCTTGCAATAAACGATTCATTTGGTGCCCACGTGCCGTATCATTTCTAATTTCTTTAATTACTCTTTTTTGTGCGCCAGTTAAATTAAAGGGTAAATATTTTGAATAAAATGTATTAAAAATATCTCCCACTTTTTCAAACACAACTGCCCTGCTCACCCTATAACGTTGCAGTCTGGTTAATTGTAATCGGACTTGTGCAATAAAAAATTCTTCGAACTTTAAACGTTCAATTGCTTTATCATAAGATGCTGCAGAAGTAGGAAAATGAATTTGACAATTCGCTTCGTAGCGTTCCATCAAACCATATTGTTTACAAATACTTGCTGGAATATTTTCAACCAATTCATCGGGATGCAAAATAGAAATCAAGGCATAAGTTAGCTTACCAATTTGTCGGCCATTCAAACCCCTTGCTTTTAATTTTTCGGTACAAGGATACACCGGTTCTAAAAAAGACCTGCCATCTGCTTTAGCCGGAACAAAGGGTTCAATTTCTGGATGAACAATTTGAGGCTTGCCCCCAAAAAAACCGGTTTTTCCAAAAACCAGGTATTTACTTCCTACAATTAAATTTTTCTGCACCCAAGTAATTCCCTGAAACCAGGTTAATTCTAAAATACCAGTGGCATCTTTTATTTGAGCAACCAATCGTTTCGACCTTTTTTCGCCAATTATTTCAAAAAACAATAGCGTACCTGCCACCTGAATATAATCGGTATTGGCCCCAATATCACTGATTTTGTTAATTTGGGTTTTGTCTATATGCCTGTTGGGATAATGGTTTAAGAGATCGGCAAAGGTAAAAATCTCTAATTCTTTTTTGAGCATATCGGCACGCAAAGGCCCTACTCCTTTTAAGTATTCAATGGGCGATTGTAATATGTAATTATTTTGGCTGATATGGGCGCTTTTAAATGATTATGCAATGTTACTACAAAGCAGTGTTCAGACCATGCAATAAACTTAACTGCATTGCTTATCTTCGCACCATGGCAAAAGAGGTTGTATTAAGTGGAATTAGGCCAACAGGCTTTCTGCACCTAGGAAACTATTTCGGTGCAATGCGCAATTATGTGCGGATGCAGGATGAATATAACTGCTATTTTTTTGTGGCAAACTGGCATAGTTTAACCACCCATCCCGATACCAAAGAGCTGCGAAACAGCGTAAACAGGGTTGTTGCAGAGAATATTGCCTGCGGACTCGACCCAGAAAAAGTGGCTTTATATGTTCAAAGTGATGTACCTGAAATTGCAGAGCTTTATTTGTACTTAAATACAATGGCCTACAAAGGAGAACTTGAAAAGACCACCACATTTAAAGAAAAAGTACGTTTAAATCCCGATAATGTAAATGCAGGACTATTAACCTACCCGGTTTTAATGGCTGCCGACATTTTAATACATAGAGCCGTAAAAGTTCCCGTAGGAAAAGACCAAGAACAGCACCTAGAAATGGCCCGCAATTTTGCCGATCGCTTTAACCACCGTTATGGCGATGTATTACCACTACCTCAGGCTTTTAATTATGGAGGCGAACTTGTAAAAATTCTCAGCCTAGATGGCAACGGAAAAATGAGCAAGAGCGAGAACCAAATGAATACGCTATACCTAGCCGATACCGACGAATTGATTGGCAAAAAAATCATGAAAGCCAAAACAGACCAGGGTCCTAGCACGCCAAATTCGGCTAAACCAGACTATATAGAAAACCTTTTTACATTGATGCGATTGGTTAGTGGCGCAGATGTGGTAGGCAAATTCGAAGACGATTTTAATGCAAGTAGCGAAGGAAACTGCATTATCCGTTATGGCGATATGAAGAAGCAATTGGCCGCAGATATGATCGAATTCATTAAACCAATTAGGGCAAAAGCAGCAGATATTCAAGAAAATAAAGACTTATTACACAAAATAACCCGCCAAGGAGCAGAGAAAGCAAGGGCCAGTGCCAGTGAAACGCTAAAGCTTGTACGATCGGCTATTGGCATGAATGAAAGCTAGTTATTTCTAATAATCTGTGTTGAATAAAAACTTTTCATTAAGTTCGTTAACTTATCTCTATTTAGCATACTTATAGTTATGGCAAAACCAAAGAAACCCAAGCACGTAGCAGTTGCAGGCAATATCGGCGCCGGCAAAACCACTTTAACCGAAATGTTAAGCAAACATTATCGTTGGATACCTCAGTTCGAAGACGTAGACCATAATCCATATTTAATGGATTTTTATGAAGATATGCCACGCTGGAGCTTCAACTTACAAGTATATTTTTTAAATAGTAGACTAACACAATTATTAGAAATTCAACACGGAACAGAAACTGTTATTCAAGATAGAACCATCCACGAAGATGCAAATATTTTTGCACCAAACTTGCACGAGATGGGCTTAATGAGCAAACGAGATTTCGATAACTACTACCAATTTTTTCAAACATTGAAAACAATGGTACAACCGCCAGACTTATTAATTTATTTGAAATGTTCTGTACCAACCTTGGTATCACAAATACAAAAAAGAGGTAGAGAGTACGAAGAAAATATTCGTTTAGATTATTTAAAAAGACTCAACGAACACTATAACCGTTGGATTGAAGGATACAAAGAAGGCCCTTTATTAATTATCGATTGCGATAAAAATAAATTTTCAGAAAACGAAGAAGACTTCGGACAAATTATTAGTAAAGTAGACGGAACACTTTTTGGTTTATTCTAGTATTTCTATTTTTTTTTAAAATTCTCAGATGCGCCAATTATTTGTTTGGATATTTCGGCTGAATGGTTGGAAGATAGAAGGCGCACTCCCAGAGGGCGTAAAAAGAGCCGTTATTATAGCAGCACCACATACCACCAATTGGGATTTTGTGTATGCCCTTGCCGCATTCTATCAACTAAAAACTCCTTTACGTTTTTTAGCAAAAAAAGAATTGTTCTGGTGGCCATTTAAATTAATACTAGAAAGCATTGGCGGCATAGCAGTCAAGCGCAACAAAAAAACAAAACTGGTAGACGATATAGTAACCCTGTTTGAACAAAACGAAGACCTCATGTTACTCATACCCGCCGAAGGAACTAGAAGCTGGGTAACTAAATGGAAAACCGGATTCTACCATGTAGCCCTAAATGCCAAAGTACCCGTGCTATTGGGCTATTTAGACTACGAGAAAAAAACAGCTGGCTTTGGCCCTCTACTCTATATGACAGGCAACCCTGTTACAGATGCCAATACCATTAAAGATTTCTACCGACACATTAAAGGCAAGTATCCGAAAGATTTTAATTTAGAGGGGTTGGATTTGGGTTGATTGGGGTTGTTGTGTTGAGAATTGTTTCATTTACTCTAATTGCAACTTACTAGTAACGCTCTAAATTCTTGTTGAATTGCTCCTGCAAAAAATACCGTGTTTTACCCCTTACATAGGGTTCTTTCTCTAATTATTTTCACACTAGTTTTATTCCCGCTTACAACAAAACGCGTTGCGAAAGCATTGGATTTTAGTCCCAGATTTTTACCATGACTGTTGGCCACAGTCAAAAATAAAAAGGACGACTATTTGCACGAAAGCAAATTTGGTGACGCATATACAGACCAGGAGCTAACAACTTAAAACTAGAGGCCTTGCAGTAATAGCAAGACAATAAAACCGCCGAACATCCGAACCATGGTGTTAGACAGGGGAGGGAATTAAAAATAATTAGAGATGAGAAAGAATAAAATATGGATTTTAATTTTTTTATTGACGGGTATGTTAAGTTGTAATAAAGTGATAAAAAATGAAGAAGTATATGATCAAAATACTGAATTAAAAAACTTCAGAGAAACACTAAATAACCTTACTACTTCGATTGGCGATCTATCACCGGAAATAAAAAACAACAAAAGCCTTATAAAACAATTTTTAAATGAAGATTTAGCACATCAAAAAATGCTTCCTTTGATTTCTCAAACAAAAAAACTTCTTAAATCTTTTGAATTATTTGAAAACATTGAAAACATGTTAGACAATGACGAGAAAAAATTAATAGTAGCAGGCATTATATTGTATGATACAGAAAAATGGCGTATCAAAAACAACAGGCCAATTGTAAATAAAATTAACTTAACTACAACTCCGGAACTTGAAAGATCAGAAATAACTAAATGCTTAGTTGATGCTTTTGGACTTGGGGCTGGATTTGGTTTAATACTAAAAGGTGCTACTACGATGACCATAGAAGGATTAGTAACACTTGCAATAAGTGTTTCTGGAAGAGCTCTTGGTTGGGTTGGATTAGCATATACAGCCTATGACCTAACAATGTGTTTAATTGAAGAATCAAAAGATTAAAAAAAATAAAATGTTAGAACTAATTTTAATGTCACTTCTCTGCCTAACTGCAATCCCATTATTTATTTACGACTTAATAACATCTAAAATATTCAATGACAGAAAATCAAAAAAAATAAAAGATATAATTTTTTATGTGCTAATATCAATCATTATTATTTCAAAGCTTTTAGAAAAGATTGAATTGTATAATCGATAATTTTAGAAAAAAAAATATCTATATAATCAATTACAATTATTTTAATTTCTTGCATCATTGTTATCAAATAACAATGATGCAAGAAATTAAATAGTGTTAGATTAATCTAGAAACTATTATAACATGTCTATTAAAAATAAAAAGAAACTACTGATTTTATGTGTTATGATTTTAACATCAACACTAGTAGAAATAATACTTTTCAAAGAGCCATTTTCATATATAATTATTCTAAAAAATATTTTATGGATATCCCCTATTTTATTGCTATTGAAATTTAAGGATGAAAACAAATGAACTTCTATTAAAAGAACTGGTTAATTATTTATTCAACCTTTTTTTGGATAACTTTTTATTATAATTTATGAGCAATTAAATACCTAACAAATTCTTCAAAAACAGAACGTCAATAACCTTATATCTGTATTTTATTTTAATATTGGTGTATCAAAATTTTGAAATAAATACAGAAATCCTTTTTTTGATTTGTACTTTATTAATGTGGTTTGGAACCGCTGATATATTTAAAATTGTATTTATTAAGACATTAAATAAACCCGAAATGTCTAAAAGAAAAAAGATGGCAATTTCTATAACTGTCGGTTTATTTATACTTATATGCTACACAAGTCCAATGTTACTTTACTTACTTGCAAAAGGAATTATTTAATTTTCCATAACCTCCTACCCAAAAAATAACCCCTAACGAAAACCTATTTTTCCTACTATTTTTCTTAATAATAATAACAGTCATTTACCTTCTAGTAAAATTCATCAAGTGGATCAAGTGATGTTTAAAAGCAGTTTGAACAACTCAGAATCTCCCCACCCCACCCCAAAATCTAACAATACTTTATAAATTCCAAACACCGTTTACATTCCTCATTCATTAGGTTTGTAAAAATTTGATGTGTATGTTTAAATATTTTTGTCTGTCCTTATTATTACTTTGTTCCATTAGCGCAATGGCCCAAAGCGATCTAAACGGCAATAAAGGCAAATTCAAACAAGAACATATTTTTATAGGAACGGGCTTGAATATTGGGTTTGCCAACCGAAGTTTTAACCTTGGCCTCAACCCCGAAATTGGCTATAGCATTACCAAATGGCTCGATGCAGGAATTGTTACCAACCTTAACTACTATTCTCAAAGCCCTATAGACAATAGTCCATATAAATCTCAGAAACTCAGTTATGGTGCAGGAAGTTTTATTAGAATTTGGCCCGTAAACTTTTTCCATATTCAAATTCAACCAGAATTTAATTGGATTAATAGTTCCGATAAAAATGCTTCTACTGGCATTAATACAAAAAATAATTATAATGCGGGCAGTTTATTGGTGGGCATAGGATATGGTTCGCATTTTTTAGGGAGCCGCTACTCTTATGTAACGCTTATGATGGATGTGTTAGAAGATGCCAAATCGCCTTATCGCGACCAATTTAACGACCCTATCCCAGTATTTAGAGCGGGTTTTGGCGTTTACCTTAAACCACGTAAGCAATAACTTCTTCAGGCTTTGTACAAACAATTATTCGGTCTTGCCAGGCTTCGTATAAAAACCCTTGGTCAAACATATTTTGTAAATGACCTATTAAGGGGTTGTAATAGCCATTGGTATTAAGTATATAGATCTTTTTATTATGGATTTTTAAGTTGTTCCAAGTAACCATTTCAAATAGTTCATCTAGGGTGCCGTGTCCGCCAGGCAAAATCACAGCCGATTCGCATAAATCGTACATCATTCTCTTTCGAACATGCATATCGGCAACCACGCGCAAATCTGTAAGCCCCTTATGAGCTGCCTCCCAGGCTAGTAATAATTCTGGAATCACTCCTATCACTTTTCCCCCTTTATCAAGCACTCCATTTGCAACAGCGCCCATCATTCCCTTATTACCCCCGCCGTAAACCAATGTTATTTGATTTTTAGCCATCAATTCGCCTAATTCAAGCGCATGTTGCACATACATTGGGTCTATCCCCGACTGAGAACCACAAAATACTGCTAAGCTTTTTTCAATCATATCCTAAGGTTTACAGCTGAAAATTAGGGCAAATATTCGTACTAGATTTTAATTCTCTATTTTTATTGTTCACTAATGGTTTAGACATGTCGCCTATTTTACTTTTTTCATTTGTGATAGCTTATTTTATTGTGCTTTTAGTGGTAGCCAAAATCACTGGAAAGAATAGTACCAATGAATCATTTTTCATAGGCAACAAAAACAGCAATTGGATGCTGGTTGCTTTTGGTATGGTAGGTACTTCATTAAGCGGAGTGACTTTTGTAAGTGTGCCAGGTGCCGTAGCAAAAGAAAGCTTTGCCTATTTGCAAATTACTTTTGGGTATTTAATAGGATATGTGGTGATTGCCTTTGTTTTACTGCCACTCTATTATCGATTAAACCTCACTTCTATTTATAATTATTTGGGAAACCGTCTTGGTTTTAAGTCTTATAAAACAGGTGCATCATTCTTCATTTTATCTAGAACCCTTGGTGCAACTGCTCGATTGTATTTAGTAGTAAATATTTTGCAAGATGCTATACTAAATAGTTTTGGAATTCCTTTCTGGGCCACTACCTTAATTATTTTAGGAATGATTTTATTGTACACCTTTGAAGGTGGCGTGAAAACAATTGTATGGACCGATACTTTGCAAACCTCTTGCATGTTATTAGGCCTTGTTATTTGTGTGGTATATATTCTTAGCAACTTGCATATAGGATTTACTGATAGCATTGAAGCCATGCAAGCAAAAGGCTATTCTAAAATATTTTTTACTGATCCTAATAGCAAACTGTTTTTTGCAAAACAAATTATTGCTGGCGCATTCATTACCCTAACTATGACGGGCATGGACCAAGAAATGATGCAGAAAAATATTTCAGTAAAAACTCTGAAAGATTCGCAAAAAAATATTTTGACCATGTCTTTTATTTTGTTGTTATCTATTCTGTTATTTTTATACCTAGGCGGCTTATTATACTTGTATGCTAACCAAATACAAGCAACCGAAATTGGCGATAAACTATTTCCTGCAATTGCCCTGAAACACATGCCACCATTTGTTTCTGTAATATTTATTATTGCTTTAATTTCTGCTTTGTTTCCTAGTGCCGACGGTGCCATCACAGCACTCACTGCAACTTTTTGTATTGATATTTTAGGCATGCAAAGAAGAACAGATATTGACGAAGCCAAAAAGAAAAAAATCCGCCAAAGAGTACACCTTTCATTTGCATTTATTTTCTTACTATTTGTACTAGTGTTTAAAGTTATTAATAACCCTAGTATGATTGGTGTAATATTAAAAATTGCCAGTTATACTTACGGGCCTCTGTTAGGATTATTTACGTTTGGCATTTTATTAAATAGAAATGTTAAAGACAATTTTGTACCTATTATATGTATAGCAGCACCTATCATTTGTTTTATCATTGACAAATACCAGAAAGTTCTTTTTGGAAATTTTGAAATTGGATTAGAGTTATTAATCATCAACGGACTCATTACATTTTTAGGATTACTAATCATTTCTTCACCAAAAAGAATAGAAGCATAATAATTATTCAATGGAACTAGTGCATCCTTTAGCAGAAGCGTACGCACAACAATTTACTACTCCAGATAATGCGTTGTTGCAATCTATTCAAGCAAGTACCTTGCTAAATCATCCGCACGCACACATGATAAGCGGGCCTGTACAAGGGCAGTTTTTGTCTTTTATAAGTGGGATGGTTCAACCGCAATACATTTTAGAAATTGGTAGTTTCACGGGCTATAGTGCACTCTGTTTGGCTAATGGATTAACAGATTCAGGCGAATTACATACCATAGAACTTAGAGAGGCAGATGCCGAAACTGCAGCACTCAATTTTAGCAAATCAACCAGAAATAAGCAAATACATTTGCATATAGGTAATGCAATAGACATTATACCTAGCCTTAATTTTGAATGGGATCTAGTGTTTATTGATGCCGATAAAACGGCCTATATTGAGTATTACGAATTAATAGTTCCTCGATTAAGCAAGAAAGGTATGATTATTGCAGACAATGTATTGTTTCACGGGCAGGTGCTAGAAAACCCCGTGACAGGCAAAAATGCCAAAGCCATTCAGGCTTTTAACGAACACATACAAGCCGACGAACGTACCGAACAAGTGTTGTTAACCATACGCGATGGATTGGTACTGATAAAAAAGAAAAAGGAATGAAGCAATTATTACTAATTATATTTTTAGGATTTACAACACTTTTACAAGCGCAGCGCGAAAAAGTAGTTGCTTATGTAAACCAATACAAACAATTGGCCATAGAAGAAATGCGCAGAACAGGCGTCCCTGCTTCTATTACACTGGCGCAAGGCATTTTAGAATCTCAATCTGGCGAGAGCGATTTGGCAAAAGGTTCTAATAACCATTTTGGCATTAAATGCAAAACAGAATGGACTGGCCCAAAAACTTATCACGATGATGATGAAAAAAAAGAATGCTTTAGGGTGTATGCTTCTGCCGAAGAATCTTATCGCGATCATTCTAATTTTTTACGCTCTAGAGATCCCTATCAGTTTTTATTTAAGTTAGATAAATCAGATGATATTGGATGGGCTTATGGCTTAAAAAAGGCTGGCTATGCAACTGAAAAAGATTACCCATATCGGTTGCTTAATTTAATCAATGACTACGAATTACACCAATATAGTTCAATCGCCTTAAAACAAAATACAACGCCTACCACTACTGTTGATAATGGCAAAAAATTAAAAGTAATTAACCAATCAAATTCAGAAATTGATTTTATAAAACCATCAGTAGTAGAAACACCAATAATTGAAAAAGCACCTTTTAAAGAAATTCCAGTTGCTACTATTACCGAAACAGAAAAAGAAGATACTGTTGAAGTTGAAAAAACGCCCGTATCAGTTCCTGAAATAGTTGAAACAAAAAAAACATCGCCTTATCCGGCAGCAGCATTTACTATTAACCATGCCAAAGTAATTTACGCAACAGCAGGCACTTCATTACTATCTATTGCAAACAAATATGGCATTTCATTAAGTAAACTATTTAGTTTTAATGAACTTAAAGAAATGGATATTTTAGAGACAGATCAATTGTTGTTTTTAGAAACTAAATTAAAAAAAGGTATAACTGATTTTCATATAGTTGAAACCAATGAAACCCTTGCTAGTATTAGTCAAACAGAAGGTATTCGTTTAGAAAGTTTATTTGAATACAACCAATTAAAAAAAGAACGGCCTTTAACTAAAGGCAAAAAAATATTATTGCGCGCTCCTACAACTCCCTCAAAAAAAATAGTAAAAGACACTAAAAAATAATTCGTTATATGTCTATAATTCATCTTCATAATAAATCATTTGAACCTTATTTATCCGAGGCATTAATACTTGAAAAGGTGAAAGAATTAGCAGACAAATTAAACCACGACTACGCCGATAAAAAACCTTTGTTCATTGCTATATTAAATGGGTCTTTCATGTTTGCTTCCGACCTTTTTAAATACTTAAGTATTGAAGCAGAAATATGTTTTATTAAACTTGCATCTTACAAAGGAACAAAATCTACCGGCCAAGTTGTAACAGCTATTGGCTTAGATATAGATATTACTAACAGGCATGTGGTTGTATTAGAAGACATTATTGACACAGGAAAAACTTTGAGTCATTTTTTACCACAACTACAAAATCAACAACCCGCTTCTTTAAAAACAGCAATTCTATTACACAAGCCAGAAGCTACTGTTTTTGAAGTTCCTATTGATTATTGTTGTTTTAGCATCCCTAATAAATTTGTATTAGGATATGGTTTAGATTTTGATGGATATGGTAGAAATATTAAAGAGATTTATCAATTAATATCAGAATGAAAAAAGCCTTCCTGGCTGCTTTATTTATTTTATATATCGGTTCTGCCGTTGGGCAATATTATCTCCGGGGCGAAATAAAAAACGAACGAGGAACCCTGTTAGAAGGCGTTTTAATTCAACTCAGTTCTAAAGGACTCAATCCTTTTTATAGTGGTAATGCTGGCTCTTTTGGTATACCGTCTAACCAAATCTACGATACCATCACCTTACAATTAAATGGCTATGAAGTTTTAAAAACTAGCATAGACACAAGAAAAATGCAATCTTTTGTATTGCAGATGTTGCCTAGCACCGCTAACCAATTCAAAAAAAAGCTCAACTCAATTACCAAAAATTTAAATAAAACTTCCATTAGTTTTATGGGACTAGGCGAGAGTTATAGTTCGCATGTAGAAAATGAATTTATTGATGCTAAACAATTTCCAGAAACAGGGCTTGCATTAAATGTAGACCATGCCTCTTATAGTAATATTCGCAGGTTCATTAACAATCAAATGGCAGTACCAACCGATGCAGTAAGGATTGAAGAAATGCTCAACTATTTTAATTTAAATAAAGATAGCAGCAATATCGCACGCCCTTTTTTCAACTGTAATACAGCGCTAGCTACTTGCCCTTGGAACGAAAATTCGCAACTTTTTTTTACTAGTATTGCTGCTCCCAAATTAAACCTAGATAGTATTGCTCCAAGTAATTTGGTTTTTCTAATTGACATATCCGGATCGATGGACAAACCCAATCGACTTCCTTTATTACAAGCTGCTTTTAAATTACTGGTTGAAAATTTACGAGAAAAAGATACCGTATCAATTGTTACTTATGGTGGTGGTGTAGATATTCGTTTGTATGGCGCTAGTGGTAATGAAAAAACAAAAATTAATCAGGCAATTGATTCACTCGAAGCCGGCGGAGACACACCAGGCACAGATGCTATTAGAATTGCTTATGCTACAGCTAAAAGATTTTTCATGCGCAAAGGAAACAACCGCGTAATCATTGCTACAGATGGCGATTTTAATGTTGGTGAAGTATCAGAAAAAGCAATGGAAGACCTAATTGGAACCTACCGTTTATCTGGCATTTATTTAACCTGCTTGGGGGTTGGTATGGGCAATTACAAAGACAGTAAGCTAGAATTACTTTCAAAAAAAGGCAATGGAAATTTTGCTTACTTAGACAACTTACAAGAAGCCGAAAAAGTATTGGTAACCGAATTGACACAAACATTGTATTCGGTTGCTAATGACGCTTATTTAAGCATTAATTTCAATCCTTCACGCGTTAGTACTTATCGACTAATTGGTTTCGATAATAAGAAAGACGCACTATCCGATAGCACAACCCAAATGGAAGGAGGAGAAGTTGGCACCGGACACCATATGCTTGCTGTATTTGAAATAACTCCAACAAAAAGCACTAGTAGTTTTATTGACAGTGCTTTAGCAAGCATTCAAATCAATTATAAAATTCCACAAACACAACAAATTATTAAACAAGTATTTGAAGCAAAAAATCAAGCGATAGATATCAATATCGCCAACTCAAATTATCGATTTGGCACAGCTGTTTGTATGTTTGGAACGCTACTGAAAAATTCAAAATTTAAAAGCAACATTAATTACGATCAAATTTTGCAAATAGCAACATCGTCGCACGATGCAACAGATAAATTTCAAAAAGAATTTTTGGAACTTGTAAAAAAATCAAAACAGTTGAATGCTCCGTCTAAAAAGAAAAAGAACGCATCTAATAATTAATTAAATGCTTCTCTTACTCTATCAAAAAAACTCTTGTCTGATTTATTAGGATTTGGCTTGAAATTATCGCTAGCATTTAATTTTTCAAGCAGCTCTTTTTCCTCTACACTAATATGTTGCGGGGTCCAAACATTTACATGAATTAATTGGTCGCCTTTGTTATAGCCTTGAACTTCTGGAAATCCTTTTCCTTTTAATCGGAATATTTTTCCACTCTGTGTTCCTGGTGGAATTTTTATTTTAGCACGTCCGTCAATGGTAGGTACTTCAACTTGGGTGCCAAATGCGGCATCCGGAAAACTAATGTATAAATCGTATGCTACATTCAAACCATCGCGGTGTAATTCTGCGTGTGGTTCTTCTTCAATTTGAATAATTAAATCACCCATTGATCCGCCACGCTCACCAGCATTGCCTTTTCCGCTCATGCTTAATTGCATGCCTTCATGCACACCCGCTGGAATATCAATGCTAATTGTTTCTTCGCCATAAACCCTTCCCTCGCCTTTACAGCCAGTACATTTTGCCGTTATACTTGTTCCTTCTCCATTACAAGTTGGGCAAGTGGTTACGGTTTGCATTTGACCTAAAAAAGTATTGCTTACGCGCCTAACCTGACCACTTCCAGAACAGGTTGCGCAGGTTTGAACACTAGATTTATCTTTTGCGCCAGAGCCACCACAAGTAGTACAAGCAACGTGTTTTTTAACTTTTACATTTTTGGTTACACCCTTCGCCATTTCCTCAAAAGTCAACTTCAATTTAATGCGTAAATTACTTCCGCGTTGACCCCTAGCTCTTCCAGCACTTGACCTTGAACGAGATCCACCACCAAAGAAATTACCAAACATATCATCACCAAAAATATCGCCAAACTGACTAAAAATATCTTCGGTATTCATTCCGCCACCACTAAATCCACCACCACCGGTTCCAGGACCAAAAGCAGCATGTCCATGACGGTCGTACTTGGCTTTTTTATCAGCATCACTCAGAATTTCGTAAGCGTTTGCCGCTTCCTTAAATTTTTCTTCCGCCTCTTTATCGCCAGGGTTGCGATCTGGGTGAAACTGCATAGCTACTTTGCGATAAGCTTTTTTAATCTCATCGGCAGTAGCGCTTTTAGTAACTCCTAGTATTTCGTAAAAATCTCTCTTCATGTGCTGTAAATATGCAATTAATTACCGACCACCACTTTGGCAAAACGGATTATTTTATCATTTAAATAATAGCCTTTCATCACCTCATCCAATACTTTGCCTTTTAATTTAGGAGTAGGTGCAGGGATTTCGGTAATGGCTTCGTGCTTTTCAACATCAAACTCTGCATGAATACTTTCCATTGCTTTAACTCCTTTGTTGAATAGGTTAGAACGAATTTTATTGAATACTAGAAGAATGCCTTCTTTTTGTGCTTCAAGGTCTAGATTAGACTGTAATTGCTTTTCGGCGCGGTCGCAGTCGTCTAAAACATCTAATAAAGAAACAATCACATCTTTACCCGCTGTTTGAATTAAATCTAAACGCTCTTTGGCTGTTCTTCTTCTAAAATTATCAAATTCAGCCATTAAACGGAGGTATTTATCTTTTTGCTCTTTTAATTCAGCATCAAGCTTTTCAAGTTCCGTTAATTCAATCACTGGTTGGGCAGCTGTTTCATTGGAAGCTGCATTTTCGTCAGTATTCATTTCGGCTCCATTAAAAGAAGCATTATTTTCGTTGGTTTCTGTGGGCTGCGTCATCTCATTATCGGCTTGGTTCATAAAAAAACATTGAACAAACTCTTGTCAAAAATTTTGCCGAAGCAAAAGAAAGGGAAAAAATGACAGGTTTTATAGCAATCTAGGCACTAAAACAATCATTAAAACTTAATTTGACAGGCTTTTGCCCTTTTCAGTAAAGCCAAATATGCTTTAACTAACACTTGCAAGTAGCCTTCGCCTATCTTTGCCAAATGACAAAACTGTTTTTGAGAAAAAAAATCGCACCAAGAATTGCCAACGGACATCCATGGGTATACGGAAACGAAGTAGATAAAATTGAAGGCGAGGTAGTACCAGGCGATATTGTAGACGTTTATTATAGTCCAGAAAAATATGCAGGCAGGGGTTATATCAATCCTCAATCACAGATTTTAGTTCGATTACTTACCCGAAAGCCCGAACCAATAGACGAAGCTTTTTTTCATAAAAAGATTTTACAAGCATGGAAATATCGCCAGCAATTGGGCTATACCGAAAACTGTCGATTGGTATTTGGAGAGGCCGATGAATTACCAGCCTTAATTATTGACAAGTTCAATGACTATTTTGTCATTCAAACTTTATCGTTTGGTATTGATAAATGGAAGCAGGCAATTGTTAATAGTTTAGAAAGCATATTTCATCCCAAAGGAATTTACGAGCGCAATGATGTGCCTGTTCGCGGACTTGAAGGACTTGCACAACAAAAAGGTTTTTTAACTGCCGAATTTGATACGAATATTTTAATCAAAGAAAATGGTTTGAACTTTTTGGTGGATGTAGAAAACGGCCAAAAAACAGGATACTTTTTAGACCAACAAGACAACCGACGAGCCATTCAACATATTGTAAAAGGCGCCGATGTTTTAGGTGCATTTACCTACACGGGTACTTTTGAAATTCATGCAGCAAAATACGGTGCAAAGTCTGTTTTAGGCATTGATATTTCTGAACAAGCAGTTGCACAAGCCAATAAGAACGCAGCATTAAATGGCTTATCTGATATTTGCAAGTTCGAAACCATGAATGCTTTTGATGTATTAAAACAATGGGGCAAAGACGGCAGAAAATACGATGTTGTAATGCTTGATCCACCTGCATTTACCAAGAGCCGCGAGAATATAAATAAAGCACTTACTGGTTATAAAGAAATTAATTTAAGAGGAATGAAATTACTCAACAACGGCGGCTTTTTAGTAACCTCAAGTTGTACCAATTTAGTAAGCCCCGAAATGTTTTTACAAAGCATTGATCAAGCAGCAAAAGATGCGCGCAAACGCATTCGCCAAGTAGTATTTCAAACACAATCCAGCGACCATCCAATAATTTGGGGAATGGAAAATACCAACTATTTAAAATTCTTAATTGTAGAGGTTTGTGATAGGTAACTTACAAAGATTTTAGTAAGGCTTCTATTGAAATGTCTTCATCTAATAATGGCCAATGTATGCCATATCCTGAGGGAGAAATAGTGAAAAGGTTTCTTTCAATATTGGTTGCTAATAATAATTTGTTAGATAAATTCTGAAGTGGAATATTGAGGGTTTGTCCATCAATAATTATATGCAACATTTGGTTATTAAAACTCAGCGTTTCAATAGTATGAGTGCGTACCATTTCTTAAGGTTTAAATTGATTATTCCAAGATTCCACAATTAAATCAAAATGCTGAAAAATGATTTTTTTAATCTGTTTTCTAGCACTGGGTGTAAAATTAATTGAAAATGACTCCGAAATATCAAACTCATCCACTAATAACCAATATTTACATTCCATATCTGATTTTACTGCATGTATATGAATCGGCTCATTCCCCTCATTTGAATAGAAAAACAATCGCCATCCATAAATAAACAACACTGTTGGCATATCAATTAATTTTAAAGCATTGAAATTATAAAGTCTCAAATACATAAAAACTAATAGATACTAAAATGATTTTAGCTTGCTAAATATATTAATCAAAAAATCAAACTTATTTATTCACCTGAAATTTTCCGGACTCAACTAATTTTCCTGAGAGGTCTTGTAGTTGATAGATATAGAGACCACGGGTATATGAATCGTCGAGCGGGATATTCAATTTGCTATCTGATAAACGAATTTCTGTCATTTTTTTACCAAAGAAGGTAAAGATTTGAAGCGAGTAATTTCTATCAATGCTTTTATCGAATTCGAAAATAATATAGGAAGTAGCAGGGTTGGGATATATCCTTGTAATTTTTGCATTGCTATTGGGCAAATCATTGTTTTTGATAGCAAAACTGCTAACAAAAACAACCACTATTACCAATAATATTATAGAGATTAAATGCTTCATAATTACTAACTAGCAGCAAAATACAGAAAGTTCTTTAAAATCGTTACTTATATAGCAAAAAAAAAGCAACAGCGTTCAATTATGCCGATTTAACAATATAATCAAACGCTGTAGGAATTTTTTATAAAGCGGCTAAACAAGCTTGAATAGCTGTAAAGCTTGGCAAATCACCTGGAGTTGGACAAACTTCTGCATATTGTACAACACCAGCTTTGTCTAAAACAAATGCGGCTCTTTTACTCACGCCTTGCATACCAAATGCCGGGAATGTTTCATACAACACACCAAAAGCACCAGCGGCTTCTTTATTGAAATCGCTTAATAAAGGGAAGTTTAAACTTTGCTCGTCTTTGAATTTTCCTAATACAAACAAAGAATCTACCGACAAACCAATTACTTGCGCATTGGTATTGTTATAGCTAGCAATATTGTCTCTGATATTGCACAATTCAGCAGTACATACGCCTGTGAACGCTAGAGGAAAAAATAATACAACTGTGTTTTTATCAGAAGCTCCACCAAGAACTACTGCATTTTTGTCTGTGTCGAATAATGAAATAACTGGGGCTGTTTGACCTACTTGAATGCTCATTTTATTTAGTTTTAAGAGTTGCAAATTACTGCAACATGACAAAGAAATCTTGTTTTATTTAAATAGTTTCTAAAATCGAAATTTACTTAGGATTTGCGGCTTTTTGTGGCGCTTTTTCTCTAGCTGCATAAGTACCTAATGAATCAACCAATTCCTTTAATTCATTAGGATGCATTTGATAATAATGGTAACTATTGTAATACTGCTTACGACTCGTTTGATGGATGCTAAAAATCTGTTCGTATAACTGAATATTTTCTTTATCTCTTTTGTGCAAAGAATCTTTGAGGGATGTTTGTATATACCACTCGTCGGCCTGCATCATATCCCACATAATTTTTTTCATTGTATTTATTGGCAAGATTTTTTTATCTGCTGGTTGCGGTTTACAAGCAAATAAACTTACACAAAAAAATGTTATAAAAATGCCACTTATTCTCATTGCAATTCTTGTTTATACTTTGCAGCATTCACAATATCTATTTCCGATAAAAGTTCTAACGCTTTGGTTTTTTCTGCGGCACTTGCATTCTTAAACACACCAATTATTTCTTGAGATTTTCCTTGCATAAAAAACTGCAAAATCATGGTATTTTGATTCTCTTTATTAAATGCATTCAATTGCACTAAAGCTTGTAGCATATTGCCTCTCGCTTCTTTTTCGTTGTCGTATAATTTATCTAACCCAGCTCGATAGTAGGTGTAGATAACATCATGAATGATATTGTACCTGCTATTGATTAAATTTTCATTCAACCAATAACGATTACGTAATCCGTCAAAAACACGCCAACCGGTAATGCTTTTTCCTTCGGGTGCATTGGTTACAATATTTTGTGCTTTATTAAAATTAATTTCGCCCGATTTAGGACTAAAAGAATCGTTGTCTAATCCAATAATAGTATAGGCATAAAAAGCAAATGCAGCTGTTAAATTAGCAACACTTGCATCAGTACCCTGCACCCTATTTTCATTAAATTCTACGGGTTGAGATTCAATGTATTTAAAAGTAATATCTGCATCTTGGTAATTAACCAATGCTGCTTTATAAGTGGCATTAAAAACAGGTCTTGCAGCTTGAATAGATAAACTAGCTTTAAAGATACCAGGATCCAATTCCGACTCAATATTTAAAATAAAACTACAATCAATCCGCTCATTAGGAGCATACGTTTCGTTGGTCCATTTGCGGGTATTTAACAAATTGGTCAGTTGCTTTTGAAGGCTTATAAATATTTTACGATCTACCGTTGATGCAACTCTATTAGACAAAACTGTAACCCTAGCATTGAGTTCCTGTGCTGGCGATTCTTGCCAAGCTAGGATACCAAATAAAACAGTTATAATTAGTTTTTTGTACATGCTAATTGAAATCTATACTTGAAAGTAACAAAAAACGACAGTTTATGGCTGTCGTTTTTATCTTTTTAAAGCAATTTTATGTTAACGGAACAAATCGTTATCGTTGTTCCTTCTAAAGTACACCTTGCTTTCCATGAATTCTTGGGTGGCAAGAATTGCTGGATTAGGCATTTTTTCATAGGCCCTAGATATTTCTATCTGTTCTTTGTTCTCATGAATTTCTTCAAGGCTATCGGTATGACTTGCAAACTCTTCTAATTTATTATGAAGTTCTTCTCTTAGAGAGATATTAATTTGATTAGCCCTTCTTGCGATGATGGCAATAGATTCGTATAAATTACCTGTTTTCGCTTTGATGTCAATCAGGCTCTTGGTTTCAACAACGCTGGCAGTGTTAGCGCTCATTTGCCTTCTTAATTTACTCATTTTTTCAGGTTTTTTAAAAAATTATTTGATTGTGTTTTATATTTAGCTACTTCTTCCAAGAACTTGCTATCATTGAACCTTTCAGCAAAATCAGCACATTCTGCAATTACTTTTTCGTAGCGCTCAATTTGCTTTTGTTCTGAACTCATTCCAGCATATTTGAAATATGACTTGATAACTTGTAATTTGTATAAGTCTGCTTTTTTTGAATCAGGAAAATTATCAGATACGTTTCCAAATGCAATGGCCGCTGCTTTGTAAAAATCTAAGTTAAAATAAAGTTCAGCACTTTTATATTCTTTAGCTTCTAATTTTTCTCGACACTTTTCAATGATCGAAGCCGCTTCTTTACTTTTTATAGAAGCTGGATGCGTATTGATAAAGGTTTGCATCAATCCAATTGTTTTGTTGGTATTGGTTTGGTCTAAGTCTATTTTAGGAGATTGTTTGTAATAACAATATGCCCGCATAAAATCACACTCCTCTCCTTTTGGACTAACCGGAAAGTTTTCAACAAAACTTTTGAAAAGATTTTCGGCATTTAGGTAATCGCCTTGGTTATAATATGAATAAGCAAACTTGTAATAAGCGTCTTCATAACCAGTTGTTCCCTTAATGTACGGAAATATATCTTCAAAGAGCTGTTGGGCGTAATTGTAGTTTTTTTGTTCGTAATACTTATCAGCCATTTTGTGCTTATACTCGTAATCCTTACTCTTAAAAATTTTTGAAAATTTATTAGAGCAGGCAGTTAAAAGTAAAACGGAAACCAAAAACAATAAAATCCTATTCATACAATTTGGCGAAATTAGTTATTATCGGGCAATATATAAAGATGCTTGCTAGTTTAGCGAAGCAAGTAGTTAAGAATTACCTAAAAAGGGTGTTACGCCTAAGCGAAACACCCTCTATTGCTATAAAACAAACAATTATTGCTTATCTCCTTCGCCTTCCTGAAGTTTTGCCTTGATTTCAGCAAGCGCACTCAAGTCGCCTAAAGTAGTTTTTTCTACTTTAGCTTGAATGTTCTTAACCGCTTTCTTGGTTGCATCAGACTCAGATTTAGCTTCTTTCTTAGCAGTTTCTTTTACTTCAGCAACTGCTTGCTCCCAAATACGCGCGTGACTTAACACAATGCGTTTTTCGTTGCGATCGAATTCTATCACCACAAATTGAGTTGTTTCGTCGGCTTTCACGGTAGAACCATCTTCTTTGTTTAGGTGGCGGTTAGGTGTAAATCCTTCTAAACCATATTGTAATTGAACCAAAGCACCTTTATCATCTTTACGAGTAACGGTTCCTTCATGGGTAGTTCCTACTGCAAAAGTATCTTCTAATGCATTCCAAGGATCTTCTTCCAATTGCTTATGGCCTAATTGTAATTTGCGGTTTTCTTTATCAATGCTCAAAATGATTACATCAATATGTTCACCAACTTTTGTGTAGTCAGT
>Ga0114959_10000376_pt1 | contig 41833 bp, 39 predicted proteins | sample C_130625_EF_Meta_FD_87317 | JGI IMG/M metagenome (GOLD analysis project Ga0114959, IMG submission 87317) | Freshwater microbial communities from Lake Croche, Canada to study carbon cycling - C_130625_EF_MetaG | ecosystem: Environmental > Aquatic > Freshwater > Lake | place: Lake Croche, Canada... | reverse complement strand
TTTTTTTCTTGCAAGGTATTTGTCTTGGTCTATAGATAAATAATTTGCAGGTGCCCTGTTGAGTAAAAAATGTATTTGAGGTGTTTCTTTTAAAGGCAAATATTCTAAGATGCCAAAAGCTTGAATGGCTAGTAGTTGCTCCACAATATTTTCAACAGGCATTCTAAGAATTCGGGATAATTGTTTTTCGTGAATGGAAACACGGTTGTCAATAATGCCTTCGTAAGTACGCAACAATGTTTTTAATAAAAGCTCCCATTGCGGATAAGCTAGTTCAAAATCATTGAGTGTTTCTTTGTCTGTTGTAAAAGAAAGTTGTGCCGGTAAAAAAATATTTTCAGAAAAACTACAATGGCCTTCTTGTTCTAATACTTTTAAAACACTAGTAACTGTATAACCGTCTAGTTTAAAATTTCTAATAAACTCACTCAAGTCAAAATCAAAAAATTGTCCTTCTCCTAAACCTATGGGCAATTGAATAAAATCTGCAATGGCTTGGTAGATTTTTTTTATTAATGGTATGGGCGGATAACGTTTATCTGGTAAGGCTTTTAATTGGTTGATATCGTCTGAATGAAATAAAAGTACCGCATATGCTTTTTGTCCATCACGTCCTGCACGTCCGGCTTCTTGGTAATAATTTTCCAAACATTCTGTTGCGTCATAATGTATAACTGTGCGAACATCTGGTTTGTCAATACCTAGCCCAAATGCATTGGTGCAAGCAATTACACGGGTTTTGTTTTTTATCCAAGCATCTTGTTTGTCGGTTCTTTCTTGTGCAGACAATCCCGCGTGATAATAATCGGCACTAATATTATGCAACAATAAAAGTTCAGAAATTTCTTTGGTTTGTCGTCGGCTATTGCAATAAACAATACTGCTGCCAGACACCGACTCAAGTACTTCTAATAATTTATTTATTTTACTATCTACCTGAAATACACTGTAAGAAAGATTGGGTTTTAAAAAAGACTGTTTAAAAATAGTAGCATCTTTCAGAGCTAATTTTGCAATAATATCTTTTTGCACCAAAGGAGTTGCAGATGCCGTTAGGGCAATCACTGGAACGTTGTCTAGTTCAGATCGAATGGCTGCAATACGCAAATAGGGTGGTCTAAAATCGTATCCCCATTGAGAAATACAATGTGCTTCATCTACCACTAATAAACTAATATTTAAATAGGGTAGATAGTCTTTGAACAAAGGGGTTTCTAATCTTTCGGGCGATAAATAAACAAATTGATAATCGCCTTCAACTGCGTCTTGTAAAATACATTTTACATCGTAATAACTAAGACCACTATGAATAGTAGCAACTGAAATTCCTTTTTCAATTAGGTTTTCGGCCTGGTCTTTCATGAGTGCAATCAGCGGGCTTATTACTAAGCAAACACCTTCTAGCATCAATCCAGGAATTTGAAAACAAATTGATTTTCCGCCACCAGTTGGCAATAGTGCCAGTGCATCTTTTCCATCCAATACTGCCTGAATAATTTCTTCCTGCATGGGTCTGAAACTATCGTGCTTCCAATATTGTTGTAATATGTTTAATGGCGTTTGATTCATTTCAAAAATCTATAATACTTTTTTGAAATTTAGTCGAACAGAATTTATGGCCAAAACAACATCACTTAAACCCATGGTTAGTGCGCCAAAGCTTGGGCTTAAATAACCAAATGCAGCAATAGGTATAGCCACAATATTGTAAATAAATGCCCAGAATAAATTTTGCTTGATGGTTATATAAGTATGCTTTCCAAGCCCTAGTGCCAATGGTAAATTTTTAAGTCCATGGTTCATTAAAACAACTTGTGCGCTTTGCATTGCAATATGCGATGCGTCGCTCAAAGATATACCCACAGTGGCTTTGGCTAGTGCTGGTGCGTCATTAATTCCGTCTCCAATCATGGCAGTTGGTTCATGCGCATTAAAATTAGCAATGGCTGCAAGTTTTTGTTCGGGTGTTTGCTCGGCTAACCATTCATCGAGGTGTAAATAGGTGGCAACTTGTTCGCATTTTTCTCTTTTATCGCCACTTAATAAAATGGTTCGAATGCCTTTTGATCGGAGCATTTCAATAACAGCAACTGCTTCTGGTCTGATTTCATCGGCCACATCAATCCAACCTAATAATTCATTGTTGCAAGTGATGTACACATTATGAGATCGGCTTTTGGTAATAGCAGCTACACCTTTGTAAGAAACTGCAGAATAGGTATTGCCCAATTTGTCTGTACCTACCATGCCCAATCCTTTTTGCTCTTCTATGCTAGCCCAGCGAATAGCTTCTTTGGTTTTCCATTCTTTGGTTATGCATTTTGCTATTGGGTGGTTCGAATATTTTTCTAGTGAATAAGCAATTGCTTTAAATTTTTCAATTGATTCAGGTGTTTTATTATGTGCTATCTCAAATTTTGAAATAGTAAAAAGTCCGGTTGTTAGGGTGCCCGTTTTATCAAAAACTACTTGTTTAATGTCTTTAAAAATCTCTAAACTTTTGGCATTTTTAAACAAGACCCCATTTCTTGCAGCACGACCTAATCCAACAGCAATAGCAGCTGGAGTGGCGAGTCCCATGGCACAAGGACAAGAGATCACTAACACTGCAATGCCACGCAATAGACTTTCGCCAAATGCGTGATGGCCAATGAAATAATTGGCTAATAATGTTATTATTGCAATGCTAATTACAACGGGTACAAAAATGGCGCTGATTTTATCGGCCATTTGTTGCACGGGCGGTTTTTCGGTTTGGGCTTCTTTAACAAGTTTTAAAATACTAGCCAAAACAGTATTTTCTCCTACAGCAGTTACATAAGCTTTAATGGTTCCATTTTCTACGGTACTTCCCCCAATTAACAAGTCATTCATTTTCTTTTCTACGGGTACACTTTCGCCAGTTATGATGGCTTCACTAATACTTGCTTCACCCCACAACACTTTACAATCCATTGGTACTGGCTCACCTGATTTAATCAGTATCAAATCGCCCACTTTTAAACTCCCACTTTCAACAGGAAAAACATGTTCTTGGTGTTGATCGTCGTAGGCAATCATATTGGCCATGACTTTTTGTGAAACCACCAGTTTATTCAATGCTTTTTGGGTGCTTTCTACCGATTTATCTTCCATCCAATTACCCAAAAAAACCAGGGTAATAATGGTGGCTGCTGTTTCATAAAATAGATAGTGTTCGGCGTCTCCAATAATGGTTCCGTATAAACTATATCCAAATGCGGCAACAGAACCAAGGGCAATTAACACATTCATATTAGGAATGCCTTTTAGCAAACTATGAAAAGCGCTTCTACCAAAAAAGTCCATTCCAACAACAAATACTGGAATGGTTAAACCCAACTGCACGTATGGATTCATCAGCCAATGAAAATGAATACCCAACATATGTAATAAAAGTGGGGCTGTAAAAACAATACAAAATTTAAAACGTTGTAAATGATTTTGAAAGATTTTTTTAGATTTTTTAGTATCTGATTCATCGCCAGTTGCTACCTCGTATCCTAAGTTTCTTATGCCTTTTGCTAGGTCTGTTTTAGAAGTTTCGTTAACTATCTCAAAGCTAACATCGCCCCCCATAAAATTCACTTTTACATCTTGCATACCTTTTTCGGTCAGGTATTTGTTAACGGTAAGTGCACAGTTGGTACAACTCATTCCTGAAACCTTCCAATTCACTTTTTCCATAATAGGGTAGTATTTGATGAGGACGATACCGTAAAGGTACTACAAGCCCAATCGGCCACACTTAGTTTAAGCAATAATATTTTTACATCATTGTATCAAAAAAACGCCAAAACCAATAGTGAATTGGTTTTAGCATGGGTTCTTTATCTTTGGCCTATGGACGCAATTTTTGAATTGGCACAAATTAAAGCAGTTGCAACCGCTTTGTGGAAAGAAGGGAAGGCAAAAAAGATTTGGACCTTTAATGCCGCTATGGGAACTGGCAAAACGAGTTTTATTCATGCGTTGTGCGAAGTATTGGGTGTTATGGATACCGTTACTAGCCCTAGTTATGCCATCATTAATGAGTACAATAGTACACAAGTAGGTACTATTTATCATATGGATTGGTATCGATTAATCGACGAAGAAGAAGCGATTCAAGCAGGTATTGAAGATGCTTTGAGTTCTGGTAATCTTTGTTTAATTGAATGGCCCGAAAAAGCTGCAGGATTATTGCCAGAAACGATTTTTCAAGTGCATTTAGAAATTTTAGACGAAAAATCACGTCGGCTATATACTGGCGAAAATCAATTAATTTTATAAGCATACAACCTATTTAAGTTATCAACTACCAATAAGTACAACTATGGCTACCACCAAACCTTCTATCAGCGCATCTTTTATGTATGAAACTCTAGAAGAAACGTTGGATGTTAAAGCACCAGGCGAAAAACTATTTATTGGCATACCCAAAGAAGTGGCCTTTCAAGAAAATAGAATTGCACTTACGCCAGAAGCAGTTGGGGTAATAGTTGCCAATGGAAACCAAGTGATTGTTGAACACAAAGCAGGAGAAGGTAGTAATTATACCGATCAAGATTATGCCGAAGCAGGCGCAAAAATTGTGTACGATAAAGCAGAAGTGTATAAAGCGCCCATCTTAGTAAAAAGCGCTCCACCTGTTGAGGAAGATTTGCCTTTTTTGCAAATGAATCAAACCATTATTTCGCCCATACATTTGTCGGCTTTAAAAAAACATTATATCGAACATATGATGGCTAAGCGTATTACCGCTTTGAGTTTCGAAAACTTTAAAGACGATAGTGGTACCTATCCTATTGTGCGAAGTATGAGTGAAATTACAGGAAGTGCGGTGATGCTAATTGCCGGACAATACCTTAGTAGTTTTAACAAAGGGAAAGGTGTTTTGTTAGGAGGGATAAGTGGGATTCCGCCAACCAAAGTAGTAATAGTAGGCGCGGGAATTGTGGGGGAGTTTGCTACTAGAAATGCACTAGCACTTGGCGCATCGGTTAAAGTGTTTGACAACAATGTTTCTAAATTAAAACAATTGCAAAATAATTTAGGTCAGCGTATTTGGACCTCTGTTTTAGAGCCGCGTATTTTAGCCAAACAATTAAAAACATGTGAAGTGGCGGTTGGTGCATTGAGTAATGAATCTGGCAGAGCACCAGTAGTAGTGTCTGAAGAAATGGTTGCTGCAATGCGTCCGGGTAGTATTATAATTGATGTGGCAATTGATAGGGGTGGTTGTTTTGAAACGAGTGAACTTACTAGTCATGAACATCCAATATTTATTAAGCACGATGTAATTCATTATTGTGTTCCCAATATTGCTAGTGGGTTTGCCAGAACAGCAAGCCAGGCTATTAGCAATGTATTGATGCCATTGATTTTAGAGGTTAGTGACGAAGGAGGAATAGAAGAAATGGTATGGCACAATTTTAATTTACGCGAAGGCATTTATTTGTTTAAAGGCGCGTTAACAGATATTTATATTAGTCAAAAATTCGACCTAAAATATACAGACCTAAACTTATTAATTGCCAGTAGACGTTAATTTGTTGTTTAACTTTTATTTCAGTTTTTTATAAATAGTTTTCAGATTCAAACCAACCAACATGAATAAAAAAAGCTTTTTAGCCACTGCATTTTTAGCCATTCAGCTATTTGCATTTGCGCAAACCTCTTCGTTTACTTATCAGCCATTACAACCCAAAAGAGGCGATAAAGTAACTTTTACTTATAATCCTACAAAAACGCCTTTATCGGCCGAAAAGGGAATTGAAGCAGCCGCTTACTCTTTTAATGCAACAGGTGCTGTAATGGGCAAAGACATTAAATTAGTAAAAACAGGGAATGTTTATACTGGATCATTTGTAGTGGATTCAAATGCACGTGTTGTTGGATTGGCATTTACGGCTAATGAAAAAAAAGACCCCAACAATAACCAAGGATATATTATTACAATTACCCAAAAAGGGAAACCAGTTGAAGGCGTATACATTGCTATGCAAATGATTTATACTGCCTATGGCAAATATCTATTTGGCATGGATAGTCAACCAGAAAAATCATTTGCTGCTGTTGAAAAAGAATGGAACGAAAACGTTTCAAATAGAGATAAAATGATTGGCACTTATATTAATGAGTTAACCTCATTTAAGAAAAAAGAAGCCGAGCCAATTGTAAAGCAATTAATAGCAGAATATTTAGCTAAAGGAAATCTTTCTGAAGGAAATTACACTGCATTTATTGCTTATTACACACGCTATAAACAAAAAGCTACAGCCGATTCTATAACGGCTTTAATGAAGGCAAAATATCCAAATGGCAATTGGCAGTTAGACGATTTATTTACTTTGGCAAGAAAAGCAAAAGAGCCAGCAGATAAAGAAATTGCGTTAAACAATTTTATAAAATCAATACCTAAAAATGCAGATGCAGCCATTACTGAAATGCATAATTCTCAAATAAATTATTTGCAATCAGCCATAGCAAGTGCCTATGCCATGAGCACTACTAATAGAGACTTAACAAAGTTTAAATCGGTTGCTAAAACACTAGGCGCTGCAGAAAGGGCGTCTCTTTACAATAATGTTGCTTGGGAATTGGCACAAAAAGATATTGAAGTAGATATGTGTTTGTCTCTTTCAAAAGAAGCAACACTATGGGCTAAAGCAGAAATAGCAAAACCAACAGAAAAACAACCGCAGTTAAATACAGAGTCAGCTTGGAAGAAAAGTAGGCAATACAATTTTGCAATGTATGCAGATACCTATGCTTATTTATTAATGAAAAAGAAAGACTATTCTGCTGCACTAGTTTATGCTAAAGAAGCAGCAACTATTCAAGAAGGAAAAAATACAGATTATAACGAACGCTATGCTCAAGCATTAGACAAAGTAGTTACACCAGAAGAAGTGCAACAAATATTAGAGCCAATGATTGTGTCTGGCAAAGTTGGCACAGAAGCCAAAGCGATATTTAAAAAGGCATTGATTACGAATTTAAAATCTGAAGCAAAAGCAGAAGCCTATCTAACTAGTTTAAGCAAATCTGCTGTTGAAAAAGCAAAAGATGAAATGCTTAAAAAAGCCATGAACGAAGTTGCGCCAAAATTCAGTTTGAAAAATATGGATGGCAAACTTGTGAGTTTAGAAGCATTAAAAGGAAAGGTAGTTATTGTAGATTTTTGGGCTACTTGGTGTGGTCCTTGTAAAGCATCTTTTCCGGGAATGCAAAAAGCGGTGGACAAATACAAAGGCAATGCAGACGTAGTATTTTTATTTGTAGATACTTGGGAAAGTCAAGAAACTGCTGAGTTACGTAAAAAAGAAGTAACTGCTTTTATTGCAGAAAACAAGTATGGTTTTAATGTTTTATACGACGAAAAATCTAAGGAGAATGCAGACGCATTTCAAGTAGTAACTAGTTATAAAGTAGAAGGAATTCCTACCAAATTTATTATTGGAAAAGACGGCAACATTAAATTTAAAAGCGTTGGTTTTAGCGGAAGTGCAGATGCACTAGTAGAAGAAATTTCTACCATGATTGATATGGCCGGAAAATAATCAAGCAAAATATTTTGACCATAAAAAAGCCTGCTGAAAATTTTCAGCAGGCTTTTTTATAATATTTGTTACTACTAAAAATACTTAGTAACACCCGGAACTGCAATTGGATAAAATCCATCAGGACCTGGGTTTGTTGGTGTTGGCGCATCCCAAGCATAAACTTTAGGATGGATATCAATGCCAGAATTAATGGCTTTATCCCAATCAATAACTTGTCCGCTATAAGTAGCCATTCTACCTAATATAGAAGTCATGGTGCTCTTTGCGCCATTCTCTGCATCTGCAAATTTGTATTCGCCTTTTGCAATAGCCGCAAATAATTCTTCGTGTTCTGTTTGGTAAGGGTCTTTCTCTAAATTCTTTGCTTTTTTAGCATATTGGAAAAGGGTATTGCCCTTGAAGTCTACAATTTTTGCTGCGTTACAGAATATTTTCCCTTTAGTTCCAATAAACAATTCATCTACTTTACTAGAAGTGCCAGGAATATGTCGGCACTGACTTGTTAAAATAGATCCATCAGCATAAGTATATTCTACAGAATGGTGATCGAAAATTTCTCCATGCTCCTTGCTATTACGTACCTGTCTTCCGCCAGAACCTTGTGCTTTTACTGGATAGCTACCCTTGAACCAATTAATTACATCAAGGTTGTGAATATGTTGCTCATTAATATGATCGCCACAAAGCCAGTTAAAATAATACCAGTTGCGCATTTGGTATTCCATTTCAGTTTGACCTGCTTTACGTGGACGCACCCAAACACCATCGTTATTCCACCAAGCATGTGCCGATGTGATATCACCAATTAGGTCTTTGTTTTGAAACAATTCTCTATAAGATGTTTGGTAATGACGTTGTAATCCTACCACTACATTTAATTTCTTTTGTTTGGCAATTAATGCAGTTGCCAAAACTTTTTGAACACCAGCAGGATCAGTTGCAACGGGCTTTTCCATAAACACGTGTTTATTTTGGCTAATGGCTTCGTCGAAATGAATGGGTCTAAAACCTGGAGGTGTTGTTAAGATAACTACATCTGCTAGTGCAATGGCTTTTTTGTAACCGTCAAAACCTGTAAATCTTCTGTCCGCAGGTACATCAATATTTTTTTCAATCCCTTTTCCGTTACTTGTAGCTTCGGTCATTAATGCTTTATGGCAGTTTTCTATATTGTCTGCAAAAGCATCACACATGGCTACTAGTTTTACATTTTGGCCGCTCAGTAGCGCTTGCATGGCTGCGCCAGTTCCACGTCCACCGCAACCTACTAGTGCTACTTTAATTGCATCATTTGCGCCAGCAAAATAATTGGCACGTGTTAACATTGGGGCAGCTATTAAACCACCTGCAATAAGCGAAGAGTTTTTTACAAAATCTCTGCGGGAGTTGTTGTTGAAAGCATCGTTAAACATAAGTGTTCTTTTTAAAGTTTATAAGCCAAGATAGTTCTTAAAAAATTGATTTGCTTCAGTTTCTGAAGGTTGTTTAATAGGTCTTACCAAACGAATACCAACGCCCCTTGCTTCAGTTAGCCACCATTTACTTTTGGGTATTTGTGGATCTCTTTTATTCCAAGTAGGGTCTGAATGAAAACGAGTGGCACTGCGCAATTCAAAAGCGGTTTCTTCAAAACTGCCACCTCTTAATGTTTTTGGATATTTAACAAGTGCTTTTGGAGGGGCAATTGGGTCAATAGCATTGTTGGGTAAGTTAGCATATAGTTTTTCGTCGTAATGGTCTAATGTCCATTCTAATAAATTACCCAACATATCATACAAGCCCCAAGGGTTTGGTTTTTTCTGAGCTACTTTTTGGTATTTTTCTTCGCTGTTATCAATAAACCAAGCATAGTCATTTAATTGCTTGCTATCGTTGCCAAAAAAGTAACTGGTGGTGGTACCTGCTCTACAAGCATACTCCCATTCTGCTTCGGTTGGGAGGCGATAGAAAATACCTGTTTTTTGATAGAGCCATCTGCAATACATAATGGCTGAGTACTGACTCATGCTATTTGCAGGATAACCGCCTTCTTTACCCATTCCCCAGCTTAGGTCTACATACTGTGGACTTGGCCTTGTAATAGCATCTACCGCTATATTTTGGCTTGTTTTTTCGTCTTTTAAAAACACATCAAACACATCTCTAATGACTTCTGTTTCACTCATCCAAAATGCAGAGATATTTATTTTTTTTTGTGGCCCTTCTTCTTCTTGTCTATTTTTTTCGTTTGTAGGACTGCCCATTAAAAAACTTCCTGCTTGTATAGGAACCATTTTAAATTGCAAACTAGATCCAGGGATGGATTGCTGGTAAGATTGAAAATTTTCTTTACTCGATTGGGCGATTACTACATACCCCATTGATACCAATAAAACAACTAATAAATATTTTTTCACCAGGCAATAATTTCAAGGATTCAAGTTAGTTAATTAATGAATAAACTGATAAAATGTTTTATTAGGTAAAATGATAATTAATTAGAAAGGAGTTTTTTTGAGCGGCATTATTTTTTCTGCCAGAAATTTTTAAAACCATTTGTTTGATAAGATTCGATTTTTCCGTTTTTAAGCACCGTAATAAATACTTCGGCATTTGCTTTTTTGGCAACAGCGTAAGCATTTTTAATGGGTAAAATACTACAAGCAGTGGCAAGCCAGTCGGCAGTGGCGCCATCTTTTGCAATAACAGTTACATTGCGCTGAAAACTAACGCCATAGCCTGTTCTAGGGTCTATGATATGTGCATATTTTTTGCCATTATGCACAATATATTGGTAAGCATCTCCAGAAGTAGCTACAGAAATATTTTGTAAGGATAATTTTGTGTTTAGCAATTCGTCGGTTTGCTCGGGAACATTTACACCAACAACCCAGCCATTTGAATGGGGTGGTGCGCCACTCATTGAAATGTCTCCACCGGCATCTACCAATGCCGACTGAACACCTTTATACAGTAAAAAATCAATGACTTTTTGAGCAATATATCCTTTTGCAATTCCTCCAAGATCTAGCCGTAAACCTGGTTTTAAAATGCTTACTGTTTTGTTGGCACTATCAATTTGTAGGTATTGGAATCCTACTTTATTTTTGGCTTCAGCAACCATTGTGGCACTAGGAAACGCATGTTCTTTTCTGCTTTTTCGCCAGAGCAAACTCAATCGTCCAATACTAATATCAAAACTATGCTGGCTTTTTTGGAACGCTTTTTTTGATAATAATAAAATATCTAACAATGCAGGGGATACTTTTTTGGGATAGGAACTATTACTATTGCAGAGCGTACTTAATTCGCTAGTGCTATCATAGTCACTATAAATATGGCTAAAGGAGTCAACTAGTTGAAAACATTGCTGTGCAAGGATTGTAGCGTTAGTAGAATCTTTTTCTACAATAATAATATTTAAAGGAGATCCCATTTTTGTTTGCGTAAACAAAAATTTCTTTTCTTGCGCAGGTGCTAAAAAACTAGCCAATAAAGAAATGAATAGGAATAAAAATTTTAATTTAGAGTAGCACATATCAATACTTACAAAGAAAACAAATTGGAGTAGAATATTGGATGGAGAAAAATAAATAAACCTAATAATTTATTTTCCTTGATTTACCATATTCCTTGTATAAGCCCATTGTTTTAAACAGTCTCTTGCGTCAACAGCAGGATATCCTAATACTTTTTTCCCGTCTGGCACATCACTAATTACGCCAGACATACCACCAATCATTACGCCATTGCCCACTGTAACATGGTCCGATACACATACGCCACCACCAATCATTACGCCATTACCCAGTGTTACAGAACCAGCCAATCCGCTACTTCCTGCCATCATACAAAACTTACCGGTTTTGCTGTTGTGGCCAATTTGTACAAGGTTGTCTAGCTTGCTGCCATCGCCAATAATAGTGGAACTAAATTTACCACGGTCAATACAAGTACTAGATCCTATTTCAACATAATTACCTAGTACAACATTGCCAATATGTGGAATTTTTACCAGTCCTTTTCCATCGGGGCTAGCCCTAAAGCCAAATCCATCCGAACCAATATTGGCATTTGAATGAATAATACAATGATGCCCTACAATACATCTTTCTCTGATAACTACCCCAGGATATAAAATACTATCGTTACCAATACTTACTTTATCTAAAATGGTTGTGTTAGGATATAAGGTAACATCATTGCCAATTACAACATGCGCACCTACATAACATCCTGCACCAATTCTTGTGTTTGCACCAATGGTAGCAGTGGAATGAATGACTGCAGTTGGGTGAATAACTTCGTCAAATATGGGTTCTTCAGGAACAAAGAGTTCTAATAATTGCGCCATTGCCAAGTCGGCGCTCTTTACCTTAATTAAAGCCCGGTTATGGCCAGGTTCAATAATAAAATCTTGATTAACTATTGCTGCAGCTGCTTTGGAATCGGCCCAAAGTTTGATGTATTTTTTATCCCCAATAAAACTGATGTGGTTGTTAGTGGCCATATCAAGTTGTTCAGGACCATTAATAATATGTGTGGTTTGACCGATTAATTCCCCTTGCAAAACGGCATTGATTTCTTCAATGGTAAATGACTTCATAGCAATCCTATTATTTATGGGTTTAAACCGAACGAATTACTAAAACTAATACATTGTATTATCCTAACAAAATACCAATGACACTAAATTAAATAATCATCATCAGTTGTAAATTATTTATAATCCTGAATGCGAATAATTTCAGTGCAGAAGTCAAATTCTTGTGGATCATTGCTACTAACAATAATGAGTTTATTGCTGCAAAATTTTTTAATTAATTCGTGGTAAAGCGCGTAACCTATAGCATCTAAATTGGTACAAGGTTCGTCTAATAGTAAAACAGGCGTGTTTGAAAAAATTGCTTGTGCTAATTTAATGCGTTGTTTCATGCCGCTTGAAAAATAACGAATCTGTTTATTTGCTGCCTTCTCAAGCCCAATGATAGTGAGTATTTCTTCTATACTAACACTACTAATTAAAGGTTTGAATTGTGCATGAAAACTAAGAAATTCTTTTGCAGTCATTTCTTCAATCAATTCTAAATAAGGCGCTGCTATGCCTAAGTATTGATAAGCTTGTTCTAATTCTATGATAGTTTGATTAGTGTCTTGCCATTGTACCGCACCTTGGCTTGTTTGCAAACTTCCGCCAATTGCTTGGAGTAAAGTACTTTTGCCCGATCCATTTGGGCCTGTAATAGCATATTGCTTGCCTGTTTCAAATACACAATTACAGTGTCGGAAAATCCATTCTCGATTAAAACGTTTGCCTACATCTTGCAAACTGATTTTGCCTAAAACTTGGTTAGTCCTCGTCATTTGCACCTTTGGTAAATCGTTTGATGATTCCTCTGCCACTATCGCGAATAAAAGTAACGATCTCATCGCGCTCATCGGTAGCAGGTAATTCTTCTTCAATAAATTCTAAGGCTTGAGAAATATTAAATCCTTTATTATAAATTGTTCGGTAAACGTCTAATATATGGTTAATCTGCTGAAGTGGAAAGCCTCTGCGTTTAAGTCCTACACTATTCACTCCGCCATAACTTAATGGATTGCGAACAGCTTTAATATAAGGAGGAACGTCTTTACTAACCAAACTACCACCAGCTACAAATGCATGCTGGCCAATATTTACAAATTGGTGAACGGCACTCACGCCACCAACTACAGCCCAATCGCCCATGGTAACATGCCCCGCAACTTGCACGCTATTACTTAAAATACAGTTATTGCCAATAATACAATCATGCGCCAAATGACTATAAGCCATAATTAAGCAGTTGTTTCCAACCTTGGTTTTGCCGCGGTCTTCTGTTCCACGATTGATGGTTACAAATTCACGAATGGTGGTGTTATCACCTATTTCCGCTGTTGTTTTTTCGCCACTAAATTTTAAGTCTTGTGGAATAGCACCCAATACAGCACCAGGAAAAACCCTACAGTTCTTTCCAATTCTTGTGCCATCCATAATGGTTACATTGCTACCTATCCAAGTTCCTTCGCCAATTTTTACGTCTCCGTGAATTACGGTAAATGGATCGATTTTTACATTCGGAGCGATGCTTGAATTGGGATCGATATAAGTGTACGGATGTGTCATCCTTATTTTTGGTTTTGGTTGTATTAGTGCTTCCATATGGCACTAATGACTATAAAAAAGATGCCAAAGTTGCTTTAATGGATACAAAAATAGCTTTATTGGCAATTTATTATGATTTAAGTTCTTTTTACTACCTGAGCTACTAAGTCGGCTTCGGTAGCAACTTTGCCTCCCACATAAACTGTCCCCCTCATTTCACAGATACCCCTTCTAATAGGTGCAATTAGTTCCATCTTTAAAATCATCGTATCGCCAGGTACTACTTTTTGTTTGAACTTACAATTGTCAATCTTTAAAAAATAAGTATCATACTCGCCTTCAGACATTGCATTGATACACAAAATACCACCTGTTTGGGCAAGTGCTTCAATTTGTATAACACCCGGCATTACAGGGTTTCCCGGAAAATGTCCTTGAAAAAACCATTCATTAAAAGTTACATTTTTAATACCAACAATACTAGTATCACTTAGTTCTATGATTTTATCAACAAACAAAAACGGATGTCTGTGGGGTAAAGTCTTTTCTATTTTCTCTAAATTATATACAGGTGGAATAGTAGGGTCGTAAACCGGTACATTTTTTACGTGTTTGTTACGTTTTATATATTGTTTGATTTTTTTTGCAAATTCCACATTGGTACTGTGTCCGGGGCGATTGGCAATGATACGCCCCTTGATAGGGTAGCCAATTAAAGCTAAATCACCCACTACGTCTAATAATTTATGACGAGCTGGTTCGTTAGGAAAACGAAGCTCAAGGTTGTTTAAATAGCCTTCACTTTTTACTTCAATTTTTTCACGATTGAATACTTTGGCCAAACGTGTCATTTCTGCGTCAGTAACTGGTTTATCTACCACTACAATAGCATTATTGATATCGCCACCTTTAATTAAATCATTGTCTAGTAAAGCTTCTAATTCATGTAAAAAACAAAATGTTCTACAAGGAGCAACTTCGGTTTTGAATTCTCTAATGGTTTTTAGTCCCGCATGTTGTGTTCCTAAAACAGGGCTATTAAAATCAATTAATGTGGTTATTTGGTATTCTAAAGCAGGCAAAGCCACCATCTCTACCCTTTTTTCTTCGTCGTAATGGTAAATATTTTCGTCTAAACTATACCAGGCTTTTGCGGCTTCTTGTTCTAGTATACCCGCTTTTTCAATTAGTTCAATAAATGGAGTAGAGCTCCCGTCCATGATAGGAACTTCTGGACCATTTAATTCAATCAAAACATTATCAATACCCATACCAACCATTGCGGCCAAAATATGTTCTACAGTGCTTACTTTGGCATCGCCTATTTGTAAAGTGGTACCCCTACTTGTGTCTGTAACCAAATCACAATCTGCTTTAATAATAGGCTGATTTGGTAAGTCAACCCGCTGAAATTGTAGGCCAAAACCAGGATTTGCGGGTTTTAAAGTCATATCCACTAAAATGCCTGTATGCAATCCAGTACCACTAATACTTATTGAGCTATTGAGTGTATGTTGCTTATCGGGATTGAAATTCATATCCATAATCAAAACAAATTTGAGTCGTAAAATCTAAAATCTATCGTAAAAATACAATTAAATGCGCTTAAAGTTGTTTTACATGCATTTAGTGCTTATCAGCTAGTAGTTCTGCTATCTTTTTTTCCATTTCTAACAGTCTTTTTTCCATTTCTGGCAATCGACGAGATAAAATTTGAATTCTCAATGAACTAGAAAAATCAATTGCAGGGGTGCCGTTAAAAGACCTGTTTGGGGTTAAAATAGACTTAGTTACCCCAGCTTGCCCAGCAATTTTACTGCCATCGGCTATTGAAATATGTCCGGCCGTACCCACTTGTCCACCAATCATAACACCAACACCAATTTTTGTACTGCCACTAATACCTGCTTGGGCTGCAATTGCAGTATGACTTCCAATATCTACATTATGGGCTATTTGAATTAGGTTATCGAGTTTGGCCCCTTTTCTTATAAAAGTAGCGCCAATGGTGGCCCGGTCAATAGTGGTATTTGCGCCAATTTCAACATCATCTTCTATAATTACATTACCAATTTGAGGAATTTTATGGTAAGAGCCATCGGCTTGTGGAGCAAATCCAAATCCATCGCTACCGATAATTGTTCCAGCATGTATGATAACATTGTTACCAATAACACAATCATTGTAAATTTTCACTCCAGCATGTAAAACCACTCTATTGCCAATTTTTACACCTTCTCCAATTACTACACCCGAATGAATTTTTACATGATTTCCAATAACAACATTTTCACTGATATATGAAAATGCAGCTACATATATTGCCTCTCCTAATTTTGCAGATACAGCAATAAAACTGGGTGATTGTATACCAACCAATTGTTGTGTTTGAATCTCTTGGTATTTCGTTAGTAAATTGGCAAAAGCATCATAAGCATCTCTTACACGAATAAGCGTTGCTTGAGTTGTTTGTTTTAATACTAGGGATTCATTTACAATTACAATAGAAGCTGCCGTTGAATATAAGTTTGCTTCGTATTTTGGGTTGGCTAAAAAAGATAATTGACCTGGAACAGCTTCTTCAATTTTGCCAAATGAACTTACAGTAGCAGCAGGATTGCCTTCTATATTACCCTCAATCATTAAAGCGATTTGTGCGGCGGTAAATTGCATAGTATATAATTTAAAACTCAGATATACTTTCTAAAATTGCTAGCACATTAAAATGCGATAGTAGGCTAGTTGATTAAGCTCAAATAAAACTTTTTAATAGGGGCCGACAACTTTTGTTGAATCAAGGCATTATCAATCATAGAAATATCCTTTACAGAACCATCTTTGAATAAAATATTTATTCGCTCATCGATGGTTTGATAAAGGGTATTAGAGGCCTCACCAGTAAAGCACAAGTACTTAATTTCAGACCCACTGATATTGTATTCTTCCATTAATCGATTTTCATGTTCGGTAATAAATACATTGCTAAATTCAGACGATTGAATGCGTGTATGATAAAGTTCTCGGTTTAACAAACGGGTACATAATAACGACAATATTTTATCGGGATGGCTACTCCAAGTTTTAATAGCATGCATGATGTCATGATCGTCGAGCGAACAAAATTTTTCGAGTGCAGTTTGGTTCATCATGCCATCAAATTTTCCAAGAAAAAAATCAAGGGCAGAATGGGTAGTTAATTCTGTGTCTGAATGGGTGTAAATTTCTCGAACCCTTTCTAAAATTTTCACCAACATTTTTTCGGCCGATAAAACTGTTTTGTGCAAATAAACCTGCCAGTACATTTGACGCCTAGCGACTAAAAATTTTTCTACACTATAAATCCCTTTTTCTTCTACCATTAGCTGGCCGTTGTGCACTACCAACATTTTTAAAATTCTATCGTATCCAATCACGCCTTCACTTACGCCCGAAAAAAAACTGTCACGGCTGAGGTAATCCATTCTATCCATATCTAATTGTCCACTAATTAGCTGGTGTAAAAAAGGCTTGGCGTATTGATTGGTAAATATTTGAATGGCTAAATCAAGTGCACCATGCATATCTTGATTCATAACTTGCATAATTTGAAGCGATAATTGTTCGTGGTGAACACCCTGAACCAATACTTGCTCTAGTGCATGAGAATAAGGGCCGTGTCCTATATCGTGTAATAAAATAGCGGCTTTAACTGCAACGGCCTCTTCGGGGCTAATGTCTACACCCTTGCTACGTAATTCATTCACCGCATTTGTCATTAAGTGATAAGCACCCAAAGAATGTAATAAACGGGTATGAACGGCACCAGGGTAAACCAACTGCGCCAATGCCATTTGGTGAATGCGGCGTAGTCTTTGATAAAATGGGTGGGCAATGATGGCAAAAATCAATGGATGGTCAATAGTTATAAAACCATATACCGGGTCGTTGATTATTTTTCTTTTTATTGTGGTCATGCTGTTGCTGAATTGTTAAATCAACTGCCTGAGCAGTCTGCAAAAGTACAAATACCCAAACGATTCAAAAGATTCTTATAGATTTAGGTTTGTTAATATTATTTTAGTGGGAATTGAGCGGTATTAATGGTCATTGTAAGAGACTAGCATTAAATAGCGCGGAAATTGATATAATTGTGCATTAACCTCTAATTAAATATATGCCATTACCAAAAGTTCTCTGGGTAGACGATGAAATTGAAAGTCTTCAATCGCAAAAATTATTTCTTGAGCACAAGGGTTACAATGTAATTACTTGCACAAATGGATTTGATGCACTAGAATATGTGAAATCTAATTATGTAGATGTAGTGTTAATAGATGAGTCGATGCCAGGAATTACTGGTTTAGAAACGCTTGCACGTATTAAAGCCATCAACCGACAGTTGCCTATTGTATTAATTACAAAAAACGAAACAGAAAATTTGATGAACGAGGCAATAGGCAGTCAAATAAGTGATTATTTAATTAAGCCAGTAAATCCTAATCAAGTTTGGCTGAGTTTAAAAAAGTTGATAGACAATAAAAGACTGGTAGCAGAAAAAACAACTACTGCTTATCAACAAAATTTTCGTGAATTATTTATGGCCTTAAGTGATAATCCGAATCACCATGAGTGGATGGAAATATATAAAAGGCTGGTACATTGGGAACTTGAAATGGAAAAAAGTGATAGTCCTGAAATGCAAGAAATTTTTAATTCTCAAAAACAAGAAGCCAATACAGAGTTCTTTAAATTTATCAGTAGAAATTATGCGAATTGGGTAAAGCCTACATCAAACGATGCGCCAATTATGAGCAATCATTTATTGCAATTTAAAGTCTTGCCACACACAGAACAAGGCGCACCAGTATTTTTTATTTTAATAGATAATTTACGATTCGATCAATGGAAAGCCATAGCGCCATTGTTTGCAGAGAACTTTAGAATTTTAGAAGAAGAATCTTTTTATTCAATATTGCCTACTGCCACACAATACTGTCGTAATGCAATTTTTGCAGGATTAATGCCCGTAGAAATTGAAAAACAATTTCCTGGTCAATGGAAAAACGACGAAGAAGAAGGCGGAAAAAATTTATTTGAAGAAATATTTTTTAAAGCCCAATTAAAGCGTTTAAAAAAAGACCATCTGCGTACAAGTTATCATAAAATTGTTAATCACCAAGATGGACAGTTACTCGTAAATAATATTCATAATTTATTACAAAACGATTTGAATGTTATTGTTTATAATTTTGTTGATATGCTTAGCCATGCTAGAACAGAAATGGAAGTATTAAAAGAATTAGCGAGTGACGAAATTAGTTATAGAAGTATTACCCGGAGCTGGTTTGAGCATAGTCCTTTGAATCAAGCGTTAAAAAAAATTGCAGACAAAGGTGTTAAGTTAATTTTAGCTACCGACCATGGGAGTGTGCGTGTAAATACGCCACATAAAGTAATTGGTGATAAACAAACAACCACCAATTTACGCTACAAGCATGGCAGGAATTTAAACTTCGAACCAAAAGATGTACTAGCATTTAAAGATCCAAAAGAAGCCGGCCTTCCTAACCCCAACATTAATTCAAGTTTTATTTTTGCAAAGGAAGATGGTTTTCTATGTTACCCTAATAATTACAATCACTATGTTAATTACTATAAAAATACTTTTCAGCATGGTGGCATAAGTTTAGAAGAAATGATTATACCTGTAATAAAAATGCAGAGTAAATAAAGTTCAGGTGATTGCATATAAGAAGATATCCTTATCGTGTGGATAAATGAAAAGTGTTTGGAGTTGCCACAGTATTAAATTTGAGGTACTAATCAGTCATAATTAGAAGGAAGGACACATTTTATGAAGTACACCCAATCAAGCGTTGATAAATTAGAGGATATTTTAGGAGAATCGTCTTATGTAGTTCGCTATGAGCGAGGTACATTTCAAAGCGGATGGTGTTTGTTAGAGGCAAGAAAAGTGGTAGTTCTTAACAAATTTCTAAATACAGAAGGCCGAATCAATACCTTAATAGACCTGATTCCTCAATTAAACATCAGTTACGACAAGCTCACCCTTGAATCACAGAAATTGTATGATTCTCTAGTAAAGAATGCATCAGTAGCATTAACAGCCGAGTCTGTAAATTTAATTTAGTTCGATACATTCTTCCACAATATGGTTTAGATTTGAATTGTGGTTAATACTTCCATTAAAATACAGTTATTAGGTACAGGCACTAGCACAGGGATACCTATGATTGGGTGCAACTGTGATGTTTGTAAGTCTGTAAATTCTAAAGACAATCGTTTGCGCAGTAGCATTCTAGTGCAATCTGCCACCACTACTTTGGTAGTAGACACCACTCCAGACTTCAGGTATCAAATGCTTCGAACCAATACTACACATTTAGATGCAGTTGTATACACCCACCCTCATAAAGACCATATGGCAGGCCTAGACGATATTCGGGCCTTTAATTTTTTTAGCCAAAAATCCATGGATATTTATGCCAATTCACTTACAGAAGAGGCGGTTAGACGCGATTTTTATTATGCTTTTACCGAAACAAAATACCCTGGAGTTCCCGAATTAAATTTAATTACAATTGATGAAACGCCTTTTTTTATAGGAGATATATCAGTTCAGCCCATTTTAGTCTATCACCATAAAATGCCTGTATATGGGTATCGTTTTGGAGATTTCACCTATATCACCGATGCCAATAGAATTGAACCCGATCAATTAGAAAAAATTCGGGGATCAAAAGTTTTAGTACTTAATGCGCTTCGAAAAGAAGACCATATTTCTCATTTCACTTTGCAAGAAGCAGTAGATATAGCTTTGGAATTAGCCATTCCCGAAGTGTATTTTACCCATATTAGTCATCAATTGGGTTTAAACGACAACATTAATCAAGAATTACCACCCCATATAAAACTGGCATTTGATGGCCAGATCATTAGTTTGTAACTCCTTTTTATTCACCCCATAAAAAGGATATATGTATCAGTTTTTTAAAGAGTACTTCCGTTTTAATAGCCGGGAGCGAATAGCCGTTGTGTTATTGATTTGTTTAATGGGATTGTTTTGGGTATTGCCTAGTTATTACCCTATGCAGCAACTTAAACCAATTGAGCCAGAGAAATACGTTGCAATTAGTAGTAACGGTTTTAAAGCCGATTCTTTTAGAACCGCAAAAACGAATCAATATTCTGTGAAAGCGGAAATAAATCAAAAAAAAGCAAGCCTGTTTAATTTTGACCCAAACAAAATTGATGCCACAGGGTGGGAAAAACTTGGACTGCGCAAAAACCTCATAAAAACCATCTTAAACTATCGTTCAAAAGGCGGAAAGTTTCGGGAGCCAGCAGATTTATATAAAATTTGGGGAATGCAACAAGTTGAAGCAGATCGATTAATACCTTATGTAAAAATTGAAAAGGAAGCGCCAATAGAAAGAAAATATTCACAAGCCATAGTAACCAATCAAAAACAAATAGTGTCGCCTAAAATCATAGATGTCAATACGGCTACTATTGCCGATTGGCAAATTTTACCAGGAATGACGCTGCCATTGGCCTCTAGAATTGTACATTTTCGTGATAAGATTGGTGGATTTAAACGCTTAGAGCAAGTTAAAAAAACCTATGGACTAACAGATTCAGTTTTTCTACTAATTAGCCCTTATTTGCAAATAGAAAACATACCAGAACAACTTATTAATATTAATACAGCTTCTGTTTCGGAATTACAAAAATGTAAATTTATTACTGCAGAAATTGCTAAAGCCATAGTTGTTTTCAGAAATGCCTATGGACCATTTAAGGAACTGGATGATTTAAAAAAAATCATTTTTATTTCTGTTGAGCAATTAGAAAAAATGAAACCGTTTATAGTTGTAAATTATTAATTGCAAATGGATTAACAAATTATATATCAATTCTTTGATATAGGTATCTAAATCGTTTTAATTATTTTTTTAAAATCAATTTGTATAAACAAAGTATCTTTGCAAATTAGCAAACGATTATTGATGCAGCCCCTAAAGTATATCATTTTTTTTTCTATATTTTTTCCATTAGTCACTTTTTCTCAAAAAAGTGATTCCGTTGATGTTGAACAAAAAGTTTTTTTTAAAACAATAGACTCCCTTAATCAGGTGGCATTTGAAATAAAAAATTCTAATATTTCAAAAGCTTTAAATTTATTATCAATTTCAAAAAGGCTTGCAGAGGAACATAATTACCATACAGGTTTTTCTAATGCTTTATATAATGAAGCAGGCGTATTTCAACAAAATGGATTTATCAAACGTGCAAGACTAATTTATGAAATTGCACTTGAAAATAGCAGGGAATTCGCAGATACCATTAATATCTCAAGAATCAATCAGCAAATAGCAAAGTCTTATGTGGCAGAAGGTAAATACGATGAAGCCATTAAGTTGTATGATGAGTCAATGCAAATCAGTTTAAAAAAAGGTCCTCCTAAGGAAATACCCAATAAAAAAAATAGCCTTGGTTTATTAGAGCTAAAACGCAATAATTTAGCAAAAGCAGAAATCCTTTTTAAGTCGGCTTTACAACTTAGTTTAGATATAAAGTTTGAATATGGGCAAAAGAAAGCCTTTTACAATCTTGGGCTATTAGCCAAAGCAAAAAATGATACAGCAACTGCCCGTTTGTATTTTAATAATGCTTATTTACTTGATCTTTTACGCAATGACTACTATGGCATGTCATTAAACCAACTAGAATTAACAAGCTTATTAATAAACCAACAGAAAAATAATGAGGCAATTTTATTGGCAAAACAAGGATATGCCAATGCCAAAAAAATTTTTGCATACACTGAGTTAAGACAATTTGCAGCTATTCTTACTGAACAATACCAGAAAAAAAAGGAGTCTAATAATATATTGGCTTGGCAAGACAGTTTAATTAATGTTCTTAGTTTACAAAATGATAATGATGCTGCATTTGCAAATAATTATATTGAAATTGTCAAAGACAAAGAGGCTTTTAGATTAGCTGCTAAAACCCAAATAGCCAAAGCAAACAAAAGAGCCAAAAGTCAATTTTTGATTATCATTTCAGTGACTTTGTTAGTGATGGTTTTGGCTTTTTTAGTGATAACAACTTTTATGAGTTATCGCAAGCAAAAAGTATTGTCTGAAAAATTGCGTATACAAAACAATACAATTGAAGAGAATGCCGAATCATTGGAAATTTTAAACAAAGTAATTAATCACAAGAATAGGTTATTAGAAGACGACAACCGAACCAAGGATAAATTACTTACAATTATATCACATGATTTACGTAATCCAATTACCAATACCCAAACCATACTTTCTTTGATTAACAAAGGTACATTGGCTGGTGATGAGGCTAAACTATTGTTAAAGCAATTAGAAACACAATATGTAACAACTACTGGTTTATTAGATAATTTATTGAGTTGGTTGAAAAGTCAAATAACGGGTAAGGATATAGAGTTGACTGATACCAATGTTTATGAATTAATGAATAGTTTGAACTTAGAACAAAAAATATCACTAGTAAATAAGCAGTTAAAATTTGTGAATAATATATCTCACGATGCGTCAATTCATGCAGAAAAGGATATGATTAAAATTGTTTTTAGAAATCTTATAACAAATGCCATAAAATTCACACCGCATAATGGCACTATTGAAGTGTTGTTTTACACAGATGATGATTTTAATTATGTAGTTGTAAAAGATTCTGGCATAGGCATGAGTGAAGAAATTTTGAATAAGGTTAATGCTCAGAAATATTTCACACGCAATGGTACTGCACAAGAAAAAGGTAGCGGATTTGGTTTAATACTTGTTAGAGACCTAATAACAAAACAAGGTGGCACCTTACATATTGAAACCGAAAAAGGAGTAGGTAGCCAATTTATTGTGAAACTACCTGCATAGCATTTATTGCAATATTACTTGCTCTAATCTTCTTTGCTTCCAGCAGAAAAAATTTGATCTACTGCACCACCCAACATAGGAAATTTCTCTTTTACAAAAGAGGCAATTGTAGCAACTGCTTTCTGTGCTTGATCGGCATTTAATTCTGCTTCTTTAATTAAGCGTTCAATAAGTTCGTTCATTTATTATTTATTTGAGATTATAGCGGTTTATTATGCTACTTTCAAAGTACTCATTTTGCTTTTACTAAACATGCTTTCTGCATACTCAAGTGTAACAATTAATTCTTTTGTATCTGTGCCTGGTAATTCAAACATAGCATCAGTTAATATGCTTTCGCAAATACTTCTTAACCCACGGGCCCCCAATTTATATTCTAGGGCTTTTGTAACCATAAAGTCTAAAACAGGCGTTTCAATGATCAATTTAATGTCTTCTAGTTCAAACAAACGAGTATACTGTTTTATAAGTGCGTTCTTAGGGATGGTTAAAATACTCCTGAGTGTTTCTTTGTCGAGCGGTTCAAGGTGTGTAACAACTGGCAAGCGACCTAGTAATTCAGGAATCAAACCAAAACTTTTTAAGTCTGTGGCATTGATAAACTGAAGTAAGTTTTTACGTTGGTGTTCTTGCTCGTCTTTATTTACACTAAATCCAATAGCATTGGTATTAATGCGTCGGGCAATTACTTTATCAATTCCATCAAAGGCACCTCCACAAATAAATAAAATATTTTTGGTATCAACTTTTATCATTTTTTGGTCTGGGTGTTTACGTCCGCCTTGTGGTGGCACTAACACTTCCGTACCTTCTAACATTTTTAATAGCCCTTGTTGAACACCTTCGCCACTTACGTCCCTTGTAATGGAAGGATTGTCTCCTTTACGCGCTATCTTATCTATTTCATCTACATAAACAATGCCTCTTTCTGCAGCGGCTGTATCGTAATTACAGTTTTGTAATAAACGGGTAAGCATGCTTTCAACGTCTTCTCCTACATAGCCTGCTTCTGTAAATACGGTTGCATCAACAATGGCAAATGGCACATTTAATAAACGGGCAATTGATTTAGCTAGTAAGGTTTTACCAGTACCAGTTTCACCAACCATAATGATATTGCTTTTTTCTATTTCAACATCATCAGTTTGTTGCTTTTGTACTATACGTTTAAAGTGATTGTAAACGGCAACAGATAATACTTTTTTAGCATCATCTTGACCTATTACGTATTCGTCTAAGAATTTTTTAATTTCTGCTGGGCGCCGAATATTCATTTTAAAATTCGAGCTGCCAATAGCACCAGCTTCGTTTTTAAGGCTTAGTTCTTGTAGTATGATTTCTTGTGCATGCTCCACACAATTTTCACAAATATGCCCTTCTTGCCCTGCTATCAATATCTTCACCTCGTCACGACTTCTGCCGCAAAATGAACAATGTAAAACCTGTGTTTGCTTTGCCATAAAATTTAAATTTTTGCAAGGATATGGTCCACTATGCCATATGCAACTGCTTCTGTTCCATCCATCCAATAGTCGCGGTCAAAATCGGCCATAACTTGGTCAACTGTTTTGCCGCAATTTTTTGCTAATATTTTTGCACCCAACTCTTTTGTTTTGCGAATTTGATTGGCATGTATTTCAATATCTGCAGAAGTTGCTTGAAAATATCCACCCAAACTTGGTTGGTGAATCATTACTTCTCCATGCGGATAAATATATCTTTTGCCCTTTGTTCCTGCGCTTAATAGAATAGAACCCATGCTAGCTGCTAATCCCATGCAAATGGTGCTTACTGGACTTGAAATCATTTTCATGGTATCGTACATAACCATTCCACTAGTAACAACGCCACCAGGACTATTAATGTAGAACTTGATTTCAGTTTTTGGTTTGTCGGCATCAAGCAATAACAACTTGCTTACAATATCACGTGCAGATTTATCGTCTACAACTCCCCATAAATAAACCGCTCTTTTTTCAAAGAAAAGTTTCTCCATTTTTTTCATCATAAACCCACCCATTGGTTCTTGCTTTTCTTCTTTTGGATCCTCTGCTTCTTCGTCTTCCATCAGGTATGGGTTGATGATATATTTTGATTGCATCATGGTTATATAATTTTACTGGGTATTAATCTTTTTTTAATTTTCTAGGATTGGTTAACAATACTTCGTCTACCAAGCCGTATTCTTTGGCTTCAATTGCTTTCATCCAAAAATCACGATCGCAATCTGCAGCAACTACTTCAACTGATTTATGTGTATGTTCAGCAATTACTTCGTATAATTCAAACTTTAGTTTTTTAATTTCGCGTGCGGTGATTTCAATATCAGTTGCTTGACCACCAATTGCACCAGATGGTTGGTGTAGCATGATTCTACTATGTTTTAGTGCGGTTCTTTTTCCTTCAACTCCAGCACACAACAAAACTGCACCCATACTAGCCGCAATACCTGTACAAATAGTTGCTACATCGGGGCTAATAAATTGCATCGTATCATAAATACCCAAACCAGCATAAACACTACCTCCAGGGCTATTTATATACATTTGAATATCACGTGTACGATCGGTACTTTCTAAAAAAAGTAATTGAGCGGTAACAATATTGGCTACATAGTCATTAATGCCTTCGCCTAAAAAAATAATTCGGTCCATCATTAAACGGCTAAACACATCCATGCTAGCTACATTCATAGGACGTTCTTCAATGATATAGGGCGTAAGGTTGGTAATGCCATGTTGTTTGTAATTGTGCAAGGTAGCACTGCTGATACCCCTATGTTTAACAGCGTATTCTTCAAATTCTTTTCCTAGGTTCATATGCGATTATTTTCTTATTGAAGGTAAGTATTTTGGCCGTTTTTTAACGGAGCCAATTTTCAAATACTTACTTTTTAACAGTTTCTGTAAAATTAATGGTGATGGTGGTGCAATTTTTCTGCAAAAGCTTCTGCTGTAATGGCTTCGTCTGTTGCAACTACCTGCGTTTCTAATAATGTAAATAGTTTATCGGCACTAATGCGATGGTAACTTTCTTCTACAAATTTCTTGTCTTGCATCATGCGATTGGCATAATCATCTACCCATTGTTGGTTATCACCCAAAGCACCTAATTGACCGCCCATATAACTGAACAATTGCATTTTTGCAAAATCACGAATATCTGCCGGTTGAACCTCTACTTTATTGTCGATAATTAATTTGCTGCTAATTAAAGTCCATTTTAATTGGTTTAAAAAGCTAGGATATTCTGCTTCTGTTTCTGCCAATGTTTTTGGTTTTTCGCCTCCTACTTGTAACCAACGCTTTAAAAAGCTTTCTGGAAATTCCATATTGGTATGGTCAATTAAGTGATGGTATACTTGGTCGTGAATTTGGTTACGTGCTTGCTGCGCAAAATGGGTTTCAATTTCTGCTTTAACTGCTGCTTTGAAATCTTCTTCGGTAGTGATTTCGTTATTAGGATATACGGTTGCAAAAAAACTTGCGTCTAAAGCAGCTTTTTCTACAAATCCAATTTTAGTAATAGTCATTTTGAAAGTTTTATCGGCAGATCCAGCTTCTTCATTGTTTAAGCCAAGATCAGATAAAACCACTTCTCTTTCTTTGTCTTCAAATGCTGTAGCTAAGTGTACGTCTACAATATCGTCTTTCTTTTTACCTATTAATTGCCCCCTAAATCCTTCGGCAAAATATTTAATAAGCAAACTGTTTGCTTTGTTAATACCATTCTCCAACATATTCCCATCAGCATCCAATTCTGTAAAAGTTACATTCAACACATGCTCTTCGGTGCTTGCGGTTTCAGGCTCGGTCATATTGCCATTGCGGGTTTGTAATCTTTCTACTTCTTCTTGCACCATAGCATCAGTTACCTCAATTTTGTAATTGGTTACATTGATTTTGGTAGTGTCAATTTCAAATGCTGGTTTCAAGCCAATTTCAAAAGAGAAATCAACATCTCCAGGATGATTCATGTCTAAACTGCTTCCTTCGTTTTCTAGAGGAAGTGGTTGTGCAAATATGTCTAATTGCTCTTTGCTTAAATAAGCATTGAGTTCTTTTTCTACCGTTTTAAGAACTTCTTCTTGAAAAACACCTTGGCCATGCATTTTCTTTACTAAACCGGCAGGAACCATTCCTTTACGGAACCCTGGAATAGTAGCAGTTTTGGCATATTGCTTAAGATTCTTCTCAAAATTGCCATAATAATCTTCTTTACTCAACGTAACAGTAAGTTTGTCATTCAGTAAGCCAATGTTTACACGGTTGATACTTGCCATACTTGTTTTTTTAAAGTCTTGAAATTTGGGTTGCAAAGGTAAGGGTTTGCCCCAAAAGGGAGTCATAGATTCTTTGAAAGAAGCCCTAAATAAGTCTGACTAATGTAAAAGGGTACAAATTTAGTAAAACAAAAGGCCCACCGAAGTGAGCCTTTGTATAACTAATTGTAAATCAGTTAGTGCGGATGACAGGGGTCGAACCTGCATGCCTCGCGGCGATAGATCCTAAGTCTATTGCGTCTGCCAATTTCGCCACATCCGCAATCCCAATTGCTTCTTGCGAAGCTTCTATGCCGGTAATCTTAGGAACTATTCCGGCTGAACGTGCGCAAAAGTAGGGGATTTGCTAGAAAAATACAATCCAGACTTGAATTAATTTAATTAATCGCGTCTTGCTTGCTGATTACCAGAATACCTTCTACTATCGCCACCTCTAAATGAACGTCTTTCATTGCTTTGATAATGTCTTTGTACAGGCTTTTGCTTAACAGAAGGCGAAATATGCAATGAAGTATTAGCCATTGCATAAGGGTGATCTGTAACAATAGGTACTGGTATTGAAATTAATTTCTGAATATCCCTTAAAAATTCTTTTTCTTCTGAATCGCAGAAAGAAAAAGCAATTCCACTAGCACCTGCTCTACCTGTACGACCAATTCGGTGGACATAAGTTTCAGGCACATTCGGTAATTCAAAATTAATTACATGTGATAGTTCGTCTACATCAATACCTCTAGCAGCAATATCTGTAGCAACCAAAACTCGGGTATGTCCAGACTTAAAATTCGTTAGTGCGCGTTGACGTGCATTTTGCGATTTATTGCCGTGAATGGCTTCTGCACCAATTTTGGCGCGTAACAAATCTTTTACAACTTTATCGGCACCATGTTTGGTTCTTGTAAAAACAAGGGCACTCTTTATGGCAGTGTCTTGTAATAAATGCGTTAGCAATAATTTTTTATTTTCTTTCTCTACAAAATAAACCGCTTGTTGAATTGTTTCTGCAGTTGATGAAACGGGTGTTACTTCAACTTTTAAAGGATTGTGTAAAATGCTGCTTGCTAATTTGCTAATTTCCGCAGGCATTGTTGCGGAGAAAAACAAGGTTTGTTTTTTAGCAGGTAATAATGTAATGATTTTTTTTACATCATGAATGAAACCCATGTCTAGCATACGGTCTGCTTCATCAAGAATAAAAAATTCTACATCTTTTAAATTAATATAACGTTGGTTAATTAAGTCTAATAATCTACCAGGAGTTGCAATCAAAATATCTACACCATGACGCAATGCATTGGTTTGAGATTGTTGCGAAACGCCTCCAAAAATCACCAATTGTTTTAATCCAAGATTTTTACCATAAGCGGCAAAACTTTCTTCAATTTGAATAGCTAATTCACGTGTTGGTGTTAAAACAAGCGCTTTGATACCGCCTTTAATTGCTTGGCCTGTATATTTTTGTTTGCATAATAATTGTAAAACTGGAATAGCAAATGCTGCCGTTTTTCCAGTACCAGTTTGGGCGCAACCCAATAAATCTTTTCCCTCTAAAATAATAGGAATTGCTTGTTCTTGAATGGGTGTAGGTGTGGTGTAACCTTCATTCTTGAGCGCACTTAGTATGGGCTCAATGAGGTTTAATTGTTCAAATAACAAAATAACATAAATTTAAATATGAACACCCAAAATTGCTCGGGTGGTATATAACCTTTCCAGAAATGACTTGATGAACTTTGTCACGGAAGTAAATGATCAGTCGATAGAGAGCCTATATGAATGCTGCGAAGGTAGTGTAAATAAAATTAAAGGCTTATTAAGCTGCTGTTTTAGGCCTAATTGAAGGATATTAAGCCAATAATTGCTTCTAAATATTGCTGGTCAACGGTATCGAAATGATTGAGCTCTTCGCTATCAACATCTAAAACACCCACTACTATTTCATTAACAATAATAGGTACAACAATTTCTGATTTAGACAAACTGCTACAGGCAATATGGCCTGGAAATGCAGCAACATCAGGTACAATCAAGGTTTTTGCTGCCGACCAACTACTGCCACAAACACCCCTATTTTTGGTAATTCTAGTGCAAGCAACAGGTCCTTGAAAGGGTCCTAGCACTAGCACCTCATCTTTTACCAAATAAAAGCCTACCCAAAACCAACCAAACTGTTCCTTTAGTGCGGCCGCAATATTAGCAAGATTGGCAACTAAATCAGTTTCGCCTTCTACTAAAGCCTTAATCTGTGGAATCAAAGATTCGTATTGCGCTGTTTTAGAGCCATTGATTAGTTTGAGGTCTTCTGCCATTTTTCAAAGATAGTAGATTAAAAAAACAACATGAATTAGCAACTGATTTTTTTACAATATTTATTCACCGATAAGAATTCTAAGGCTGAAAAATAAAGGGTAACTTATTACAATATAAATCCTTCACATTTTAATTCAAAAACCATGGTAACGCAAAAGCCTATAAAAATTGCTGAGTATAAAGTTAAGCCAGGTAAAAAAAATAAGTTATCGAATTTTGTTACAGACACCAAACAAAAACCATTAGATAAAATAAATGGTGAAACATTGTTGCAGAAAGGTGTTTTGGAATTAGCCAATTTACAAGACAAATTATTTGCTGAAAATAAATACAGTGTATTAATAGTGTTGCAAGCAATGGATGCTGCGGGTAAAGATGGAACGATTAAACACCTAATGTCTGGTCTGAATCCTTCATCGGTAAAAGTGGCAAGTTTTAAAGCGCCATCTAGCATTGAATTAGAACACGATTTTTTTTGGCGACACAATAAAGAGTTGCCTGCAAGGGGTGAAATAGCCATTTTTAATCGGTCTCATTACGAAAACGTGTTGGTTACAAAAGTGCATCCAGCATTAATTTTAAAAGAAAATATTCCTGGAATAAATTCGGTAAAAGACATAGATAAAAAATTTTGGAAAAATCGCTACGAACAAATAAACCGATTCGAAAAAAACTTAACCGATAATGGCACGATTATTTTAAAATTCTTTTTACATATATCTAAAGACGAACAGAAAAAAAGGTTTTTAGCACGCATTGATGACCCTAAAAAAACTGGAAATTTTCTGTCTCTGATATGAATGAGCGTGTGTATTGGCATGAATACCAAAATGCATTCGAAGACATGTTTAATTATACAGCTACCGAAAATGCTCCTTGGTTTATTATTCCTGCAGATGACAAATGGTATTCGCGTATTTTAATTGGGTTAATTATTTACGAACAGTTTAAGCAATTGAAAATCGCCTATCCTAGGCTTAGTAAAGAAGGGAAATTAGCACTAGAAAAAGCAAAGCAAACTTTGTTGACTGAAAAATAAATGGCTAAATATATTTTCCAATAACGGGTAGTTTTTTAAATTCTTTTTGCTCGACTAATAATATAAACCAAGTAAATACGGCAAGCAATAATGTACCAGTTGAGAGTTTAAACCAAATTGGGTCATAGAAATAAAGCAAGCCTTTTTGAATAAAGAAAATAGTTACTACAATAGCAATGTATGCAATTAACTTTTTCCAAGCATAAGGAATAGGGTATGCTTTTTGCCCCCAAATAAAACTAATCACCATCATTGTTCCATAGCAAATAAATGTAGCCCAAGCACAGGCTAAATAACTAAAATAGGGAATGAAAAACCAGTTAATACCTAAAGTAATAGCTGCGCCAATAATGGTTATTAAAGCACCAGCCATTGTTTTATTGCTAAGTTTATACCAAACGCTTAAGTTATAATAAATGCCTAAAAACATATTGGCTAATAATAAAATTGGCACTACTTGTAATCCTACCCACATATTAGGGTTACGAATAAATTGTTTCCAAATATCTAAATACAATACCACCATTAAAAACATAAAGCAAAGTGTAATAACAAATAATTTCATTACACGTGCATAAACTTTTGGTGCATTCGATGCTTGCGATTGTTTAAAGAAAAAAGGTTCGGCACCCATTCTAAATGCTTGAACTGCTAGGGTAATTAAAATAGATAATTTATAACAGGCAGAATAAATAGCCACTTCTGTTTTTGCTGCTTTAATGGAACTAACAGGCGCTAACCAGCCAAGCATTAGTCTGTCAAAAACTTCATTGATCATTCCACCAAAACCAACAATTATTAACGGTAAACTATATACCATAATTTCTTTCCATAGTGCTTTGTTGAACTTCCATTCAAAACCAAAAAACTCTTTGCTCAATAATAAAAGCACAATAATGTTTTGGATTAAGTTAGCCAATAAAATATAGCCAACGGCCCAGTCTGCATGGTAGTATTGTGCCATCCAATGGGTTGGGTTATTGGCCAAAAAATTCGGGCAAATACTGATAAAAAAATAGGTAGTAAATACTACTACTAAAATCCCGCCAATTTTTATAAAGGCAAATTTTAGTGGCTTATTTTCTTGCCTTAGTTTGGCAAAAGGAATGCCACACAATGCGTCAATACCAATAATAGCAGCAGCTAAAATAATGTATTCTGGATTTGCGTCTATTTGCAAGGCCATTGCAATAGGTATTCTAAATAGTATTAGCAGTGCACTTAAAAACAGCGTTGAAATAATTAATGAAATGCTAGTGGTATTATAAACTTGTTGTTGGTCTTTATTAGTAGAAAAGCGAAAAAATGCGGTTTCCATTCCGTAAGTGAATACTACATTCATGAAAGGAATAAAGGAATAAATTAATGACTGTTCGCCATAAATTTCAATTGATAATTTATAAGTTAAATAAGGCGTTAACAGATAATTAATTAACCGGGCTGCAATAGAACTAAGCCCGTACCAAAGTGTTTGTCCTGCTAATTTTTTTATTCCGCTCAATGCATTTGTGTTTTATCTGAGCAATCAAAACCGTCTGTTCAGTTTGCTAATGTACAGAATGTGTGCTTAATGTTCGTGAATTGGTGCTTTCCTAGTATTTTCCATACCAGGCGCTGCAAAGTTGGGTTCTTTTAAAAAACTGCTATCTGTTAGGGTATTTAAAAAAGCGCGTATTTGCCCAATTTCAAAATTAGATAACGGTAATCTATTTTTTATGAGCGAATCTGTGGTTGGTCCTAAAACCATATTTTTTCTATAATGTTCTAACACATTCAGTAGCGAATTGAATCGGCCGTCGTGCCCATAAGGTGCAGTTATAGCAATGTTTCTCAAACTAGGTACTTTAAACAACAAGGAGTCTTTAGGGTTATTGGTAATGCTCATCCGTCCAAAATCATTCAACACATCATCAATAGTTAAGCCTGTATTACGAAAGTTGAAATCGGTAAAAAATGGGGGAGGATGACAACTAACGCATTTTTTCTGGAAAATATCGTAACCCAATTGCTCGGGTAAAATAAAGTTGGCCTCTCCGCGCATCACTTGGTCGTATTTGCTATTGGCACTAACTAGGGTTAACATAAATTGACTAAGTGCTTTGCCAAGTCTTTGGGTGTTAATAAGTGGGTCTCCAAATGCTGCTTTAAATAAACTAGCATAATGAGCATCTGCTTTTAATTTCCGAATAACATTTTCAATGGTTTCTGCCATTTCATTCGATGCAGTGATAGGTGCTAAGGGTTGAAGGTCTAAGTGGTTGATTCCGCCATCGGCCATAAATGTTTTTTGCCAAGCAAGATTTTGAAGTGCAGGCGCATTTCGGGTTGTTTGTTGGTTATTATATCCATGACTTAGTGCATGGTCGTAAGTAGCAAATGCCCCAAATTGTTGGTGGCAAGAACCGCAACTAAATTTTCCGTCTTTACTTAATTGTCCATCGTAAAACAATTCTTTGCCAAGAGCTATGCCTTCTTTGGTTAATGGATTGCTTTTAAAATCATAGACTGGTGCTGGCCAACCTTTAGGAACTTTAAAACTAACTGGGTGTGGTGTATTGCTAAAATCTATCCATGCAATACCAGATAAAATGGCGAATAATGTAATAAAAATAGGTATTGATTTATTCATTATTGCTGTATTGAAAATAAGTTAGCATAATTGTCTGCAAATTGAATAGCAAGTACTCCGGGGCTATGGCAGATAGGCGTTTGGCTAATGCGTATATCATTTGAAGAGGCAAACCATTTATTAAGGTCAACTTGTATGTCAAGTATATTTTTTTCTGAATTGGATATGACGGAGAGTTTGATTTTTCGAGCAGCGTTTTCTCCAGTTTTATATCCACCAATATGATAAGTAAAATAATGGCCAGCAACCCTTGATGCAGTTGAAGTTCCTTCTAGTTTAGCAAAAATATAGCCACTGTTCCATGTCCAAAACATACCAAGCATTGGGTCTAGTACCCCGGTTTGAATTCCGCTACAATTTTTAATACTATCAACGCCTAATAAAAATTCAATGCCAGTTATCTTTTTAAAATTAAAAGGGATGGTTATATTTTTTGAAGCACTATCGAATGCATCAATTAAAAAATAGCTATTTGAAATAGCCATACTTTCTTTTTTTTCATTAATCAATACCATATTTGATATATAGTATTTGAACTTTGTAACCACTATTTTTTCGTTAAAAGTGTTTGTTAAACTATCATTTAAAATTAGCAGCTGAGATCCTAATACATGATGAAATTTAATGGTTAAATTTTTATTGTCGGTTCTAAAAGAGCCAAATAAAACTGCTACTATAAATAGACCAATTATCTGTTTAAAATAAGGTACAATTTTCATTAGTCTAGGGTAAATTTTTTTCGAAACGATTTGTTTTCTGCGATTCTTTTTTTGCTTTCAATTCTTCGTTCAATACTTGCCTTACTTGGCTTTGTGGCCATTCTAGCTCTTTTAATAATTAGTGCTTTAGCAACCAAGTCTTGCATTTTGTCTATCACATTTTCTTTATTACTCAGTTGCGATCTTGACTCCTGCGATTTTACTAATAAGTTTCCATCGGCACTAATTCGGTTGGCTAGTTTTTGTTTAATTAGCTGCTTTTGTATATCTGTTACACGTGAAGAGTTCGCAATATTCCATCGACCTTCCACCATGGTTTCTACCTTGTTCACATTTTGTCCGCCCTTACCCCCACTGCGGGCAGTTTGAAATATTATCTCCGTTCTAATATCTATCTTCATTGCTGTAAAGTTAATTCTAAAATTTGTTTCCTGATATATGAGAGTAGTTATTCAGCGTGTTTCTGAAGCTTCTGTAACTGTTAACGAAAGCATTACCGGATCCATTAATCAGGGCCTCTTGGTATTAATGGGGATAGAAGATGCAGATACCAGTGAAGATATTGATTGGCTAGTTGGTAAGATTGTTAACCTGCGCATTTTTAATGACGAAAATGATGTGATGAATAGGAGTGTACTAGATATTGGCGGACAAATTTTATTGGTGAGCCAGTTCACTTTACATGCTAGTACAAAAAAAGGAAATCGGCCATCATATATAAAAGCGTCTAAGCCAGAAATAGCCGTCCCAATGTATGAGAAAATGATAGCGGAATTAGCAATAGCGCTTGGTAAACCCATTCAAACCGGTATTTTCGGGGCAGACATGAAAGTTCGGCTACTAAACGACGGGCCAGTAACTATTACGATAGATTCAAAAAATAAAGAATAACCACAAACAATTACACTATGACCTTCGATCAAGCACAAAAAGACGTAGACCTTTGGATAAAAACTGTTGGGGTTCGATATTTTAATGAACTAACCAATTTGGGCATTTTAATGGAAGAAGTTGGCGAACTAAGCCGTTTGATGGTTCGTAATTATGGCGAACAGTCTTTTAAGGAATCAGATATGGGCAAGAAATTGGGCGATGAAATGGCGGATGTGCTTTGGGTTTTACTTTGCTTGGCCAACCAAACAGGCGTGAATTTAACCGAAGCCCTCGAAAAGAATTTCGAAAAAAAGAATATCAGAGATGCCAACCGACATATAGAGAATGAAAAACTCTATTAAAAAACAATTAGACATCCTCAAACAACTGCATATTGTAGTAATTCAAGTCTAGTATACAGAATTGGTTTGCCGCAAAGGGTACAAAATGCTATTTTTGCGACCATTATGAGCACACAACAAGATAATTTATTTCAGTCTATTATATCCCATGCCAAAGAGTATGGCTTTGTATTTCCAAGCAGCGAGATCTACGACGGTCTTAGTGCCGTTTATGATTATGGCCCTTATGGTAGTGAGTTGAAAAAAAATATCCGCGATTATTGGTGGAAGAGTATGACGCAAATGCACGAAAATATTGTAGGCATTGATGCAGCAATATTCATGCATCCTACTACTTGGAAAGCCAGTGGACACGTAGATAATTTTAGCGACCCAATGATTGATAACCGCGATAGTAAAAAACGCTATCGGGTAGACCATTTAATTGAAGCAAAAGCCGATGCTTTAAACAACGAAGGAAAAGAAGCAGAAGCAACAGCTTTATTGGCACAGATGGATACTTTATTGGCCAATGATGATTTTGCATCGTTACGCCAATTAATTACCGATGCCAAAATTGTTTGTGCAGTAAGCGGAACGGGCAATTGGACGGATATTCGTCAATTCAATTTAATGTTTTCTACCCAATTGGGTTCAGTGGCAGAAGATGCAGATACTATTTACCTCCGACCCGAAACCGCGCAAGGCATATTCGTGAATTTTTTAAACGTGCAAAAAACAGCGCGCATGAAAATTCCTTTTGGTATTGCACAAACTGGTAAAGCATTTAGGAATGAAATTGTTGCCCGTCAGTTTATTTTTCGCATGCGCGAATTTGAGCAAATGGAAATGCAATTTTTTGTGCGACCTGGTACAGAAGCTCAGTGGTACCAATACTGGAAAGAAGCGCGTTTGCAATGGCATTTAAGCCTTGGTATTTCTGCCGATAAATATCGTTACCACGACCACGTTAAATTGGCGCACTATGCCAAAGAAGCCTGCGATATTGAATTTAATTTTCCTATTGGGTTTAAAGAAGTAGAAGGCATTCATTCTAGAAGTGATTTCGATTTAACACAACACCAATTATTTAGCAAAAAGAAATTGCAATATTTCGATACCGAAATCAACCAAAACTATGTGCCGTATGTAGTAGAAACATCTATTGGTTTAGACCGGATGTTTCTATTGATTTTATCAAATGCATACGAAGAAGAAACCATCAACAAAGAAGATGGCACAACCGATAGCCGAGTTGTGTTGCATATTCCAGCAAAAATTGCCCCTGTAAAATTGGCCATATTGCCGCTTACAAAAAAAGACGGATTACCAGAAATTGCACGCGATTTAATGAACGAATGCAAGCCCTATTTTAAATGTTTTTACGAAGAAAAAGATGCCATTGGAAAACGTTATAGAAGGATGGATGCCATTGGTACACCTTTTTGTATCACCATCGATCACCAAACAAAAGAAGACAATACGGTTACCATACGTTACCGCGATAGCATGTTGCAAGAGCGAATTTTATTAAGTAAAGTAAAAGACTTGGTTTTAGCAGAAACCTTCTAATACAATTTTATAATGCCGCTGCGAATTTTATTGGTAGCGGCATTTTTTATCCTGCCCAACCTGCTCTGTCTAAACTTCTATATTGAATGGCTTCAGCTAAATGCTCGGGTAAAATATTTTCAGACCCAGCTAAATCAGCAATGGTTCTACTCACTTTTAAAATTCTATCGTAAGCTCGTGCACTGAGGTTGAGTCTTTCCATGGCCCTTTTTAGTAATGCTTCGCCAACAGTATTTAATACACAAATTTCTTGCAGTTGTTTACTACTCATTTGTGCATTGGCATATGTGCCAGGATGGTTTTGATAACGCTGTGTTTGAATAGCTCTTGCTTGTATAACTCGTTGCCGAATAGTAGCCGAATTTTCTGACTTATTGATACTTGTATTTAGTTCGTTGAAAGGAACGGGCGTAACTTCTACATGTAAATCAATTCTGTCTAATAGCGGCCCAGATACTTTGTTTAAATATTTTTGAACAGCGCCAGCGGGGCAGGTGCAATCTTTATCGGGATGGTTGTAGAAGCCACAGGCACAGGGGTTCATAGAAGCCACTAACATAAAATTTGCAGGAAATTCTAAAGACATTCTTGCGCGCGAAATAGTAACTTTTCTTTCTTCTATCGGTTGGCGCATGACTTCTAACACCGATCTTTTAAACTCGGGTAATTCATCTAAAAATAATACCCCATTATGCGCTAAAGAAATTTCGCCAGGTTGCGGATTGCCGCCTCCTCCTACTAATGCCATGTCTGAAACTGTATGGTGCGGAGATCTAAACGGACGCTTATTTACCAAAGAACTATTGGCTGCTAGTTTTCCTGCTACACTATGAATTTTTGTTGTTTCTAATGCTTCTTGTAAACTAAGTGGCGGTAGTATTGTGGGAAGTCTTTTTGCAAGCATGGTTTTGCCTGCGCCAGGTGGCCCAATTAAAATAATAATGGGTATCTATTATACCTTTTATAAGCAGCTGATTATTAATAATTTACAAAATAATAATTATGACAATTGGAATATACGCAAGATTTTCGAAGACACCATTCGCATTTAATGAGATTAATCCGGAAATATTAAATGGGCTTAAATGTATGTACCTGAACAACTTTGATAGCTATAAAACATATACAGAGTTCGTAGAAAATGAGTTTACAGATATGTCTGAACGTACTGAACTCAATAGAGTGATATATGACGCAGAGAATGGTCTTATTGATGCCGTCTTTGTGAGCGACATTAGAATATTCTCTCCTATGTCGATAAAGGCTCTACAAGCAATCTTATTACTCCAAGAGTTAGGAATGAATGTGTATCATACAAATGGGTACATTAAAGCGGATGACAAAAATATAAAACTATTTAAAACGCAATTCGAAGAGAATTGGGAAAGGTTTAATAAAATATCTAAAGGGATCGATTTTGGTGGTTAATGGTAAGTTAGAGACCTCATCATTTGGTGGGGTCTATCTTTTTATCAAAATTCAACTTTATAGATTGTTATCATAAAATTCGTCTCAAAAAAATTAATGTCTCAAAAAAATTAAAAATTCATCAAAATGAATAGTAAAATCACACAAAATTTGTCTCAGAAAATTTCAAAGGATTTTAATGATACGCCAAGGATAAATGCTGTAATTTATTCGAGGGTAAGTTCTTACACTGAACGTCAAGATAATGAAAGGCAAACTAATGAACTTTTAGATTATGCAAGTAGCGTTGGTTATAATATAATAAGTGTGTATGAAGAAAAGGTTAGCGGACTTAAGAAAAATATTGATCGACCAATATTCAGTAAAATGTTAGAAGATATAGACCAAAGTTTTAATTCAAAAGACGGGAAAATTGAAAAAATTTTGGTTTGGGAACTCTCACGTATAGGGAGAAATGTGCTTCAAAGCCTACAAAACATCCAATTATTAAACGAGAAGAAGGTATGCCTGTATATAAAAAACTTCAACTTAGAAACTCTAAACGATGATAAAAGTCCCAATAGTCTATCTATGTTTATGGTGCAGATTCTTTTTTCAGTTGCGAGTATGGAATTACAAATGACGAAAAATAGAATGGTTTCCGGGTACCATCACCATATACAAAAATACGGGTCTAAAAGTGTAGGGAGAAAGATTGGTCAGGTTCAGATTGAATCTAAGACATTGGAAAGACACGCAGATGTTTTAAAACTCGTTCGTAAAGGGCATTCAATTCGAGACATTGCTAGTATAACAAAGAAGTCAGTTAATACAGTTTTAAAAGTTAAGAAATTAGTTACCCAATAAAATATAATAACATGACTGATCAAGAATTAAATGAATTAGCTTTTCGCCGAAAACTAGTTAGTGAAAATATAGAGGCTTTAAGAGAACGAGCTAGATGTACAATGAATACACTTGATGGCCTCAATGATAGAATCATTGGATTAGAGAATGCGTATCAATATATAAACACTGCTCTTATTGATCATTTTGAAAATGGTGCTATTCCAAAAGTAGAAGTGATAAAAATATTTGATGAAAAAGATCGGATGAAACACATGTTAAAGATTGATATTGATAATTCTGGATCAACTATATACAAAGTCCTAAATGATTTAGAATTGGCATTATATTTCAATGGAGATTCGGTAATAGATAAAATGGCTTTTCTATTCCGAATTCGAGAAATTGCATGCGAGTATCTTAAGACCCATCATGACATTCCTTCAGTTATAAATAACATGCCCGATTATTTGGAAAAAGTTCTACCAAGGTTTATTGAATCATCGCGGATAGAAAGGCAGTTATTAAGAGAAATAGAGCCTAGAAGAAGATTTTAAAAAAATATGGACTTGAATTGAACAAGCATCTATATTTAAAAACTAACATAAGCCGATTATTAAGAATAAAATCCCGTCTAGCATAAGTAGAATCAACGATTAAGGGTATTAACTAAAAATAATTACACAGGGATAAAATACGACACAATTGGTATTGAAATACGACATAATATGTTTGACTGATAGTCTTTTCATATGCGAGATCTTCCGTCAAATGAACTACGGCACCATCCCAAAAGTTTTAAAGCATCATGTCCGTAAACACTATGTCTGAAGCGATTTACAAAAGCGTTGGCTATTATTGTTCCGTTTTAATTTTAGCAAGTAACTTTTCAATGTCAACATTTTCGACAATTTCATATTTTCGCTTTTCAAGGATTGTCTGATTATTTTTTATATGAAGTTTTAAATACTCTTTTATTTTAGCGTCAGAGTCCACCATTATTGAATGTCTATTTTCTTCCATACAAACCACTCCTGTTGTACCTGAACCTGCAAAAAAATCAAGCACAATTGAACCTTCATATGAAAGACTTTTTACAAACCGTCTAATAATCTCTAAAGGTTTTTGAGTTGGGTGTCCAACCCTTTCGCTTGAATTGCCATTAAGGCGTCCAATTTCCCAAACATTTGTTGGGTTTTTGCCTTTCTCAATATTTTCAGGAATAAGTCTTTTGTCTTTTAACGCCATTCTTTTTGATTCTTCATCGTATGGCGCACGGACTGAATCTAAATCAAAGTAATATTTATTTGTTTTAGTCAGCCAAACAGCTTCTTCATGTCGGTTAGCAAAAAAACGATGAGCACTCATTCCATTTTTATAATACCAAATTACAAGGTTGGTAAACCGTAGTTGTGTATTGTGTCTAGTATAATGTAAGACTTCAAGTAAGTCACCTTTTTTTAAATCTTGATATTGGAAACCTCCAAAAATTACACAATTACCTGAGTCTTCTAAAACTCTGTAAATCTCGTCAAGCCATTGTTTAGCCCATTCAAGATAATTATCAAAAGTATCCCAATAATCCAAGTCAAGATTATATGGAGGGTCAACTAGAATTAATTGAACTGAGGAGTCTGGTAGTTTTTTTAAGAACTTAATTGCATCTTCAATATACAAGCCATGTATGCTGCTTGTGATTTTTTTATTGTCAATTGAAGAACTGTGTTCCTTGCCATCTTTTTTTTGCTTATTTAATGCAATATGACCGCTATTAAAATGAGATTTGTTTGCCATTAGTTTTAAATTTCTTCAATTTGTAGGTAATAATTTTCAGTAAGGAAATCCTTACCGAATGATTCTTTTAAAAGCGATATTTCATCAGCGGAAAAATATTGCTCTTGTAATTTGTCAATGTTGTAAATTGGTTTAGGTTCTGGTGCAATACCTGTTTGTTTTTCTGTTTGTGTTTTTGATAACTCTCTATTGAAATCGATAATCCTTGAAATTCGATTATCAATTTCATCATCGTTTTCTTTGCTATTAAGTTTGATAACTTCTCTAGCAGGAATAAAAGCCAATACTTGAATGTTACTTCTACCTTGATTTATTATCCCTAACGTAAGCCCCCCACCGATACCATATTGTTAATTAGCAAATAAGGATTGAGTTTTGCAAAAAGATAAAGTATGCAAAACAAAAAGGCGCAGCGTGAGCAGATGAT